>Ga0265293_10002578_pt1 | contig 35800 bp, 25 predicted proteins | sample Munlanlewell138R_FD_192505 | JGI IMG/M metagenome (GOLD analysis project Ga0265293, IMG submission 192505) | Leachate microbial communities from a municipal landfill in Southern Ontario, Canada - Leachate well 138R | ecosystem: Engineered > Solid waste > Landfill > Unclassified | place: Canada... | reverse complement strand
GGCTCAATAACAATACCGGCTGTATTGCGGCCTTATATGCAGAACAGGGAGAAAATAACAGCCTGCTCATAGTTTCTTCGCCGCAGAGGACGCAGAGAATTTTTAATTTTGAATTGTGGAATCCCGAAGCGGGATGGAGATTTTATTTGTTTAAGCCACAGATTTCACAGATTTGCACGGATATTACACCATGAAACCCATGAAGAGAACAGTGCCGTAACCACGAGAATCAAGTATCCAATATCAAGTATCGAGGCTCATCCGCCGTGGCGGAATCCAGTATCCAGAACCTACTCACCATTAACTACTAACTAATTTTCAGCCACAGATTTCACTGATTAACACGGATTTTGTCATTGCGAGCGCAGCGCGGCAATCTCTACTAACTATTAACTAATCTTAAACGCAGATTTCGCGGATGACGCAGATTTTTCATTTTTATCTTGAGAAATTGATAAGTTTAGAGTGTTTGTAACGGGGGGGGGGAATTCTTTAAATTCAAATCCTTTTAAGCCTTAAGACAATAGGATTTTCAGGTTCAACTTCAGATTCAGCAGTTGTGCCAGCAAATTCAAATCCTTTTAAGCCTTAAGACATACAATTGTTAAGAATAGAAAGTTGTATAGGAGCGTGCCAGCAAATTCAAATCCTTTTAAGCCTTAAGACACCGCCAGCAGTGCCGGTATCAGGCCGACATAATTGGTGCCAGCAAATTCAAATCCTTTTAAGCCTTAAGACCCGTCAGAAAAAATAATGCGATATGCAACAGTAGGTGCCAGCAAATTCAAATCCTTTTAAGCCTTAAGACCAGTCTGCCGTCAGATGGCGACTTACTCTTTACGGAGTGCCAGCAAATTCAAATCCTTTTAAGCCTTAAGACTTTCCGGCCACAAATTATTTGTAAACCCGGCTGGAAGTGCCAGCAAATTCAAATCCTTTTAAGCCTTAAGACCAGTATCAATCGCCGGTCCCGAAGCACCGTCCCACGTGTGCCAGCAAATTCAAATCCTTTTAAGCCTTAAGACGGATTATCCGGTGCAGTAAATTTAAGCACCTTCTTCGTGCCAGCAAATTCAAATCCTTTTAAGCCTTAAGACTTTGCCGGTGTCGGTATCTTGATTATTGTTGTACTAAGTGCCAGCAAATTCAAATCCTTTTAAGCCTTAAGACCGATTTGCTCTGATACCTCTGATACCTCAACAATCGTGCCAGCAAATTCAAATCCTTTTAAGCCTTAAGACGGTCTGGACTGGAGGTCAAAGTAGCCCGATATTTACGTGCCAGCAAATTCAAATCCTTTTAAGCCTTAAGACAATGCTGAAAGCCTGTGCAATTAAAAACGTCCAGTTTGTGCCAGCAAATTCAAATCCTTTTAAGCCTTAAGACGTACTATCGCAGGGGCAATGAGCGTGTTTGTAGAGTGCCAGCAAATTCAAATCCTTTTAAGCCTTAAGACATGGCTTTTGCGCAGCCTATAGCCATTGAAAAGGTCAGTGCCAGCAAATTCAAATCCTTTTAAGCCTTAAGACTCCAATCTTGTAATCTATATTTTTCAACAAGTCGTGTGCCAGCAAATTCAAATCCTTTTAAGCCTTAAGACAAAAGTGGCAGTTATATAATCATCTGCATCAAGATGTGCCAGCAAATTCAAATCCTTTTAAGCCTTAAGACATACGGACGGGTCTTTACCCCTTATTGAGAGCTTAGTGCCAGCAAATTCAAATCCTTTTAAGCCTTAAGACGGCTATCTTTGCAAGATATTTTCTTTCTTAAGGTTATGTTGCCATAACCGAGCAGGCTTATGCAAGTAACGTAATTTTCTATTTTTTCTAATATCATAAATAGAAAATAATAAATATAACCCCTTGTATTTACAGAATTTCGAGCGAGACCAGAAGAGTTTGGTTATAACCGCCGCTCGTCAAAGGATTCAAAAAAATATGAACTTGCAAAAGACTCAAAAGGATAAAAAACTGCTTGAGCGGTAGCTATGCTTTGAGGAATAGCCGGGGCACTTCAACTCATAAATTGTCAATCTATAATTGACGTCATAATTATAACATACAAATCTTTCCCGTCAACAAATAAAATCTCTGTTTTTCTTTGCTTCCAGTTTCTTTCCGAGGACGATCCATTTACTGTCATAATCTCTGTCATCGAGCACAGGGGCAAGTTTAATCATTACAATCTGGTCTTCATTATGATTTATAATATCCTTGAGTTTCTCCATCAAAAGTGCAAAATCCTTTTCTGAAAGCTGACAGATAAACACGGAATACTGGAAACCATCGCCATAGCCCTGCATTAAGCTATGCACCTTTTGCAGCCGCTTGGGTTCGCAAATATCATATGAAACAAGCGTGTGATATCTCATAATCAGCGTGTCATTAAAGGAATATAATCTTCGAATTCACCCTCGATAACTCTTGCTAATAAACGAACTTCAAGCTGCAGAATTCTTCTGTAACTCATTCGATATTCGAACATCGGATGTGTAACCAGTTCATCAACGCGATTTTCATAAGCCGCGAGCCATTTTTTCTTTGTCCCTAATTTCATCTGGCAGCAGCCGGATAATTGAAGGAAATCATCTCTTTTTATTATATTACTGTTGATGACGCGCAAAACGGTAGAATCAACAATCAACGGTCTGAATGCCTCCATCATATCGAGAGCAAGGGCAGGTCTGCCGGCAACCGGCTTATGATAAAATCCGAACATCGGGTCAAGACCAACCGCTACAATAGCTGAATAAAAATCTCTGACAAGCAAAGTATATCCATATGAAAGCAATGCATTAATCGGATCTCTTGGAGGTCTTTTGTTTCTTGATGACATATCGAAATTCTTCTCGTCCGACAATGCTTTAGGAAAATTGTTCCAATAAATATTCGCCGCAGCACCTTCGAGTCCGCGGATAGTATCAATTGAAGATGCATTATTTAATCGACTTATCAGTTCGTTTAATCTCTCAAGACAGTCATCATCTCTTTGCATGTTTCTTCTTAAGAGCGTTCTTTGATTTGATATTTTGGAGCTAACGATATTGCGAGCAAGACGAACAATAAATTGCTCATCTTTGAATTTAGCAAACTGCTTTCTTCGCAGGTGTATATTTTTCGATAGCGGCGATGTTATAACCGCTTCGAGCCATCCGCCGGGTGTAACAAAATTTACAGTCGCATCTTTTTTAACTAAAGCAATCATTGCTTGTGTTGTTATCTGGCAATTGCTTCCAAGGCACACATGGCTTACGTCTTTTAATGGTATGGTTCTTTGCGGCTCATTAGGGATATCTATTGTCAAAGCATCACTTTTTTTTGAAATATAAGTTCCCGATGTGACCGCATATACTATTCCGGCATCATCCCTGCCGACAATTATTTTTCTCGGTTCATCTATCTTGCGTTTTATAAACTGCGTTTCATCCGGCATGCATAATTCATTTAATGAACAGCGAATACATTTTTCGGAGCCTGTTAACGGTTCAGGTAAAGTATCCGAATTGGCTGTTTTATGGGCTTTTTCAATAACGGCAATTAATGCTTTTTTTAACTGCTCGCCAAATTGAAGCGGGAGTTTTTTATTATTTCCTCTGTAATAGATATATCCTTTTGTACAGGGAAAACCATTTGTTTGCAATAAAAGACATTGTGCTGCTAACTGCATCTGGTCGTTATTCCATATATCGCCCTGTAATTCGTAGCCCTCAACAATAAAGGGCTTATCGCCTTTGGGGGAGCTTGATTTTTTATCTTCGACAGGGATGACTTCATCTTGAGTTTCGTATATTCCATCGAATTTGCCTGTTATACCGTGCTCTTCATCGGAAAGGATAAAAGATTTTGTTATACTGTCAGGCCAGGGCTTTTCTTCCGGTTTCGTCTGGCGGTTGCGTTTCCTGTTATGCTGGGCAGAACCGGAGATAGTATCGGCGCTGTCGTCGAAAAGCCCTTTGGAGTGCATCAGGTAAAATAATCTTGGGCAATACAAATACTCGTTGAGCATCCGTATCGGGATATACTCCGATTCAGGGTGTGGTGTCTCCATATTTCTTTTTCAATGCTTTGTTGATTCTTTTGTGCACAATATTCCAAAAAATACTTTGCTCATACCAACGATCTTTGTGGATTACATTCCTTGAAGGGTCCCGAAAGATAACCAATTTTTCACCCTTTTTCATTCGGGATTTGTTGTCTTTATTATTTGGTGTTTGTTCATCTTTAAGTTTTCCACCAAGATGTAAAAATTCATCTTTATTGATACCATGCAGGGAACAGGAAATGATTTCACCCTTTTTATTGCGATAAGGGATAAACTTGCAAAACTGATTTCTATTAGTAATACTCTTGAGTGCGTTTTGTAAACGGATGCCAATGGTCTCCGGGAGACAGCAATTTTGAGGTACATTATGAATTACTGTCATTCGGCAAGGTTCCCCATAAGCTGTCGCAAATCTTCTTTGTAAGTTACGGGCAGCATTTATATCAGCATGATGTTTTACAATATTATTTTGCTTATCAATGGTCACAAAGATTTCGCCAAGATCCCAAGGGACAAGCATGTCTAGTGCCAATTCTTTAAGTTTAAGTTCGGTTTTTATTTCTTCAAGTTTTTCTTTGATAAATGGATTGTCCAAATCTTCTTGTGTTAATTGTTTTGCCCGAATGCCGGGTGAGCCATTTATTGCACAATATTTACTCGTAAATTCTGCCAAAATCGTGCCGATTGTTATGCCATACAGATCAGCTTGCCTTTCAACTTCATTGATAATTTCACGATGGGACCATTGCATCAATTTTTTGTTTTCCTTTCGTGGCCTGTCGGTTTTAAAATTATATCTGGAAAGATCTTCAAACAATATTATCCGGCAAGGTTCAAATTTCGGCACCCACTTATTAGTGTTTTCATCGTATTTTCGCCCGCGCGCTGCCTGAATGATTTGGTCTGCTCCTTTTTTTATCCGGTCCTCTTTTTTCAAATTTATATGCTCTAAAAGATTAGAGGCAAATCCTTCATCGTTAGTTCTCTGATCATCAGGTTTGCGGGGATGGGCCGACCAGCTTTTTATTAAATTGCGAACTCTCGTCAAATAATCCAAACCGCTTAACGATAGGCCAATATTATACGAAGGATGTTTTTTATACAATTTATCAATACATTCATTGACCCGTTTTTCCCATGCATCGGCATCGAGATTAACTGCATTTTGTAAATTTGATAACTCTTCAGAAGCAAAGTCAAATTCCTTGTTACTTATCAACGTTTGAAGCATATTTTGTCTGACTTTCTGATTAATCGCATATGTGCTTCTGGCAAGGGTATCAGTTAATCTTTTTACACGCATTGATTTACTGGAGTTATTTCTCCAAGCGGATATCCTTCCACTGATATCCTTTTCTATTTCCTTGTGGTAATCTTGGCAGAGGATAAGCCAATTATCTGAAGAAACTGCGTTATTCAAATCAGCAATGATTTTATCAGTTAATAGTTTCTTATTATGTTTACGAGATTCATCATTCTCGAAATCCAAATTTTGCAAAAAATCCAAATATTCTTTTCGTTCTTTGTCTGTACTTTTCCCTTGAAGTTTTATAAACGCCCTTTGAAATTCAAGCAGGTCTTCCACATCATTTAATTCTTGCCATAATTCTGTTGGGATTGGATTTTTCTTTTCGCCCGGCAAATTAAGAATGAATGAAGTAATATGCACCGCCCATAATTTCCCTTCGACGGCCTCATAATAGGTTTTATCCGCAGATGGTTCTTTGCTGACAATCTCAAAGATACTGCAACTGGCAAAATTCCGCAGACCCATATCGACGGACATTATGCGCAGACCGGGCCATATATCGCCAATCTGTTTGAATGCTTTTTTCTTAAAAGTGGTATCACTAATGGAATATCGTAATCCTATATCTGGAATGCATATCTTCTCGTTCTTAAGCCATTCTTTGGGAGCCATGCTTTCAACGTCACAGACAAGCTTAAACCGTATGCCGAGTGTATTATCCTTTTTCCCAAAATCGCCATCTCGTAATTTTCCCAAATTCTTTTTATACTTATCTTCATTGTCCTTATCGCGTTCCATAAACGGTCGGTCAAGGAGCACAGCACTTTCGCTGAGTTTTGCCGTGTAATTTTCATTTATTTCTCGGGGATGAATAAATGTCGCAACGACTGTTTTTTCCCCCCTTGAGACCATGAAATTCTTTATTTGATCTGATGCGGCGAGTTTTATTCGGAATGGAACGCTTACTAAATTCGTACCTTCCTTGCAAAGTAAGGACATTGCGATGAACAAGGACTGTTTTCCATTATTTTCCCCGTTAGCTTTCTTCTTAATCTGGGCCCATTCTTTATTTTCTAATTTTGATGATTTCTTCTGGCTATCGTCATAATATAAAATATAATTTTCGAGGTTGGCTCCTGTCGGAGCATAACAAACCCAACAAGGATGGATTCGTGGCTCTGACAGCGTAGAGATTGCATGTTCCTTTTTCTTATTCGGATTATTTGGGTCCAATCTAAAATTGAGGCCATTAAGCTTAACAATATCTGTTAAGCAACCATCCGTTCGCCAAATATCTTCGTTGCCCTCTTTTGCAATCCATCGAAGCACATCTGGATCGCCAAATCTTCCTTTAAGTTTTTTCTGTAATGTGTTAAGTGCTATTATTCTGTCTTGCTCGGAATTGCATTTCGGTTTGCGCCATTCCTTAAGTACTTTTTCCCAACTTCGTATTTCTCGTCTCTTAATGACATATTCGTATTTAGCTTGGGTTTTCTTCTTGCGAGCATTTTCGTACGCATGAATTTTTGCAATCAATGTTTTATTGTATCGCTCCTCAACAAATTTTTCCTGTTTATCTCTTTCCTCTTTTAATTCTTCGTATTCATTTTCTGTACGCTGATTACATTCTTCCCAGCCAGACATTTGCTGGACCGTAAGGCGTAATACCATTTGATTCCACGGCCCAACTTCATCTTTCTTTTTTGGCTTTGACTTAGAAAGTTTTATTGGTGTCTCAAATAGCGGAAGTAGCCCTAATGTTCTTAATTTGAAAAGAACTCCAGAAGATCCGCTTTCCTGTATATTTTTTCTTTGTATTTTTTGGTCGGCAACGAAAGCTTTCTGCCAATTTGTGTTGCTATAATCAGGCTTGCCTACTTTAATCCAGCCAGATTTATTATCAAAATTATTTCGAACAGCAATTCCTTCAGAGGATTGTATCCACTTTATAGATTCTTCCTCCCATCCGCTGACGTTATTTTGCATTTTTTCAACCCAAGTGGGTAACGGTTCAACAATTTTCTTTTTAGCGCTTTCCCCTCCTTTACTGGACTTAAGCATCAAAGGACATGCAAAAGTCCTTGCGCCTTGTGCGCCAGCGGCGATGACAGTCGTGTGTAATTGCTTTAAGGTTTTGATTATTTCATCATTGCTGTTTGTATTTGTTTTACCATTTTGCTTTTGAATATTGCGGGCAAGAGAAATCGCCTTCTTTTGCACTTCTTTTTCATCTATTGGCTTATCTTTACCATTATCGTCTTTAGCTAGATATGACTTCCCCCGACAAAGCAGTAAAATCTCTTCTATCTTCGCAACGGCCTTATTAATTTCCTCGTGTGTTGTCCAGAGCGCTTGCCGTAATTCTTTGCCTTTTTCCGACCTGTTTAGCACCATCTTCAGATTGATTGTTTTAGTTGCCATTTTGTTCCTTCCGCCACTACTGAAGATAACAATTCACACCAAACTAACGCCAAATTTTACCCCCAAATTCTTATTTATGCAATTCCAAAAAAACTATTAAAAATCACGAAAAACTAACGAAAAACCATGAAAAACTGCTTAAAACTTGCAAAAAACCATTAAAAACTGCCCTAATTCTGATGAAAAACCGTGTATTTTGCTCGGCTTTTTAATGAAGGCCGAAGGCATTCGCGGCCAAGGCAATGGTCTTTCGCATCCCTAAGGGAGAGAAAAGACCTTGCCGAAGTACGCACAGCCGAGCAAAATCTGTGTTAATCCGTGTCAAAAAAAACTCTGTGTTCTCTGTGTCCTCTGTGGTGAATAAAAGGCAGGCTTCTTTCGAAGCCCGCCCATTAATTCCAATCTGATGTCTTGCGTCTGGAGTCTTGAGTCTAAACTCGCTTCGCGAGTTTTAGTACATGCCTCCGCCGCCGCCCGGCATAGCCGGCGCTTCCTTCTTTTCGGGAATCTCGCTGACAATCGCATCAGTCGTCAGTAATAACGACGCAATCGATGCTCCGTTCTGCAGAGCCGCCCGCTCGACCTTCGTCGGCACAATCACGCCGAACTCAATCATATCGCCGTATTCCTTACGCAGCGCATCATAGCCGAAGTTCTTCTGGCTGCTGTCCATAACCTTCTGCGCTACAATCGACCCGTCCAGTCCGGCATTTAACGCAATCTGCTTTATCGGAGCCACTATCGCCCTGCGGACAATATCAATTCCAATCTGCTCATCGCCCTGTGCCTTAATCTTATCCAGTGCTGATAAAGCCCTTAACATCGCCACTCCGCCGCCCGGCAAAATCCCTTCCTCTACAGCCGCTCGGCAGGCATGCAGGGCATCCTCGACCCGCGCCTTTTTCTCTTTCATCTCAGCCTCGGTCGCAGCCCCGACGTTAATCTGGGCAACCCCGCCCGACAGCTTGGCTAACCGTTCCTGAAGCTTTTCAATATCATAATCACTGGTCGAAGAATCAATCTCAGTCTTAATCTGCTCGATACGAGCCTTAATCTCCTTCGTATCGCCGCCGCCCTCGATTATCGTAGTTGTATCTTTATCGATTTTTACCTGCTTAGCCGTACCGAGCTGGTCCATTCCGATATTTTCAATATCGATTCCGAGGTCCTCGAATACCGCCTGTCCGCCCGTCAACACGGCTATATCTTGGAGCATAGCCTTTCGTCTATCGCCGAACCCCGGAGCCTTAACCGCCGCGCACTGAAGAACCCCGCGGAGCTTATTGACTACCAGCGTCGCCAGAGCTTCACCTTCAACATCTTCCGCGATTATCAGCAGCGGCCGGCCCTGCTTAGCTATTTTTTCCAGCAGCGGAACTAAAGATTTTATCGAACTGATTTTCTTTTCATTAATGAGGATATAAGGCCTATCCAAAACCACCGTCATATTCTCAAGATTATTTATAAAATGCGGACTGAGATACCCCTTATCACACTGCATACCTTCGACAACCTCGACGGTGGTTTCGAGCGACTGGCCTTCTTCCACGGTAATCACGCCGTCTTTGCCGACCTTGTCCATCGCCTCAGCCATTTTTTTGCCGATTTCCGCATCCTGATTCGCACTGCAGGTGGCGACTTGTTCTATTTGCTTGCTGGAGTTGACTGGGGTGCTCATTTTCTGCAATTCTTTTACGATTGTTTCAACGGCTCTGTCGATACCTCTTTTAACCTGCATTGGGTTTGCGCCGGCAGTGATGTTTTTTAGGCCTTCGTCAAAAATGCTCTCGGCGAGAATTGTTGCGGTGGTTGTTCCGTCGCCTGCGACGGTGGAGGTCTTCGAGGCGACTTCTTTTACCATTTGGGCACCCATATTCTCGTATGCATCTTCAAGCTCAATTTCCTTGGCTACACTGACGCCGTCTTTTGTGACTGTGGGCGAGCCGAATGATTTTTCTAAGATTACGTTTCGTCCGCATGGGCCGAGTGTAACTTTGACGGCTTTGGCAAGTTTTCTTACGCCTTCACGGATTGAGGCTCTTGCGTCAACGCCGAATGCTATTTTTTTTGCTGCCATTTTTATAATCTCCGATTTATTGGTTAATTGGTTAATTGGTTTTTGCCACGGACGGATAAAAATTGATATCCTTTAGTCTTCTATAACGGCTAAGATGTCGGATTCGCTCATAATCAGATGTTCTTTTCCGCCGATTTTAATTTCAGTACCGGCATAGCTTGTGAATAATACCGTATCACCTTTTTTTACCTGAATTTCTTTTACCGAGCCGTCTTCGAGAGTTTTTCCGGGGCCTGCGCTGATGATCTTGCCGCGCTGAGGTTTTTCTTTTGCGCTGTCAGGCAGAACTATTCCTCCGGCTGTCTTTGTTTCGGCTTCGAGCCTCTGGACAAGAACTTTGTCGCCCAATGGTTTAATCTTCATTTTGTTTTTACTCCTTTCCGAGAATTTTTAATCACTGATTACACTAATTTAAACTGATTTTTTTATCACTAAGACACAAAGGCGCTAAGGCACCAAGTTAAAAATGTCAGAGTTATAAATTTTTACAAACAGCCTGTTTAGAAGCTGCTGGAGAATATCTAAATCGACGGGCTTATCGACGACGGCAAAAATATCGAGTTCGAGAGCTTCGGTAAGCACATCTGTACAGGGCGAACTTTTCAGGGCGATGCACGGCAGGCGAGGATAATCGCTGCGGATAAGCTTTATTACAGCTGCGCTCGCGCCGGGGGTGTCCATATCGAGAACGGCTGTGTGGATTCGCCGGCTGCGAAGGACGCTGACGGATTCATCGGCGTTTTTTGCTAATAGCAGGGTTACGCCTCGCGGCTGAAATAGCTGACGCAGGGCCTGCGGCCAAGCCCAGTCCAGCCCGCTTGCAAGGATATTTATAGGTTCAGATTGTACAGCTCGCGCTACCATACGGCAGGATAGCTTGCAAAAGCTGTGCCAAGTTCTGTCCGGCCTGCACCCAGAAGATATAAGTGCAGTATTGATAAGGAGATATGGCTGTGTATATTACAAAAGACCTTTTGGCAGAAATGCATAAAATGGCTGACAGGCTGTCAGGCTGGCAGGAAGGTAAAGTAAAAAGTCAAAGGTCAAAAGTAAAAATGGGCGGGCTTTGCAAAAAGCCCGTCTATGCATATCAAATAGCAAATATCAAATAGCAAAAATACCCATTCGGCATTGTTCGACTACGCTCACCACGGGTGCTCAAGGCAGGCCCTTCGATTCTACTCAGGGCGGGCAGAGTAAAAATCAAAGATTTGAGTAAATTTGAGCGGTTTTTCACGGTTTTTAAGCAGTTTTGCAGACGGCCGGGAGGTAAATTTTTGCTTTTTTCATAGGATTTGCAAAAATGATTTTTTTGGTGGGGCAGGACACGGCTATGGCAGCAATTTTTTGTAGAATAAATAGGCAACTATTAAATAGCTGGACAAAGGCAAGCCAATATGTTATAATTCATAATTCGGCCTTGAGCAAGGCTGAGGGCAGGCATTGATGAAAAGACACTTTTTAATCATTGTGTTTATCGTATATATCAGCACCGTATCGGGCGAAACTCTGTACGTTAGGCCGGGGCATTATACGAATATTCAGGCGGCTATTAATGACGCAGTAAATTGGGATATCATCGTTGTTGACCCGGGCACTTATTATGAAAACATAAATTTCCTCGGCAAAGCAATAACCCTCACCAGCCTCGACCCTAACGACCCCTGCACAGTCGCATCGACAATTATCGATGGTTCGCTGCCCGCCGACCCGAATAAAGGCAGCGTTGTTACATTCAGCAGCGGCGAAGGAGCGGATTCAATCCTAAGCGGTTTTACAATTACAGGCGGCACGGGTTCGTGGCTGCAGATTTTCTGGCAATTCAAGGGGCATTTGTGGAATCGATGCGGCGGAGGTATCGTCTGCTATAATAGCTCATCTCCCACTATCGTTAAAAACAAGATAAAAAATAATCTTGCCGGTCAAGGAGGCGGAATATATTTCTACGACCACAGCCATCCTATAATTGAAGAAAATATAATTTCGAATAACCATGCAATTATTAACCATGGTTTTATAGACCCTAATCCTGCGGACCCAAACATATACGACCACGGTGACGGCGGTGCAATAGTAGGATTTCAATACTGCAACGCAATTATAACGGCAAATATAATTGAGGATAATAATGCCGATTATTACGGCGGCGGAATACATCTCCGCCAGTGGTCCAACGGCCTGCTTGAAGATAATAATTTTATCAGTAATAGTGCGCTGCTTGGAGGAGGAATACATGTAACATATACATCAAGCCCGATTATTCGCGGTAATTTTATTTCTGCAAACTCCGCCACATCTTTAGGAGGCGGAGGCATCTACCTGTATTATTTATCTGACCCAATAATCGAGAGAAATCTGATTACCGAAAATATTAGCACAAACGGAGCTGGTATTGCCGTATATTACTCCAGTAAACCTACCATAAGAAATAACCTTATAATCGGAAATTACAACGGCTCTGTAATTAGAGTGCGAGGTCAGTATTCCGACCCTGTTATTGTTAACAATACGATATCACATAACCAAGGCCGCAATAATACTGGCGCAATAGATTGCACAGAAAAAGCAGCCCCGAAAATATTCAATAATATTATAAGCCATAATAACCCCGGCTATGGAATTTATGCTGCAACTGCCAGTACGCCATTAATAGCTTTTAACAATGTTTGGTCAAATCATGCGGGTAATTACAATAGTGTACTTGGCGATAAAACAGGAATAAACGGCAATATTTCCGCAGACCCGTGCTTTGTTGGGTTATCTTATTGGTCGGATAACGGTACTCCGGCTGATGCGAATGATGACTATTGGGTTATGGGTGATTATCGAATCGGATATTTTTCGCCTTGCCGTGATGCTGGAACGGCTGATTACGCGGACAGTATAGATTTTGCGGGAAATCCCAGACCGCATTTTGCCGGTGTAGATATCGGAGCTTATGAGCTTGGGGTTTATGACCTGACCGCAACCGGAACGGTTGATTATACAGACCTTGCTGTGCTTTGTGGCGATTGGCTGAACGAAGGCTCTGGGCTCGCCGCCGATTTAAAACCCGATGGAATCATCAATTTCCTCGATTTTGCAATCCTATCCTCAGACTGGCTGAAATAAATACTTTCCGAAAAGCACATCGTTTCATATAGGATGCGAGCAACGAATAGCCGGATGGTTTTACAAACCCTCGACAAAAGAAGTAAGATTCAATCATCGTGGTAATGATTTACAAGGCACAAGTTTTTACTCTTATTAATTAATGTTCGTGCCAAGTTGGGGATTCAACCTTTTTAAATTTCAGCATTACCGGGTGTTCGTCAATAGAATTAACATCAGGCGGCGTTCCGCCCTCAAGCATGCTGTAACTTAGCCATTGAACGTCCCATATCAAGTCTTTCTCTGAAATAAAACCTTCAAAATAATCCTTGCTCCAGCCTTCTAAATAGTCCCCCATAATCTCGATTCTGAAATACTCAAGGATTACTGAAACTTTCAGATATTTCGATTGCAAATCGTAATTTACATCACAGGGCCCTAAAATAAAAAGGCCCATCCCCTGATAGTCAGGATTTTCAGAATAATACTGGCCTTCGCGAACATCTATAGGAACGCCGACAGTATGTATAAGTTTGGAGATTGTGCCGTCAGGTGCAAATTTAAAGCCCCAGCCGAATTCATTCGATTCCCATACACCCACCAGAAATTCAGGAAAATCTGTTTCTGTTTGTACTGCGGTATGCCCAGGCAGGGATTTTTGCCCTTCAATGCAGCCGTAAAGCACCAATAGACTCAATATTCCTAAAGTAATAGCTAATCGGTTCATTCGGAGTCTCCTTCTAAATACTAAATAATACGGAATTTTAACTATCTGGTGCTGAATAAACAAGATAAAAAAAGGCAGGCTGTTATACCGCAGCCTGCCTTTTAAAAATCAAAACCGTATTTGACACTTATCTTCTGAATCTGCGAAGCAGTAATCCGCCAATTCCAAGCAAGGACAGCGTCATCGGTTCGGGTATCTGACTGATGGTAATAGAATCAACCACATCAAAACTCTCAAAGCCGATTGTGGTAACCAGATGCAGAGTTACATCTCCTAGTCCATCACAATGAAACAGAATGTTGTTGAAATACAAACCAGACGGTGCTGTATATTGTTCGTCTGCCTGGAAAGTATCTATAGAACCAAAAACACTTGAGGCACCGGAATAACCAAACAGTTCAGCCAGATCTGCATAGTCTTCCGGGTCAAGTATCATTGCTGCATCCGGAGCCGGCGGTATGATAACTGAACCGCCACTAAGAGTTCCTGGGCCATTAGACACAATAAGCCCCCAAAACAGACCGTCGCCCTGTACAAAACCGTCAGGTGTATTAATACCTAATGCAACAGTTTCACTCTGCTGAAGAGGAGCACCATCATAGCCGCTTATCTGTAAAGTTATTGCATTTGCCAAAGATGCAATTGTTAGAACAATCGCTAAAACTAAAATCTTTTTCATTGTTTTTCCTTTCACCTTACTTCGTTGATTTTAAACCCCATTTTTTCTTTTTACTTATTTACGTCTACATTGAAAATTCTATATTCTGCATTCTACATTCTAAATTCCGACAAGCCCTCCTTTCGTAATTAGGCCCCCGTATGGGCTGTTATCAATTTGTATTTTTAGCCGCAGCTTTTTACTTTTACCTTTTTACTTTTTATTTATAGCTTTCTGCGGCTTACATATATGCGCACCATCTGCGCAGAGAACCGAGTATTTAATTTTCATCGGATGCTTGACGCTGATTTCGCAGATTTCGCAGAAAAAACCAAAAATACGCAATACTTAACATTTCAGCGTAAACAGCGCAATCTGCGTCAAAAGCATTTAATCAAAATACAGGCATCAAAGCCTAAAAGTGAGTTTCCAAACCACCCCTGGTCTGTTGAGTATTCTCGCACCCCCATGCGATTAAGCGTATTATAGCATAACCTGTAACCCATTGCAAGAAAAAAATGGACGTTTTACAAAAATATTTTTTGTAAAACGTCCACCCTGAGCCTGCCGAAGGGTCTATCATTTAGCCGCAGATAAACATCTTTTGACGCTGATTGCGCGGGTTACGCTGATTTTAAAGAAGATAAAAAAAGCCACAGATTACACTTGCCTACGCCAAGGCTACGGCAAGGCAGGCTGATTACACGGAATTTTAAATAACTTTTTTGGCGCAGATTGCGCGGATTACGCTGATTTTAAAGAAGATAAAAAAAGCCACAGATTACACAGATTTCACAGTAAAATATATTTATAACACCATACGTTTTACCTGCACAGACTTTGCGAAGTTAATCAATAATCCAACTTCTATTTTAGCGGCCTTGAGATAATTTAAAAGCTGAGCCTCAAACCCTGTGTTATGATTTTCCGCGGATTTGACCTCAACAATGACTTTCCCGTCCACAATCAGGTCTGCAAAATATTCCCCTATCATCTCATTGAGGTAATAAACAGTAAGCTTTTTCTCGGACTCAAAAGGTATTTGACGTTTTCTAAATTCAACAATAAGTGCGTTATGATAGACTTTTTCCAAAAACCCGTATCCAAGGTTATTGTGTACGGTATAAGCAGCGTTTATTATTTCTTTGGTTAACTCTTCGTGTTTATACTTTTCCATCACCGTAATTGTAACCCAGTTCTAACTAATTTGAAGTAAAATCTGTGCAATCTGTGACTCTTCTTATAAAATTACAATCTGTGTTCATCTGTGAAATCTGTGGCTATATTTTTTTATATCTTTCTGTGGAATCTGTGAAATCTGTGGCTATATTTTTTTATATCTTTCTGTGGAATCTGTGAAATCTGTGGCTATATTTTTTTATATCTTTCTGTGGAATCTGTGAAATCTGTGGCTTATTTTATAATTATCCTCTTCGGAATCTGTGGTAAAAAAAAAGAGGCGAGTAAAACTCGCCTCTTTAATTTCATCAACCGTTTAAGGTTTCAGCTTAGCTTCTTTTTCTGAGCAGAAGTCCGCCAAGACCCAGTAACGCGATTGTCATCGGTTCCGGTATCTGCTGCGAAATAACCAAGCTGTCAGCAACTACGTATTCTTCGAAATCAATGGTGGTAACCAACAGAACAAGAACATCGCCTTCGCCGTCACAATGGAAGAGAATTTCATCAAAATAAAGTCCGCCGGGGGCAGTATAAGATGGTGATGCCTGGAATGTGTCAATGCTTCCAAATACAGACGAAGCACCAGCATAACCAAACATTTCCGCCAAATCTGCATAATCGGCCGGATCGAGAATCATTGATGCATCCGGAGCCGGAGGCATAACTACAACACCGCCGCTAACGCTGCCGGGGCCACTGGCTACTATTATACCCCAAAAAGCACCATCACCTTGTGCGAAACCATCTGCTTCGACGCCCAGATTAATCGTATCACTTGGGAGTAAAGGTCCAGTAATATCTGAGGAAATCGAAAGAACCATTGCATTAGCCATAGCGACTAAAGCCAAAACACTTAGTAATACTAAAACTTTCTTCATCATCGTTCTCCTACCTAAAAGTTTCTATTTAAAAAATTGCTCTGTTAATTCAGAGCACAATCTAACACACAATTACGGAGCTTCCCAGAAGTTCCACTTATCACCTGCGTCTAGAGTGCAATTCTGGTCTAAATCGCAGCATGGTACATTTGTCTGAGACTTATTGTAATAAGTCTTCAAAATATTCAAATCTGGAGTGGTAACCCTGTAAAGACCTGTCTTAGCATGGTCGAAGTCCGCACAAATACCATTTGTAATGCCTCTTAAAGCTGTATCATTTTTGTTATATGCAGCTTTTAACAGATTAAGGTCGGGGGTTGTAACCCAATACAAACCCGTTCTAATACCATCTGCATCGCCGCGGCACTGTCTCGGATAACACCAGCATTTCGGTTTATCCCAAGCGTCCCAAGCAGCATACTCAGGAGCCGTGTCCTTCAAGCACTCTAGTGGTTGAACATATATTACGGTGCAGCCGGTATAAGTTACGTCTGCTTCGGTAGCATCGTATTTAACAACGCCGCCGCGGGTGGCATCGGCACTGATTGTAATATCAGAGTCACTGCCATCAGGGTCAACCGTAAATTTAATTACTTCACCGCTCTGGGCAGGACCATTGCCAACGCCGGTCGGTGAATGCAAAGCACCCATCTCGATTATCATATAATCGTAGGTGACTCCGCCTGCGGCAACCGGTGTACCATTATACTCAGCACCTTCTACATCAATCGAACCGGGGTAAACCCAGTATCCGTTCGATGTATTTTGGGTTACTGCAGTAATCGTGCCGGAGCTGAGGGCAATATTAAGCCCCATACCTCTGGGCGTATCAGCTGCCGTAGCGGCTGAATAATTGACTGTAACTTCGTCACCGTCAACGCTGCAGCTGATAGTAACATCCGCCGCATACGCTGTGGATACCAGAAGCATCACAGCCAGCATTAAAAACATTTTTTTCATATTACATCCTTTCAATCTTTTCTTCTTCGCGAGGCACACACCTCGCACATCATTGGTTAACAATTAACATCTCCCGCCTTTAATAATTTGAATTATCTTTCATTTTTTCACGTCCTATAAAATTAGGCCAAACAACTCCTAACCCTAAACAACGTGCCGACCGGCAGGATTGGTCGGAATGTTCCAATCTTTTCGACTCCTACGGCTCCTCCTTTCTCGCCCAAAGGCGATGTCAAGGTGCGAACCTCAAGGTACACACCCACGTTTCCGTTAGTGAAGGCCAACTGTAGACTACCAAAACCAACAATGTAAATCAAGTTAAATTTGTGTAAAAAATCAGAAAAAACGCATTTTTTTTTGCCTTAAATTCCAAAACCCCCTAATTTAACTATGGATTAAGGTCTCCCTCGGCGGCTTTTTAAGCTATTTTTTGCGGTTCTAAATGATTAAACAAAGGCCAAAAACCCAAAAAAATAATAAAAAACAGAAAAATTTTTCATTTTTTTCGTTTTTTTGCCGGTTTTTGTGCATTTTTTTCATTTTTTTGGTATTTTCCGCGGATAATTGGTTTTTGCAGATAAGGCGGGATTTTTGGCGAAAAGATTGGGGTAATTTGCGGATTCGCAGAACCTTATAATATTCGCCAAAGCCGCCAAAAATTGCTTCGGAGCACGATAAAAGATGCAATAAGCAAGCCGGTGTGCAGTTTAAATATGCTTTTCATTGCCGCTGTACTGCGGTTTTTGTTAAGAATTAAAATTTTTCTTTCCGCAGATACCGATTCATTTTTAATAATTACAGCAGCCAAAGACTGCGGCTGTATTAAAATACATAACTTAAAATTATATAGGGGCGGTTAGCCGCATAACGGCCGAAATCCGCTTGGAATGCTCTAAAACCTGCCAAAAGCTCCAGCCGCACTTTAGCGGGACGAAATCATATATTGATTTGTTGAAAAGATAATCTGGCTGCACAACATAACAGAAAATTCGGCGGCGATTGGAATTTAAGGTTTTTTAAGAGAGCTCAAATGTCGGTTCTCATTCGCTTTAATATCTGAAATAGGCCTATAATAATAAATATTATCACTTATTATATACTTATTTATCTTTAAAAATAGATTTATTTAAAGCAGACAGCTTGCATTACCGAAGTAAGGCTGGGTTTGTCCGGCAGGTTGTTTAAATTTGCGGGAAACACGGTTCCTTTTGGGCTAACGGGGGCCGTTTTACTTAATCAGTTGTCTTTGCTGTTTTATTTGTTGTAAGGCGTTTAAGGCTGCTGTACTGCGCAGCATGTGAACGTCTTGCGCGCAGTCAAAGCCAGCCGATTAAGGGGGAAAGTTTGCCCTTGTTTGGGATTATCCGAGAACTAAGTTGAGATATTGCAATAAGCAAAATCAACATAGAATCTTTTATAAATTCTTCTATAAATACAGGGAATGTCTGATACTGCTGACGGCTGTGTCTGTATTAAACATGCCGTCGTATGCAGAACCTATAAACCCTGCGTTTTTATCGGTTGACCTTAACGGCCAAAACGGAGCGACCGGTTCCGGCTGGCAAGGCTGGAATTTCGGCAGCCCCGCAGGGTCAGCCGGAACGCCGGTTTCAAGGGCTTTCGGCGATTATTCGGTTAAAATAACGGCAATAGGTACGTCTTTTGATTCAAGAGACAGAGGCGGCTCAACTGCGGAACCTTTACAGGATTTCATTTTTGCAGGCAGAGATACAGCCATCGGTCTTGGCCGGCATTATCTTGTTTTCGAATTTACAGGGTTAAACCCTAACGCTCAATACGAGCTTACATTTTTAACTTATGACGCATACCACAAAAAAACTGTGAGTTTTATGGCGTTTGATACGCGAAATCCGTCTTTGTACTCTTATGGCAACGGCGAGAACAACTATCAGCCTGTTGCAGGTGGTATTAATGATAATTATGAACCGGGGGTAAACGGCAGTACCAACCCATTTTATGGTACACTGCTTGGCAGGAGTACCATATGGGGGCCAAGTCTAACTTCTATCTATCAATACTCGTCCAGTTTCTTTGCCGTAGCGGACTCGAATGGTAAAATCACGATTTATGCATGGAATGATTCGGATACTTATGTCGAAGCACAGCTGGTTTCGATGGTCAACGGTTTTGAGCTGGGTTTACCCGATTATATCTGGAATGGCAGCAGCAGCGGCATTTGGACAGACGCAGGCAACTGGTCGGGCGGTACAGCTCCGGTTGATGGAAGCAGCATCTATGACAGATTGGTTTTCGGCGACGGCGGTGCGGGCGAATTAAATATTACCGGTGCTGACGGTGTTTATTCGAAAATAGAAGGGATTGATTTTTCTAATGCTCCGGGCGGCTATTCGATAAGCGGTACAGGCAGTTTTTCTATTGAGCAGGGGGGAACTATCGAGGGAGACAGCGGTTTTGCACATATTATTAATGTTAATCTTGTCAGCAATGATTCGGGCGGCATTGTTTTTAGTGATTCGGACGACATAACGATAAACGGAATTATAAGTACCGGTGTTGCAGGCGGGGGTATTACAAAATCAGGAACAGGTACTCTGACGCTGAACGGGGACAATACTTATACGGGCGGAACTTATTTATCAGGCGGTACAATATTATTAGGCCATGATAATGCACTTAGCTTGGGGGGACTTTCGATAACCGGTGACGGTCATATTCAATCAAATGATAACAGCCGATTGATAGGCAACGCTATTAATATAAATAATAATACTACTCTAACGGTATCCGGCTCACAGGACCTGACTCTGAGCGGTATCATATCCGGTGCCGGCGCCTTAAATAAAGATGGCGCCGGTACTTTGATGCTGAGCGGTGTTAATAATTATTCGGGCGGAACAACGGTAACTTCAGGAACTCTCATAGGCGATACGGATAGTCTTCAGGGGGATATTGTTAATAATTGTGAAGTTGTCTTCGAGCAAAATAATGACGGGATTTATGCTGATGTGATGAGCGGAACCGGAAATATGACCAAAATAGGGTCCGGCGTTCTGCTGCTTAGCGGAAATAATACCTATACCGGCACAACGACGGTAGCAGATGGCACTTTAAACTTAACAGGGCAGCTTTGGGGCGATGTTATTGTCGACGGGGGAATATTTGTCGGTTCCGGGATTATCGCTAACGGCGGCAGTTTGTGGGTGAAGAGCGAATCCAGAGTTCTTGCCGGTAATAGCATCGGCACGATTATAGTAAGCGGAGACTATACCCAAGATACCGGTTCGGTTCTTGAGATAGAAGTTATAAAATATTCCGACGGAACTCTCGGCAATGATAAAATCGAAGCGGCCGGTTCGGTGCTTTTGGAGCCGGCGAGTACGATTAGTGTTATTGACCTTACGCCGCCGGATAGATTTATCGGCACAGGTGATAAATTCACGATTATTACTGCCCAAGAAGGCATTACAGACGAGGGAGTTATTATAGACAGTACCGCAGGGACGCTGCTTTTTAAAGGTTCGATTGTAGGAAATGATTATATTTTAACTGCGTTCAGAGATGCCTTCGGCAAATACGGTGTCGGCAAAAACAATACATCTCTGCTTCGGGCAATCGATATGGATATGGGTTCGGCTCGCGGTGATTATGTAGATGTTATTAATATATTAACTGATTTCGATAAGAGGTCTCTTAACATAGCGGCGGAACAGTTGAGTCCTTTGTCCTATTCGGCGGTTTCGGGGGTCTCTTCAAGATTGACTCGCGACCTTCATGCGGATATGAGTTCGTATCTTAATAAGAGGCGTAATAACATAGAACAAGCTTCGCGGTTCGGAGTTCTTGGCAAGGGCAGTCTTCTTCTGGCTGATGCTTCAACGAACCCTGATACGCTTGCGTATGTAATTTCTGAAACAGAAAAGCGTCGAACTTCTGAAGAAATACCTGATATGCAGACAAATACTTTTATAAGGCCTTTCGGTGTTTTCTTTAATCAGGATTCCAGCCCGAAATTCACCGGCTTTCAGGCGCAGACAGCAGGGGTGCAGTTTGGTATCGACAGAGTTTTTAGAAGTAACTGGCTTTTGGGTATAGGCGGTTCTTACAGTCATTCGTGTCTCGATTATAATAAAGGACTCGGCAGGGCGAAGATTGACAGTTTTCGAGTCGGGCCTTATATGAGTTATTATTCAGGAAGATTTTATATAGACAGCTCGGTCAGCTTCGGATATCACCTAAACAGCACAGAGAGAAATATCGAATTTGCCGGAATTAATCGTACGGCAGAAGGCAATTATTCAGCTTACGACCTTTCTTTATATACAAGTGCCGGATATGAAATTGACTTTGACAAATGGACACTGACGCCTTCTGTGTCGCTGCAGTATACCTGTTACCGCAGCCAAAGCTTTAAAGAAACAGGAGCAGGGGATTTAGGTCTCAAAGTGGATTCAGACACCCAAAAATCGCTTCTGTCACGTATGGGGTTGAGACTTCATACAATAACCGAATTGGCAGGCATGAAACTGGTACCTGAGTTTTTTGTAGGTTACGCCCATGAGTTTATGAATGAAAAAGATATCCATGCCCGTTTTACCGGCGGTGTTACGAAATTTAGTACCGATATAGACAGCGGTCGAAAAAACAGTGTTTATTTTGGAGCAGGGTTGAGCACTCTGCTTAAAGAAAACATATCAGCCTTTGTCAGTTATGAGGGAGAGGCTTATAGCGGCGGGGGGGCTAATGCACTAAGGACCGGTCTGACGATTAAATTTTAAATTGTCATAGGGCAGACTAAAAGCTCCAGCCGATACCGGCGCTTATTGTTGTAGATTTATTACTGTAACCCAAACCGGCCGTGACTGTCAGGTTCTTCTTTTCGCCAAGGATAGCTTTGGTTCCTACAGCTAAAGCGCTTGTATTTTCGAAGTTTCCAAAGCCAAGTCCTATCGAAACATTCTTGCCGGGTATAGGGTCGGGGATAGCTGACAGTGCGGCTATAGAAGCAATTCCCGAATATGCCCTGTCCACTCTGTCTTCGAGCTTTCTGTATTGTCTCATATTGACGGCATCATAATCACCGACCCCGTCGGCTACGCCTGTTACCCTTGCCGGGCCGCCGGTAGTGTCGTTCTGGAATCTTGCTCCATTGTCGTCGAGAGTAAGTGATGTCGAATTAGTTCCGCCGGAAACAACAGTGCTTGTCTGGTTTATCATAATACCATGCGGCACTCCGTTATCTGTGTTTACGAAGAGATTTGCCGTTGTCGGAGTCATAATCAGCTGCGCGCGAGCGTTTGTATCAAATTCGTCATCATCGGCCTGCAGAATAACAGTGTTGTCTGCACCGATAATAGTCATTCCATTATTACCGACATTTACAGTTGCGCTTGCGGTTGGATTAAGACTGTAGATACTTCCGTTAACACCGAGATCGCCGTCAACAAGCATGCCGCCGCCGACATAAGTTCCGTAATCGAAAGTATTGACGCCGACACTGCCTTCCTGTGTATTGCCTACAATAATTCTGTTATTATCAGTGTCACCTGAAACTTCGATGCTGTTACCGCCGGAAGTTATCGTTGTCTCGCCGACAATTGTGTTTGTTGCGCCGGTAATGATATTAGTCGATGTGCCGGCATTACCGATGGTATTTGTCGAATTGGCGGTAGCTGAACCTATATTGTTAAAAGCTCCTTCTATGTTATTTGTGCCGGTAACAGCGTTAGCAATAAAATTATTTGTTCCATTTGTACCCATGGCTGAAATTGTGTTTGATTGGTTATCGGCATTGGCTGAAATGATATTGCTTCCTGCTGATGCTGTAATAGTATTGTTGCCTGTCGTTGCGGTAATAGTGTTGCCTGTCCCGCCTGTTAACTGATTCTGCTGGGCTGCGGTTATGATATTGTTTGTTCCCGCCGACAAAGTGTTTGTGGTATCTGCTTCGATAAGATTTGTGCCGCCGTCGGCATTTGCAAGAATCTGATTTGAAATATTATCATCGCCGCCGATTATAATAGAAGTTGCCGTGCCGTCGTTGGTCGCGTTTAGAACGGTTATTTCTTCTGTTGTTTCAGTTCCGACGCTGATTATCACATAATCATCTGCTAATTCGAGAGTAGAAGAATTAGAACCGCCGGTTAAGGTTGCCGTATGGGTCGTCTCGTTAACAGTCAAACCTTTGCCGTCGCTGGTTAGAACCGTAACCTGCGTATCTGTAGCGGTTACCCCCGCTCCGCCGGTTACTGCTATGCTGGCATTGTTGGTAGAAAGATTGACACCGGCATTGCCGCCTGTGATTGAGCTGCTTGTCGTTCCTGCAATCGTATTTGTTTCGCCGGTAATAATGTTTGTCGATGAACCTGCCGTACCGATAGTGTTGTTTGTTCCGGTAGCGGTTAAATCCCCTGAAACTTCAAGAATACCGCTTATGCTGGTATCACCGTTCGAAGCGACGATAAAATTTCCGCCGTCAACAATTATGCCGCCGTTCAAAGAAGCAAGCCCTGAAACCTCCAAGGTGCTTTCCATTGTTACGGCTCCGGTAACGTCGAGAGTTCCGCCTATCTGGGCATCGCCGGAGGTGCTTAAAGATGTCCCGCTGATACTGCCTGTAGAACCGTCAAGAACTATAGTATTGCTTGTTCCGTCTGTAATATTGATTATTCCCTCGGCTCCGCTTGTGTCACCGGCATTGATAATTTCGGTATTTATGGTCGAAGCTGTTAAGTTGTCGACTCCGATGATATTATTTTCACCGCTGACTGTATCGCTGATATGAATACCGTCCGCGACAATACCGCCGCTTAAAGTTGCAAGGTCGCTCGCCTCTAAAGTTGTTACCCCCGATATGGCGCCGGCATTTGTAATTCCGCCGTCATTGTTATCGATTCCTCCGCTGATAATCAGACCGCCGTCGGCGGTTAATGTTCCGCCGACATAAACATCGCCGGTATCTCCGTCAAGGATGATAGTGTTGTCCGCTCCGTCTGTAACATTTATAGTCCCCGCTGTTCCGCCTGTATCGCCTGCGTGAACAATGATAGCATTGGCTGTTGTAATATTGGCGGTATCGATATTGGCTGTATCGGCGTTGATAGTAGTAGCACCCAAAGTATCGACTCCGCTGATATTATTTTCGCCGCTGGTAGCATCGCTGATATGAATACCGTCAGCGACAATACCGCCGCTTAAAGTTGCAAGCCCGCTTGCTTCTAAAGTTGTTACTCCTGATATTGCGCCTGCATTTGTAATTCCGCCGTCATTGTTATCGATTCCGCCGCTGATGCTGGCGCCGCCGCTTAAGGTTGACAATCCGGTTACACCCAGCGTATTGCCGAGAGAAGTTGCCCCTGTTACACCTAAATCACCGCCAACAGAAGCGTCATTTGTAATTGATACCGTAGAGCTTCCTAAAGTAGTTGTTCCTGCGTCGGCACGGATTATTATTGCAGGGTCACCGCCGTCATTATCGATAACTATAAATTCCCCGGTGCCGCCGTCATCGGCATCTACAATAATTGTGAAATCATCCGCGGCACTGATGTAAGGATCGGCAGTTTGATCGACATCGGCACTTGCCTCAACTCCGTGAATAGTGCTTGCGCTGGTATCTCCGGTTCCCATCGCTTGCTGAGGTAAAATTGTTGAGATTACCACAATCAAGGCAATTAATTTTTTTATGGTTTTCGGAATATTTTGCATGCTGCTGTTTCTCGATTACATTATTGAACCACTTCTTTTTTTATTACTACTGTTCCGCGTCCTGCTGGCATTAGAAAAACCTTAACTGCTCCGCCGTCAAGCAGAACGATATTTTTCTTCAGTACGCCGACACGTTTCAAATTTTTAAATACGGTTTTTTCAAGTTCTTCGCTGCTGATATCAACATATTCGACCATGTCATAAACGGCTTCCTGATTCGGGAAGAAATTTGCACTGGCGTAAATAATCGAATTGTCCGACCTGATAATTTCGAATGAAGTAGAAAAAATATGCTGATCCGGAGGATTTTTAGGAGGCAAAATAAAAATTCCGCTTTGGTTATCAGCCATGAGAAAAGTTGATACCTGATTGATGCGCGGTATCGAAGATTGAACTCCGAGATTAATTGCTGTTTGGGTTACTGCGTTGATAGGCTGATTCGGATTTTGACCGGAAGGTGCGGCTGTATTGCCGGTTCGCTGTTGTGATTGCGGAACCGCTGACAGAGGTATCAATCCGCCGGTGTTAAAAAGACATAAATATAAAATAATGCCGGCAAAAATTAACAGCCCGAAAATAAACTGATGATTTTTTATATGGTCCAAAATGATGTACCTCCGTTTCTTAATAGTGCTAAGATTATTGAGCTGTTTTGCTTTCAAAATACATCCCATGCTAAATAATGGCGAATACTTGTATTACGAAAATATTCAGACTATACCAAACATCGGTTTTTGAGGTGAAATTCGTTTAAAATTTGGGATATAAATACCGTGATATTTTTCAAGGAAATGAGAAACCGCCGACAAGAAAAAACATGTTTTTTTCTTAATGTCAATATTTGGTCAAATGCATTACTTGAAATTGCGCTGCGGTTATTAAAAAACGGAGAGGAAGGGATTCGAACCCTTGGTAGGGACAAGCCCTACACAGCCTTTCCAAGGCTGCTCGATCAGCCGCTCCGACACCTCTCCGGCATTTCGCATTATGTTGACAATCTATTAAGCTTGTGTATTTTACAGATTTAGCATAATTAGTCCAGCATCAGATTTATTTTCTGCGGTTAAACTAAAAATTGTTTGCGACTCGACAGCTGCTCTTTTTATGTTTTTATAAAAAAACAGCGTTATCAATACTGAAAATGAATATTTTGGGCTTTGATAAATGAACATCGGAATCTATGGCAATAAGCCTTTTAAGACAGCCTTAATTCACGGAGGCCCGGGAGCTTGCGGGGAAATGTCGCAAACAGCCGAAGCTCTGGCTGTCAGAAGGGGAGTTTTGGAACCGCTGCAGTCAGCCAATTCCATTAAGGGTCAAATCGAAGAATTAAAAAAACAGCTCGAGGAAAATGCTGATATTCCTGTAACACTTATTGGTTTTAGCTGGGGTGCTTGGCTGAGTTTTATATTTACCGCCCAATACTCCGAATTTGTCAAAAAATTGATATTAATCAGCAGCGGGCCTTTTGAAGAAAAATACGCCGCACAAGTTCAGCAAACAAGGCTGAACCGCCTTAACAATACTGAAAAAGCGGAATATCAGAAAATTATCCAAAATATCGACGGGTCTTTAGTCTTGCCGAAAGATGCACTTTTTGAAAAACTCGCAAGGCTATGCCTGAAAACAGACCAATATGAGCCGCTAGTGAACATACCTGAGTCTATAGATTTTAGAATAGATATTTTTAAAGGGATATGGCCTCAAGCCGCCCGGATGAGAAAAAGCGGAGAACTTTTAAAGCTCGCGGAAAAAATATGCTGTCCAGTAATGGCTATTCATGGCGATTATGACCCGCATCCTTATGAAGGTGTTGAAAAGCCGCTGGGCAATGTTCTTAAAAATTTTCATTTTATCCTGCTCGGCAAGTGCGGACATAGACCATGGCTGGAAAAACATGCGAAAGAAGAATTTTACAAAATTCTTGAAAAAGAACTGTCTTGAAGGAACAATAGTAAGTTATTGTTTTGTGATGAGGTATCTTTATGAAATATAGAACATTAGGACGAACCGGTTGGAAAATTTCTGAAGTAAGTTTCGGGGCTTGGGCCATCGGCGGAGCATGGGGGCCGGTCGAGGATAATGAATCTTTGGCGGCTTTGCACAAGGCTATCGATATGGGAGTAAATTTTTTCGATACAGCCGATGTGTACGGTGACGGACGAAGCGAACGGCTGCTGGCAGAGCTTCGCAAAAAGTATAAACAAAAAATATATATTACAACTAAAGCAGGCAGAAGATTAGACCCGCATACCGCTGCCGATTATAATCGCAAAAATCTCACATCGTTTGTCGAGCGAAGTCTTAAAAATCTTGACACAGATGCAATCGATTTACTGCAATTACATTGTCCCCCGACAGAAGTTTATTATATGCCGGAAGTTTTCGGCATCGTTGACGATATGGTCAAAGCCGGAAAAATCCGCTATTACGGCGTCAGCGTCGAAAAAGTCGAAGAGGCTCTAAAGGCAATCGAATATCCGAATGTTCAATCGGTGCAAATCATTTTCAATATGTTCCGGCATCGCCCGTCGGAGCTTTTTTTCGAGCAGGCAAAAAAACGCAAAGTTGGTATAATTGCCCGTGTGCCGTTAGCTTCCGGTATGCTGACAGGCAAGCTCAAACCCAATACCGATTTTGCTCCGGACGACCACAGAAAATTTAATCGCCGCGGCGAGGCATTCGACAGAGGCGAGACTTTTTCCGGTGTTGATTACGATACCGGTCTGAAGGCTGTTAAAAAATTAAAAGCCATCTGCCCGTCCGGCATGACGATGACTCAGTTTGCGCTTCGATGGATTCTGATGTTTGATGCTGTTACCTGTACGATTCCCGGAGCAAAGCGGCCCGCTCAGGCTCAAGAAAATTTTTCCGCCGCGGATTTGCCGAAGCTGTCTAATAAAATTATGTCTGAAATTAGAAAGATATATGACAGCCGAATCCGCGACTTGGTTCATCATTACTGGTGATATTAAGTGCGTGAAAAAATTCTTGCTTTTATCGGTGATACATACCAAAATGCCGCCAGTGTGAATTTTATTATTTTGTAAATCAAAGAATTGGAGACGATTATGACCAAAGCCTCAGCCCGCCATATCCTTGTAAAGACCGAACAGCAGTGTGAAGAATTAAAACAGCAAATCGCAGACGGCGCCGATTTTGCCGATATAGCCAAACAGCATTCACAATGTCCTTCCGGCAGCCGCGGCGGAGAGCTTGGTGAATTTACACCCGGCCAGATGGTAAAGGAATTTGACGATGTGGTCTTCGGCTATGAGGTTGGCAAAGTTCATGGCCCGATTAAAACCCAATTTGGTTTTCATCTTGTCGAAATTACCAGCCGAACCGAATAACCAAAAGGAGTTCACTCGATGATTAAGGAAATTACGGTAAAACAGCTTAACACCAAAAGCTTCATCAGCGAAAAGGCCGAACAGATTCGCCAAGCCGTCGGTTCGGGAAAAGCTATAAACGCTCTTTCCGGCGGGGTTGATTCTTCTGTTGTTACAATGCTCGGTCATAAAGCTCTCGGTAAAAATCTCATAACGGTTTTTGTTGAAAACGGTCTGATGAGACAAGGCGAAGCCGAGCGGGTAGCCGGATTATTCAAGAAGCTCGGCGTTAAAGTTGAAATTGTCGATGCCCGAAAAGAATTTTTCGCGGCTCTTAAAGGCCTTACTGACCCGGAGGAAAAACGCGAGGCTGTTACTCAGGCATTTTATAAAAAGGTTTTTGGCAGGATTGTCAAAAAAAGCCGTGCGAAATGTCTTTTGCAAGGAACTATTTTGACTGATATCGACGAAACCGTTGCCGGTATTAAACGTCAGCATAATGTATTCGAGCAGCTTGGGATTGACCCGCAAAAAGCGTTTGGTTACCGCATTATCGAACCTCTGCTTCAGCTTCGCAAAGACGGCGTTCGAAAAGTCGGTAAAGCTCTCGGGCTGCCTAACGAATTATTTAACCGTATTCCATTTCCCGGTCCGGCTCTTGCGGCGAGGGTTATTGGCGAGGTAACACCAAAACGAATTGAAACTGTCCGCCAAGCGACGGTCGTTATAGAAAAACATCTGAAAAACACAGGGGCGTTTCAATATATGGCGATTCTGCATCAAGACCGCGTAACAGGCATGCGCGGCGGCAGACGCGATTTCGGCCAGCAGATAGAAATCCGCTGCTGGGACAGCCTCGATGCCCGAACCGCTAAACCGACAAGATTGTCCTTCGATATTCTTGAGAAGATGGCTCGTCAGATAACTGAACAAGTGCCCGGAGTTGTCAGCGTTACATATAATATCGCGACAAAACCGCCTTCAACAATCGAAGCGATTTGATACATACTGATTCAAAATAAAAAGCCCGCAATCGGTGAATCTGACTGCGGGCTTTTTTGTTTGAGTTTAAATATATTTATCTCTGGATGCGGCCTCGTGAACCTTTAATGAAGTTTTCGACTTGCTCCAAAGTTACCATTGTCGTATCACCCGGTGTAGTTGTAAGAAGCGCGCCGTGTGCCCATCCGAGTTTAACCGCTTCTTCAGGTGCTCTGCCGGTAAGCAATCCGTAGAAAAATCCGGAAGCAAAACCGTCGCCGCCGCCGACACGGTCATAAACATTTAGTTTGCATGTCGGAGCCTGATAAGTTTTACCATCCACCCAAGCGATTGCGCTCCAAGTATGGTCATTTGTAGAGTGTTCTTCGCGAAGAGTTGTTGCTACGGCTTTGACATTCGGAAAACGTTTCGTAACATTGTCCATCATTGCCACAAAAACAGACGGGTCAAGTTTGGATTGCTTCACAACATCAGGCCCGGCTATTCCCAGCCCGTCCTGAAGGTCCGCCTCATTGCCGACAAGCACATCGACGTTCTCTACGATTTTTGCGAAAATGTCGAGGGCTTTCTTCTGGCCGCCTCTGAATTTCCATAACTTTGCCCGGTAATTGATATCGAAGCTCGTAACCGCGCCTTTGGATTTAGCGAACTTCATTGCTTCGATAATTACTTCCGAAGTTGTCTCGGACAATGCCGTAAAAATTCCGCCGCTGTGGAACCATTTTACTCCGTTGCTGAAAATTTCTTCCCAGTCGAAATCGCCTTTTTTCAGCATAGCTGCTGCCTCGATTGCGCGGTTGTAATCTACTTCGGGAGTTCGAACTCCGTAAGCTCTATCGCTGAAAACAATCGCCATATTCGGGCCTTGAACCCCGTCGCGCTCGAATATTTTATAAAAAGGTCTGACGCCCATCGCCCGAACACGCTCTTTGATTAATCGTCCGAGCCGATAATTCACCATTGCCGTCGCAACGCCGGTATTCAACTCGAAACAATCAGATAGATTTGCGGCTACGTTAAACTCGCCACCGCTGACGTGGACATGAAAATTATTCGATTTGTGAAACGGTATAATTCCCGGGTCAAGACGGCAAACCAACGCGCCAAGAGATAATAAATCCAGCGAACCTTTCGAAGGTACTGCTAACTTACTCATAGAAAGCCTCCGTTTTGAGCAAAAACATTAAAATCACGCATCCAACGCCTTACTTAACCCCCAAAACTATAATGTTTTAACGGCCTTGTCAAATAAAACCCGCCGAAGATTTTTGATGCTTATTCTGAGCTGTTTTCTATCCGCCGCCTGCCGAAAAAAGATTGCAGCAGGGCGGTGCATTGTTCGGCTAAGACTCCGCCGGTTACTTCCAGACGGTGATTGAGCCGTTTGTCCTGAACTATATTGTAAAGACTTTTTACCGCTCCGGTTTTTGGGTCGTCGCAGCCGTAAACTAATCTGTCCAATCTTCCCAGAACCAAAGCTCCGGCGCACATCGTACAGGGTTCTAACGTTACATATATAGTACAGCCGTTCAACCGCCAGCTTTCCAACGCCGCAGCCGCTTGGGTAATTGCTATTATCTCCGCGTGGGCGGTCGGGTCTTTGAGCTGCTCTCGCTGATTGTAGCCTCTGGCGATAATCCGATTTTCATAAACTATTACCGCTCCGATTGGAACGTCACCGTTTTCCTCGGCGATTTCGGCACATTTAATCGCTTCCTGCATAAACCGTTCATCTGTATTTTTCGTTTCTGACTCTTGCATATAGTTCGAATGATAGCCGCAGCGGATATTCAGGGCAATATAAAAACGCAACTGGATTACTCTAAGTGTTTCAGGCTCAATTTCATATATTTGAAAGCTACCATAAGATTTGCCTGTGTCCATGTTAAAGGAACTTGGTCGTTAGGAACGTATTTTCCTTTTTCGAAAAACCATGCCTCCGGACATTGATAGGGCAGCTCGAAGTGTTTGTCGGTGATTTGACTTATAGAGCGGTTAAAATGAAAAAGCTGTTTTTGATAATCGGATTCGCTGCTGGATTTTAGAAAGCGTTTTCCGTAAATAGTAGAAATAACAGGGTCGAAGATGCACCACTGCGCCTCGTATCCGAGCGTTAAAAACTCATTTATTTTTTTATTCCCGGATTCGGTTTTATCCGCCTGCCGGTAATTCGGCTGCCAGTAGCGGTCCATCAGATACCGCCGAATGCCGTATTTGCCCATTAGATATTTTCGCACCAGAGAAAGTATCATATCGGCTTTTTCTGCACTTATTAATTCTACGGGCTCTATCGCGAAAATTAAAGCGGCATCGTAAGCTCGATTTAACGCCGGGTCTTTTTCGATGCATTCGTAAGGAAGAATTTTGTTGAGACTTATCCAGCCTCGCCTAATTAATAATCGAAGTTTTTCTTTGCTTAATCGGTATTTCGCGTCTTTTTGAAATTTGGTTTTGAGGTTTAAATCCCCGATTAGCTTTTCGAACTCCTGCAAGCCTGCCAGCGCGATTGCGATGCTCGATGCCGAAATTTTTTGTTCTTCTTCCCAGTGTCCGCTGTCTTTGTCTTTCCAATAACAGATAGCATCGAGATATTTTGCGATTACTGCGAGTAAATCTATATCAGCGTCTTTTTCGGGGATAATTCCTTCTCGCGTCAGCTTGCAGTAAAACCATAAAAAATAGCCGATGGCGTCGTTTTGAGCGTGCCCCCACGGCTGGTTGATTTCTTTTAGACCAAGCCCGCTAAAACGGATGTGCGGACGCTGCATCGGGTCGTTCGGGTCGGCTTTATGCGTAATAATGTTTTTCAAACGATATATATGCTTGCGGAAAAACGACGCTATTGCTGTTACGCATTTCTTCGCCTTGATTTTGCTGCCGGTTTCATAGAAGGCATAGGCGATGTGGATATTATCGCGCACCCAGATATTTTTATAACCGCTGATATTCGCGGTTTTGCATTTCTGTCCGACCGCCCGGAATAGACCGCTGTTTAGCGGCTTGATATCGAATGTTCCTTGCTGCTTAAGAAAATTATACAGCGATTCTAATTTGTCAAGACCGGCAGGGTGTTCGAGAATTAATTTCTGCGGCTGATTCTGTTTCATCGTTTTATTTGTAATTCGTAATTAGGCCAATAGAATCGCTTCAAAACAACTACGCCCGAGAGGATTCGAACCTCTGACCTCCGGTTTAGGAAACCGATGCTCTATCCTGCTGAGCTACGGGCGCAAAATCAGTAAGGTTACGTACTATAACCGCTATTTACAGGTGCTGTCAACTTTTGGATACACAACGCAATATATAGGCGGTTCTTGTGTCTAAAGCGGGGCAGTAAGCATCAGAGCCTGTGTTTTCTGCGGTGTTTTAAGGCTATATTGATATTTCAGTGCGTTAAGCCGCATAATTAATAATGACTTATAAAAAACAATCAATGGTTGTTTTCTCATTTTTGTCAGTATTTTGGCTAAAATTAAGCAAATTTTAGAAGTTTAAAGCAGCATTTTCATAAAAAACCACAAAAAACCATAAAAATAGTTGACATTCGATAATGAAAGTGTTAAACCAAAAGCATAGAGGTTTAGCTTTCACAAAAAGGCTGTAAACCCGCGTTTTAAAGAGAAGAGGATATGATTAGGGTATTCATTTCAAATGTGCGTTTTAGTAAGAATAATCAAATATTAAAAGGATTTGGATGCGGTCAGAGTCTGAATTTTTTTAATTCTTAATAACGTTATTGAGGTTTTTTAGGAGGAGTACGGTTATGAGCAAAATTATAGTAGTTTTTTTAATGGGTGTTATTGTATGTGCCGGTTATGGCGCGGTTCCATATGTTATAGGTAACTGGGAACAGCAGTCTGATGGCTGGTTTGACGAATGGGATTTAAATTATAGTTATTCGAGTCAAATTGGTGTTACTTTAGATTCCTATTCTTTGGAAGTAACCCAAGACGGTTGGGGCCAAAGCCTTGCCAAAAGCTTAAGCGAGGCTGAGAGGCAGGCGTTTATGGCCAATGACATATTCAAAATTGATTTCTCAGTTCAGGCAAGTAATAACGAGTTCACAAGCGGCTGGAGCCAGATTTATGAGGTTGTATTTGATGGCGATGGCGCAGGCTGGCAGGTAGTTACAGGTGATACCCCTGCTCTGAATTTCTATTGGTGGGAGGGTCAGATTCCGGAACGTACTGCTACGCTGGAGATTGATTATAGTGCCTACAAAAGCCTGATGAATCCTAACCCCAGTTTTATGCAGATTATTATTGCTTTGAACACCGGCGGCGGGGCACCTGACAAGCTGTATTTTGACAATGCCCGCTTGGTTCCGGAACCGGCTACAATGGCATTGCTGGGACTTGGTTCCTTAGTGATTCTTCGCAAGAGGTCGTAAGTAGAGGGTTAATAATAACTTAGCTATCTCTGATAGCTGCAAAAAGCGTCAATTTCTTTATGAGATTGACGCTTTTTTTATTATAAAACCTTATTTGGTAAGGGTATGCCTGATTTTTATCGGGGAAAGCCTTATTGTCCGGGTTGATATGGTCAATGCAGCGGTAGTATTTGGTAAATTTTTGGGGTAGATTTTCCTAAAAAATATTTTTGCCGCCGAAAAAATAACAATATTTAGAGCTGTTTCTTTGGTCAAAAAACCCTGTTTTTGGCCTAAAAATCGCGTTTATTGGAAACTTGAGCAGTTTTGTAAAAAAATGTAAAAAACTGTATAAAAAAAGTCTTGACATCTTTAATTAAAGATGGTATCACAGCGTATGAGTAGTTGTCCTTTATTGTGCTTTAAAGGTAGTAGAAGATAGAAAGAGAACGTGAGAGAGAGTCTATGGCTCTTGGAAAGAGGACTCATCCCCCGTTTCCCGATCAAAAAGTGAAATTTGTACGCCCTCAGTGAAGTGAAGGCCGTGCGAGGCGGTTCCAATGCGGCGTAGCTTGGGATTTTGCCAGACGCAACTGAGGTTTTTGGCTTGTAGCCAAATGAAAAAGAGGTTTTTTTTGTACTTCGTAGGAGGAGTATGACTATGAACAGAATTATTGTTGTTGCTTTAATAGCAGTTCTTGCATGCACAAGTTACGGTGCCTATGTCATAGGTAACTGGGAAAGCCAGACAGCCGAAGGTTGGGGCAAGTGGGATGGCGGCGTAGTTGAAAATCCGAATTTCGCCTATTCTTCTGAAATCGGCGTTACCAGAGGTAACTATTCTTTAGAAGTAACCCAAGACGGCTGGGGTCAGGTTCTTGCTATAGACTTAACTGCTGCTCAAAGGCAAGGGTTTATGGAGAACAGATACTTTGTTATGGATGTATCCGTTCAGGCAAGTGCTAATGAGTTCACAGCCGGCTGGAGCCAGGTTTATGAAATAGTATTCAATGGCGATGGCGGCGGCTGGCAGACAGTTATCAGCGGTACTCCAATATCTTTCTATTGGTGGGAAGGTGAGATTCCAATGCGGACAGAGAGGCTTGTGTTTGATTATCGCGACTACAGGAACTCGATGAATCCGGATCCTTCTTATCTGCAGATTGTTATTGCTTTGAACACCGGCGGCGGAGCACCTGACAAGATGTATATTGACAACGTAATGTTTGCCCCGGAACCGGCAACAATTGCTATGCTTGGTATCGGTGCATTAGCTCTTCTTCGCAAGAGATCGTAACCGCAGTTAATGATAGCTTTTAGCTATCTATAGTTATTGCGAATCAGCGTCAATCTCATAACGAGATTGACGCTTTTTTTATAAAGCCGACATTAGGTTTTAATATTGTTAAGGTTCTGACTTATTTTCATCCGGTAAAGGTTCTGTTATCTGCTTTTGGGGTAGATTTTCCTGAAGAAATTCCCTTATTTTCAAAAAACAACGATATTTAGAGATGTTTTTTTGGTTAAAAAAGCGGATTTTTTGGCCAAAAAGCTGTTTTTAGGGATTTTAGTCTTCAACTCTTGTAATAAAGGCGTAAATTTCCTAAATTAAGACCTTGACATTTTTAATAAATAATGATATTTTGAGAAATGAGAGACTGTCCTTTGTATTTTAAAGGGCAAGCAAGAAGAAAGAGTTGAGGATGTGATGAGTCTCCGGAAGAGGCCTCACCCCGTTTCCAAATGAATAAGTAGGTTTATGTTCTTGGAAGGCCGTGTGCGGCGATTTCAAAGCGGCGTAGCTTGGATTTTTGTCGGGCACTATTATGTTTTGGCTCGTAGCCAAGTAACGAAAAAAGAGGTTTTTTGTACTTCGTAGGAGGAGTAAAACATGAACAGAATTATTATTGTTGCTTTAGTGGCAGCTCTTGCGTGCACCAGTTATGGTGCCTATGTCATAGGTAACTGGGAAAGCCAGACAGCCGAAGGTTGGGGTTTATGGGATGGCGGCGTAGTTGAGAATCCGAATTTCGCCTATTCTTCTGAAATCGGCGTTACCAGAGGTAACTATTCTTTAGAAGTAACCCAAGACGGCTGGGGTCAGGTTCTTGCTATAGACTTAACTGCT
>Ga0265293_10002577_pt1:0-30000 | contig 35800 bp, 26 predicted proteins | sample Munlanlewell138R_FD_192505 | JGI IMG/M metagenome (GOLD analysis project Ga0265293, IMG submission 192505) | Leachate microbial communities from a municipal landfill in Southern Ontario, Canada - Leachate well 138R | ecosystem: Engineered > Solid waste > Landfill > Unclassified | place... | reverse complement strand
ACAAACCCTTTATGTACTTCATTGTTGCTAAGGAATCCAAGGCTATACTCTTTGCTGGGCAAAAAGTACTCTAGTCTACTAGCCGTGACATAAAAAGGCGCTTGCATTGTCAAGCGTCTTTTTTTTGAGGATGAAGTGCTTGTCCTTCACTGCAAGTGTAACATGGGGCAGCGCCCTACCAATCGCTCATCGGCTTTATAGAATAAAACAATCAGTTCAGTTAAAATTCACACAGTTTGTACAGAAAAAACTGTACCATTTTGTTTTCTTTTTTGGAGGGGGGGCAGGGGGAACCTTTTTTTCTTTTGCAAAAAGAAAAAAAGGTTCCCCCCGCGCAAAGTTCAAAAGAAATACGTAATGCTGAGGTGTGGGGCAGCGCCCCACAAACTTTAGTCAGCCTCGAAATCGAGTACAGCCATTTGTCGTTTGGCTTCGGCTACACTTATTTGCTTGCGTTGTGCGTAATTTTCGACTTGCTCTTTACTGACGTAACGGGGATTAAAATAGCTCGCCTCAGGGTGCCAGATCCCGAGGGCACAGATTGCGGCGCCCGGTTTCATCATGTAGCTTTCACTGAGTTCAATGCCTATTTCGTGTGCGCGTAAAAGCGTAAACAGAGTCTGCTTCTCGCTGTGATCGGGGTAGATCGGGTAGCCTACTGAGGGTCTGATGTGTTTACCCAAAGGCGCCAAGATATTTTTGCCAAAATAACGACTAGCAGCCTCCGCCAATAGCTGCCCTGTACTTTGTAAAAGCAGCGAGACGTAATCGAGGGAGTCGTCGATAAAGGCGAGTGCTTGCAGCAAAGCTTCGCTGTGAATTTTACACGAAACCACGAATGGAGCTAATGCGCCAAAATCGTCCTTAGCTAAAAAGTCGCTGAGGCACAAAAACTGTGAGTTTTCTTCTTGGCAACGAATAAAATGCAAAATGTATTCGCGTTCGTCGTGTAAAACACGAATGTCTTCGTTTATCGCCTGAGCTTTGCATATAGCATAGCGCAGATTGGTGTTTCCAAGTTCTAGAGCTTCTAGGCGTAGGAGAGCACGTTCTACATCATTTTCTAGCTTTTGCGCTTCGTTGTGAGCTGCACCGTTTTTCGTTTTTCTCAAAAGCTTCCAGCTGTGGGAGAGCATAGCCCACGGAATATAGTCGCGTAGATCGCTGGGTTTAAGAAGCACATCATAGATACCGAGCGCTAAATCGGCACTAAACGTTGGAGCAGGGCTAAGCTTTACGCGTGCGCGCGCGTCCTCAAGACTTAGGAGTCTCGGACGCGTCTGAGAGTAGTACTCCTCACGTAATTTTGCCTGTTCATTTCGTGTTTTAGCCAAAAAGTCGCTCGCCTGTGCCCCAAAGAGCTCGGCCAAAACGACGGGAACCGTCGATGCATCGCCTATTTGATCGCAGTATCCGCGGTACTGTGGGGCTAAGTGTACGGCTGCATGCGTTTTACTCGTCGCTGCACCTCCCACCCAAAGTGGAACGCTACAGGAAGCTTCGCTTAGCGCCACAGCAAGCTCCTGCATTATCAGTAACGATGGAGATATAAGCCCAGATAAGCCGATGGCATCCACTCTCTCTGCAATAGCCGTATGGACAATGTCCTCTGTGGGCGTCATTACGCCGAGATCTAGAACCTCATAGCCATTACATTGTAAAACGATTTTAACGATGTTTTTGCCTATATCGTGTACGTCGCCTTTGACCGTGGCGAGTAGTATTTTTTTCTTGCTAACGCGCGCACTAGCACTGGACTCATCAAGTGGAAGGTAAGAAATCGCTTCTTTTAAAACACGCGCGCTCTTTACAATCTGTGGCAAGAATAGTTCGCCTTTGGAAAACTCCGCGCCAATTTTGGACATTGCCTGCATAAGCGGCCCCTCAATAACGGCAAGAGCTGTAGTGTGTTTCGCGAGCGCTTCTGCCATCAAAGTCGAAACAAGTTTCGTATCTGCCCTCAAAAAGCTGTGATATATTCGCTCTACCAAGGATTTGTGCGTAAGATCTGCGTCGCTTTTATCTCTTTTATGGCTGCTCTGAGCTTTGTTTTTTGCTGCCCATCGCATTATTTTTTCTTCAACAGCGTCTTCGGTATTCATGAGCAGCGCAACGATAAGCTCGCGTAGCTCAGCATCGATATCTTCAAGCTCCAATTTTTGTTGAGGGTTGGCGATTACCATCGATAGACTGTCTTTGGCCAAATCTAAAAACACGCTGTGGATGGCCTCGCGAACGGTGTTATTGCCCCGAAAGGCAAAGGAGAGATTGCTCAGCCCACCAATAGTTTGGATCTTGGGATACTTTTGGAGCAAAATTTTACAAGACTCTATAAAACTGATCGCTTGCGTGCGGTGTTCGGCAAGGCCTGTCCCCACAGCTAATATATTGGGATCCACCACAATTTCTTGTTCTGGAAAATTCGCTTTTTCTTTTAAAAGCTCAATAGCACGCTGCAAAATCTCGATGCGTCGCTGGGTGGTACTGGCCTGTCCCTCTTCGTCAAAGGCCATAATAACGATCGCAGCCCCCAAGTCGCGCACCCAGCGCGCATGCTCCAAAAACAGAGTTTCCCCTTCTTTTAAGCTGATCGAGTTTACCAAGCACTTGCCCTGGCACTCCTTGAGCGCGCTTTTGATGAGCTCAAAATTCGAGCTGTCGATCACAAGTGGATATTGCGAAATTTCGGGTTCACCTGCGATGAGGCGCAAAAAGCGTTGCATCGCGCGCTTGGCGTCGATCATGGCGTCGTCCATGCAAATGTCGATCATCTGGGCACCCGCTTGCATCTGCTGCGCGGTGACGGCAAGGGCTTCAGCTTCTTTATTCTCGGCGATGAGACGTCTGAATTTTTGGGAGCCAGCAACGTTACTGCGCTCCGCCACCCACAGCATTTTTGAGGCTTCGCAGGCTTGAACGTTTAAACCCGAAAACTGAGTAATGGCGCTACTTTTGGGGACTTGGCGAGGGCTAATTCCCTGGAGTTTTTGTGCCATGACCGCGATGTACTCTGGTGTAGAGCCGCAGCACGCACCCGCGACGTTGAGCTTACCGCGTCTAGCAAGCTTGCATAAAAGCTCTGCCATCATCAAGGCATCATCGTGATACTCGCCGGAAGCGTCGGGTAGCCCCGCATTGGGGTAGCAAGCAACAGCACAAGGCGCACACGCGCTGAGTCTCTCAACAAAGGGAAGCAGTTCTTCTGCGCCAAAGCCACAGTTTACGCTCAAAACCGCGGGTTCAAGATGCTCAACGGCCACAACAAAGGCTTCAAGGCTTTGACCTGTTAGTAGCCTACCCGCCGAGTCGGCAATAGTGGCCGAGATCATAAGAGGGACGCTTCGCTCAAGATCGCGCATGACTTTTCGCGCCGCGTATCCTGCGGCTTTCGTGTTTAATGCGTCAAAACAAGTTTCGAGCAAAATAAGATCAGCGCCAGCTTCAATAAGTGCGTATAATTGTTCGTAGTATGCAGAAGCCATCGCATCAAAGTCGTACTCGCGCATAATGGGGTCGTCGAGCTTAGCAGGTATCGAAAGGCTGATACTCGTAGGTCCCACTGAAGCTGCTACAAAACGCGGCTTGCCATCCTTAAGCGAGAATTCTTCGACCGCTGCCTTGGCAATGGCAACGCTAGCGCGGTTAAGCTCCGAAATATAGCGCTCTAAGCTGTACTCCGCTTGAGACAGAGCATTCGCGCTAAAACTGCAGGTCTCTATAATATCCGCACCTGCCTCCAAATACGCTCGATGCACCTCGGCGATAATCTGCGGCTGCGTTAAAACCAAAACATCGTTATTCCCCTTAAGATCGATGGGGTGATCCAAAAAACGCTCCCCACGATAATCGCGCTCTTGCAATTCGTAGCGTTGGATCATCGTACCCATGGCACCATCAAGAAGTAAAATTCTGTTTTGTAGTTCTTTTATAAAATTTTTTGACATCTTAGGATAATCTAAAAAAGGAAGTGGCGTAATTTTGGTCTAGGAGCCGCCGTTGCGGCTAGTTTCAAGGCTACTCTATTTGGCCTAGTACAAAAACCGTTAAAGAAAGGTTCTAAGAGTGCTAAAGAGAGACTCTGATTCATGTAAAAATAGTGAAAGAATAGCTAGAGAAAAATAACGAAAGTCAGGCGAGTGTTCAAGAAAACGTCAATAAAATCAATATGTTATACAGGAAAAGGGTTTTAAAACTACGAACTCTGGCTGGGGCGTGTGGCAGCGCCCCACAAGCGGAGGCGAGCTTTGGGGCGGTAGCCCCAATAAATTAGAGCTTCTCTGGCTGAAGCGTTAGTGCTTGACTACAGCGCAACGGATAGGCTACCATTAGCGACGCTTTTGGTGTGCTAGCTTTAGGAGTTAATATGCAGCGATACCCTTTCATTTTGTGCTTGTCCTTTTTGTGTTCTCTATGGTTTTTGGCCTGCCAACCCAAGGCAGAACAGCCTACGCTCAGCAACAATTCCATTGATTCTGTACAGGAGGCAGCCAAAGACGACGTAGTGGTGCAAGCCAAAGACGACGTAGCGGTGCAAGCCGTTGAGGTGCCTGCGGCTGAAGCTCTTTTGCCCGATGGCACTATCGACGAGTGGGTTGATGCCAATAATCGCTTTGCATGGCAAGCGCTTAAGGCTTTGCCCGCTGGGGAAAACGTCGCCTTCTCGCCCTATTTATTTGAGCGTGTCATGGGCATGACGATTGCGGGAGCTCGGGGAGAGACGCGCGCAGAACTGCTTAAAAGCATGGGTTTTGAGAAGGATAGCGCCAACAGGGATGCGCTAGGCCTTCAGAGAAAAAAAAGTATCTTTGATGCACCCGCTGAGGGGGTTCTGCTGCACATTGCCAGTAAAATTTATCCCCCTAAAGAATACTATTTTTTGTTTGAATTCATGGAGGGGCTCAAAGCAAACTATCGCATCGCCATTGGTCACAAATTCATTAGCGCTTTCTTAGGGAATTTAGGCAACAACTATGCTATGCTGCCAAGCCTCTAGGGGGGAGCGCGAGATCACCCTTAAAATTCGCATAGTGCCGCATTTTGTGCGCTGGTTGAGCGTTTAGCGAAAACAGCGCACAAAATTTTGCGGCACTTGGCGAATTTTAAGGGAAGCTTGCGCGCGGGGGGATTTCCCCCCGCCCATACAAAAACTGTTGAGTATATGTCTTTGAATTTTTTGCAAAGAGTTGACGATATCCGTTGAAGTACTTACGATGCCGCGCACGGAAACGATGGGTGTCGTTTTCGGTGAAATTTTATTGAGAGGCAGAGATGGCATTTCAGGTAGAGGAAATTAGCGCTGGCAAGCGTATGGTGATGTTGGATGTTGAGGGTTCGGCGATTGCATCGTTGGAGCGTCGTGTGGTCGAGGAGACGCGCAAGACCCTGCGGCTACCTGGCTTTCGAATGGGGAAGGTGCCCGCGTCGATAATTCGCCAGCGAGCGGGTGCGTCGTTGCGAGAGGATGCGGCGCGTGAGGCATTGCAGATTGCGGCGAGTGAGGCTGTTGCTTCGTTTGAGAATTTGCTGCATGTCAGCGAGGTGGATGTGACGGAGCCTATGACCGATGATGGTGGGTTGAAGGCGCAGTTTATGGTGGAAATCAAGACGGAGTTTGAGGACGTACAGTACCAAGCCTTGACCGCGGAGCTTGAGTCGCGCGAGCTTAGCGATGCGGATGTGGACGAGCGTTTAGAGTCTCTGCGAAGCGATATGGCGACGCTTGCGGCAGTCGAGGATCGCAAGGACGTGCGCGACGGCGACGTGTTGTATGTTACGTTGAGCGCGCCAAACGATGCGGCCCAAAGCTTAGTTCAAGAGGGCGAGCGTCGTGTAGAAATCGGCTCAGGTAGAATCTCGAAGGATTTTGAGGCTGCACTGATAGGGGCACAAGTCGGCGAGGCGAAGAATATTCACTGGGATATTAAGACCGATGATGACAACGTGGCTGAAGCGATTGTGACGGCGGAAGTAAGCGAAATTAAAGTTCGGGTCTTGGCTGAGCTGGACGACGATTTTGCCTTAGACACGGGCAAGGCCGATACTTTGGCGCAACTGCGAGATAAGTTGCATGAAGAGATTAAAGCCGAGCAAGAAAAAGAAGACGATGAAAATTTACGACGCCAAATTTTGCGTCAGCTTCGTGAGCAAAACCCGATGGAAATTCCTGAGGGCTACGTGAAATCGCGTGCAGAGAGTGCATTGCGCTTGCAGCTTGAGCAGATGCTGAACCGTCAGATTGACCCACAGATGATGAAGAGTATTGTGTCGGCGATGAAGGACGAGGAAATCGAAGAATATCGCGTGGATTACCACGAAGAATGCATACTCAATGCCATTGCTAAGAAAGAAAACTTGGATGCCAACGAAGATGAGATCTTTGATGAGGCTAAAAAGTGGCTGGGGCAGGCGAGCGACGATCAGATTAAACAGTGGTTGAAGCAGGCGCAAGCGGCGAATTTTGTGAAAGAGCAGATTTTACGCAATAAAGCCTTTGATATGGTGAAGTCTGCAACAAACATTAGTATAAAGTAAAGGTTCGCCGAATTTAATATGAGTGTTCTGGCAAATAGCTGTATAATGACTGAGGATTTGATATGACATTTTTCCCAAACGTGATTGAACAAACCCATCGCGGCGAGCGAGCATGGGATATTTTCAGCCGCCTACTCAAGGATAGAATTATTATCCTCGGCTCGGCCGTAACCGACATGGTGTCTAACAGCATAATTGCACAGCTGCTATTTTTAGAGAGCGAGGATCCCGAAAAAGATATACAGATGTATATCAATTCGCCAGGGGGATCGGTTAGCGCGGGTCTTGCCATTTACGACACAATTCAGCACATCCGTTGCCCTGTTTCTACGATTTGTATGGGGCAGGCAGCGAGCATGGGAGCGGTTTTGTTAGCCGCGGGAAGCTATGGGAAGCGATACGCCCTTACGCACTCGCGCGTCCTTATCCACCAGCCGTTACTGGCTGGCGGCCTTTCAGGGCAAGCTAGCGATATCGACATCCAAGCGCGAGAAATTATAAAAACGCGCTCGATACTCAACGGCATTCTTTCGCGACACACGGGCCAACCGCTGGAGCGCATCGAAAAAGACACCGACCGCGATTACTACTTGAGCGCGGAGGCAGCCAAGGAATACGGCTTAGTCGACGAAGTTATTACGCGTAGCAAAGAACTTATCCCGCCAAAGAGCTAGAAGCACTAAGCCGTGGCCAGTGACCAGTTTTGTCATTGGCCTTTACTTTTTTTGTTTTGTCATCGCAATTGATGCCATACTCGGACTTTTGTACACTTCAAGCGATAACGCGTTATTATCGGCACCTTGCGAGGAGAGTACAAAAATAAGAGAGCTTTGCACGGCTAGAAATAACGAATTTAATTTTACAAATTCGATACATTTTTAAACAAAATGAGATATTTTGTAGAGATGCACAAGTTAAGAATGCTAATTAAATAAGGCAGGTGGAAGATAAAATGACATTTTATTCGAAAAGTGCTTAAAAGAGTGCTTTCTTTTTAGTGCCACAGCCGTCCAGGCTGTGGCCGCTTCGCGCGCGGCCTCGACCAATCGCTGACATCCGTGTCGCGATTGAAGGAGGGGGGGGGCGGGGGGAACCGTTTTTCTTTTTGCAAAAGAAAAACGGTTTCCCCCGCGCAAAACTCAAAATGAGAAAATAACTACAAATTTTTGATTTTTGTGCTAGCTTTAGCGTAGCGGCGGTGGCTTTAAACGCTTGTCGTTTTTGTTTTAGTGATAATGTTGAGTATCTGAAAGCCAGAGCGCTCGCCGTTTCACGGCGCGTACGGTGCTTTTAGGAGGTTTGCGTAGATGTCATATGGCCCAAATGATACCCTAAGATGTTCGTTTTGTAACAAGGCGCGCTCGGAGGTCAAACGACTGATCACGGCTCCCTATTACTTTATTTGCGATGAATGCGTGGAGCGTTTCTGCATAGAACTTCGCGATGACGGCATTGATGTTCCGGGCATGGAGCCCGCGGGAATTCATATTGATGTGCCTAAGCCTAAAGAAATCATGGAGTTGCTTAACGAGCATGTTATACAGCAGGATTATGCGAAAAAAGTGCTCTCCGTCGCGGTATACAACCACTACAAACGCATCAACTCGGCGCGAATCATGGGCTATACGCTCGATAAGAGCAACGTTCTCCTTATCGGACCCACGGGAACGGGAAAAACACTGCTCGCCCAAACCCTTGCCAATATTCTCGACGTCCCCTTTGCCATAGCCGATGCGACGAATCTCACCGAGGCCGGATATGTCGGCGACGATGTCGAAAACGTTTTGGTTAGCCTGCTGCATGCAGCCGACATGAACGTGAACCGCGCTTGCAAGGGCATTGTGTACATCGACGAAATCGACAAAATTGCCAAAAAAGGTCAGAACGCCTCAATCACGCGCGATGTTTCGGGCGAGGGTGTGCAGCAGGCGCTGCTCAAAATCATGGAAGGCACCATCTCCTCCGTACCTCCTAAAGGCGGGCGCAAGCATCCACAGCAGGAGTTCATTAGCGTCGATACCACCAATATTCTCTTTATTTGCGGTGGTGCTTTCGTTGGGCTAGAGGACATTATTTTGCGGCGCATTGCGAAATCCCCCATTGGCTTTAACAGCGATACGGCTTTTGTGGACAAAACCGATTTGGCTAGCATTTACGCGAACATGCAGCCCGAGGATTTGCTGCGATTTGGTCTGCTGCCTGAACTTATCGGCCGACTCCCGGTGCGTGCTACGCTGCATCCCCTCGACGAGGCAATGCTGGTCAAAATCCTTACAGAGCCTAAAAATGCATTGATTAAGCAGTACGAAAAACTTTTTTCACTCGACGGTATTGAGCTCGAATTTAGTGACGGCGCGTTGAGCCGTATCGCCCAGCTTGCCCTCGAAAAAAAGGCAGGAGCCCGCGGGCTGCGCGGAATTATTGAAAATGCCATGCTCCCAAGCATGTTTGCCGCCCCCGACTTCCAAAATGTCAAAAAAATCACAGTCACCTCCGAAATGATCGACAAGCAAGGCGAACTTGCCGATATTGATGAACTGCTTGCAAAATACATCGAGCATAGCGGTGAGGCTGCACCCGAGCCCGATGCAGAGCCTGCGACGGCATCTTTAAATTTATAAACATTCTTCTGCTTTTTTGTGGGGGGAAGTCTCCCCCTACGCGCAAGCTTCCCTCATGATCGGTGGCTTCGCGCCTTATTTTATGCATTGTATGCGCTCGTTCCGCGCATCCAATGCATAAAATGCGCTCAGGCACCGCTCTTTCGGGCGATCTTGCGCTACCCTCTCCCAACGCACTTACGCAACAACAAAGTGCTGGCCAAAATCCATTATGCAATTGACGCAAGAGCAAAATAAAACTGCACTCGTCGCTCTAAGAGGCGAAGTGCTGTTTCCTCATAATACCAAAGGCTACAAATTCGGTAGACCGCGTTCAATCTATGCGTTGCGACACGCTTTCAACAATAATGCTGGTATCTTGCTACTGGGTTTTCAGCGCGACAACGATGCAGACCCTGTGGTATCGCACATTTATCGATACGGCGTGCTTGCAAAGATTGTCTCAGATTACAATACCAGAGCAGCACGCGCGCAAGTTAGGCTAAAAGCGATTAAAAGGGTTGAACTCATCAATATTAGGGATGATTCTAAGAGTTTTTGGGCAAATTACCTGGATATGCCAGATGAAATCGACAACGAGGAGGATGAGAGTCGTACATCTTATGAAGAACTTGGTAAAGTACTCAAAGAGTTAGCCCTGCTAGCCCCTGAATTTCGCATGAGCAGTGCTGTTCGCCGAATTACCCAAGCCAAAAAAGAAGAGCAATTCATAGCACTCGCCAGCATGGAATTGCCGTTTTTAGAATTTTCTCAGCGCTACGAGATTTTTGAGGAAACTGGCAAGCACATGCGTCTAGATTTGCTTAACCGATACATCTCTCTAGCTTATGACTCAGCTAAAAAACGCAAAGAGCAAAAAAATTCCAGTCCTAGCATAACGCTAGAAACTCAAGAGCCCGCCGCGAAGGGAAGAAGACTACAGCCGAGCAATCAAAATGAAACGACTTTTGAGCCAAAATCCGAAGAAAACGCGTTGCTCTTAAAACGTATCGAAGACTGCTTGTGTAACGACGAACTCAAGGAACGCTTGCGCTCCGAGCTTGCGAAGCTAGAAAGCATGCAACCCATGAGCTCAGAGGCTACCGTCATTCGCAATTACCTCGACTGGGTGCTTGACATGCCTTGGGGCATTTACACCGACGATAACCACGATATCAACGCAGCCGAAAAAATACTCGAAAAAGAGCATCATGGCCTCGAAAAACCCAAAGAACGCATCGTCGAGTTTTTAGCGGTTCAGTCTTTGGTCAAAAAACTTAAAGGCCCCATACTTTGTTTTGTAGGTCCACCCGGAATTGGGAAAACAAGCTTGGCATCCTCCGTAGCGAACGCGATGAATCGGAATTTTATTCGTATGTCTTTAGGTGGGGTACGCGATGAAGCAGAAATTCGCGGTCATCGCCGAACATACGTCGGCGCTATGCCTGGAAAAATCATGCAGATGCTACGGCGCGTCAAAAGTGCTAACCCCGTCTTTTTGCTCGATGAAATCGATAAAATAAGCAGCGACTACCGCGGAGACCCTGCAAGCGCTCTGCTTGAAGTACTCGACCCAGAGCAGAATGCGAAGTTTAACGATCATTACATAGATGCCGATTTTGATCTCAGTGACGTTATTTTCATAGCCACAGCGAATAACCTCGATAGGATCCCGCTGCCGCTACGCGATCGCATGGAAATCATAGAACTCGAAAGCTACACCGAGGACGATAAGCTAGAGATTGCAAAAGCCTACTTAGTGCCCAAGCAGATGCAACTTAACGGCATCGATAGCTTCAACATTAGTTTTAGGGACGACGCTCTGCGCACCATTATTAACAGTTACACGCTCGAAGCGGGCGTGCGCTCTTTGGAGCGTGAGATATCGGCGATATGCCGCAAATTGGCCTGCGATCTACTCAAGGCAAAGGACGAGGAGAAGAAGTGCGTCGTAACGCCCGAATTGGTTAAGGAATATTTGGGTCGCCCCAAAATTCGAGAACGTAAAATCGATAAATACGACGAAATCGGCATTACTACTGGGCTTGCCGTAACGATGGCGGGCGGCACTACGCTAAAGAGCGAAGTTGCCGTGGTAAAGGGTAGCGGTAAACTCATTATCACTGGTCAGCTAAAAGATCTGATGCAGGAGTCGGCGCACGCCGCTATGAGTTATGTGCGGAGTCGCGCCGAGAGTTTTGGACTAGATCCCGACTTTTCGTCCAAAGTCGATATACATATACACTTCCCAGGCGATCACGCTCCCAAAGATGGACCTTCCGCTGGCATTACGATGGCTACTTCCATCATTTCGGCGCTTTGTAAAATACCCGTTAAACGCGACATCGCCATGACTGGCGAAATAACCCTACGAGGACGCGTGCTCACCATCGGCGGGCTCCGCGACAAGCTGCTCGCCGCGAAACGACACGGAATAAAAACAGTAGTCATACCCGCCGATAACATGGAAGACTACAAGGATATACCTCAAAAACTCGTCAAAGGGCTAAAAATTAAAGCCGTCAAAAATATGGATCAGGTTGTTTTACTCGCGCTTAAGCTAAGTGCTGCCCAAAAGAAACAGTTCAAGGAAGCGCTAGGAGAGCTCTAAACTATGGGAGCCACCGCCGCAAAGCTCGCCTAAAACTTTGCGCTCTTAGATGTAGAGAGAAACTACATGTTTATGGCGACCAAGATTTTTGAATGAATATTTTTTTTATGCTTGCGTTTTAACGAATCGCGTCTGGGTAGCGTTAGTCGCCACCCCCAGTAGGCGTTACTTTAGTAATTACGCGAGCAAGGTCGCTCGCCGTGAAGGGAGAGTTTATGCGAGGTATTTCGAGAAAATGGTTCTTTGTTTTGGCGCTTTCGCTCAGCCCAGCGCTGCTTTGGGGCTGTGATGATGATTCTGGCGGTGCCAATAAGGCTAAAGAATGTGATGCACGCAACTTTGAAATTGCTTGCGAAAATGGCAAAGTGACCAGCTGTGAAGACGATGTGGTCAAGTATACAGCTTGTGGCGAGAAAGAAGTATGTGATGCGGGTTTTTGTATAAAGATCTGCGACCCCAAATGTGGCGACGAGGAGCGCTGTATAGGTGGTGTGTGTGTGTCGAACAAGGAATGTGATTCTGCTACCTTCACCAACGCTTGTAATGAATTACAGCTTTTAGAGTGTAAAGACGATAAGTACGCTATCAGTGATTGCCCCAATGATGGTGTTTGCAAGGGCGGCGCATGTGTTGCAAAAGAATGTAACAATGATGATGCAGCGACGTGCGAGGGTAAGATGGTTGTAGTTACATGCAATAACTTTAGTAAAGTACGGACCCCTTGTAACTCAGGCCAAATTTGCGAAAACGGCGAGTGTGTAAAAGATCCTAATGTTTGCGAACCCGCCTGCGAGGGTGAAACAGAATGCATCAACGGTGAGTGCAAGCCCATTGTTGCTTGCGACCCTGCCTGTGAAGGTGATGAGATTTGCGTTGACGGTAGCTGTGTTGAGCCTAATGTCTGTGAACCTGCTTGTAGCGATGAACAAGAGTGTGTTAATGGTGAGTGCAAAGACAAAGCCGATGAATGTGACCCAGCTTGTAAAACTGGCTACAGCTGTGTTAATGGCGAGTGCCAACTTGATGGTGAATGCGACCCTGAACTTTTCACTAAAATCTGTAAAGAAGATGAGAACAAAGTAGTATTCTGTGAAGACTTCAAAATTACAGAATTGGATTGTGAGACACTGATATGTAAGAGTGGCGCATGTACCGAGCCAAAAGGAATACTACCGCAAAATATGGGTGCAACTTGTACGTGTACTGACAAAGGATGCGATCAGATGGGTGTTCCTAAGCCAGCAGGTGGTACTATCAATGGTTGCAGTAATGTGAAGCCTGATGATGCACCAGGTTCCGCACTTGTCTGTTTGCGAACGTATGAGGGACCGTTGGGGCCAAATACATATTTCAATAATGGTTACTGCTCGCTTTCGGCTGTGAAGTGCACGAAAATTGATTCTTGGGCACCTTGTGGCGATGCTACATATGGAAACTATGACGAAATGCAAATTTGTCCCGCAGGGAATGTTATGGTTTTGGGTAAGTTTGAAGTTATTATTTTGGGTAAAATGGAGATAGAAAACAAGACCTGTGCTCCTAAATGCGATAGCGACGATGATTGTCGTAAAGAAGACAACATCAAATGTATCGAACGTCTTGGACATAAATTCTGCTATGATGATCGCAACTTAGATCTGTATACAAAAGGACTTGAAATTAAGGACTTCTAGAAAAGCAGATGCTTTAAGAAAGCTCGGATGAATGCAAAATAGCAGGGGCAGGTTCCAAAGCTGCCCTTGTTTACAACAACGAAAGTTCGGGCGAGTTTTAAAAATATAGTCAATAAAATCATCATCTACACACAAAAGCGGGCTCTAAGGACGGTAACCCCAAACAATCAAAGTTTTACTATAGCTGTGTTGGCCTTGTTTTACGTCATAGTCTTGAGTGTTGTTGAGTGATAACGCGGTTTCGTAAAGTCGCAAGGAGATCTTGATTTTCACGCGTGCTCTGCTAAATATGAGTGTTGGAGTATTTGTACTTGCACGTTGAGGGGATGCAAAACTTGGAGGTTTTATGAGGATAAAGAAACGCTTTTTGTTTTCGCTGCTGTTTTCGCTATACGCTTTTACGATGGCGGCATGTGGTGACGAATTAGGAACGTCGGAAGATTGTGTACCTGCTTGCAGTGCAGAGCAAGTATGTGACGCTGGCGTATGCAAAGATAAAGCAACGAACAAAGATTGCGATGCCGATTTTGTTGCCGAATGCTTTTCTAGTAAGCAGATCAAAAAATGCGATAATGGAAAGTATGTCTACGAGGATTGTAGCGGTGATTTGGTTTGTGTTGATGGAACTTGTGTCCAAGATCATATTCCAGAATGCACCGAAGGCGCGAAGCAATGCGACGGCGAAACAGCGTATAAAGTTTGTACCAATGGCGAGTTTGTAAAACACGATTGCCCAGCGGGCGAAAAATGCAGTGGAGCGGGTGTGTGTGCAGGGGAAGTCGTTGACCAGTGCGAGGATGGTTTGAAGCGTTGCGCCGCTCATCCTAGCAAATACGAACTTTGCGAGGCTAACGACTGGGTTCTAAAAGAGTGTGAAGACGAAATGATATGCAAAGACGGTGAATGCGTAACACCAGCAGCTTGTGAACCCGCATGCACTGGTGATGCCGTCTGTGTTGATGGGGAATGTGTCGATTCTCTTCCCGACACCGCGATTGGTAAGCCATGTAGATGCGAAGGAGCAAGCTGCGAAAAATCGGTGAATCTCGATGAATTAAAGGCGATCAAAGACTTTAAAGCAACTTACCCATTGGCTGAGTCGATTACGCTAGGAGTGATGAAATTTCCCGACTTTTTTGCTGAAGGGAATAGTGGTTGCGAAGAAGTTCCCGAGGTTGATGGAGCTAGCGTTGGTTGTTTCCGCGACTATAAACTAGAGCTTCCCGAAAAGACAAAAACCGTTCTTGATGTAATAGTGTTGATTTTTCCGCTGCCCATCGATGTTAAAAAGTTAAAAGAAGGTGTTCAACTTTATGCTCAGAATGGCTACTGCTTCTTGGGGGCGGTGAACGCAAAAGCCGAAAGCAATCAAACAAGTGCTACGACAAAAATGCTGGTTGATCTCATTAATGAGATGAGCCCTGTGTTTAGTACTGGTGATGCCACTCAGCTTAGCGCGTGCCCAGCGGGAAGTGAACTTGTAAAACGCGTAATGTCTACGGGTTCTGTGGACGGAGATTCGCCAAAGATCGATAGTGCCTTTGCTGCCTGTTTAAAGGCTTGCCGCAACGATGATGATTGCCGTAAAGATGAAGGCTATAGCTGCATCAAGATGCCTAGCGATGATGGAGAAAAGATGGTTTGCTTTGATGAAAGAAATATTGATAGCTTCAAAGCCTTTATCCCTGAGAGCGAAAATCCTTAAATTTTACTAAATCTAGAAAAAAGCCGCTCCTTTAGGGGCGGTGAATTAAGAAAACATTGAAGCAAGGGACGGTATAGCCAAACGGCTATGCCGTTCTTTGCTGTTGTTCAGTTGTATTTTGGGCTTTTTCTTTTGCCCGTTCAAAATCAAATGCACCGATAAAGTTGTAGACAATCGTTATTTCCCTTGTCCTTGATTTCTTGTCGGTATGGGAAACTTCGATACGGTCTATAAACTCCCGCAAAATGGAAGCGTCAAGATCCTGCATATCGGTATACTTCTTTACTGCGCTGATAAACGCTTTTATATTGGTCTTTTTCTTCTCTTGCTGCTTGATTTCCTCCCGCAATACCTCTGCCATAGCCTTTAAGTTGTCCTGTTCCAGTTCATAATCATGGGACATTTTAATAAACCGTTCGTCAGATAATTTCCCGGTTACATTGTCCTCGTATAAGTGCTTAAACAGGTTATCCAATTCGGCAATCCGGCTTTCGGCTCTTGCAAGAGTATCACGCTGGCGGGAAAACTCCGCGTCGCGCTCCCTCAAACGACTGTCTGCTGCTTCCTGCACAAACTCGGCTTCATACTGCGTTACAAACTCGATTGCTTCCCGTAAGTTTTGCAAAACGATTTCATGCAGAACAACATTTTTGATTGAATGGGTCGTACACAAGTCTTTGCCTTTCCGATAGGTCGAACAGATAAAATACTTCTGTTCTTCGGTAAAGTTGGTTGCGCGGCATTGATACATCTTGCCGCCGCACTCCGCACAATAGAGAAGCCCGGAGAAAATACCCATATCGCCCATTTTGGTAGGGCGGCGGCGGGATCGGCGTATGTTCTGCACAATAAGGAAAACGCTTTCTTCCACAATCGGCGGTTGCGTGTTCTCAAAAATCACCCATTCGGACGGGTCATTCCACAACTTCTTTTTGCTCTTGTAAGACTGTTTGCGGGTTTTGAAGTTCACCGTATGGCCTAAATAATCAATCTTTTCAAGCATACGGGAAACCGTTTCATTCGTCCATTTGTAGGGGTTCGCCCCCGGCTTCGGCTTGTTGCCGACTTTCATACCCTTTGACAGCCAATAGAAAGTAGGATTGAGGATTTCGCTTTTCTCTAACCATTTTGCAATTTGTGTCGGCCCCATGCCGGAAACACACAATGCGAAAATCTGCTGCACAACGGCTGCGGCTTCCTCGTCGATCACCCATTTCTTTTTGTTGTCGGGGTCTTTCATGTAGCCATAAGGCGGGATTGTGGTAAGGTGTTCGCCGGACTTTCCCTTTGTTTGCCAAGTGGCGCGGATCTTCTTTGAAGTGTCGCGGGCGTACATCTCATTGAACACATTGCGGATTGCGGTAAACTCGTTTTCGCCCCGCGTGCTGTCTACTCCGTCATTGACAGCGACAAAATGAACGCCAAAATCGGGAAACAGCATATCGGTATAAAAACCGACTTGCAAATAATCTCGCCCAAAACGGGACATATCTTTGACGATAACGCGCTTGATTTTCCCTGCCTTTATGTCGGCAAGCATACGCTGAAAACCGGGGCGGTTAAAGTTTGTGCCGGAATACCCGTCGTCCTCGTCATAATGACGGTATGCAGTAATTCCATGCTCGCGGCAATACCGTTCCAAAATCTTTTTCTGATTGGCAATGCTGTTGCTCTCGCCCTCTAATTTGTCCTCCTGCGAAAGTCTTTCATACAAAGCCGTTATGCCCTCGTCCTGCGCTTCCTGCTGCTGATCGCGCATATAGAATTGCAAAACATTGTTTGAAATGGCCTCGCGCACTTCCGCACTTAAAACTTTCGGGGCTGCGATTTGCTGAAAGGAAATAGTATTTTTCATCTGCACTCACCGCCTTTCGCGGCAAGTGCGACATATACCTGTCTGCTCCAATCCAGCGTTGCATGGTCGCCGTTGATTGCTTCCATGAGTATATCCATAGAAGCGGCGTAATCTGCAAATGTCATTACATCTTTGCAGTTGCGGGAAATACGGTCAAGGCTCGTAACAACAATTTTTCCAATGCGCCCGTCGTTCATATCCTGCTGCATGAGAGCAAGGGCGGGACGGTCAAAGTTCAAACCGCTAAACCCGTTATCTGCATACAGCGCAAAAGCGGCAATCCCGTTTTGGCCTGCGTGGTAAAGAAGTTTTTGCATTTGATTGTCAAGGTACAAAGTATCTGTTTTGTGCGCCGCACGAAAATAGTATGCGGTCAATTTATCCGACTGTTTCATGTTACCTCCTATTCCGACAGCCGGACAAACAGGTTATATATATTATACCACATAACCCGCCGCCCGTCTGCAATAGGATCGCATTTTCGGCATTATACCGGGTCTTTTTGCTGTTTCAGGTCGTTTTGAATTAAGCGGCGTACCTTTGTCGCGGCGTCCTCTTTCACACCGTTTTTTTCAACGGCTTTGACGATATAGGTTATATCCCCAATTTTGTATTCGCGCACAACCGGGGATTTTGTTTCTTGTTTTGTTGTTGGTTCCATTTAGAAAAATCCCCCTTTCGTGGGATAAATCAATTCTTGTAAAATAGATCCGGCAAAATCGAATGGCTGTTAGCAGCAGCACCGCGGGACTTTCACCCCTGCTCATTTAAGGCAGCCTTACCCAATGCCTGCGACGCTTTGAACGCTCGGACTATGGCTATAAGGGCGTTTCGCTCCCGCCTATATGTTATCGCCCACAAGCCGCTGCGCTTGTTTTGCGGCGCTGGTCTTTCTCGCTCGGCTTTTCCCCATAGGGGAAAAGCGTCATGGCGTACCCGCCGTTTGGCTCGGTATAGACGGTATGTATTCGTTTGCCGTTTATGCTGCGCCGCCGTTGTCTTGCGGGCTTTCTTTATCAAAGAGCAGTCGGCTTTATCGGCCTGCAAAAGCATATCGCTGTGATATGCTTTTGCGGAACGACAAATAGCCCATAACGGGAAGCGTGGAAAGGGGGACACGCTCCCGCATGGGCTAAAGGGTTATCCTACATGAAAGGCAAGGGTACGGGTAATAAGGCGCACTTGCAGCCTGTTCCGCATTTCCTCGTCAACATAGGAATAGGTATTGCCCGCGTCGTCTTTCAGCGTGCGGGTACAAAGTCTTGCTATGTAACCCTCATAGTGCTTCAAGATCGCGCACATGGCTTCGGTATCGCCGTTTGCTGCCGCTGAAATGACAGGGAACGGCAAAAGTTTTGCATGGCTATTTGTTTTCATCTGCTTTTCCCTCCATATACTGTTTGATTTTCGCAAGGGCGGCTTTCCTGTGCCGGAAAACCGTTGTGCGTACAACATTCAGCAGTTGGCCGATTTCCTCGTCGCTCATATCCAAGAAATAGGATAAGAGGACGATATTCCGCTTTCTTTCGGATAGGGTTTCTAATGCTTCCCCAAGCAGCGCATTTCTAACGAACACATCATAGCCGGACACTTGAAAACGGTAAAAATCGCTTTCGTATTCGTCCAAGACATAAAACTGATTGAGTTCGCTTTCGCTCAATTCCGAAAAAGACACTTCGCGGGCTGCGCGTTTGGCAAGTTCAATTTGGAAGTTCTTTGCTTCGCCTTTAAGAGTTTTCTTCGCCAATGCGTCATACTGATGTTGTATCGTTTTTTTGTCGGAAGAAGATTGCTCCATGAGATCACCTCCTTCCCGCGTGGAGTAGAGGACGGAAGTTAAGGGCTTGTCCTCTCGCCCCCTTTCGTTCCTTATCCAGGTGGAAACAGGTGATTTGTTGCGCTTTTCAAAATGGAAAAGCCACAAAAGCAAAAATGCGCCTGCCCGCAAAAAGCGGATAGGCGCAAAGGAAATATTTACCGTATTTAGATGTTCTGACAGTTCACCTCCATAGCCGGAATATCCCGATATTGAACAAAGGCTTTTTTTGATCGTAAGCCATTAAATAGATTTCCGCAAATAAGAAAGGACATAACGATACCTCCGAGATACCGCCATATCCTTAAAAAAGGGCGACTTTAATACACCCCCCGTATTCTAATTTTGAAAGAAAACGGCGGCTTACATATTACATAAAATCGCCGTTATAGGTACACCATTATATTTTTGCCAACAAACAGCGATTTGCTTTTTAATTTGCCGACAATTTTTCTTAAAAAGAAAAGCCGATAACCGCATTTTTAATCTGCGTGTTATCGGCTCTGCGTCTGTGCGTCTGGCTCTTTGATAACTGTAATCTTTAGTTCCTTTAGGTTAATTAGCACTTCATTTTTGCATTTGGGACAAAACAAAGGAAAGTTTTTTAATTCGGTATCTTCTCTGATTTTTAGTCGTGTTTTATTTCCACATATAGGACAGAAAACCCAATGTTCTTCCAAAAACATAACAACAACTTTTAGACTTCCCGTTTCTCCCAATGATTTGTAGCAGCAACAATGCAAATGCTTATGAGAACAACCGCTAAAACAAGACAAAAGATCGAGATACCGCTTTGTGTTACTTCGTATACATCAAAATATCTTAAAGGGGACAAATAATCTAAAAAATGAACACCTGTGTATTGTGCAGTTATGGCAATCCCATAAGAGATTAACAAAAATGCTGCACTTATTTGTACTGCCGATTTATATTTCTTGACAAGGCCTGCAATCAAAAAGCCAACAGCAAAAAACATAAACTGTGTTAAGAAAAGCCCAATCGTTGTTGTAAGTGCTGCTGTCGGCTGCGCTAAACCTCCTGCGGGAAGTATAATCATGGCATAGTTACATACTCCGCTTAAAACGGAAAAAATCAACAAATTAACTGCGGAAGCAATCACCTTTGCTAATACAATTTCCTTTCTTTGCACCGGCTTTGTAAACAAGTATGCCGAGGTTCCATTTTTCAATTCTTTTGCAACACAGGATATACCTAAGTTCAGCGCATAAACAAAGGAAAGAATAGATGTCCAAAAATAGATACAACTATACCAGCCAAGAGCAGTATTGAGATCGCCTTTAACGCCAAACATTATAGATATTATTCTCGGTATACTGTCAAACATTTTAACCATATCATCTAAACTATCTTTTAAGGACAAATATTCATAATAGCAAAAACCTACCAGCAGCAACATAATGCCAAGCCATATAAGCAGGTTCTTTCTTGATCGGCGCAATTCGTTTTTAATCAACGCTTTCATTGCCTACACCTCCTTATGAACGGAACTGAACATCTTTTTTTAGAAAGATGTGATACGCTATCAACAAAAAGACTACCAATAAAATGAGATACCAAACGAGATAATTAGGCTCATAGAAACCCGTATGTGAAATGTCTGCTGCACTAAAAAATGAATAGGGCGATAAGAAACTGATCGCTTTATTTCCGATAATACGAGCGAAACTGGTAATGCAATATTCTGTAAAGACAATTAGGCCAGCGGTTAGCAACGGACTACGGTTATTGGAAAATAGGATCCCAATAAGCAATCCCATAACTGCCAAAAGCAAACTTACAAGAAATAGCGAGTTTGAAACAAGAAAAAATTCACCCATGCTAAAGCCAGGTTGAAAGAGCAAAAGCGACAAAAAGGAAGTAAGCATAAACGCTGCGCTTACAATCACTGTGCCGCACAAAACAACAAACGCTTTTGCGCCGAATATCTCTCTGCGGGTATGGGGCTTTGTAAATATGTACTCTGATGTTTTCCCCGAAAACTCTTTTGTGTGAATGGAAATCCCAAAGTGCATACCAAAAATACCCGATGCAAGCATAAAGAAACTTGTCAAAAAAGAATAAACGCCAAGAGGGGTTGTAAGATACCCCATTGAAACACCGGTACTCTGAAAAAAGTCAGTTTTTCCGAGAGTATCATAGAGGGGGTTAGATGAAGATTCTGCACTACCAAGCAGACTATAATATATGGGGATCATTATAAAAATACATATCGCTAAAGTGATTGTCCAACTTAAAATATACTTTCGATGATTTTTTAGTTCATACTTAAAAATAACCATATTGTACCCCCCCTCCTATTCATAGTAGTGTAAGAATATTTCTTCCAGCGTCGGTTCTTCCAAGAACACATCTTCCAAAGGCAGCGCATGAAGTTTATCCATAATATCGGTAACATTGCCATTGTACATAAAGGTTGCCGAAGTATGCTCCGCGTTTTCGCTGTAATTTGCAATTCCCGCGAGGTTGAAGAAGCCGTTGGAGATTACGGATTTAGAAGTAACAGAAACTTTTTTATATCCACTTTCGCGCATATCCTTGATAGATTGAATGTTTATCAGTTTTCCGTCTTTCAGAATAGCAACCCGATCACAAAGTTTTTGAACTTCACTTAAAACATGGGATGATAGAAATATCGTTGTTCCCCGGCTGTTTTCTTCTTTTAGGATTTCGTAAAACGCTTGCTGAATAAGCGGATCAAGACCGCTTGTAGGCTCGTCCATGATAACCAATTTAGGAGAAGTCATTAGAGCAGAAACAATACCCACTTTTTTTCTGTTTCCCAAAGATAAATCCGCAATTCTACGGGATAAGTCCAAGTTCAGCCTTTGGGACAATTCGTGCATTTTAGAATGGCAGTCCATTTTATACAAATCAGCCGTATACTGCAAAAGTTCATGTACTTTCATATTCTCATAGTAACTATCTTCGCTGGGTAAATAGCCAAGATTTTTGGCAATGACGCTGGCTTGTGTTTGACAGTCCAACCCGAAAATAGTTGCGTTTCCGGCAGTTGGTCGAATTAAACCCATAAGAGTGCGGATTGTTGTAGATTTACCGGCTCCGTTTGGACCAATAAAACCGAATATTTCTCCTGCGCTTACGGTAAAACTGAGATTATTGATCCCTCTATGCTTTCCATAGTTCTTTGTAAGCCCATTCAAAACAATTACTTGTTCATTCATAATAAATATTCCTCCTTGTAAAAGTTACGCCGCATGGCCTCAACCATTTTTTGAAAATCATCTGTTAGTGAACTATACACCACATCTTTATTATTACGGCAATATGCGGCATAGCCCTCCGCCATAAACATTAAGATATTATAGACTGTTTCAGTGTCATTAGGATCTTTGAATTTTAATATATCATCTTTTCGTAGAATGAGATTATTCTTAAACTTGCTTGTTTCTGTCTTAAAATCTGAAAGTATGTCGCTTACTTCCTCTGCTGTTTCAGCCCATGCGCTTGTAATGAACTGTGAAATATGAGGGTTCTTTTCCAATGTTTTCGTTTCTATAAAACTGGATAGCAATACCCTGTCAAACAAATCTGTCTTTTCATCAAAATTATCGTGATGTAAAGCCCCCATAATTATCTTGCCGGAATAATCAAGCAAATAGGAATAAAGTTGTTTTTTACTCCCGAAATACTGAAACACAGACGCTTTAGATATACCCGCTGCCACCGCAATATCATTGATAGAAGCCTTTTCATATCCGAACTTGCCAAAGCACGCAAGTGCCGCATTGATGATCGTGTCTTGCTTATCCTTGTTAAGTGAAAAAAACTTGTCCAACTCAACTTCTCCTTTCCGTAACCGAATCTTCCGTAACCGAATCGGTTATTTTTAATTAGTATAGCACAAATAACCGAATCGGTCAATACCTTTTGAATAAAGGAATTATTTAAGTCAATAATAGGTACTGTGTAAACATATCCTATAAGAAAGGGGAACTGTAAAATGTAATAGGGTGAACAAAATATGAAAAGGCCAGTGCCATTATACGATTTTAAGGCTTTCGGGGCAGCCATAAAAGCCGCGAGAACGGAAAGTGGCGACAGCCGCAAAAAGGTAAGCGACGAGTTATATATTTCCCCGCGCTACCTTGCCAATATCGAGAACAGAGGACAGCAGCCGAGTTTACAGGTGTTCTATGACCTTGTAACCCGTTACCATATTTCCGTCGATCAATTCTTTTTTCCAAGCAATACAGAAAAGTCAACACAACGGCTCCAACTGGATAAAATGCTGGACGATATGAGCGACAACGGCCTGCGGATTGTAACCGCAACGGCAAAGGAAATAACGGAAGTCGAAAAAGCGGAAGAATAGCCCCCTATATGGAAAGCCGGAAGATTGCAGCGTCTTTGCGCTGCAATCTTTTTTTGCGCCAAAATAGAGAGGACGCGCAACAAATATCGCCTTTCTAACGGGATAAGGAGTAGATAGCAAGCACAGCAAATGAGTACCCATTTGCGAAAAAATGCTTGTTGGGAGTTTCCCAAACCCTTATAGAAAGGCGGCTGCACTATGGCAAACCGAAAACGCAATATCCAAATGAAGTTTTGGATTTCAGAAAATGAAAAGCGGCTAATCGACGAAAAAATGAAGCAGTTACCAATCCGGCAGTATGGCGCATACTTCCGCAAAATGGCGATAGACGGATATATCCTTGTAGTAGACCGTTCGGAAACAAAAGCATATATCCGGGAGTTGCAAGCGGTAAGCCGCAATATCAACCAGATCGCCAAACGCGCCAATGCGTCGGGGACAGTTTACGAACAGGACATTGCCGATATAAAAGAGGTGGTAAATGAGATATGGCAATTACAAAGACGCACCCTATTAAATCAACCTTAAAAGCAGCGATTGACTATATCTTAAACCCCGAAAAGACAGACGGAAAACTGCTCGCGTCCTCCTTTGGCTGCGGCATGGAAACGGCAGATATTGAGTTTGCATGGACGCGGGAAGCAGCCGGGGATCGCGGCACCCATTTAGCCCGCCACTTGATACAATCCTTTGCGGTGGGAGAAACAACGCCGGAAGAAGCCCACAAAATCGGCATGGAACTTGCCGAAAAGATTTTAGGCGGTAAGTATGAGTTTGTTTTGACAACCCATGTAGATAAGGGGCATTTGCACAATCACATTATTTTTAATGCGGTCAGTTTCGTTGACTACAAAAAATACCACTCCAATAAGCAAAGTTATCACTTCATACGGCGCACCAGCGATAGGATATGTAAAGAGCATGGGCTATCCGTCGTTGAGCCGGGACAGGACAAGGGAAAGAGTTACACCGAGTACCAAGCGGAAAAGCAAGGGAAAAGTTATAAGGCAAAATTAAAAGCCGCCATTGATACCCTCATTCCCCAAGTGTCCGATTTTGAAGAACTCATAAAACAGTTGCAGCAAATGGGTTATGAAGTCAAGCTCGGCAAATATGTTTCCTGCCGCGCTTCCGGCCAGGAACGGTTTACCCGTTTGAAAACCCTCGGCGCGGCCTATGCAGAAGAAGCGATAGCCGACAGGATAAAGGGCGTTTACCGCGCCAAAGTAAAACCCATACAGGACGACAAGCGGATCCGGCTTGTGGTTGATATTGAAAACAGTATCAAGGCGCAACAATCGGCGGGCTATGAACGGTGGGCGAAAATCCATAATCTGAAACAGGCCGCTAAAAGCATGAACTTCTTAACCGAACACAACATTGAGTATTACAGCGATCTTGAAAGAAAGATAGCCGATATAATGACTTCCCATGACGCGGCGGCAAAGGCGGTAAAGGAAGTGGAACAGAAAATGACGCAACTATCTTTATTGCAAAAACACAGCAGCACATACCGCCAATCAAAACCGATCTATGAGCAGTACCGTAAATCTTCGGACAAGGAAAAGTATTTGCGGGGGCATGAAAGTGAAATCATCTTGTTTGAAACGGCTGCAAGGGCATTAAAAGAAATGGGCGTTACCAAACTGCCGGATCCCGCCAAACTGAAACAGGACTATGAAGCGTTGAGCGATAAGAAAAACAAACTATATGACGAATACCGCCAAGCCAAAAAGCAAATGAGCGAATACGGCATTATTAAAAAGAATGTGGACAGTATTCTTTACCCGTTCCAAAGCAAAGCAAGGGAACAAGAACGGTAAAGCGAATTGATTTCCTAACTATGACGGCTAATTCCTCGTGGATTTTCTCTCTTACTTTGTTAAGAGGGGGGGCGATCCTCTCTACTTATAGTCAGAAAAAAGCAGTTATTTTTTTAGAAAAATAACTGCTCTCGGTTTAGATATTCAGTTATTGGGGCGTCGGTTATCTGTTCGACAAAATATGCTTTTAGAAAATACGGATTTGTCTAACTGTTTTGAATTTCATTTTCAATAAAATAATTTGCAATTTCAAAAGCCTTAACCCGCCTTTTCGCTAATGTAATTTGCGACTTATATCTTTCGGGATTTTCCTTTGCTTCAAATGTTTTTATTGTTTCCCTTAATTTATGTAAGGTTGAATCAATTTGCCTTTTTGCTTCGATCAATTCTTCTTTTGCGTATATCATGGTTATCTCCTCCACAACTTCATATTTAAGATAAAAATTATAGCATAAACCTATGAACAAATCTACATCATTTTAGCGTGTCGGCGGCGTTGTTCTTTTTGGAATATCTCTGCATACCCGGCCCAAAACAAGGGAACAGGAACGATAAGCAAAAACAGGGGTAGGAAGTGGAAAGTTAGGGGCTGAAAAATCCCCAAATAACAGGGCTTCCAGCGCGGGAAAACGGCATAGCCGATACTTTATATTCAAACTGCAAAAAACGGCTTTCTAATTGTCCACGCAAGGACAAAAAAAGAACGGGGCGCGGCGGCCATAATCGGCAACCGCGCCCCGTTTTGCTATGGGCTATTCCTCGTCGGTTAGAGTAAACTCCAATTCCGAAAACTCGCTATCGCCCAAGCGTTGCAGTTTTCGGATTGTATTGTCTGCAAGCGGCCTTATGTCGCTGTCCATAAAAGGGATTGCAGCAAGGATATTGTTAATTGTCTGTTCGCGGCTGTCCTCCGCATAGATCGCAATTAGGTTTTCTTCTTCAACGGTAAACTGGATATTCATTGAGATACCTCCATATCTTTTTGTTTCTGCTGGGTCGGCTGTTTGGGCTGCTTCGCCGCCTGCTTTTTATACCCGTCAAGTTTTTTAAGGATCGAGGGCTTTTGCTGCGGCTTGTCCTGCCGTTCGGTCTTTATGGCGTTTGCCAAATCCACAAGGGAAATTGCTTCGCCCGCCTTTGCCCGCTGCTCTAAATCCGCAACGGTAGGCGTTTGCGGCGTATTGTTGATAATGCCGTCAAAGTTATTGTCGTTCTGCTCAACGCTATCTTCAACCGCTTTTAGGGGATTTTCTCTTTCCTGCTGCGGCTGCGCTGCAATGGCAAAAGCCTGTGTCCCGTTTCCCATAATGAGATATTTTCCGTCATCGGACGAGTGATGAAACCCATAGCCCGCCGCTTCCATTTGTTCGCGGGTCATATCGGTAATATGAAGATTGCCCCTCGGCGTTTTGATTGTTTCCCCTGTCATAAGGTTGTCGGGGGCGTGTTCCGGCTGCGTCTGCTTATCAAGTTGCCCGTCGCGGTAGGAATAGCCCTGCGCCGCGATTGCTTCAAGGGTACTGCCCGTAACATTCCCATAGATCCGCTTGTCAGCGTCAATGAGTGTTTGCAAAGTGTCTTTGACGGTATCGGAAAGGGCTTGCTGCTGTTCGGGCGGTAACTGGTCGAATACAGGGGCTTGCCGCTGCTGCTGAAGATCGGCAAAATGCCCCTCAATCTCGGTAATGAGTTCCTTTGCGGTGGCCTGTACGGTTTCAAGGGACGATTTCAATTCTGCCATTTCCTTATCGCTGCTCCACCCGGCAATATAGGCAAACGAATAATCGGAAGTGTCAAGGCCGAAATGCTGGCACACAGTATAGGCGACGCTTTCCGCTTCCACCTCGCGGGTTCGGCGGTCAACCCTGTTTTGTTCCTCTTTGGGCGCGTTCAAGTCTACATCATGCAGCCGCGCATGGGCGATTTCATGGATTGCCGTTTTAAGCGTTTGTAATTGGCTTTCGCCCTCCTGAATGGCAATCCGCTTATCGACAAGGCTGAAATATCCATTTGCGCCGCTGTCGATTTTCTCAAAACCAATGGGGACGGGGGACGCTTTTTCAAGGGCTTTGAAAAAATCTTCGTACTGCTCCACATTAGCGACAAGGTTATCAACCGAAATATCCGGCAATTCCTTTCCGTCTGTTTGGGACACATCATAAACCGACACAACGCGGTAGTCCGGCACTTTAATCTCCTGCACTTCAATAATGGGCTTCCCGTCCTCACCGAAAAGGGGCTTGCCCTTATCGTCAAGTTTCTGTTTCTCCTGCTTAACGGTATAGGGCGCGGGGGCGATAATCTTAATTCCTTTCTCGCCTTTCTTCACATAGCGTTCAATCCCTTTTGCCTGCCAACTCTTGAAGCCTTTGACTAAAGTTGCGTCGGGTTTCTGCATAGCAATTAAGATTGTGTTATTCAAACTGTAATCATGGAAAGAGGACATAACGCGCAAATAGTTTTTGTACTGTTCGCTGTCAAAAATCTGTTGTATGCCCTCCTGCAAACGGTCGGTAATTTCCTTAACCTTGTCCCCCTGCTTTTTCGATTGTAGAATAATCGGCACAACGGGGATCGGCGCGTCGGCGGTCAGCGTCGCAGCCTGCCGCGTGCCGATTGCGTCCATATAGATTGTGTCGTCCTGCTCCGGCTGCTGGGGAAACTGCGGTGTTACCTGGTATTCCTTTGGCACTTCGCGCCCGTCGTACCACTCTGTAAAAGGATTGCGGTTATTGTAGATATAGCCCTGTTTGGTAAACTCGCCCCCGTCATTGATAGAAGCGTCGCGCCCGTATTCCTCATACATGAAATAGTTTTTTGCTTCCTGCGGCAATTCTAATTCGTCCAGTTCGTCAATGAGAAAATGGCCGTATTCTTCCTCGTTGTGGACTTCGGGATAAAGCCAATAGCAATCAAGATTTTGTGCAAGGTTGATAAGGTCTTTTACGCTGCCCGCATACTCGCCATGAGCAACCGCCGCTGAAAACTTTTCCCGATCTTCGTCAAACTGCATAGCAAGCAATTTTCCTAAATAATTGAGTTCGTCCGGGCGTTCATACTCGCCTAAATGCTCGGTCAGCCCCGCAATATCGGATTTGTATTCGGTAAAGTGCCATTCCTCATAACGCTGCCCGTCAATGCCGATCCGGTCAAAGACTTCTTTCATGTGTTCGGCGGTGGTGGGAAACGATACCCATTCGCCCGCTGGCCGGTTCTCGGTATATCTGCCAAGATTGGATATGTAGGCTTCCAGCAAAGTAATCTGTTCGTCCATTCGTTCGCTCCTTTCCTCTGCGTTCATTTTTTGCATAAGTTCGTAATCTTCGCGGGTCATACTCCCGTCATAGATATAAGGGTCAATGTCCTGTCCGTCGTATGGCCGTTCTGAAAAGGGCAACCCTGCGGCATGGGCGATTTGCCGCGCTTCTTCGATTTGTTCCGGCGTTAGTGTTCCGTCGTGCTGCTCGATAAATCCCGAAAGGGAATTAAAGCCGTTTTCATAGTGCCAGCGCACCCCGGCGGTCAGTTCGTCAAGGCGCATATCTTCGGCAAAATGCCCGCAATAATAGCCGTTCAAAGCAACGGCGCGGGGGTCAAGGCTGCAAATCTGTTTCAATTTCCCCATATCGTCATACGGGATTGTATCGCTGCCAAGTTCAAGATACAGATAATCGCTTTGCCAAGAACGCCCCTCGCGCCAAAATACCACCCAAGCCATACCGTCGCGCAATTCGTCTTGAAAATCCTTTACGGCTTCCCGCAAACTTGCCATGTTTTCACTTCCTTTCGCATAAGGGTTTGGGACTATCCCAACAAGCAAAATCCCCGCACTTCTCAAAGAGCAGCGCGGGGATTTCTCGCAAATGGGTACTCATTTGCTGTGCTTGCTATTTAGTTGTCTTTCGCCGCATACGCCTGTTTCTCTCGCTGTCGGCTTTCTGCCTGCGGCGTATTTTCTTCGCGCAATCGGGACAGTATTTTGCCCGGTTGCTGCCCGCTGCAAATGCTGTCCTGCAAAGGGCGCAACGCCTTAAATCTATGCTGCGGTCTTTCATCACCTCGGCGCAAAACTCCCGATTGGCGGGTAAAACCGCTTCGGAAAAGTAGCGGCATAGCAGCGAATAACTGATACATTGAGGGCAAACGCAAGTTTCCCCGTCGTCGAGTAGTAGGCAATTCCCGTTGTCATTGTTGGCACATTCAGCCTTTGCCATTTTCTTTACAACGCGGTACTGCGCTTCATTCAGTCGGATCATTTTCGGTTTTGCTCGACGCGGTAATTTACATACTTGCCGCCTGTGTCGGCCAGCAGCACAACCCCGTCAAAGGTATTGCCCGTTTTGGTGGAATACAGCCCTTTCACTTTTGCTTTTCCGTCTTTCAAGAGGGCGGCGGCAATGGATTTTGTAAACGCCTTTTTCCGCTGCTCAAAAAATCTATCGTTCTTCCACATCACAAAAGAGCATTTGCGGTTGCCGCAATAATAGTTTTTCTTGCCCTCATAGACGATTTCGCCGCAACGGGGGCAAGTGCCGATTGCTTCCCGCTGCGGGGCAAACAGTTTCGCTTTATCTTCGGAAATATGGGAATAAGATTTTACAAGGTCAGCCGCCATTTTTTCAATGCCCTGCATGAAGTCGGCGGGATCCTCGTTGCCCTTTGCAATCTCGACAAGCCGCGTTTCCCAATCTGCGGTCAGCAAGGGAGAGGTCAGCACTTCCGGCAAAACGACGGTTAGATTGATACCGTCCTTTGTGGCCTTTAGTTTTCTGCCGCTGCGCTCAACAAATCCCGCGCCAATGAGTTTTTCAATAATACCCGCCCGCGTCGCCGTTGTGCCTAACCCTTTGCGCTCGGCCTCGTCCGGCGTTTCTTCCTTGCCTGCGGTTTCCATTGCGGATAGTAAGGTATCTTCGGTAAAGGCTTTCGGGGGCTGCGTGTAATGGTCGGTGATCTGCGCCGCCACATCTTCAAATGCCTGCCCCTCGTCAATGGGCGGTAATGCTTTGTCCGGCTCGGCTTCGTCCTCGTC
>Ga0265293_10002576_pt1 | contig 35810 bp, 29 predicted proteins | sample Munlanlewell138R_FD_192505 | JGI IMG/M metagenome (GOLD analysis project Ga0265293, IMG submission 192505) | Leachate microbial communities from a municipal landfill in Southern Ontario, Canada - Leachate well 138R | ecosystem: Engineered > Solid waste > Landfill > Unclassified | place: Canada... | reverse complement strand
TCTGCAAGGACTATTGCAGGTTTAGAAACTAAAGCACGGGCAATAGCAACACGCTGTCTTTCTCCACCTGAAAGCTCGTCAGGATAATATGAAAGCTTATCTTCAATACCTAATGAACTAATAACTTTATTAAAATGGTCCATGTCTGGGTCCTTGTCGTCAAGGTGTACAGGCATTAGGATATTTTCTATAACTGTATGTTCCTGAAGAAGATTAAAAGCTTGAAATACGAAACCAATTCTTCTACGACGTAAAACAGCTAGGTCTGCATCCTTTAAATCAAACACGCTTTCACCCTCTAAGTAAAGCTTACCTCCAGTTGGTTTATCTAAGCCTCCAAGTAGATGTAAGAGCGTAGATTTCCCAGAGCCACTTTTCCCTATAATTGCATGAAAGACTCCCTCTTCAATTTCAAGATTAGAAGTCTTTAAGGCATGCACCATTAATTCGCCCTTCCCATAGGTTTTTTCAATATTTTCTGCCCTAAGTATTACAGTCATAGCATTTCCTCCATTCTATATAGTGTGTTATTCCATCTTACAATAATAAGTGTATCTGGTCATTTACACAATAGTTGTTAAACTAAAAATATTCTATATGGTTAATATAAATCCTCCAATATTACAAATAGTTAATTTTAAATCAAATTTCTCAACTCTATCTACAAACTTTTTAAAAATTGCTTCTCTTCATCTATAATATTTCTATTGCTTCTTATTGATAAAATCAATCCAAGACATGCAGCGTTTAGTATGGTTGCTATATGGTTTCCTGTAAAAAAAGGTAGGAATCCTGGAGGAAGGCTAAAAAATCCTAGATTAGATAATATATATGTAAGTATCTCAATACATATAGTTGCTGAGCAGGCAAAGGAAACAACCTTTCCAAACTCATGCTTAGATTTAAATGTGTTTACAACTAAGAAAACAACTAATAGTAGAAGTAGTTCTATTACAATAACTCCTGCTAGTAATCCATACTTTCCTATTATATATGTAATGATAAAATGCTCCATCGCTTGATAATTAAAGCTAAACTCATATGCTCCTTGTCCAATAAATCTTGCCCCTTGTAAAATCATTTTAATCTGTTGACCTGTAATATTTAAGCCGTAAACTTTATCAGTCCAATTCCCTAAGCCAGTAGGATTCATTAAATAATCTCTTATTGCAAAAATCACAAATACTAGGAAAGGTAGCCATATAAGTGGTAGTCCTATCTTTTTCTTTAATGGTATCCAGTTTCTATAAAGCATGTATGTAAGTGTTGATGCAATAATAAGACAAACAGGAGTCAGCATCCCCCTTTCTTCAAAGAAGATACTATAAGCTATTATGAAACCATAATATAAAATAATAGGTATAATTCTTTTGTTATTTTTGAACTGAGCAGTTATCAAGAAAACTATGAAAGCTAGTGCATAAGTATAGGCATTTTGAACATTGCTAAAACCAATTGCTCTGTTTAGAATTGACACTAGTATAATAACTGCAACAAAACCTCTTAGTCCTGGATTTTGTGGGAAATTAAGTAACAATGATCTCTCCCATCCACTATCCATTCCATCAAAAATACCTTTATTACGAGTCTTAATCTCTTGTTCTATATATTCTGATTTATTATAATTGATTTCTTCCTTGTTTTCGTCAGGGTTTTTAAATAGAGCTATTATGGGTAAAATAACTATTAATGCAAACCATATGCTACGCTGGAAAAGTTGGAATATAAAGGGCAGTATTATTATTAAAACACCACCTATAAATGCTTCTGATTTATATTTAAGTAAAAAAGTATAGTCTACATAATAAAGAATAGCAAAAATTAAAATACTTAAGAATCCATTTGTTATGGTACTATAGGCTTGTCTATTAGGAAAGGCTATATACCCAATTATAATACCTACCACAATAATAGCTAGGGAAGTAATGAGGAGAGGCCATTCAGGCTTATGCTTATGAATAGCATTTAGCCTCTGTCCTATGCTTTGAGGGTCACCCATATCACTTACGCTTTCAAGCTCAGCTTCTAAAGGGTCCATGCCTCCAGCAATATAGGCTTCCTTAAGCTCTATAAGATGTGCATGGAATTCTCTCCTAATGGAAGGATGAATTCTTCTATTCTTAATTTCTTGACATACTAAATCTATATACTCATCAAATTTCATAGGGCTTTTCCCCCAGTATATTTGCTATCGTGTCAACATAAGTTTTCCATTCTGACTTTTTTTCTCTTAAAGCCTTATCTCCTTGGCTTGTAATACGATAATTTTTTCTCATTCTACCATTGTCTGCCTTTTTCTCATAGGATGTAATGAGACCTTGATCCTCCATTCCATGTAATATGGGATAAAGAGTGCCTGCCTTCACTCTAAAATATTGGTTACTCAAAAGCTCTAATTTTTCAATCATTTCATATCCGTATAACTCCCCTGAATTAAGTAACTTTAATATTAGCATACTAATATCCTTTTCCTGCTGCACAATATCACCCCCGCATATTATAATTCAACATATATATAATTTCTATATATGTATTTATTCTATATAGCGAGATTAGACTTGTCAATAGAAAAAGCAAGAGTGAAATCTTAATTTCCTCTTCCTTCTTGATACCAATATAAGTGGATATAATTGTGTTCAGCACGACTAATTATAAAAGCAAAATTATATAAAGTTATTTTGCTTTAATACTAATTCAATTTCTGATGAAGAGAGTTTTTCGTCATCTTAATCTACAGTAACTGTATTGGCAATAGAGTCAACACGTTCTCCTCCATAAGTAATTATTCCCTTATGGAAAATGAAAGTTACTTATAGCAGCTGTATTTTTCTTTATCCCAATCACGAGACTTACTTAAGAATTCATCCTTTACAGCAAAATACTCCATATTAACATGGTTTTTCACATCAGGAGTCGGGTCACCCCATGTAGAGTCAATGAAAAATTTCTCTCCATCTAGTGTGGCTAGAGTCCATATATGGTCTACATTTGCTACTGCAATTACATCGATACCTATTATACGGCATAAATAATTATACAAGGTTGTATATCCAGTGCAAACAGCCTCTCTATTAATGACTGCACCATATCCTGTATAGCTAACATCTTTAAGAGATAAATCATATTTTAAGTTATAAGCCAGCCATCGATAGAGGACTTCTGCCCTTTGTTTTTCTGTCATATTCTTAGTTAACTTATCATCTTTTATTAAATCCAAAATAATTTCATATGCTTCATTATGAAAAGCTTTTTCCATATCCATTAGATTTACTTTGTTGAATTTAGGATTTCCAAACTCAATATTGACAAATGTTTTCCCATCTAAAATCTCATAACTCCAATCATAATTGCCCGTATTTGGAAAATAGTCCGGGTACTCATATATTGCATTGCAAAAAGCTTCATATAGGTTGTCTGCATAAACAGTGTACATATAATCTGAACGATGCTCACTGTCATACACTAGTTCGATTTTATTCATATTATAACTTGCCATATACAATAAAAGTTCTTCAAGCTTTTCTACAGTTCTAGGCTCCTTAGGCACTTCTATCTGAACAAAACTAGGATTGATCTCCAAAATAGAATTTATTTCATGTTGAGTTTTAAACTGGCTACTTTTTTTATAATCATCTATATTATTAAGTAAGGCTATAGCCTCATCCCAATTTCTATTATTGATTTTATCTACTGCTAAATTATATGTAAAATCTTTTTTTAGTTCTTTATATTCTATGTGATTAGGGATAGCATCAAGCAGTTCAAATGCACCGCCCCAATCACTTTTATTGGCTTTTTCCAAAACATAATAATAGGTATAATCATCATATAATATATAACTATTTCTATAATCTAAAATCTCCTCAAGTAAGCTTATGGCTTGCTGCCAGTTTTCTTCCTTAGCTACATCCTTGGCTAAATTATATTTATAAAGTTTAATCAGTTCTTTGCTATCTTTATATTCAGATATTGGATTTATAGTATCAATAGCCTTTTCCCATTCTTTTTCATTCTCATAAGCTTGAGCTGTAGAATAGATGCTTTCGTTTAATAACTCTTCACTATTGCTATACCCCTTCAGTTTTTCAAATTGCAAAATGGCTTCTTCATAATTTTCCCTTTGAAGGTTATCTACTGCTATGCTATATTGGTTCTGCAAAACCATCACAGGGCTATCCTTATACTTGTTTAAAGATTCAAAAGCCACAATGGACTCATTATATTTTCCACTATTATATAATTCCATAGCCTTTTCATATTCTAAATATTTAGGGAAATAGATTACACCTAAGAACCCACCTATAATTAAAGCAATGATGATTGGGATAATAATTATGGCGAGTTTTTTATTTGCTTTTACTTTATTCATTGTATTTTCTTCTGTCATTAAAACTATCCTTCCTTTCGTACAATAATGTATCTTAGTTCCAATAAAATCTAATATAATCATACAATTACTAATTCTACAATCCTCCAAAACATCCTCTTATTCGACAATAATTTTGAATTAAATTACCAATACTTATTACCACAAATTTATCATACAAAACAATATTATAATAATATGGTTTAAGATTAATTATTATGTAACAAATGGGGGATAGAATTATACAGCATAAATACTAGAAAAAGCCACCCCTAATGCATAATTGGTTCCATTTTAGCATTTGGGGCGGTTCTTTTTTTGTGTTAGATTAACTCTTTCTCCCTAAGAAACTGGGTAAACTGATTTCTTAGATTATTAGTATTTACTTTTTCTATGAATAGCTCTTCATCTGAAACTGTTTGTAGTCTTGCTTTTTTGTCTTCGAAATTGAAGCCTTCTGTGTAAAGTACATTGCTTCTGTTTACTGGCCAGAAGATTGTGCTGTTATCTTCGATATTTGCTTTGAAGTAATCTTTTCTTACTGTAGTTAGCTCTGCGAATATATCATTTGAGCTAGTGTAGCCTAGGTTAGTTCCTAGTACTCTTGCAAGCTCTATTATTACCCTCCAGTTTTCGTATCCACTCATTGGGATAATAGCTTTATTTATTCTCTGAATTCTTCTTTCTGAGCTTGTAAATGTTCCCTCAGATTCTGCAAAGCTTACTGCTGGTATGACTACATCTGCCATATTAGCTGTTTCTGTAAGGTGAGTGTCTTGTACCATTAGAAAGTCTAGTTTCTTTAGGTCTACCTGTGGTATATCTTCACCAAATACTAGTAGTCCCTTTATTGTTCCATTTTCTATAGATTTAGCTACTTCATTTGAGTCCTTGTCTATGCCCATATCTACTAAGCCTTGGCTGTTGTTGTTTAGCTTAAGCTGGATGATGCCGTTTCTTGGACTGCCAATATGTCCAGAGATAACAGCTATGTTTGCAAGCATCTTTGCACCAGCTAAGCTTAGGGTATTTTGTTCAAATACTATCATTGCTTTCTTAGATTTTCCGTATAGTTCAGCTATTTCCACTGCTGCTTCACTTGGAGTTATGTCATCTAAGTCTGCTTTTAGTTCTTCAAATCCTATTGCCTTACTTTCTGATGGTGAGAATCCTTTTTCAATAAGAGCTTTTGCTATTTCTTTTAAGAATTTCGTGTTATTTTCTGGGCTGTATTTTCTATATGCCCATTCATCAGCCTGTGATTCAAAAGGATTTACTACTAATAGCTTAGCTCCTTTTTCAACTGCCTTCTTAATCTTAAGTCCTACTATTGTATGATGCTGCATGATGTCTGAGCCAACTAGTAGAATTGTCTCTGTTGATAGCAGTTCATCAAATGTATTTGTTGATGCATCATATCCTAGTATATCCTTGATACCATGACTAACTATGTTAAAGCTAGTTATATTCTTTGTTTTCAATACTTCTTTACCAAACTTAGAAGCTAGATATACTTCTTCGTTAGTGTATCTATCTGAAACTGAAACTGCAAGTGAACTATTCCCATGTAGCATTGCAACGCTTTGAGCTTTTTTAGCTGTATATAGGAATGCTTCTTCCCATGATACTTCCTGAAGCTCGCCATCTTTTATAACCATTGGCTTAGTAAGTCTAGTACCTTTTTGTGCTATATCAAATCCAAAGCGTCCTTTTACACATAATAATCCATCGTCTACTTTACTTTCTCTTGTAGGAACTGCTCTAGTAAGCATATCTCCCTTTGAATTTAAACGAATGTTACAACCAACACTGCACTGTGAACATACTGTATGTGTCACTTTCGCGTCTACAGGTATTGGTTTTTCTATAGCTAATCTCTCACCAAGTGCCCCTGTAGGACATACGCTTATACATTGTCCACATGATATACACCCAGTTTTATCAAGTGGTAAATCAAGGGCTGGTTTTACTATGGTGTCAAACCCTCTATTTACAAGACCTATAGCTGTAATCCCCATTACCTCGTCACATACTCTGGTACATAATCCACAAAGTATACATTTATCAGGATTTCTCATTATGAATGGATGAGCGTCCTCTTCTTGACGTTTGTGAACTTCACCGCTTAATCTTTCAGGCTCCACATCATATTCATTTGCATAGTGAATTAACTTACATTCAAATACATCATGACATCCACATTCTAGACATCTCATAGCATCTCTCTTAGCGGCTTCTTCATCAAAACCCTTCATTACTTCATTAAAATTATCTTTTCTTTCTACTGCTGAAAGATGTGGCATAGGTGATCTATTTTGTTTTTCTCTATCTTTAAAATCCTCAGATGTTAAATCTTCTCTTACTACATAATAAGGCTTTCTATAAGGAACTGCCTCTCCTTCTAGGTAGCTAGATATAACACCAGCAGCTCTTTTTGCTTCTCCAATGGCTGCTATGGCAATACCTGGGCCACTATTTGTAGCGTCTCCACCTGCAAATACTCCTTGAAGGTTCGTTAAATATGAGTTTTCATCTGCAGCTATAGTACCTCTCTTAGTAAGCTCAATACCTTCAATACCACTAGCATCTACATATTGTCCTATGGCGCCTATTACAGTATCTACTTCTAATATTTCCTCTTCGCCTTCTATTGGAATAGGTCTTCTTCTGCCACTACTATCAGGCTCACCAAGCTTCATTTTTTGAAGTCTGATATTCTCTACTTTACCATCTCTGCCTACTATTTCTATTGGACTTACTAGGAACTTAAATACTACTCCTTCTTCCTCTGCTTCTTTGATTTCAATATCTTCTGCTGGCATTTCTTCCTTAGTTCTACGATATATATTATAAACTTCTTTTGCTCCAAGTCTTACTGCTGTTCTACAGGCGTCCATTGCTGTATTCCCTCCACCTACTACAGCAACTCTTTCTCCTAATAAAACAGGTTCGTTTGTCACAACCTTAGCTAAAAAGTCTATACCTCCAATTGAACCCTCTAGTTCTTCTCCAGGGCAGTTCATCTTAGTACTTTTCCATGCTCCTATTGATACAAATACTGCATCATTATTTTCTCTAATATGGTCAAGAGTTATATCCTTACCTACTTTAATATCTGTAACCATCTTAATACCCATTTGTTCAATAAGCTGAATCTCTTTGTCTAATATTTCTTTTGGAAGTCTGTACTCTGGTATTCCATATCTAAGCATACCTCCAAGTTTTGGCATAGCTTCATATATGGTTACATCATGTCCGTCTGCTGCTAAATAATATGCCGCTGAAAGTCCTCCAGGACCTCCTCCAATAATTCCAACTTTTTTGCCTGTTTTAGGCTTCATATCTGGCATATATGATTCTTTATCATTTAAATCAATATCCGCAACAAAAAATTTTAAATTAGCTATTGATACAGGCTCTTCTACTAATTGTCTTCTACATGCGTCCTCACAAGGATGTGGGCATACTCTTCCTATACTTGCTGGTAGTGGGAGCTGTTCCTTAATAAGCTTTAATGATTCCTTATACTGTCCATTTGCAATAAGTCCAACATATCCTTGACAATCAGTATTACCTGGACATGCCAGCATACATGGTGCCTTACAGTCTCCAACGTGATCTGAAAGTAACAGCTCTAATGCAGTTTTTCTAGAAGCTTTTACTTTTTCGGTTTGTGTCTGAACGACCATTCCATTTGAAGCTTCTGTTGCACAGGCTCTTAAAAGTTTTGGAACTCCTTCAACCTCAACTACACAAAGTCCACATGCTCCATAAGTCTTAGTTCTTTCATCATGGCACAAGGTAGGTATTTCAATGTCATTTGCTCTTGTTATCTCAAGTACTGTTTGACCTTTATATCCAATTACTTCTTTTCCATTTATATTAAGTCTTATTTCTGACATTTGTTTGCCCCCTTCCTATTCTATTTCAACTGCACCAAAACGGCAGACTTCTTTACACTTACCGCATTTAATGCATATTTCACTGTTTATTTTATGAACTTTCTTAACTTCTCCGTCTATGGCTCCTACTGGACAATTTCTCTTACATAATCCACAGCCTATACATTTGTCTTCTAGTATAGAAAAGGTTATAAGATTTTTACATTGCTTAGCAGGACATTTTTTATCATAAATATGCTTTTCATACTCTTCCCTAAAGTATCTTATTGTACTTAGTACAGGGTTTGGAGCTGTTTGCCCAAGTCCGCATAATGAACCAGCTTTTATTTGTTCTCCTAGGTCTTCTAGTAATTCTATATCTCCGTCTTTTCCTTCACCTTCACAGATTCTAGTTAATATTTCAAGCATTCTCTTTGTACCTATTCTACAGTGAATACATTTCCCGCAGGATTCCTTACGAGTAAAGTCAAGGAAGAACCTAGCCATGTCAACCATACAAGTAGTTTCATCCATTACAACCATACCACCAGAACCCATTATGGCTCCTGTTTTGTTTATGGATTCATAGTCAACTGGTGTATCTAAAAGGTGCTCAGGTATACAGCCTCCTGAAGGGCCTCCCATTTGTACTGCCTTTATTTGCTTGCCGTCTCTAATTCCTCCACCAATTCCAAAGATTATATCTCTAATTGGAGTACCCATAGGAACTTCCACAAGTCCACCTTTGTTGATTTTTCCAGTAAGGGCAAATACTTTTGTACCCTTGCTTTTTTCTACTCCTATAGCTGCAAAGGCTTCTCCTCCATTTGCTAGTATCCAAGGTACATTAGCAAATGTCTCAACGTTATTTATATTAGTTGGCTTGTCCCAATAACCTTTCTGAGCAGGGAAAGGTGGTTTTAATCTTGGCATTCCTCTTTCGCCTTCTAGTGATGCAATAAGTGCTGTTTCCTCACCACAAACGAATGCTCCTGCTCCAGCTTTAATTCTCAAGTGGAAATCGAATTTATCTAAACCAAGAATATTTTTGCCTAAATATCCCCTCTTTTCTGCTTCGTCTATGGCCTCTTGAAGTCTAATAATAGCTAAAGGATATTCTGCTCTTACGTATACTACACCTTCATTTGCACCAATAGCATAGCCACCTATTATCATACCTTCAATTAGACTATGTGGGTCCCCTTCTAGTACACTTCTATCCATGAATGCACCTGGATCTCCCTCGTCAGCATTACATACTATATATTTAGGAGTGTCCTTACTCCCCAGAGCTGCATTCCATTTGAACCATGTAGGAAAGCCTGCTCCTCCTCTTCCTCTAAGTCCAGATTCTTTAATTTCTTCTATTATCTTTTCTGGATTCAATTCTTTAAGACATCTTTCTAATCCTTTGTATCCGCCACTACTTGTATATTCATCTATACATTCTGGGTTGATAATTCCACAGTTTCTAAGAGCAATTCTCTTTTGACTGTCTAATCCATTTTTATCAGACTCACTTATTACATAATTATCAACTTTACTCTGTTCTTTAACATGCTTATTAATTATCTCGGAAGCCATTTCTGGTGTTACCTTAACATAAGTGGTTTTCTTTCCCCCATCATCTATAACGTCTACTATAGGCTCAAGATAACATGTACCAATACATCCTGTTAGTGTAAGTTCTGTATTTAAACCTAAACTATTAAGCTCGTTCTCAAGCGCAATATAGACTTTGTTTGCTCCTGCAGCTAAACCACAGCTACCTTGTCCAACAACTATTTTCATGTCTAGGCCTCCTTACTCTCTTTATTTTTGATTTCTCTTAATATTTCTTTAGCTTTCTGTGGTGTTAATTTTCCATAAGTCTCTCCGTTGATCATCATAACTGGAGATAAACTACAGCATCCAAGACATGCCACATTATTAAATGTGAAAAGGTTATCCTCTGTGGTTTCACCTTCATGTATCCCAAGTTCTTCATAAACAGCTTCTTCTATTGCCTTTGAGCCATTAACATGGCAAGCTGTTCCTTGGCATAGCATAATAAGATATTCACCTACAGGGTTTAATCTAAACTGAGTATAAAATGTTACTACCCCATGAACCTTTGCTGGTTTCACACCCGTTTCTTTTGCAATGTGATTAAGTACTTCCACAGGTAGGTAACCATAAATATCTTGTGCCTTTTGTAATATGCTAATTAGACTTCCTCTTGTACCCTTGTATTTCTCAAGTGTGGGGTTTAGCTTGTCTAAATCAAAAGTAGAGCTATTACATGCTTTGTTATTTTCTTTACAGCACTGCATATTTTACACTCCTCTCAGAAATTTTCTATTGTTCTTATATTAATAAAGCTTTGTTAAAACTTTGTTAATCTTTCTTGATTTATTATTAGAAAGATGAATTTAATTTTTTGTCTTATTCTAAATAGTTATGAGATTTCTGGCTGTTTTATCAATTTTCTTGTCAATGCTAAACATGTATTATAATATCATAATTTGTCTCTTTAGTAAAGGAATTCACTAATGTTTTTACAAATTCCTATGTCGGTTTTGTTATGTTTTTAACTATGTTTTGTTGACAATAAGCCATTTCTTTTCTTGATAAAATTCCAGTTTTTGTTTGTTATTTTTTTATCATACTCTCGCCAAGTTATTTAGTTTTATTAACAATTACGACTTATTTATTGTTTATATTATGTTTTTATGACATATTATTAGTTTTTTCTATGTCTATTTCTTATTTACCTTTGTTAATTTTGTTATAAATTTGACTTAATTTCTTGTAAAAATGAGAAAAAAAACCTCCTTAAAAAAGGAGGTTTTTAAATCCCTAAAAGAATAGTTGCAGATTTAAAATATATCATAAGAGCTAAAGCATCTACTATTGTAGTAATCAGTGGACCTGCCATAATGGCTGGATCCAATTTAAGCTTCTTTGCTATTAAAGGTAATATACCACCTACAACCTTTGCAATAATTACTGTAAAAAACATACTAATTGATATGGCTATTGATACAAACAAGTCTGTTTTTTCTAAAAAATAAATTCTTCCGAAGTTTATAATTGATAGTGCCACCCCAACAACAATACTTACCCTTAGTTCCTTCCATATTACCTTCAATACATCTTTTGCTTCAATTTCTCCCAAAGCTAAACCACGTATGATCAGAGTAGAGGATTGAGAACCAGCATTCCCACCTGTATCCATAAGCATAGGAATAAATGCCGCTAATACTACTACTGACTGAAGCACATCTTCAAATTTTTTAATAATATTTCCAGTAAAGGTCGCTGAAATCATAAGAACAAGAAGCCATAGGATTCTATGCTTAGCTAAAGAAAATATGCCTGTTTTTAGATACTCTTCTTCAGATGGAGCCATAGCTGCCATCTTTTGAAAGTCTTCTGTATTTTCCTGTTCAATAATATCTACTATATCATCTATTGTAATAATACCTACTAGTCTATTCTCATTATCTACAACTGGCATGGAAGTAAAGTCATATTTTCTAAAAGTATCTGCTACATATTCTTGATCTTCAAGAGTATGAACATATATTACATTTTCATCCATTATATCATTTATTATGGTGTCATCATCATTTAAGATTAGCTGTCTTATGGAAATAACGCCCTCAAGCCTTCTGTTTTTATCCATAACATAGCAGGTATTTATAGTCTCCTTATCTGTGGCCGTTTTCTTAATATGCCCTAAGGCTTCCTTAACTGTCATTATCTTTTTTAAGTCTACATACTCTATTGTCATAAGGCTTCCAGCTGAATTCTCTGGATATTTCAAAAATTGATTTATCAATGCTCTAGTATTTTCATCAGTGTTTTTAATAACCTTTTTTACAACATTTGCAGGGAGTTCCTCTAGGAAGTCAATTGTATCGTCAAAAAACAATTCATCAATAATGCTTTTTATCTCTTTGTCAGTAATAGATTCAATAATATATCTCTGTTGTTCAGGTGACAAATAAGAAAATACATCTGCTGACATATCCTTAGGAAGTATTCGGAAAATAATAAGCGTCTTTTCCTGGCTAGTTTCATCTAATAGCTGTGCTATATCTACTACATTCATATCTATTAATTCATTTCTCGCTTCCATAAGCTTGTTTTCTCTAATTAGTTCTAAAACCTTTTCCAAATTATGTTCCTCCTTCTCTTACGGTAGAGGAAACTATCTCAATGACAAAATGGTGTGCTCCTCTACCTTATTATTCATTTTTCTTGAAAAACTATTCCAGTAGGGATCAGGATCCACCATTTATCACCTCTCTTTTTATTATTTTGATAGAAGCTCTGTAATTATTATTTCTGGTCTATTAAAAATTCTCTGAGGTATAATACTATTACCTAGTCCTCTACTTATTATTATAGTAGTATTATCTATATTATGCATTCCTGATGAATACTTAGGAAAAAACCCTTGATTAGGTACTACCAAACCTCCTATAAAAGGAATTCTCACCTGTCCGCCATGGCCATGACCACTAAATACTAAATCAAATCCATAGGCTGCATATCTATGTATTTTTTCAGGTCTATGAGATAATAATATTTTAAAGCTATTTTCTTCAAGATCTTTTGTTATTTCCTGCAAGTATTGTTCTATAACAATTGGCTCTCTATTTCTTATTCTAGTATAAGGATCATCAGCCCCTGCAATTATTATACTTTGTCCTTCTATATCTACTCTTTCCCAACGATTTCTTAATACATATACACCTGACTTTATAAGTTCTTTTTCTAGGCTTTCAAATCTACCTGAGCGCATTTCATGATTACCAGTAACATAGTATACTGGAGCAATTTTAATTGCCTCATTCACAAATTGCATTGCTATATCTTCATTATATCGCCTGCTGTCTATCAAGTCACCTGTAATTATAATAATATTTGGTTTCTCCACCTTTATCTGTTTTACTAAATATTGTTGTTCCTTCCCAAAGGATTTATTATGCAAATCTGATATGTGTATTATCTTGAAGCCATCAAAGTTCTTGGGAAGTTTTTGAAGATTAACCTTTAGCCTAGTTTTTGTTATCCAGTTATTTTGTAGATAAAAGAATACCATAATAACAATAAGTACTCCAATTATTATGATAAGTAATTTAAGACTATATATATTTTTGTTTATAGGCATATACCCCTCACCATTCCCTACTTCTTCCTTAGTTCACTTTTTATGATAACACAAAAAAAGACTGAAATACAGAAAAACATTCCCAAAAATAGCTTGGGGCGTCTTTTACGCCCCAAGTACTGCCAGTGACAGTCTTATTTCAATTGAATTAAAGCTTTGATACTAGCTCTTTTCCATATTCTCTTGCTTTTTCCTTTGCTTCCTCATTAGGATTCCATAAAGCTCTGATTCCATCATCTACTACTTCAAATCCAGATTTTTTCAGTTCCTCTGTAATTAACTTTACAGACTCTCCACCCCAGCCATAACAGCCAAAGGCAGCAGCTTTTTTATTTTTAAATGAAAGTCCTTTCATCATCTCTAACAATGCTGCAGTACCATGTAATATTCCTCTATTAATAGTAGGACTACCTACTAAAATAGCCTTTGCCTTAAACACTTCGGTCAATATGTCATTTTTATCTGATTTCGAAATGTTATATAGCTTTACTGTAACTTTATCATCTACTTCTTTTATACCCTCTGCAATTGCCTCTCCAAGTCTCCTAGTACCTTCCCACATAGTATCGTAAAGAAGGACAATTTGATTCTCTTGATAGTTATTAGCCCACTCCATATATTTCTCTATAATCTGTACAGGATTGTCTCTCCATATAATTCCGTGACTAGTACATATCATGCTAACTGGTAAATTGAATCCTAATACTTCCTCTATCTTCTTTATAACTAAAGGACTAAATGGAGTTAGTATATTACCATAATATTTTATGGCTTCTTCATATATTTCATTTTCATCTGCTAAATCATTAAACAGGTGCTCTGATGCATAGTGCTGTCCAAAGGCATCATTGCTAAATAAAATATTTTCTCCTGTCATATAGGTGAACATACTGTCAGGCCAATGAAGCATTCTAGCTTCTACAAAAACTAATTTGCTATCACCTAAATCTAGTTGGTCACCTGTTTTCACTTCGACAAAGTTCCAATCCTGATGATAATGGCCTCTTAAGGATTTTACTGCATTGGCAGTACAATAAATAGGAGTATCAGGTATTTCCTTCATAAGCTCTGTCAATGCTCCACTGTGGTCTATCTCCCCATGGTTTATAACTATGTAGTCAATTTCTTTCAAATCAATTTCTTTTTTGAGGTTTGTAACAAATTCCTTTGCATATGGAAGCCATACTGTGTCAATAAGGACATTTTTCTTGTCTCGAATTAAATATGAGTTATAAGAAGAACCCCTATGTGTGGATAATTCATCTCCATGAAAAGATCTAAGTTCCCAGTCAATTTTTCCTACCCATGTAACTTTATCGGCAATTTTACGACCCATTAACATACCTCCCAAAATATTTTTGATTAAAAAATAACAAAGCCTAAAACAATACTTCACTATAAGTATTAATTCTGATGTATTAAACATATTTTAGAATTTAAGTTTTAGGTTTATTATTACTATTCTATCCTTTACCTACCCATAAATACTATATTAAAACCTATAAAAACACTCTTACTATGTAAAAAATCACCGAAAAAACAGTTTCCTTCAAATCCTTAGCTAATGCTCGGATGATAAAAACAAACTTCTTCAGTGACCTTAAAACTATTTTATAGTTGAAATATATTTTAATTAGTCAATATTCTCAGCTTTTCTACTCTATTTTTTTCAACAATCTCAGCAATAAATTTTATATTTTCATACTCTATGGCTTCTCCAGCTTCAGGAAGTCGACCTAAAACTCCCATTACAAATCCACCAATAGAATCAAAATCTTCTGATTCTATACTTGTCCCAATCATTTCGTTAATTTCTTCTATTCTAATACCACCATGGACTAGGTACTCATCTTCTTTTATTACCACTATCTCTTCAAGCGGCTTATCATATTCGTCTTCTATGTCACCTACGATTTCTTCAATTAAATCTTCAACAGTGATAATCCCGTCAGTTCCACCATATTCATCTAATACTATGGCCATTTGAATCCTATTTGCTCTCATTTCGTTAAAAAGTTCTTTAACAGGTTTGAACTCATAGGTAAAATATGCTTCTCTCATATATTTTTTAAGATCAAATTGATCTTGATTTTCCACTAGGAATAATAAATCCTTTACATATAGAATTCCTATAATATTATCTGTAGTATTTTCATATACTGGTATTCTTGAAAACTGCTCTTGCTTAAATATGTCAATAATTTGCTCATAAGAGGCATTCGCTTCCACTGCTATCATATCAGTTCTAGTAGTCATAACATCCCTTGCCTGGGAATCTCCAAACTCAAAAACATTGTAGATCATTTCCTTTTCTTCACCTTCTAGAACTCCTTCTTCATGACTAACACTGACTATGGTTTTTAATTCTTCTTCTGTAATAAAAGGCTGATAGCTATCTACATTTCCGCCTGTTAATTTTACTAAAAAGTTTGTAATGCGTGTTAAAAAGACTACTATTGGACTTAATACAATAGTAACTATGTATACATATTTACCTAATCTTAAAGCAACTTTCTCAGAATTTTGAGTTGCTGATGATTTTGGAATAATTTCTCCAAATATAAGTACTAATAAAGTCATTACTCCTGTTGCAATACCAACACCTTTGTTTCCATAAACATCAATTGCTATAGATGTAGCTAAAGCAGATGCACCAATGTTAACTACATTGTTGCCAACTAATATAGCACTTAATAATTTACTTGGGTTCTTTATTAGCTTATTTACTGTACTCGCACCTTTTACCTTGTCTTCTACCATTTTTCTTATTCTGATCTTACTTAAGGTCATTAAAGCTGTTTCTGATGCAGAAAAAAAAGCAGATAACATTAAAAAAACAACTAGAAGAATAATCTTCCACATGGCCTCAGGGTCCAACTCCTATCACTCTCCCACAATATATATATCTACAATACATTATACTGCATAAATGAGATAATATCTATAATTATTTAAAATTATCATACATTTTCTGATATATTTAAAGAAATTCTAAGGTTAAAAATGTAGTTACATATTGTATTTCACTCATTATATATGTTTTTCAAAACAATATGTAATATACTTCTAAATTTAAAGAAAGAACAAAAAATAAAGATGAATTTCATTATAAATATAATTGGGGTCAAAGAAAAAAATTAAGTTAAAGGTTTTCAATAATAATTCATCATTATTTCATCAATTCTATTATTGATGTCTTCAACATTAATGTTTTCTATCCTATTATCAGTTATTCTGTATTTCTGCTTCTGTCTTAATATTCTATATATACTTTCATCAAGTCTTTCTTCAGTAATCCTTCCACTAATTATAGCTTCTTTCATAGCATTTATAACAGCTATACCATTTTCGAATCCGTGAGCTACTAAAACAATATCACTTCCTGCATCTATTGCCTTTATGGCTGCTTCTCCTAAATCGTAGTTTTCTATTATGGCTCCCATTGTCAAATCATCTGAGATAACTACTCCATCAAATTCTAATTGGTCTCTTAATATACCTGTGATTATTGTTTTTGATAGGGACGCGGGACTTTCAGAGTCTATTCCGCTCATTAGAATATGAGCTACCATAACTGTATCTGCTCCATCTTCTATTGCTTTCCTGAATGGTACAAGCTCAAAGCTATTAAGTCTTTCTATGTCATGTTCAATGGCAGGCAGTCCAATATGTGAATCAACTGATGTATCTCCGTGTCCTGGGAAGTGCTTTATAACTGAAATAATCCCGCCTGACTGAATGCCCTTCATTGTCTGAATTCCTAAATCACTCACTATGTATGGCTCTACTCCAAAGGCTCTGTCTCCTATTACAGGGTTATTAGGATTGCTGTTTATATCTAAAACTGGTGCAAAGTTCATGTTAAAGCCAAATATATTTAATTCTTCTGCTAATATGGCTCCTATTTTGTAGGAAAGCTCTTTATTATTTAAAAGTCCTATCTCCTCATTTGTTGACAACTTTTTGACTTCTTTTGGCATCCTGCTAACTCTGCCACCTTCTTCATCTACAGAAACAAATAGAGGGTTCTTATTTTTAGAGTTAGCTTCCTTTAGAGAGTTTACCAGGCTTAAAAGCTGACTAGGGCTCTCTACATTTTTGCCAAAAATAATAATACCTCCGACTCCTTCTTCTTCTATTAATTTTCTAGACTTTTCATCTAGGGTATATCCCTCTATTCCAACTATAATCATTTGACCTATCTTTTCTTCAATAGACATTTCTTTAATTTGTTCTTTTATTGGGTCTATTATTTCAACTGGTGGCTCATTATCATTTTCCTTTTGTATATCTTCTAAATCAGGCAAATGATCTTCCACTATATTTTTCTCTTTTTCTGATAAAGAGCAACCCATGAATAAAAGTGAAACTACAATATATATTATGTATTTGCAAATTTCTCTACTTTTCATTTTTTCATCCTCTGGTAGTTTTTAAGAAAAAACATCTCAACAAGACAGTCGAAACGTCCCCTTGTCTTTCTTATCTGTGAACTTTATTTTTGCCACTATTTTTAGATTTATAAAGGTTTTTGTCTGCTATATTAATGATTTCTTCAGAAGTAAGCTTCTCTTTATTCATTGTACATATCCCAAAAGATCCAGTAATTTTAATCTGCTTATTACATGTTAAGATAATATCTTCTTCAATATCTTTTCTTATTCTCTCGGCGATTTTGTATGCAGTATCATTATCTGAATTATTTAAGCATACTAAAAATTCATCCCCGCCGTATCTGGCTACCCAATCACTCTCTTCTCTTATAAAATTTAATAATCTCTTCCCATATTCTTTTATGATGATATCTCCCTCAACATGTCCACATACATCGTTTACTCTTTTAAGCTGATCAATATCCGTCAAAATAATAGATAAAGGTTTTTTGCTAATAATACTATTAATAATATCTGCTGGTAGCCTTTCATCTATAAATCTTCTGTTATAAAGTTTAGTTAGATTATCCTTCACTACCTTGTCATTTAATTTAGTAATATACTCTTTAATATCATGAATATTATCATAATCACCAGTATCTATCAACATTGTGCTTGTCACTTCTTTTAGTAGTTCTAAAACCACTACTTTCTCTGTTGTCTCTAAAGGTATTGCTGTCACCATGTAAAGCTTGTCATTTAAATTCTCTAGCTTAAATACAGTATCCTTATGGAGTTGAGCCCTCATAGAGATACAATTTTCACAAATCTCATTATTGTTCCAGTATGTATAGCAATTCGACTCAGTTTCTATTATGACATTATCATAATAACTCATTACCTTTTTCGCACAGGGGTCTACAATTCTTACTGTCTCATACATTTTCTTAAAGAAATCTATATGTAGCTCTAGCTCTTCAAGTTTAATTAATTTATTCATCAGCAATACTTCCCTTCAATATAATAAATCAATCATGCAGGTAATCAATTTGATTTAAGTAAATTATACCCAATAATGTATAGTATCCAAACATGGGTAGGATAAAAACTATAAAAGAAGTATTTTAGGCTTTTTCCCCTTTCACCATTATACATAAGGATAAATGGAAGTGAAAAAACCATCATCCATTGGTAATTTATTAAAAACAAGTTTTCAAGGGAAAATTCACCCAATGTAAATGTTAAGGAAAAAATTATATACCATGCTGAAAGCGCTAGTTTTCTCTCTCTGAAAAAATAAAATATCAATACTATTCCTAGACCTAAATAGGATGCCTCTGTAAGCAAAGCTAAAAATCCAATTATAATTAAATATATATTAAGCTTAGTTTTTTCTTTGTTATCTTCAGTTTTTTGAATGAATTCAAGAACATATAAAAATGCAAAGCAAAATCCCAATGAGAGAAATATATTGTTTGGGATATTTTGCTCATATGGGATTAAAAGCTCTAAGCTTCTTGAACCTACAAACATAATAGCTCCCCATATAAATAACCTTTTCATGTAGTTTGTTTTATTACTAGTATGTACAAATCCTTCTACTAGCATAAAAAAGAATATTGGCGCAACAATCCTTCCTAGATAATGAAACCAAATAGGTGTATTTGGTATATACTGTGCTACATGATCCAATAGCATCAATATAGCCATAAGGATTTTAAGTTGAAATCCGTTAAATAATTTAAGTTTCATTATGTCACCTCTCATAAACTATGAACCTTTCAAATGCTTTATTTTACATTTTCATATCTGTTAAGATATGAAGACAAAATAATACCTAATACAAATAGTAGGACACCTATTATATATCTAAAATCTATTTGAAAACCTGGAAATATAGATATTATTGATCCTATGGCAAAGCCTAACACCCCATAATATGTATATCCATAGGCCTTTTCAAAAAACAAGCTAATTAGCTTTGCAAACAAAATTATACTGACTACAAAACCTATACCCATAGGAATAAGCATTGGTATATTAAGGCTTGCTATACTATCAAGGACTAACTCATACGCTCCCATGTACATTAGAATAAAAGATGCGCTTATTCCAGGAATTATAGTACCAACGCCTATAATTGAACCATAAAAGATAAGCTGTGCAACTCCTGGATTTTTATTTGGGTCAATATTTATTATTTCATTATCTAAAACTGCAAATAAAGCTGCTGCTCCTAAAGCAATTATGAATGGTATTATATATGCATTTTTAAAACCTCTATCATTAGCTTTTTTAAAGAGAGAAGGAAAAGTGCCTACCATTAGACCAATAAAAAGATATTTCACTTCTATATTATAGTCTGTGAATAAGTAGTTTATAAGCCTGCTAAAGACTAAAATCCCAAAACCACCACCTAATGCTATAGGAAAAAAATATATGGCATTCTCTTTAAAATTTCTAAATACATGAGCTATAGCTTCAGTTATTCTTTCATATATACCAAAAATTACTGCAAGTGCTCCCCCACTTACTCCTGGTGCAATAGCACCAAAACTTAAAGCCATTCCCTTCAAAAAGCTTTTCAAAAACTCCATGAAATTCCCCCTTTTAAAAATACAATGACAAATATTTCTAATTCATCATTCCAACTTTTTCTATAATAATTATAATATCATACTTGCATTTCAAATAACATGAAAAAGTCAGGTTAAATAAAAACGCCCATATAGTTAATCTTATCTTCCCATGTGTCTGTCACTGAAATAGTCGTATATTCGAAAATCAAGTTGCTCCCATCTAAAGCTATTGGTTCTTCACCCATGGAGGCAAAAATTGGTGTAATACTTGTTGAGATTGCTAGTGCTAATGTTAAAGTTCCAATAAAAAATGCATCCAGTAGATATATTATCCACTGATGCATTAAATTTGTCACCGTATTTTTTATCATTATTGTTCTTCTATAAAAAACTTCTTATACCATACAAGAAAAACATATATTGTCCAAATCTGTCTGGCATGATTTGCCTTATCTGTATAATGTTCTACAGCTAGGTTCACAATCTCATTAGTATTAAAAAATTCTTTCGCCATATCTGACTGGAACATTTCCTTTGCCATACTATAATATTTTTCCTCCTTTAGCCAATGTCTAATTGGCACTGGAAAACCTATTTTAGTTCTATTTGCCCACTCAGCAGGTAATGTATCTTTTGCAGCTATTCTCAAAGCATATTTACCGCTTTTTTCGTTGACACGATATCTTTCAGGTATTTTAGAAGCCAAAGCCATGACTTCTTTATCAAGAAATGGAACCCTTATCTCTATTGAATGAGCAGAGCTCATCTTATCAGCTTTTAAAAGAATGTCTCCAGGCATCCATAAATTCATGTCAAGATATTGCATCTTAGTGACATCACTTTGGTCTTTAACCCTGTCGTACACCTTTTTCGTTATGCTTTGCACAGAAGGTCCTTTTTTATAGTCATCCTTTAATATCTTTAAGGCATGGTCTTCTTCAAAAACCTTAGCCTGACCTATAAACCACTCTTCTACCCTTTGTCCGCCCTTTACTAAGAAATTAGTTATCCTATTCTTTGGCAACGCTTTACATGCTAATGAAACTGGCCGTCTAATCACATTCGGTATTTTTTTGTATTTAGCCATAGTTGGCGTTGTCTCATACCAAGCATAGCCACCAAATATTTCATCTGCTCCCTCACCTGATAACACAACAGTCACGTGTTCTTTTGCCAGCTTGGCTAAAAAGTATAAGGGTACAACTGATGGATTCGATTGTGGTTCATCCATATGATACTGAATAGTAGATAGGGCTTCAAATGACTCTTCTGCTGTTATGAATTTTCTGTGGTTTTCTATTCCTAGCATGTCCGACAAATCCTTGGCCAGATTTGTTTCATTAAATATTCTCTCATAATCACTAAAGCCTACGGAAAAGGTCTTGCTAGGCACAAGTAGAGATGTTATATAACTTGAATCAACTCCACCAGATAAAAATGAACCTACGCTTACATCGCTTACTTTATGATACTTCACTGATTCAGCTACAGTTTCTTTTATTCTATCTACATAGTGCTCTAAACTATTTTCCTTTTCATCATACATTGGATCCCAATAAGATTTTATTTCTATAGAGCCTTTTTTGTAAACCATATAATGGGCTGGTTTAAGCTTATATACGCCTTTGAAAAAGGTTTCATCAAGAACAGGGTACTGAAAAGTGAGATAGGGTCTTAGTGCATCCTTATTTAACTCTTTTATAAATGATGGGTGCTTTAAAAATGATTTTATTTCTGAACCAAAGATAAATGAATTATCCTTAGTATTTTGAGTATAATACAATGGCTTTATTCCAAAATGGTCTCTAGCTAAGAACATTGTTTCCTCTTTAGTGTCCCATATAGAAAAGGCGAACATTCCTCTTAACTTATGGACTATGTCTTTGCCATATTCTTCATATCCATGTATAATCACTTCGCTATCAGTTTGGCTTTTAAATATATGTCCCTTATCCTTAAGTTCAATCCTTAACTCCTGATAATTATAGATCTCACCATTGAAAACCATTACAACAGATTTATCTTCGTTATACATTGGCTGACTTGCTTCCTCTGAAAAATCAATAATCATAAGTCTTCTAAACCCGAATGTAACACTTTTATCCGTGAACATACCACCACTATCGGGTCCTCTATGGACAATAGTTTCCATCATACTATTAATAATTTGTTCTTTATCTAAAGCCAATCCATTATCTGCGAACCCAACAAAGCCACACACTTCTATCACCTGCCCCTATTATATATACTAGCTTGTTCTCTTTATATTGTTTTTTAAAATTTCTGTGATTATTTCTGTTTCATTAAAGGGTACTTCAACTTTGCCTATCTTTTGATAGGTTTCATGCCCTTTTCCTGCAACAAATATTACGTCATCTTTTTTACTTATTTCAATAGCGTATTTAATTGCTTCCTTTCTATCAACAAATGATACATAGGTTCCATAGTGTTTTTTGATAGAATCAACAATTTCCTTTATGATAGCATTGGGGTCCTGTTCCTTAGGGTTATCCGATGTAACAACAGCAATATCAGAATATTTAGCTGCTACTTTGCCCATTGCATAACGCTTAGCTTTCCCCTTTTCCCCTGGAGCAGCATAAACACCAAAAACTAAAATTAGTCTACCTTTTGTGAATGGCTTTATAGCAGATAGAGCCTTTTCTAAACCATCCTCAGTATGTGCAAAATCAACTATTATTTTATAATCCTTGTCCTTATATACTACTTCAAATCGCCCTTTTATATTTTTGACTAAATTAATTCCATTCTCTATATCTTTTAGGTCTATATCATTACAATAAGCACAAGCTATAGCCGCTAAACTATTATATACATAAATCTTTCCTGGAAAATTCACTCTGATTTCTACACTACCCTTTGGTGTATTAGCTGTATATCTAGTAAATTCAGCATCATAAAAAATATTCGATGCATAAATATCAGCTTTATTATCTATTCCATATGTTATAGTTTTAGCTTTTAAGTCCTTTATTTCCTCAACTAACCTTCTGCCATATTCATCGTCTACATTGACAATATTGAAGTCTTTTGTCATTTTAAAGAGCTTGGCTTTTGCATAGAAATATTTTTCCATATTATTATGGAGCTCTAAATGGTCTGGTGTAAGGTTTGTGTATATTCCTGTGTTAAAATTACATTCTGCTACTCTATCTAGGCTTAATGAATGGGATGACACTTCCATAATACAATTTTCAGTATTAATATTTACCATTTCAGAAAACATTTTCTGTAGTTTAGGAGATTCTGGGGTAGTGTTATTAACTCTTTCTTGTTTATTTCCAATGACACTTCCCATGGTGCCAATAAGGCCTATAGATTTATTGGCTTGTTCAAATATTGACTTAATAAGAAATGTTGTAGATGTCTTTCCATTGGTTCCTGTTATACCTATTAACTTAACTTTTTCAGTAGGCTTATTATAAAAGTTAGATGATACTTTTGCTAATGCCTTTCTTGAGTTGTTAACCCTTATCACAGTTACATCATCTATGCTTACACTTACATCCTTCTCAACTATCAACACACTGGCGCCATTTTCTATGGCATTTTCAATGAAATCATGTCCATCTACTGTGAATCCAGAAATAGCAACAAAAATATTTTTATCCTTAACTTCTCTAGAATCAAAGGCTATCCCACAAATTTCTCTATTTAGTTTGCCTTTTATTGTTATATAATCAAGTTCCTCAATCACTTTAGATAAAAGCATCTATTACATACCTCCTGGTAAGTAGTTGTATTAGTCTTTTGTTTTAAATATCTTCCTAAACACTTTGCCTATTATGATTCCTGCATAAGAAAAGGCTGGCATTGGATCCTTTAGGTTCCATATTGCATAAGCTTTCGGTCTAAATAAGGATTTAAATATCTGTCCAAAGGTAAGTTGTCCAGTTTTTATATAGTCTCGAATTGCTAACAAATCCTCATATGCATACCAGAATACTAGGTTCTGATCTCCCTTGAATGACTTTGGCTCCAAAGGTTGACCAATCATTTCCATATAAGTTATATAGGGCATATTTAACCCAAGCTTATAAAGTAAATTGTTAAAGTTGGTCATTCTTGCATTTACTTCTATCATATAAAATTTTCCTGTTTCAGAATCTTTCTTAAACTCTATTTCTGCAAAGCCTTTGTAGCCAATTTCCTCAAAGAATTTGGCTCCTATATCATAGAGTTCAGGTACATATTTATGGCCAGTATATACAGAAGCACCAAAGTTAATAGGAAATTGTCTATATTTTTGACATGTAGACCAATGTGTTACCTTTGATTCTTGATTTAGATATGCATCAAATGTATACATATGATCGTCAAAGCCTGGTATAATTCTCTGAACAATAACTTCTAATTCTGCCTCTTTGGTTTTGTTTATTGCATCCTGCAGTTCTTCTCTATTGTGAACCTTAAATAACTTCCTCCTAAACTTGGCAACAAAGGATGGAGAATCAGTAGGTTTTACAATACATGGATACTTGATAATGGTCTCAACTTTTTCTAAAAAGTTTTCATCATCTGGACTAACTGTCTCTGGAATTGCTACTCCATGCTCTAGAGCTAGCTTGGACAAAGAGCCTTTGTCCATAACTTTTGTCCACAAACCAGGCTGAGTTTGAGGAAAAAGATAATATTTTTTGAGCTCCTCCAGATGTTCATCTATAACTTCTGCATGCAAGTCATGACATGGTATAAGCACAGGCGGAAAGTCCTGCTTCTTAGCATAATCTATTAAGAATTCAATAAATCTTTTTGAGTCGTTTTTATAATGGGGTACAATTAATTTTTCGGATAAATATTTTGATTTAGCAGCATAGGTATCCTTATCTGAATAATCCATAGCTACGACTTCAATCCCATGTATACCTAAACAACGAATTGTGCTAAGTGCAATATAGTAATTAGTACCTAAAACAACTGCCTTATTTTTCATCTGAGCACCTTCTTATCCTTATTATTACTTTGTCAATATAATAAATTATTTATCATAATTTTATTCTGTACCTTACTCTACATTTTTGCCACTATCCTTAGTTTATATACCCTAGATAGAGACCCAGTCTAAGACTTAACCATCATTTGTATTAGCCTTTTCATTAAATATGCTACTTAAAATCTTAATCTCAATTCTCCTGTTTTTAATTCTTCCTTCTGCTGTATCATTGGTATCAATGGGAGAATATTCACCAAATCCTTCTGCGGTTAATCTCTTAGGGTCAAATCCCTTTTCACTAATATAATATTCTGCTACAGTAATAGCCCTAGCTGCTGACAAGTACCAGTTGTTTGGAAACTGTGGAGAATTCATAGGGACTGTATCTGTGTGACCTTCAATTTTTATTTTGTTGTTGGTAAACTGTAAAAGCTTGACTCCAACTATATCTAAAATCTGAATAGCTTCTTCTTTTATAGTAGCTTTTCCAGGATCAAACAATATTCCATCTAAAAAACTCAGTCTTACAAAACTTTCATTATAGTCAATAGAAACTTGTAGTTCACTGATACCTTCTTCTTCAAGGTAATCATTTAAATCCATAGCTAGTCCTTGGAGTTCTCTAGTAACATCTGTTTCAAATGTCTCTCCATCAGCAAAGCCCTTTGTTTTGCTATCAAAGCCTATATCGCTGGTAACAACAGTCTCTCCACCAATTAGAACTCCTGAAGAACCTTTGAATGAGTTCATAATTGCCTTGAATTTTTGCGCATCAACTGAAGAGAATGAAAACAACAAAACAAAAAAACAAAGCAATAGTGTAACCATATCTCCATAGGTATTCATCCATGCAGGCGAACCTTTTTTTACTTCAATCTTTTTTCTTTTTCTGGCCATAATGTATCCATCGCCCCTTTTTTTCTATTTTAATATCCAATCTTCTATATTCTGTAAAGTCATATAAAATAATACCACGCTTCAATACTATTTTCGTCATATTTTCATTATTTTTTACTGTAACTTACATCTAATTAATTATAATATAACTTAAGCATTATTTCAAGATGCCGCTAGTACCGATACTGTCAACTCTAGTCTTTCTTTGGGCTTATGCAAAAAATTTTCTTATTTATAATAGATATCTATAAAAATAAAGACAAAACGAAAAATTTGTGATATAAATATATAATGTCAAGCATTAACTTTTTGAATTATTGCCTTGATTTTAGATGAAATATTTAACTCGTGCATATTCGCTTAAAACCTGATAACTTTAATATATACTATCTAGAAACTGGAGTGAGATAAATGCAAGAAAAAATAATAGGCATACTGGGCGGAATGGGACCAGATGCAACATGTGTCTTATTTGAAAGAATAATAAAATATACCAATGCAAAACGTGACAGTGAGCACATTAGAGTGATCATTGATAATAATCCAAAAATACCTGACCGTACTGCTTCAATACTAAATAATTCTACTGAACCTCTTTTAGAATTAGTTAGAACAGCGACTAATTTACAAAACTCTGGAGCAGATTTTATAATAATTCCTTGTATTACTTCCCACTTCTACTTTAAGGAAATCCAAGAACAGATTAATGTTCCTATATTGAATGTATTAGAGTTAACAAAAGAACTTATAGATATAAATTATACAGGCCTTAAAAAAATTGGCGTCATTGCTACGTCAGGTACTATAAAAACAAATCTTTTTCAAAATTTGTTAGATGATAAAGAAATAATTGTTCCTACAGATGAAGAGCAAAGAGATTATGTTATGGAGATTATTTACGGCAAAGAAGGAGTAAAGTCAGGAAATAGAACAGGAAAAGTTAAGGAACAGACTATAGAAGTTGTTAGGAGACTAAAGGACAGGGGAGCTGAAGCAATTATTTCTGGATGTACAGAAATAAGTATAATATTGGATCAATCGGATATAGATATACCATTAATTGATCCATTGACCATTATGGCTACGAAATCAGTTTCATTGGCAAAGGGTTTGAAATAAAAGAAAGCAGAAAGAAAAACTTATATTTTCTTTCTGCTTTTTTTAACTAGAAATAATAATTACCTAGTTCAATCCATTGTTCTAAAATCTGTTATTTAATAATTAATGCATGACTACCTAGCTCTATATAGCTTTGAAAAAAATCATCTGCATTATATTCTACCTGTCCCTCTAGTGGGTTCATCACATGGACATTGTCTCCTGCATAACCATTTAAAACAACACAGTGTAGGTTAACTGGCATGTCCTTCATCTCGCCTGAGTCTATTAAAATCCAAGAATAGTTTAGCATAGGCTCACTTAGATCAAGTGTAACCCAAATAACTACTGGAACTCCTTGTTCTAAATACTCTATAATTTTTTCATGTGTACTATTGCTTATATTTCTAGGCTCTTCTTTACCCTGAACTACATCTAAATAATTGTTTGCAGCTTTGATTATTGGAGGAGCATAGGAGAAAAACCCACTTGTCTCTCTAGGATCTCCTGCATATGCTATATAAGGATCGGCTCCATACAGCTGTTCATCCACTCTATAGAAGGGGACCTTAGGTAAATATATATCTGCCATCTCAAGCTTGTCAACAGCATACCCTTTGTAGTTAAGAACTGTTGTCAAAGAAGTAATCTCACAACCATTTGGTAACTCAGGGTTTTGCATGACAGTTGGTACATCTATGTATACCTCATCAATGGATATTTCCCCATCTTCAGTATAACTTACATGCTTTATATGCTCAAATAACCTATTTTTTATAAGTATCTCATGATTATCTTTGTTTATTTCTACAGTTAAAGAGTCTCCCTCACTACTTTGGTAGTATGGATTTAAGCCAACTTGCTTTATTTCATATATATTATGGTAATCCAATAAATCTGAAGTTGCTAGCCCGTCTTTATCAGTCACTAATATATCTACTAAGACTCCTGTTTCTATATTTGTTATACTAAACTGGCTGTTTTTTAATGGAAATTGTCTATCTGTGTCTATGTTTTTTATGGTAATTTTTCCATGTTGCTCAATAAATTTATTTTCAAGATTTTCTATTATCTTAGGTGCTTTATCATCTTTTATAATGCTAATAAGTTTTATCCCACCTACAACAATAGCGACAAAAAACAGAATACTAAATATAAACCTAAACGGTTTTATTCTTCTAGTTTTTCTTCTTCTTTTCTTCATATTTTCGTTATAGGCCCCCTTAGAAAAAATTATAGGTTGAAGTAGCCAACAGTATAGTTCTCTCTTTTGGCAATATTATTTATATCATAGATTTAGGGTTTTGTCTTAAATCTTACTTACCAATTAAGTCATTTCTCTAATTAAGGCTCTCTTCTATAAGGTCTGCAAGACTTTTGGCCATGCCTGTTATCTCTTCTTGGTCCTTACCTTCTATCATAACACGTACTAATGGCTCTGTACCTGAAGGCCTTATAAGCACTCTACCTTCACCATGGAATTTCTCTTCAAGCTTTTCGATTTCTTCTCGTACTACTTGGTCTTCCATGTAGACATTTTTCTTTTCATTGCTTACTCTAGCATTTATAAGTACCTGTGGCAATGAAGTCATTACTCCAGCTAATTCAGATAGTTTTTTTCCTGTTTCCTTGATAACTGATATAAGCTGCAAGGCGGACAAGAGTCCATCTCCTGTAGTATTGTACTCTGAAAATATTATATGACCTGATTGTTCTCCCCCTAGAGAATATCCTTCTTTTAGCATTTCCTCTATTACATATCTGTCCCCTACCTTAGTTTTCACTAAGTTTATATTCTCCTTTTTCAAGCAAATATCTAATCCCATATTACTCATAACTGTTCCCACAATAGTATTCTTTATAAGTTGTCCTTTGCTTTTTAAATGAATACCACAAATAGCCATAATATGGTCACCATCAACAATATTACCTTTTTCATCAACTGCTATAAGTCTATCTGCATCTCCATCAAAGGCTATTCCTATATCTGCTCCTGTACTGACTACAAGCTTTTGAACCTCTTCAGGTTTAGTAGAACCACAGTTTACATTTATATTTACTCCATTAGGTAAATTGTGTATAGCTTCTACATCTGCACCTAAATCCTTTATTAACTCTGGAGCAGCCTTATATACAGCACCATTGCCACAGTCCATAGCCACCTTAAGTCCTTTAAAGTCTACTTCAATGCTTTTTCTAAGGAAGTTCTTATATTTTTCTGTCCCATCATCTATTATGATCTTTCTTCCTACACCTTCACCTGTAGGAGATAGTGGAATTTCTCTTCCATCCAAAATGTATCCCTCAATCTCATCTTCTATTTCATCACTTAGTTTATAGCCCGTGCTTCCAAAAAATTTAATGCCATTATATTCTACAGGATTATGTGAAGCTGATATAACTACCCCTGCTTCCGCTTTTAGCTCTCTTGTTAAAAAAGCTACTGCTGGTGTAGGTATTATTCCTACAGCTAATACGTCAGCACCTACTGAGCAGATTCCAGCCACCATAGCAGCTTCTAGCATATCTCCTGATATTCTAGTGTCCATACCTACTACTATTTTTACATCCTTTTTATCCTTTGCTAGAACATATGCTCCAGCTCTTCCAATTTTATATGCAAGCTCACAAGTTAATTCCTTGTTTGCTACTCCTCTTACTCCATCTGTTCCAAAAAGTCTACCCATAAATAATCCTCCCTATATAGATTTGTTGCTTTTTTAATAATATCATAAATATATTGTAGCGACAAACAAAAAATGTAAGTTTCAAACTACTTTAAGCTAGAAACATAACTGAAATACTAAGCGAGCAAATAAATTTGTGTAAAGAGACTGCTAACCGTAAGTGTATATTTTATTTAAGTTTCGCTATATCTGAATACGACCTAACTCCATGTAAAGAGCTTGCACTCTTTATTGCATTTATGACTGCCTGTTCCATTGCTCTGGCTGCTAAAAAGCCCACTGTGCTTATATCAGCCTGTTCATCTCCTGTTGATAATGCAAATATAGTGTCACCGTCAAATATAGAATGAGCTGGTCTCATGGTTCTGGCATAGCCATTATGAGCCATGGAAGCTATTTTGTTTGTTTCAGATTTAGAAAATTTGGCATTTGTAGCTACTACTCCAATAGTAGTGTTTCCGCTAAAGAGATTTTTCTTGCTATCATAATTAACTATCATCATATTTTCTGTACCTATAAAGCTATTTTTGTCTTCACTTAATAATCCTGCCAAGGTCTGACCTGTTGATGGATCTATTACATCACCTAGACAGTTCACGGCTACTATAGCTCCTACTTTTAAATCTCCAACCTGCAGTGCATAGCTACCCAAACCACCTTTCATAGCCCTTTGAAGTCCAAGGAGCTTTCCTACTGTAGCACCTGTACCTGCTCCAATATTGCCATTTGGACATTCAATATCTGTGGCATTCATACAAGCTTCGTATCCCATTTTTAAATCTGGTCTTACTCTATAGTCTCCAATAGCCAAATCAAATAACACTGCCGAACATACTATAGGAACCTTTGTAACCTGAACATCAAACCCTACATTTCTTTCTTCTAAATATTTCATTGCTCCAGAAGCAGCATCTAAGCCAAAGGCACTCCCTCCTGAAAGCATAACTCCATGAATTTGCTCTACCATATTTACTGGGTTTAGTAGGTCAGTTTCCCTAGTACCTGGAGAACCTCCTCTCACATCTACTCCTGCAGTAGCACCATTTTCACATATTATCACTGTACAGCCTGTAGCAGATTCAATATCCTGTGCATTTCCTACCTTTATTCCATCTATATCTGTAAATTGAATTTCTTTCATTGTTTTCACCTCTTATTTTTGATTAATAACTAATTCTATAAAAGTAGAGAATTACCTGCAAAAAAAAGAGTCTTAAATCTCAAATGAGATTTAAGACTCTTAAGTCTGTCTATTAATTTACTTTAACTTTTACGGCTTCTGCACCTTTTTCTAATGCTTCTTTATTTATTGGGATTAAGTTTGACTTTGATTCTCCAAATACTTTTTTGAAGGCTTCAACTATTGAATCTGTCTTAACTGCTTTTAAAGCTCTAGGTAAGCACCTAGCATGACCATATTAGCTATTTTGCTATTTCCAAGGTCATTAGCTATATCATTAGCAGGTACATAATATACATTTACATCAGTTCTATTAATTTTTCTATCAATTAAAGAACTGTTTATCAATATATTACCACCATTTTCAACATCTTTTTCGAATTTGTCTAGAGATGGTTTATTCATTATTATAGCTGTAGTAGCTTCTGTAACTATAGGTGAACCAATAGGTCCATCAGAAATCATAACGTTACAGTTAGCAGTTCCACCTCTCATTTCTGGCCCATATGATGGAAGCCATGAAACGTTCTTATTTTCTACCATTCCTGAATATGTTAATAGCTGTCCCATTGACATTACACCTTGACCACCAAATCCAGCTATGATTAATCTTTCTTCCATTCTATTCTACCTCCTCAGGCGTTCTAAAATTACCTAATGGGAAATATGGAATCATATTTTCCTTTAGCCAATTAAGAGCTTCTACTGGAGTATATCCCCAGTTTGTTGGACATGTAGAAAGCACCTCTACTATACCAAAGCCTTTTCCTGATATCTGGAGCTCAAAAGCTTTTTTGATTGCCTTTTTAGCTTTTCTTATATTAGCTGGGTCATGAACTGAAACTCTTTCAACAAATTTTGCGCCATCTATTGTTGCTAGCATTTCTGATACTCTAATTGGTTTTCCAGCGTGAGCTTCATCTCTTCCGTATGGTGCTGTAGTTGCTTTTTGTCCTATTAATGTAGTGGGAGCCATTTGTCCACCAGTCATACCATATATAGCATTGTTTACGAATATTGTAGTGATTTTCTCTCCACGATGTGCAGCATGAACTATTTCACCAGCTCCTATAGAGGCTAGGTCTCCATCTCCTTGATATGTGAATACAACTTTATCTGGGTGTACTCTTTTGATACCAGTAGCTACTGCTGGAGCTCTACCGTGAGCAGCCTCATGCATATCTACATTAAAGTAATCATAGGCAAAAACTGCACAACCAACTGGAGCTACACCTATAGTATCACCTAAAACCCCTAGTTCTTCTAGTACTTCAGCCACTAATCTATGGATAATCCCATGTGTACAGCCTGGACAATAATGGAAAGGCTTGTCTGTAAGACCTTTAGTTTTTTCAAATACTATAGCCATTATTTGTCACCCCCAACAATTTTCTTAATCTCTTCTACGATAGCATCTGGAGTAGGAATCATACCACCTGTTCTTCCATAGAAGTAAACAGGCTTTCTTCCGTTAACTGCTATCTTTACATCATCTATCATCTGACCAGTACTCATTTCTACAGTAAGTACTGCCTTTGTTTTATCACTTATTTTATCAAATGCTACTTCTGGGAATGGCCATAATGTAATTGGTCTAATAAGCCCTACTTTTAAACCTTGGTCTGCACATTTTGCTATAGCATTTTTTGCTATTCTTGATGTTGTACCATATGCTACTATAACAACTTCAGCATCTTCAAGGTTATATTCTTCGTATCTTACTTCATCTTCTTTCATTTTTGTATATTTAGCCTCTAGTTTTAGGTTATGGTCCTCTAAAGGTTTAGCTTCTATATAAAGTGAGTTTATTACGTTAGGTTTTCTTGCTCCTTTTGTACCTGTTGTTGCCCAATCCTTTGGTGGTAGCTCTCTTTTCTTAGGCTCATTAAACTCTACTGGCTCCATCATTTGACCTATCATACCATCTCCAAGAACTATTACTGGATTTCTATAGTAATCAGCTACTTCAAAAGCTTCCATAACTAAATCCACTGCTTCTTGGATACTGGCTGGAGCATATACTAAATGTCTGTAATCTCCATTTCCTCCTCCTCTAGTAGCTTGGAAGTAGTCAGACTGAGAAGGTTGTATACCTCCTAATCCTGGGCCTCCTCTTACCATATTAACTATAACACATGGAAGCTCTGCTCCTGCTATATATGATATTCCCTCTTGTTTTAGTGCAATTCCAGGGCTTGAAGAAGATGTCATTACTCTAGCTCCTGATCCTGCTGCTCCATATACCATATTAATTGCTGCTATTTCACTTTCTGCCTGTAAAAAAACTCCGCCAATCTTAGGTAGTTCTCTTGCCATGAACTCAGGTATTTCATTCTGTGGCGTAATAGGATATCCAAAGAAATAATTACAGCCAGCTTTAATAGCTGCAGCACCTACTGCCTCATTTCCTTTCATCAAGACTTTAGACATTTGATTCCCTCCCTTAAATATTATTCAACCATTTCTCTCTCTACTGTTATTACTGTATCTGGGCATATTGTAGCACAATTCGCACAGCCTATACACTTATCCATTTCAATGACTGTTGCTGGATGATACCCCTTTACATTTATCTTATCTTTGTTCATAACTATAATTTTTGTAGGACACACTGTAGTACATAACTCACAGCCCTTACATCTGTCCTCATTGAAAGTAACTTTTCCTTTTGCCTTTGCCATCTTCTTTCCCCCCTTTAAATTAATTAAAAATTGAGAATTGAGAATTGAGAATTATTAAAACATTGCAGATTATAGCATCCAGTCTTCCCGCATTAACAGATTTATAGGGAATACCTCTCCTCTTATATCATGGGGAAGTTCTTTTGCTACATGCTCTAAAGCTACCACATATTTAAGAGGTATGTTTAGAGCATCTGATACTTCTTCAACTAGCTTCTGTCCAGATAATACATCCTCAGTTGTGGTGCTTTTTAATAAATGTGTATTATTTATAAGCCCTGTTACCTTTGCCCTAGAAGCCTTTTCAATATCTCTAATATACTTTTCTACATTTTCTAGGGTTTGTGTTTCAGGCCTATTTGCATTTACCACAAAAAGCATATCATATTTTCCTTCTTCAAAAAAGCTATGATATCTTCCTAAAGCTCTAGCTCCTGCTGGATCTCCACCCACATCTAGGACTGCCTCTATGCTTTCATTCTGTAATGGCCCGTAGACATCTGCAGAAACAGAAGGCACATCTACTGAATTTCCTTTTATAGAGCTGCCTATTACATTGATTCCTAGATTTTCAAGCTCATCTGATTTTTCTCTGCTTCTAAAATATGGGTTTACTACGTCAAGATCTGCTAAGGCAACCTTTTTTCCTTGCTTTGCTAATTTTATGGCATAATTTACTGCAAACTCTGTTTTACCACTTCCATAATGTCCTACTATTATTCTAATCCTGTTATCTTTTAACATATTATCACCCTTTATGTTTATAGGTATTCTTTTGCTTCTTCTTCTCCTTCTAGCACTCTCAGACCACCTTGTGCTAAAGCTATAAGCTCGTCTTCTCCTGGGCATATGACTACATCTCCTATAAAAGCAACTTTATCTTTAATCCAAGATGTAAACATTTTATCATATGCTATTCCACCAGTTAATACTATACCATCTACCTGTCCTTCTAGTACAGTACTCATGCTTCCTATTTCTTTTGCTATTTGATAGGCCATGGCTTCATATACTAGCTTAGCCTTGTTATCTCCTGCCTCAATCATCTTGCACACTTCTCTAGCGTCATTTGTTCCTAAATATGCCACTAGACCACCACAGCCCTTTATCCTCTTCTTCATTTCAGCTAATGTGTATTTACCTGAAAAGCAAAGCTTTGCCAAATCTCCTACTGGAAGGCCTCCACTTCTTTCTGGTGAAAACGGTCCTTCTCCATCTAGAGCATTATTTACATCTACTACCTTACCCTTTTTATGAGCACCAACAGATATTCCTCCACCTAAATGTGCAACTATTAGATTTAGATCTTCATAGTTTCTATTATTGTCTTTAGCAAATCTTCTTGCAACAGCCTTTTGGTTTAATGCATGCCAGATGCTTATCCTGGATATTTCCGGCATACCTGAGATCCTAGCAATGTCATCCATTTCATCTACAACTACAGGATCTACTATAAATGAAGGGACATTTATCAATGTTGCAATCTCATAGGCTATTGCTCCACCAAGATTTGATGCATGCTCTCCAAAAGTACCTTTTCTCAGATCTTCAAGCATTTTATCATTAACTCTATATGTTCCTCCCGAAATTGGTCTTAATAGACCACCTCTTCCAACTACAGCACTTAATTCTGAAATGTCTATTCCTTTATCTTTTAATATATCTAGGATAATTTCTTTCCTAAACTCATATTGATCAAATAATGTAGTGAAGCCTTCTAATTCTTCATTAGAATGCCTTAAGGTTTCTTCTAATACAATCTCTTCATTATCAAACACACCTATTTTAGTAGAAGTAGAACCAGGATTTATTACCAGTAATTTATATGTATTCATCTTATTCCCCCTCATTTTTTGAAGCCATCAATACCCCTAATGCTATTGAGTTCAATTTAGCCTCATCGTTATCAGCTCTTGATGTAAGAACTATTGGTGCCTTTGCTCCTACTATTAT
>Ga0265293_10002575_pt1 | contig 35814 bp, 33 predicted proteins | sample Munlanlewell138R_FD_192505 | JGI IMG/M metagenome (GOLD analysis project Ga0265293, IMG submission 192505) | Leachate microbial communities from a municipal landfill in Southern Ontario, Canada - Leachate well 138R | ecosystem: Engineered > Solid waste > Landfill > Unclassified | place: Canada... | reverse complement strand
CCCTAAAGTCTCTGAGGACAAGATCCTTGTATTTGGAGCTATTGTTGGAAAATATAGCTGACGATCTACTTCTACTACTGGGACTATCCCGATGCAATCTAATCTATACAGGTGGTGGACATGCTTATTTTTTGCTTCCAAACACAGATTTAGCAAAGGAAAAACTAGAGGGTTTTGAAGAGGAGCTAAAGCAATGGTTCCTTGAAAACTATGATATTTCTCTATTTATTGCCTCGGGCTATGGTATATGTAATAGCAATGAGCTATCAAGGGATATTGGAAGGGTATATGAAAGAGTTGGGGAGAGTATATCCATGAGAAAATCCAAAAGATATAAAGCGGAGGATATCATAAGGTTGAACTCTATGAAAAGCCAATATGAAGAAAGGGAATGTAAGGAATGTAAAAAAACAGGTCATGTGGGAGAGGATGGCAGATGTGATGTTTGTCAAGCTTTGGTAGATATTTCTCCAGATGTAATCAAGGATGATATATTCTTTGTAGTATTTGATAATAGGAGTGATAATTATCCCAAAAAGACCTTGCCATTGCCCTTTGGCCGAGTACTAGGGCTACGAACTATGAATGAAATAAAGGAGGAGGAATTCATTAGGGTTTATTCAAAGAATAACCCTTCCATGGGACATAATTTCGTGACTAATTTATGGATGGGTGACTACTCTGTGAAAAGTAATAAAGGCTATGGTGCCAAACAGTTTGAAGAATTGTCTGAGGAGGCTAAGGGTATTAACAGGATCTCAGTGCTAAGGGCAGATGTTGACAATCTAGGAAAAACTTTTACCACTGGATTTAAGGACCATAAAAATAAGGAAACCATATCTAGGACAGCAACACTTTCAAGGCAGCTTTCTATGTTCTTCAAGTATCATATTAATCAAATATTGAGTGAGAAGAATAGAAATGCTATTATCATTTATTCTGGTGGAGATGATATGTTTATTGTGGGAGGATGGAATGATATTATAGATATATCGAAGGATATTAGAGAAGCATTCCATAGATATACTCAAGGTGCCTTAACTATTTCTGCTGGCATAGGTATTTATCCCCACTACTATCCTATCTCAAGGATTGCTTCTGAAGTTGGTGAGCTTGAGAACGAAGCCAAGACCAAGGATGAAAACAAGAACAAGGTCACATTATTTAGAGGAAAGAAGTCCTACGGCAAAGAAAAAATTGAAGATTGGGTACTAGATTGGACTGACCTACCAAGGATAGAAAAGAATGCCTCTACTATATCGGGTGGAATAGAAAAAAAACTAAATGAAATAAGGACTGCTTTTAAGTCAGATGAAGAAGGTGGAAAGGCCTTTTTATATAAGGTGCTAGACCTACTAAGAAATAGCAATGATAGGATTAATATTGCAAGATATGCATACTTACTGAAAAGGGTTGAAAGTAAGAACAAAAACCTGGATGTTGCAAAATTCTATGAATATATAAAGGATAAAAAAGAGAGAAAAGAGCTGGAGATTGCAATAACTATTTATGCATATGAAACAAGATAAAAAAAGGATGGTGGGAATATGGTAAATGGAGATTATGTAGATAAAGCTGAAGATTTGATGAAAGAGCTAAGTAAATATATTTCAACAAGTAAGATTAGAGACCTTATGGCTAAGGTAAATGAACTATATAATGATATTATCCTTGATCCAAGGGAAAACCTGGATAAAAAATATGTTGATGCCATAAGGCATTTAAAGGTAAAGATGATTTATGACGCAGGTAGAGACAGGCAAGATAGGCTATCAAGGGATGAGAAAAACAATCCAAAGCTAAAGGACGGAAAGCTAAAATATTTCTTTGATGAAACAGGCTTACTGGATATGGTTGGTCAAATAGGTAGTAGCAGGGAAAAGTTTCTAGAATACTGTAAGTACTTTGAAGCCTTAGTTGCTTATCATAAATATTATGGAGGTAAATAATATGGGTTACGGGAAGATTCTAATTAAAGGTAAAATAGAGATAGTTACTGGACTGCATATAGGAGGCACAGAGGCCTACTCTGCCATAGGTGCTGTGGATAGTCCTGTTGTCAGGGATAGTGTATCAGGAAACCCAATTATCCCAGGCAGTAGTCTAAAGGGAAAGATGAGGCATCTGCTTCAAAAAACCTATGGTGCAAGCCCCTCACATAATAGGGATCATGAAGAAGTACTTAGACTATTTGGCAGTGGAGGTGGAAATGATGGAGTAATCTTACCATCAAGACTACAGTTTAGTGATTGTTTTCTCAATGAAGAAAAAACAGAGGAACTAAAGTCAGCCAACATTAGGCTTACAGAGGTAAAAACTGAGAACACCATAGATAGAAAAACTGCTGTGGCAAATCCTAGACAGATTGAAAGAGTTGTAAGGGGATTGATGTTTGATTTTGAACTAGTATACAATGTGATTGAAAATCATGAAGATGAGGTTAAAAAAGATTTCGAAAACATATCAACATGTATGAGGTTGATAGAGAAGGATTATTTAGGTGGTCACGGCTCTAGAGGTAGCGGGCGAATCAAGTTTAATGATTTGGAAGTAATTAATATTTATGGGGATACACCGAATGTGATTATAGAGGTGTAGAATATGAAAAAATCCATTATAAAATTAAAATTCAAGACGCCTATTCATATAGGAAATAGAAGCCTTACTGATAGCGAGTTTGACTTAAAAGCAGATACCATATTTTCTGCTCTTTGCATTGAAAGTGGAAATATTGAGAAGCTAGTTGGTTTAGTTAGGGAAGGGAAGCTTAAAATATCCGATGGCTTACCTTATGTGGATGATTTTTACTATATACCAAAGCCTATGATTTATATTAATCAGCAATCAGAAGACTATAAATTATTTAAAAAAATAAAATATATTGCCATAGATGCTTTGGATTTTTATCTAGGGGGAAGTCTATATCCGAAAGATGAGATTCATAGTTTTATCTTAGGCGAGTCCAGCATTAGGACAAGGGTGTGTGTAGGGGAGGATCCCTATCAGGTAGGTGTATATACATTTTACGAGAACTCAGGCTTATATATTATTGTTGACCATGAGGATGATTATATATTTGATATTTTTGAAAGTCTTCAATATACAGGAATTGGTGGTAAAAGATCTAGTGGATTTGGAAAGTTTACCTTTACTGTTGAGAATGCCTTTGAGTTTCCAAAGGGGGACAAGAAGATTTTATTAAATACTGCCATGGCAAATGAAACGGAGATAACAACAACCCTTCAAGGTGCTGACTACCTATTACAAAAAAGAAGTGGGTTTATTCATGGAAGCAAATATAAAAAGAGGGATTTTTACTCATTTAAGGCAGGCTCAGTTTTTCAAAATGCTTTTGAAGGGGATATCTTTGATGTGGGAAATGATGAGCATCCAGTCTATCGCTATGGTGTACCAATGTTTTTGGAGGTGAAAACATGCTAAACTATAGGATTACCTTAGAGGTACTAACTCCAGTTTACATTGGAAATGGTAGTCAAATAACTAAAAAGGATTTTTTCCTGGAGGATGGCTATGCCCACATATATGATCCAATTAAGCTGTATTTGCTGTTTGGAAAGGATTATGAAGAATTTCTAATGAATAACTTCACCCTAACAGATTTCTTAATTAGGCAAAGTCATAGGAAGAATCTAAATCTAAAGAGTGCTTTAAGATATTCTGTACTGCTAGGTGACAATAGCATTAGAAAAAGTGATGGCATAAATGAATTTATAAAGGATCCCTACGGTATGGCCTATGTGCCAGGAAGTAGCCTAAAGGGCGCTATTCGAACAGCAATCCTAGGAAATGTAATTAGTGAAAAAAGAGGAGAATACTCTGGTTTCTCAAGAGAAAGAATAGACCAATTTGGGAGTACCAATAAGATTGAAGAAAATGCCTTTGGAGAATTTCAAAAGAGCATATTTAAAAATATTAGGATAAGTGATAGCAAACCTATAGACAATAGCAATCTAATCTTATCTAAGAAAATTGATATTTTCAAAGATGGGAATTCTAACAACAAATTGAACCTTTGCAGAGAGTCTCTTAAGCCAGGTACTACGATAGAATTTTCTTTAACCATTGATGATTTTGAAAAGGGAAAATACTTTGAACCAGAATATATTATGAAATCAATTAACTTTTTTACTGATCAGTATAGGGCTAAATACTTAAAGAAATTTAATTCCTACAAGGATGAATATGGAAAGGATGTCTTATATCTTGGTGGTGGAACAGGATTTTTGACTAAGACCATTAACCAATCTTTATATGGTGAGGATACATTAGAGAAGGTATCTAGATTTTTGGAGGTAAAATTTAAAAATCACAAGCATTATAAAGATAGAAGTATAGGTATATCTCCAAGGGCAAAGAAATGTACAGTGATAAACAGGGAAACCATGGAAATGGGAATATGTAGGATAAGGATTGATTAGATGAAGCAGATTAGATTTAATATTTACTACGATGGAAAGTTTTCTTATTCCTTTGGGTATTATATATACTCTGCATTTTTAGAAAGCATAGATAAAGGTCTGGCTGAAAAGCTTCATAATGATGGTTTGTTTACCCAATATATAACTCCAAAGGAATGGGTGGTTAATACTACAGAGGATTTGGATTTTAGTGAAAGTTATTTTTTAAGTAAGTTCAATATTGATATAAAATTGGGAGATAGAAAGGAAGAAACCATATCTGAACAGGAAATGGCAAATATGTTTCTTATTAAGAAACAACCAAAAAGAAATATAAAGTTAAGATTCTTAACCCCTACAACCTTCAAGAAGGATGGGGAATATGTAATGTATCCAACATCGGATTTAATAATGCAAAGCCTGACCAATAAATGGAATATGTGGGCCAAGGACTTTGTTTTAGAAGACATGGAGTGGAATGAATGCAAAATATCAAAGTATAATTTGAGAAGTCAAATCTTTCAACTAAAAGGTGTTAAGATTCAAGGTTTTGTTGGAGAGGTAGAGCTATATTTCTGGGGTTCAGAAAGCATTATAAGGCTAGGTAATATGGTGTGTACCTTTGCTAACTACTCAGGTACTGGAATAAAGGCAGCACTAGGAATGGGGGGAACCATAATTGAATAAGCATGTATTATTTAGCCCCATAGGAGCCACAGACCCTGTAAGGGATGATTATGATGGGCCAATGCTTCATATTGTAAGGCATTATAAACCAACTAAGGTTTATTTGTTTTACACCATGGAAATGCAAAGGAAGAGGGAAATAGTTATAAGTGCATTAAAGGAATTTGAAATAGATATTGAGGAGATCCTTACTGATATTGATGCTCCCCATGACTTCGACATATTTGCTAAGACATTTGACCCTTTATTAAATAGGATTCAAGAGGAAAACAAAGACAGTAAAATAATTGTAAACATTAGCAGTGGTACACCACAGATGAAATCAGCCCTTTGTCTAGAGGTGGTTTCCAGCAATTTGAAGCTTAAGGCAGTACAGGTGACAAGTCCAATAAAAGGCTCTAATGAAAACACATCCCATGGGGGAAACATTGAGGATAATCTTGATAGCATTATGGAAAATGGGCAGTATATTACTGCAAATAGATGTATGGAATCCAATATACTTACATTTAAGAGGACCTCTGTTAAGAGGGATATTGTCTCTTTGGTGGAGCATTTTGAGTATAGGGCTGCCTATGAAAAGCTTAAGGAAAATATTGACTTATTTAACATTGAAGCTCTAGAATTAATTAAATACGCTATGCTAAGGCAAAATGATGATAAAAGGTACTTAAACATGGGAAGGCAGCACTCAGAGTTTAGTTTTGTAAAGGGGCCAAAAGAAGATAGGATAGAAATAGTTTGCAACTATTATGGTATCCTTAGCAATAAAGCCAAAACAGGAGAACTTTCCTATTTTGTACTGCTTTTGAAGCCTTTAGCAGAGTATGTGGCAAAGGAGTTTTTAGGAGTAGTTAATGAAGATATAGCCACAGGAGTCCTTGATGAGTACTATATGAGGACAAAAAGGAAACCATATAACCCTTCTAGGATTAAGGAGAATTACAGGTGGGTAGTCACCTACAACTTAGAGCAGTATATTGTTCTAATGGAGGAAAAGGGGATTAAACAGGAGATTATAGAGGATTTTAAAAAGATAGAAGAACAACTGAATAAGAGAAATGAGTTGGCCCATGTACTATATAGGGAGGACAAGATAAATCCCAATTATTCTTTAAGGTTGTTAAGAACATTGATTACAGAGGCCTTTGATAATAGCACAAATGACAAAAACTTTATGATTTATGATCTGATAAATGAAAGAATAAAAGAGCTAATCTAAAGCTACTGAAAAAACCAATTATTATCATCATGAGTGAAGGGAAAATTCTTAAACCGTAGTTTGGTGGATAGCTATGGTTTTTTTATTTGACTTATCCACAGATACTTTGTATTATTTTAATAGGGCTAAAATATAAAATCAAAGGATGGGAAAAATATGGAAAACAAGGACATAGATATTATTAAAAATATGAAAACCATAGAATGGCTGAAAGCCCAACTACTAAGCTCTGTAGCTGAACTTTATAATGCTTTAGCCAATGGAGAAGAAAATACAAAGGAAAATTTAGAAGACTTTATTTCCAATATTATACTAGAATCCTTACTATTAGGAAAAAGATTGGGGCTTAATTATGGAGATATAAAATCGGCCCTAAGGGACAATATTAAGCTCAATCTAATAGAAGAACATAAAATAGAAAGATGGTATGGGGATTTAAGTGTATTGCTTGAATTTATTGATAAGAACAAAGATTAGAGGTGAAATTTTTGAACAATAATGATAAGATAAAGAAAAGTATAATTGAAAGCATAGTCGTAGTATCTATTATGGCATTGTACATAGTTTATGGTATCCATTTTTTACCACTTTTAATGTTATTTATCCCATTACCTTTCATTGTTTTAGGTGTTAGAAATAATATATATAACAATATCATTAGTATAATAACAGCTTCTTTAATAGTAGGGATAATCCTTGGCACCCTATCAGGAGCCTCTATAATTCTAATATTTGCACCACTAAGTGTTGCAATAAACTATTGTATTAAATCTAGAAAAAAAAGCACAGAAATCTTACTAATTTCTAGCATAGTGTTTTTTATTAGCTTTGTTTTTTTAATAGCCTTAGGAGGCAAAGTTTCAGATTTAGATTTGGCAAAGCAGGCTGAACAAGGAATCACACAAATATTAACAATGCAAATAGAAATACTTAAAGAAATGGGAATGACAAACTATGAAATACTACAAACAACAGATTGGCTGGAAACAGCATACAAGACTTTTATCGTTCTTATTCCATCACTTTTAGGAGTATTTTCCTTCGTTGTAAGCTATTTAAACATCCTTTTTTCATCTATAATATTAAGAAGGATGGGATATGGTTTTAACTTTGAAAGATTTTCTAGATTCAAACTACCAAACAATATTATTACTGGAACCGGGATAATGTTCTTAACAGCTTTTATAATCAAGTTTTTAGAGATAGGATATCATGAGGCTTTACTTTTTAACCTTACATTTCTAGTTAGTATTATGTTTTTTATTCAAGGATTAGCTGTTTTAGATTTTCTTTTTATTAAAATTAAGATGAGACTATTCTCTAGGGTCATTGTTTTAATTATTAGTGTTATTTTCATACCTATGACTAGCATTCTTTTTTTCATAGGAATACTTGATACAATATTTGATATGAGAAAAATTAGAAGGCAAAAATCCTTATAGGAGGATTACTATGAAAGACAAAAAAATATTAAATTGGTTTGACAACAATATTTACCTTATAATAATCGGATTTTTGATTGGGCTTTTAGGACTCTATCAACCTATTTTAGCAGCAATAGGTGCTGTTTTATTAGGATATTTGATTTTTTACAATATAAAAAATCTTCGTAGGAAAGAAAAAGAATTTGAAAAATATATAGAAGGCCTGGCAGATGAATTTGAATCTGCAACGAAACATGCCATATTCAATATGCCATTTCCTTTAGTCATCTTAGATGGAAATGGAATAATTACCTGGTATAATACACCATTTTTAAAAATGATGGGTGAGATTGACCTATTAAATCAAAAAATATCTAGTTTGATACCAGAATTAAATACAGATGATATATTGAAAGAAAATGACACAAAACCCTTAGATATAAAATATGGAGAAAAAAACTATAAGGTCTATCCAAATTTAGTAGATACTAAAAAGACCACAACTAGCGACAACATGATAGTAATGCTTTATTGGGTTGATAATACAAGCTTTGTGAACTTAGAAAAAAAATATACGGATGAAAGATTAGTAGTAGCTTTAGCCTATGTAGATAATTATGATGATGTAAAAAATAGTACTCCTGAAGTAAATAGACCACTAATAATGGCAGAAATAGATAAAAATATTAACTCTTACTTTGCAAAATATCATGGAATCGTCAGAAAGTATGAAAATGACAAATACCTTATAATAATGGAGAATAGTGGTTTCGTTAATATAGAAAGCAAGAAGTTTGATATATTAGATCAAATGAGGGAACTAAATCTAGGAAATACAATACCCATTACATTGAGTATGGGGGTTGGGGCCAATGGCAATAATCCATCTGAAGCTTATCAAAAGGCTAGGGCTGCCATAGATGTTGGATTAGGAAGAGGGGGAGACCAAGCTGTAGTTCAAGTTGGTAGCCAACTAAGCTTTTATGGAGGAAAAACAAAGGCCATAGAAAAACGAAACAAAGTAAAAGCTAGAGTAATTGGATATGCTTTAAGACAGCTTATAGATCAGGCAGACAAAGTCTTTGTAATGGGTCACAAAAATCCAGACATGGACTCCTTCGGTGCAGGTATAGGAGTACTTAGAGCCATAAAAGATAGAGATAAAGAGGGTTATTTAATATTAAGAGGAGAAAACCCTTCGATTAAAAACATCTATGAAAAAATGGGAAAAGAACAACCTGAACTCTTAGAACAAATATTAACACCAGAGGAAGCATTAGAAGTTGCAAATGATAACTCCTTGATGATAGTAGTAGACAATCATAAACCTAGCTTTACAGAGGAGCCAGAGCTTTTAAATATTATAAATAAGGTAGTAGTCATAGATCATCATAGAAGGGGAGTAGAGTTCATTAAGGATCCTGTCCTTACTTATCTAGAACCCTATGCTTCCTCTACCTGTGAATTAGTTACAGAGGTTTTATTCTATATGAATGATAGAATTAATCTAACAAAGTTTGAGGCTGAAGCTTTACTGGCAGGGATTACTGTAGATACAAAAAACTTTAGTTTCCAAACAGGAGTTAGAACATTTGAAGCAGCTTCCACCTTAAAGCGTGCAGGGGCAGATACTACAGTGGTGAGACAATTATTTAGGGATGACTTCAATACTTTTATATATAAGGCAGAGGTAATAAAATCTTCCAAGATTATTTTTGATAAAATAGCCTTGGGACGACTTGAGAGGAAAATGGATGATTCCCTATTAATAGCAGCCCAAGCTGCCAATGAGCTGCTGAATATAAATGGAGTAGAGGCCTCTTTTGTAATGACATATGTAAACAATAAGATTCATATCAGTGGAAGGTCCCTAGGAAACATTAGCGCTCAGCTAATACTTGAAAGACTAGGAGGAGGCGGTCATTTAACCAGTGCTGGAACCCAAGTAGACAGCATATATATGGATGAAGTTGAAAATATGCTTAAAGATACTATAGATAAATACTTAAAGGAAGGTGAAGAAGAATGAAAGTAATACTATTAAAGGATGTAAAGGGACTAGGTAAGGCTGGAGATTTGGTGAATGCAAAGGATGGATATGCTAGAAACTTCTTATTTCCAAAAGGAAATGCAGTAGAAGCAACGCCAGCTAACCTAAAGAAATGGGAAGAAGAAAAGGCTCAGGAAGCAGAGAAAAAGGAAAAAGAATATGAAGAAGCCTTAAAATTAAAGGAAAAGTTAGAGAATATATCAGTTATAATTGAGGGAAAAGCTGGAGAAGGTGGAAGGCTTTTTGGCTCCATCACATCAAAAGATATAGCTGATGCATTAAAATCACAACACAAAATAGATATGGATAAAAGAAAAATTGAACTAAAGGATAATATTAAATCCTTAGGCATTACTGAAGTAGATGTAAGGGTATATGCAGAGTTATTAGGAAAATTAAAGGTTAATGTAAAAGAACAATAAGGAGCTGGTTCAAATAGATACTCAATTAATTGGACGAATTCCTCCCCATAGCCTAGAGGCAGAACAATCTGTCCTAGGAGCTATGATTTTGGACAAGGAAGCTATAAATACTGCAATAGAAACAATTAGACCAGATGATTTTTATAAAGAGGCCAATAAGGAAATTTTTGAAGCAATATTAACTTTATTTAATAAAAATGAGCCAGTAGATTTAATCACCCTATCAGAAGAATTAAAGAGACGAGGCATCTTAGAAAACACAGGTGGGGTTACTTATCTTGCCAATCTTTCCAGTGCTGTTGCCACAACGGCCAATGTAAAATATTATTGTAAGATAGTAGAAGAAAAATCAATACTTAGAAGATTAATTCGTTCCTGTGACGATGTAATATCTAAATCCTATGAAAATGCAGATGAGGTAAATGCCATAATAGAAAGGGCAGAGAAGTCCATATTTGATATTACACAAGGGAGGCATAGGGAAGGGTTTTCCCCCCTTAATGAAGTATTGCTTAGCAGTTTTTCTCAAATCGAAGAAAGGGCAGCAAATCAAGGAGCCTTAACAGGACTTACAACTGGATTTATAGATTTAGACCAAAAGCTATCTGGCTTACAAAAATCAGACCTAGTTCTTTTAGCAGCAAGACCTTCAATGGGAAAAACAGCCTTTGCATTAAATATAGCAACTAATTCTGCCTTAAAGGCTAATGCAAATGTGGCCGTTTTCTCACTAGAAATGTCAAAGGAGCAATTGGTACAAAGAATGATTTCTGCTACAGCCCATGTGGACCTTCAAAAGATAATATCAGGAAGACTATCTGAGGAAGAATGGATTCAAGTTATAAATTCCATGGGCCCTTTATCTCAAGCAAATATTTATATTGATGATACTGCTGGTATTTCTTTAATGGAAATGAAGGCAAAATGCAGAAGGCTCAAAATAGAAAAAGGACTAGATTTAGTGCTGATAGACTATTTGCAGTTAATGCAATTAGAAGGGCGTCAAGAAAGCAGACAACAAGAAATATCATCTATATCTAGAGGTCTAAAGGCCCTAGCCAAGGAAATGGAATGTCCTGTAATAGCTTTATCCCAGCTAAGCCGTGCTCCAGAACTTAGATCTGATCATAAGCCTATACTATCTGACTTAAGGGAGTCTGGGGCCATAGAGCAGGATGCAGATGTGGTGCTTTTCCTGTATAGGGATGAATACTATCATGAGGATTCTGAAAAGAAAAATATAGGAGAAGTAATCATAGCAAAACATAGAAATGGACCAACGGGAAGCTTAGAGTTGGTATTTAAGAAGGAATTTACTAAATTTGTTAATATGGTAAGGGAGTAATTTTAATGCACAATTCACAATTTAGGATTGTGCATTGTTAATTGTGAATTGACTAAAGAGGTGATAGTCTTGGAAATTAGAGGAAGTAGGATAACTATAAGGCCATTGAAGCTGGAAGATGTATTTCTTATGAGGGAATGGGGCTCCCATGAAAACCCACTATTGGAAGACTACAATTTTCCTCCTTTAAATGATAAGGAAATAGAATTATGGTATAGGATGAAGGTAGGTAAAATATTCAATAAATATTATAGTATTAGAAATGAAAATGCTCTGTTAATAGGATATTTAGGAATTAAGGATATCAAAATCTTTAAGAGAGAATCCACCTTAGGTCTAGTATTCGATCCAAATCATATAAACAAGGGCTATGGAACTGAGGCCTTAGACAGATTTTTAGACTATTATTTTACTGAAATGAAAATGAAAAAAATGATTCTAGAGGTGGCAGAATTTAATAAAAGGGCATATGGAGTATATGAAAAAATAGGCTTTAAGACTTGTGGATACTATCTTGACGAATTTTTTGATGATAAATTAGATTTATCTAACCCCTATTACTTAAAAGAAAAATCTTCTTTTGTAATAAAAGATGAAAAGATATATAATTATATTTACAAAATGGTTTTACACAAGAAAATCTTCTATGAATTAAGGCAATAATATATAGAAACTAAACAGGAGTTGATAATATGAGTTTTATCCTTGAAACTACTGATATGGACTTAGGGGATACCCCTATTGAAAATATATTTATTAACGATTTCATGCCCATGGCCAATGGAACCTATGTAAAAGTATATTTATTAGGATATAAATATGCCCATGACAAGGATGGAAATATAGAGGTAACTAATCAGACCATAGCAAAGCATTTAGAAATACCTTTAGAGGATGTACTAAGAGCTTGGGATTTTTGGGAAACCAAAGGAATAATCGAAAAGATGGAACCAAAGGAAGACAATAAATATAATTATAAGGTAAAATTTTTGAATTTAAAACAACTGTACATAAAAAACAATTTAAGTATATTTAATAAGAAGGAGCTTACTCGAGAAAAGCCAAAATCCATTACTCCTCAAGAACTAATAGATGCAAATCAAATTCCCCTAATAAATAAGATGTTTAACCAGATAGACTATATAATGAGAAGACAGACAGTGACTACTGAAAAGCAGAAAATACTATCTTGGATAGAAAACTATAATATGAACCCTGATGTGATAGAAAAGGCATTTTTCTATGGAGTAGAGAGAAAAGGTCAAAGAAATATAAACTATATAGAAGGTATCATAAGAAACTGGTATGATAGTGGACTTACAAATATGGAAGCCATTCTAGAGCATTTTAAGATCCAAGATGAAAAGTATTATAGATATGAGAAGGTAATGAAGGCTTTGGGTCTAAGTAACAGACCTATTACTCAAGGAGAAATGAAAGTAATAGATAAATGGTTTGAAGAATACCATTTCCCAATGGAAATTGTGATAAAAGGCTGTGAGTCCTCATCTAAGGTAGCAAATCCAAATGTTAATTATATAGATGGAGTCCTAAGTTCTTGGTACAGGAAGGGTATAAAAACCATAGAAGATATAGATGAAAAGGATAGACCTAAGGAGAAAAAAGAATACAAAGTAGGAAAACCCAGTCAAAGTAAAGGTACTCCACTGAAAACAAGATTTCACAACTTCCAGCAACGAACAGATAAATATACATCTGAAGAGTTGGAAAATATAGCAAGAAAGAAAAGAGAAAATTACAATCAAAAATCAAAAGGAGAAGCATAAATATGTATAAGGATATATTGAAAGAACTGTCAATTGAATATGAAAGAAAAAGAGATAGACAAATAGAAGAACAAAGAATAAGAAAAGAGAAGGTCTATACGAAAATTCCTGCAATCAAAAGGATAGATGAAGAAATATTCAAAACTGGTCTTTCTATGTCCAAACATATCTTAGGAAATCCTAATAGCTATAAAGAGATTGTGGAAAAAGCAAGAAAAGACATTGAAAAGCTAAAGATGGAAAAGGCCTACTTAATGACTGAGTCCAATATCCCCATGGATTATATGGATATAAAATATGAGTGTAACACCTGTAAAGACACAGGATATTTAGAGAATGGATATCAATGTAATTGTTTGAAGCAGGCCCTAGTCTCCCGGGCGTACAAGATGTCTAATGTAGAAAATATGATTAAAAAGGAGAACTTCAAAAGTTTTAATATCAATCTATTTAAGGATGAACCCTTCGAAAATGAAGTAATGACACCAAGGGAAAACATGATAGATATAGTAGGTATAGCAGAAGGTTTTATTAGCAACTTTAATGAAAATAATGGACAAAATCTGCTTTTCTATGGAATGACAGGCCTAGGAAAAACCTTTTTATGTAATTGTATAGCCAAATCCCTCCTAGACAAAGGAAAAACAGTAATATATCAAACTGCCTTTACTATTCTTGAAATCATAGAAAGACATAGATTTGGGAAAGATGTTAAAGACACTGATTATCAATATAATTTATTATTTGAAGCAGACTTGCTTATTATTGATGATTTAGGCACAGAAGTGGCAAACACCTTTACAAATGCGGAAATATTCAATATAGTAAATACCCGAATACTAGGAGGAAAAAAGACCATAATATCTACAAACCTGACTCCAAAGGAAATATCAGAAATATATACAGAAAGGGTATTTTCCAGGATATTAGACAAATTCCTGCCTTTAAAATTTTATGGACATGATTTACGATGGGAGTAAAATGCAGTGAATAGTGAATAGGCAAGGGGTGATTGAATGGATGCCAATGAAAGAAGACAGGAAATATTAAAAATACTTAAAAGTTCTAGTGAACCTGTTAAAGGAACAGACCTATCTGAAAGGTTAGAGGTCAGTAGACAGGTTATAGTTCAGGATATAGCCATATTAAGGGCTAGAGGAGAAAACATCTTAGCCACACCACAAGGCTACTTAATCCCTAAAACATATGGAAAAGAAAGACTAATAAAAACCATAGTCTGTACACATAAAACAAATGATGAACTAGAAGATGAATTAAAAACCATAGTTGATTTAGGTGGAAAAATCATAGATGTAATAGTTGAGCATCCTTTATATGGAGAAATAAAATCCCAGCTACAAATAGACTCTAGACATGATTTAAGACTTTTTATGGAAAATTTAAAAGCAACTAAGGCAGAACCTTTATCCTCTTTAACAGGTGGTGTTCACCTTCACACCATAGAAGTAGAAGATGAAAAGACCTTAAAGAGAATAAAGGAATCTCTTTTAGAAAAAAATTACTTGATAAAAGAAGACTAAGATGATATATTTATAATCACAGGTGACAAGACAGGTGTAATTACAGTTAAATAGAGGAGTGATTAAGATAGGAAAGAAAAAAGGCGGTATACAAAATTATTTAGTTAAAATTTTAAATGGAATGGCCTTAGGGCTTTTTTCTTCTTTACTTATTGGATTAATAATCAAGCAATTAGGCACATTATTTAGTATTCCTGCCCTTATTACCTTTGGATCAGTGGCACAAAGACTAATGGGGCCAGCCATAGGAGCAGGGGTAGGATACAGCGTTGGAGCTCCCCCATTAGGAATATTTGCCTCTGTTGTAGTAGGTGCCATAGGAGCGGGGAGTATTTCCTTTGATGGAGCTACTGCAATCATAAAAACAGGAGAACCAGTAGGAGCATTTGTTGCAGCTCTAGTAGGAGCTGAGTTTTCAAAGCTTATCAGTGGAAAAACTAAAGTAGATATAGTATTAGTACCATTAGCTACCATAATACTAGGTGGATTTGTTGGTCAGTATGTGGCTCCCTATATGGCTATGATAATGAATTTCTTTGGAGGCATTATTAATAGAGCTACAGAGATGCACCCTATACCTATGGGAATAATAGTATCTGTAGTCATGGGTATCGTTCTTACACTTCCTATTAGTTCTGCAGCTCTAGCCATATCCTTAGGACTATCAGGTCTTGCAGCTGGAGCAAGTACAGTAGGCTGTGCTGCAAATATGATTGGATTTGCAGTGGCCTCCTATAGAGAAAATAAGATAGGAGGGCTTATCGCCCAAGGACTTGGCACATCTATGCTTCAAATGGGAAATATAATTAAAAATCCTCTCATTTGGATACCAGCCATAGTTTCTTCTGCAATCCTTGGACCAATATCAACTAGGCTACTTAAGATGGAGAGCAATATGATAGGAGCAGGAATGGGTACTAGTGGACTAGTAGGTCAATTTGCTACCATAGATGTAATGGGAGGCACACCAAAAACATTTATATTAATACTTTTGATGCACTTTATCTTACCAGGAATAATATCCCTTGGAGTATCGGAATGGATGAGGAAAAAAGGATTTATTAAATTTGGAGATATGAAATTATAAAATTCCATAAGTTAATGTTTTGACAATTGATTAGGTGGTATATATACCCTAGGAGGAAATCTCCTAGCACAAAAGACAAATCTTTAATGTACAAAAGATGAAATACCCATTGGAAAACCTAAGATTTCTTAGATTTTCCAATGGGTATTTACTTTTACCTTGACAAGAATTAATATTGTGCTATAATATCTATAATTAAATACTTGGCGGAGAAGGGAAATAGTAAATATCTAGCTTTTTTAGAGAGTCAATGGTAGGTGGAAATTGACAAAGCAAAATATTGAATCCAGCCCTGAGCTAATTAAATTTCGAGTGAGCTTTTGGCTAACTAGGGTGGCAACGCGGGAAATACTCTCGTCCCTAATATTATGGGACCGAGAGTTAATTTTTTTTGAGGAGGAGATAAATATGTTAGATGTAAGAAAAATTAGATCTAATCCAGAAGCAGTAAGGGAAGCCCTTAATAAAAGGAAGGGAGACTTTCCAATCCACAAGGTAATAGAACTAGATGAGAAAAGAAGAAATATTCTTGTAGAAGTAGAAGAAATGAAAGCAAAACAAAACCTAGCATCAAAGGAAGTGCCAAAACTTAAAAAAGAAGGGAAGGATCCAGCTCCTATCTTTGCAGAGATGAAATCATTATCAGAAAAGATTAAGGATTTAGATGTTTTGGTAAAGGAAATAGACGAAGAACTAAAGAATATCTTGCTTCAAATCCCAAACACTCCCCATGAATCTGTAGTAGTGGGAAATGACGACTCAGAGAATTTGGAGATGAGAAAATTTGGAGAGCCAAGGGATTTTGGGTTTGAACCAAAGGCCCATTGGGATATAGGTACAGATTTAAAGATATTAGACTTTGAAGCTGCTACAAAGATTACAGGTTCAAGATTTACTTTATTTAGAGGTCTAGGAGCAAGACTTGAAAGAGCCATTACACAATTCATGCTTGATCTTCATACAGGAGAACATGATTATATGGAAATGGCTACTCCTTTCATGGTAAATAGGGATAGTATGATAGGTACAGGGCAATTACCTAAATTTGAAGAGGATATGTTCCACCTTCCAAGCAAAGATTATTTCCTAGTACCTACTGCTGAAGTACCACTTACTAACCTTTTAAGGGATGATATATTGGATGAAAAAGAGCTCCCAATATATTATACAGCTTATACTCCTTGTTTTAGACAAGAAGCTGGTGCAGCAGGTAGAGATACTAGGGGGCTTATTAGAAACCACCAATTTGATAAGGTGGAGCTAGTTAAATTTACTAAGCCAGAGAATTCTTATGATGAATTGGAAAAACTAACATTAAATGCAGAAGAAGTCTTGAAAAGACTAGGGCTTCCCTATAGAGTAGTCATGCTTTGCAGTGGAGATTTAGGGTTTTCATCAGCAAAAACATATGATATAGAAGTTTGGATGCCATCCTATGGCAGATATGTGGAGATTTCAAGCTGTAGTAATTTTGAAGATTTTCAAGCAAGGAGAGCTAATATAAGATATAGAAGAGAGGAAACAGGTAAAGTAGAGTTTCTTCATACTTTGAATGGTTCAGGTCTTGCAGTAGGAAGAACCTTTGCTGCAATCCTTGAAAACTATCAACAGGAAGACGGCTCAGTAATCATCCCAGAAGTTTTAAGACCATATATGGGGGGCTTAGAAAAAATAAAATAGTAATCAACCAATAAAACCATCTCAACTAAAAGATGGTTTTATTTTGTTATTGCATTATCATGATAAATTGATATATAATAATGAGTATATTATGTATTGTAATATTTTCAGAATATACAATATATAATATAAAAGCAAGAATAAAGGGGGATTTATATGAAAAAAAGGTTAATATCAATCACTATGGTATTGTTACTAATGGTTTCTTTAGTGGCAGGATGTGACTCTAAGCCTAAAGAAACCTATATCTCAATTGCAACAGGTGGAACAGCAGGGACATATTACCCACTAGGAGGAGCTTTAGCTAAGATTTTCAATGATAATATTAAGGGTGTAAATGCCAATGTTCAGTCAACAGGTGCATCTGTTGAAAATGTAGGCTTAGTATCTAAGGGAGAAGCAGAGATAGGGTTTATCCAAAATGATATTACTTATTATGCATTTACTGGAACTGAAAGCTTTGAAGGAAAAGACAAGATTACAAACCTTCGAGGTATGGCTATGCTTTATCCAGAACTAGTTCAAATCATAGCAACAGAAGACTCTGGAATTAAAACAGTAGACGATTTAAAGGGTAAAAAGGTTGCCATAGGTGCTCCAGGTTCAGGAGTAGAAGCTAACGCAAGACAGGTCTTAGCTGTTCATGGTATGACATATAATGACCTTGGAAAAGCAGACTATCTATCCTTTAATGAAGCGGCAGACCAATTGAAAAACAAACAAATAGATGCTGCATTTATAACAGCAGGTATTCCAACTTCGGCAGTTACTGAAGTAGGACAGACTTCTAAAATAGTAGTAGTTCCAATAGCAAGTGATAAAATAGCTAAGCTTAATGAAGAGTATCCTTTCTATACAGAAGTAGTTATACCAGCCAATACTTACAATGGGCAAACTACAGATATAACTACAGCAGCAGTTATGGCCATGTTAGTAGTATCTGACAAACTAGACGATGATTTAGCTTACGATCTAACTAAACAAATGTTTGAACAAAGACAAGTAATCATAGATACCCATAGCAGAGGAAATGATATTAATATAGAAACGGCTTTAAAAGGAATGCCTATAGAATTGCATCCAGGTGCTAAGCGTTATTATGATGAAAAAGGTATCAAATAATCTATATTCAATGGGAAAAGGTATTGAAAATTTTTTCAATACCTTCCCTATCTATCTTAGAAAGATTTCATTGTTCCTTATTATTTCTTTATACATTTCTTTTTTTCCAATAAAGGTTCTATTGGCCACTGATTTTAAGACAGGTACCTATATAAAATCTTGGAAAGCAAGTAATGGAGAAAGCTTTACCATTGAATATACCCATTCAGTTCAACTTACTCAAGTAACAGAATCCTATGTCATTAAAGAAAATAAAATTATATTGATGGAATCATATTTTCAGTCCTATGGGGCTGGACTACCTGCCACAACACCTTATAAATTTGAAATCACAGAAAAGGGTTTTAGAATATATGATATAAACCAAGTCATGGAAGACCTTATATATCGTACAGGGGCTGAAAGGGCAAATCACAAACTTATCATTAAAAACAAGGAGTATGTATTTTTAGACTTTACAGAACCTAGATCCGCTGTAGAATTTAATGTGAAAAGGATAGGTTTTTTACACTACCTAGTAAGGGAGGTTTTAAAGTGAATAACAAAAAATTAATGACAGAATCAGATGTTGCTATGGATGTAGATAAGTTGATGGAAGAATATGATATTGAAACTTCCAAGTCAAGAAAACTAACAGGAATTATAGGTACCATTACGGCAGTCATAGCTATTTTAATGTCAATTTTTCAGTTTTATACAGCAGGTTTTGGAACTCTGTTATCAGCCAAGCAAAGGGCACTTCATATTATTTTTGCTTTTACTTTAGGGTTTTTACTATTTCCAGGTGGGAAGAAATCAAAGAAGGATAAGGCATCTGTTTTAGATTATATATTCATTCTTTTAGTAGTCATAGTGTTTGGATATCTATTTGTGTTTGTAAATGAAATAGCCACTAGAGGTGGTAATGCAACTACAGTAGATCTCCTCTTTGGAGGATTGGCAATATTACTTACTTTAGAAATCACAAGAAGAGTTGTAGGACCAGAGCTTCCAATAGTAGCCATATTGTTCCTCTTATATGCAAAGCTTGGTCCATATTTACCAGGAATATTAACACATAGGGGGTTTACTTGGGAAAGAATTATATCTCATATGTACCTAACCTTAGAAGGGATATTAGGTATTCCCATAGGAGTATCAGCCACATTTGTGTTTATGTTTATATTGTTTGGTTCCTTTTTAGATAAAACAGGAGTAGGAAAGTTTTTTATAGATTTAGCCTATTCCCTTACAGGACATTTAAAGAGCGGTCCTGCAATGACTGCAGTAGTTGCTAGTGGACTTATGGGTTCTATTTCAGGTAGTTCTGTAGCAAATACTGTAACAACAGGGGCATTTACCATACCTTTAATGAAAAAAACAGGGTATAAGCCTTATTTTGCAGGAGCAGTAGAGGCAGCAGCCTCCACCGGAGGACAAATAATGCCACCTGTAATGGGGGCAGCAGCCTTTATAATGGCCGATTTTACAGGAATAAGTTACTTAAATATCATTGCTGCAGCTGCCATACCAGCAATTCTTTATTACTTTGCAGTTGGTATCATGGTACACCTAGAGGCCTCAAAGCTGGGACTAAAGGGTCTACCTAGGGAAGAGTTACCTAAACTAGGAAAAATACTTATGGCAGATGGATACTTACTTATACCTTTAGTATTTATAATATACTTCCTAATTAAAGGATATACAGCTACACTGGCAGCTTTTTACTCCATATTAATTAGTATTGCAATAGCAGTTGTTGCTTCAATATTGAAGAAAAACAAATCCTTTGGATTTAAAGAATTTCTTGGTGCATTGGAAGCAGGAGCAAAGGGTTCTGTTGGAGTAGCTTGTGCCTGTGCTTGTGCAGGAATGATAGTGGGAGTTGTTACTTTAACAGGTCTAGGTCTTAGAATTGCAGAACTTATAGTGACTTTAGCCCAAGGTAAATTATTATTGACCCTATTCTTTACAATGATAGCTTCAATAATCCTTGGTATGGGTCTACCGACAACAGCAAAATATATAGTTTTAGCAACAATGGCAGTACCAGCTCTTATCAAATTAGAAGTAAATCTAATGGCAGCCCATTTATTTATACTATACTTTGGAGTAATAGCAGATATAACACCGCCAGTAGCCTTAGCTGCCTATGCAGGAGCAGGTATAGCTGGAGCAAACTCTATGAAAACAGGGTTTCAAGCTGTTAAACTGGCTTCAGCAGCATTTATTGTGCCCTATATATTTGCAGTAGACTCATCCTTGATTTTAGTTAAAGATGTGGTAGGAACTGCAGTCACATATTTACCATTAGTAAGTGCAATACCTGTAATAATAACAGCTACCTTGGGGATACTATGTTTAGCTGGAGCAGTAGAAGGCTATTTAGTAGACCATTGCAAAATCCATGAAAGAATACTCCTTGGAGTAGGGGCATTACTACTGTTAAAGCCAGGGCTGTGGACAGATGCCTTTGGATTAGTAGTACTAGTGGGCATATATATGGTACAAAAAACAAGATTAAAAAAATTAAATTTAGCTGAATAAAAGATAAGCCTATAGGCAAAACACCAAAGTATTCAATATTATTTAAAGACTTTGATGTTTTGCCTGTTTTTCATTTAGTCATAGATTAATATTTTTTAGAATTATGGTCAATATTAATAATAAAACTAGGACATAGGAGTGATATGGTGAATAGAAAACTATACATAATTTTACTAATAGTAGTTTTATTATTAGCTGGATGCAGAAAGGAAAGAATATCAAATATTCCTAAGGAGGAAAATGAAGGTAATAATTTAGATACACTGAAGGAAATTAAGGATGGAGAGGTAAAAGATCTTAATGAGTATATTATTGAAGTAGATGTAGACACTGAAAATATGAGCTATATAGGTAAGCAACGATTATCCTATACAAATAATACAGGCATAGATATAAAAGAAATATACTTTCACTTATATCCCAATGCATTTAAAACCTTAGGGAAGGCACCAATACTTTTCAATAAGGGTGAGAACATGGACTCTGAAAATTATGTTCCAGGATATATTGACATAAATAAAGTAATGGTAAATGGAAAGGATTTAAAATGGAATGTAGAGAAGGAAACCATATTACATATTAATCTAGAAGAACCATTAAAGAATAATCATGATTTAGACATACATTTGGAATACCAGGTAAAAATCCCTACTACAAAAGATAGATTTGGCTACCATGATAAGGGCATAAACTGTGGTAACTGGTATCCCATAGTATGTGTATATGATGAAAAGGGTTGGAATTTAGAGCCCTATTATAAAGTTGGAGATCCGTTCTACAGTGAAGTGTCAAACTATAAGGTTTCCATCACTACACCAAAGGATTTCGTCGTAGCTGCCAGCGGAAAGATAGTATCTCAGGAAGAAAAGGATGATAAAAAGACTTACCATATAGTAGGTAAAGAAATAAGGGATTTTGCATGGGCTGCCAGCAAAGATTTTGTAGTAAAGGAAAGAAAAACAGAAGGTACAACAATCAAACTTTACTCTATAAGTGATAATCCAGACATTATCAATGAAAGTTTAGATATGGGAGAAAAATCTATTAAGATTTTTAGTAAAATCTTTGGTAAATATCCCTATGAGGAATACTCCATAGTAAATACAGAGTTTCCATCTGGTATGGAATATCCCACCATAATATTCATATCTAATGACTATTTTCAAAAAAAATTTGTCCATATATTGGAAAGGATAATAGTCCATGAAACTGCCCATCAATGGTGGTACGGAATAGTGGGAAATGATCAAGTAAAAGAGGCATGGCTAGATGAAGGTTTGACTACCTACTCAGAGGTAATATATATGAAAGAAGCCTATGGTGAAAAAACGGCTAATAAATATTATGATGAAGGAATAAGACAAGGCTATGAATATATGGTACAGTACCTGGGAAAAGATCAGATAGTAAATAAACCTCTCAAGGAATTTTCAGGATGGGATGACTATTCTCTTCTTGTATATACTAGGGGAGCCATGTTTATTCATAAGATTAAAGAGGAATTTGGAGAAAGAGTATTATACGAAATACTTAGGGCCTATTATGATAGATATAAATTTAATGTAGCAACAACAGAGGATTTTATTAAAATATGTGAGGAAATAACCAGTACATCCTTTGAGCCATTAGTAAAAGAATACCTATATGGAAATAGATAAGGCAGAGAACCTAAGGCTCTCTGCTTTAATCTATCTTCTGCAACCGAAGTCGCAGCCTCCAGTAAATAAAATTACCAAAAGTAAAAAGAAGAATAATAAACTAGTATCATCTTCTCCACCAAAGCAACCTCTTCTTTCACCCATTTTGAAATCCTCCTTATATATACTTAGGAATACCTAATAAAATTATTAGGAATACCTAATACATTATATAAATCTATGGATAGATTTGTTACAATATAGTAGGGTGATTTTTATGAAGAGGATATTGAGCATATTATTATTACTAATGATTTTAACTAATTCCGTAGCCCTTGGGGAAATAGGAATAGAGGACAATGTAAGAGCCTACATATTAGCAGACTTCGAAACAGGTCAAGTATTAGAACAATACAATATAGACGAAGTAGTTGAAATTGCCAGTATTTCAAAGCTTATGTCTTATATAATAATTATGGAAGAAGTATCAAAGGGCAATATAGCCTTAGATGATATTATAAAAATAGATAAGGATACTACTAAAATAAAGGGGTCTAGCTTTAAACTAAAGGTAGGAGAAGAATTTACCGTAAAAGAGCTAATAGAGGCAGCCATGGTAGTTTCCGGAAATGATGCTACTTATGCATTGGCAAAGCATGTAGCAAAAATTGAAGAAAAGTTTGCACAAAGAATGAATGAAAAAGCTAAGGAAATGGGTCTTAAAAATACAGTATTCTATAATTCTACAGGTCTTCCAGTTGCACAAACAAATGTACAAAACCAAATGACCACAAGAGAAATATTCCAGCTGTCTAGATATTTAATAGAAAAATATCCTAATGTTTTACAGACAGCTAAGATTAGAGCAATAGAAGTGGTTAGCAGAGATTTTTTTCAAAGAAACACAAATCCCCTATTAGACGAAATAAAGGAAGTAGATGGACTAAAAACAGGATTTACAAACAAGGCTGGTTATTGCTATGTCTCCACTTTTAACATAAGAGGTAGGAAGACTAAGACAAAGGATCTAAGATTAATAGCCATAGTAATGGGTGCCAAGGATTTAGAAATAAGGGATACCATGAGCAAAATATTAGTCCAATATGGTATGAATAATTATTCCAATAGAATATTTTTAGATAAAGAAATACCTTTAAAAACTTTAGAATTTCCAAAGGCAGATATAATAGAGGTTCCCATATTTCCTAAAGAAGGATTTGCAAAACTTATAAAAAATGATGATAATATGACAATTAATATGGACATAAAGGAAGACATAACCTTGCCCATACAAAAAAACTCTAAGGTAGGAGAAGTGAAGATAGAAAAAGATGGAGAAGTAATCTTTAAAACAGATATATTGATAAAAGAAGATGTAAACAAAGCTAAGTGGTATGTTTTAGTAAGAAGATTTTTTGAAAAACTATTGCATGGGATAGAGGGACAGGAGTAGTGTCCCAGAATAGAAAGATTAAAAACTACGCTTATTGTTAAGGCGTAGTTTCTTTATTGCAAGAAAATTGCTAATATTTTAACGATAACAATTTATATGATTATTAAAAATTACAACTTTAAATATGTAAAAATGGAGGTATTGATAATAATTCATTAATAATACAAATCAAACACTAGACAAAAATCAAAATCTTTGTTATTATTATAACAAATACATAAGGGAGGGATTATAAAAAATGTCTATATTAGAAACTTTTGTGGACAAGGTTAATGGAGTTTTATGGAATTATGTTCTTCTTTTTGGTTTAGTTGGTGTTGGGATTTATTGCAGTATAAGACTAGGGTTCCCCCAAATTACAAGATTTGGAAGTGGAGCTAAAAAAGTATTCGGTGGACTATTTAAAAAAGAGGAAAGCAAAGAAGGAAGTATGTCATCTTTCCAAGCGTTAGCTACCTCAATAGCTGCTCAAATAGGTACTGGTAATGTGGCAGGGGTAGCTACTGCCATTACTGTGGGTGGACCTGGAGCTGTATTTTGGATGTGGGTATCTGCATTTTTTGGGATGTCAACTATATTTGTTGAGGCTACTCTAGCTCAGAAATATAGAGAAAGGGATAGAGATGGTCAATTAGTTGGTGGACCAGCATATTACATTAAAAATGGTCTTGGCTCTAAGGGGTTGGGTGCTTTCTTTGCCATAGCACTTATTATAGCCTTAGGATTCATTGGGAACATGGTACAGTCCAACTCCATTGCAGATGCAGTTAGCAGGGCATTTAATATTCCACAATTAATGATTGGAATAGTAATTGCAATAATAGCGGGTTTAATCTTTGTTGGTGGAATGAAAAGAATTGCATCCTTTGCAGAATTAGTAGTACCTATAATGGCAGCACTTTATATAGTGGGAGCAATAGCTATAATTATCATATTTAGAAATAGTATGGGGACAGTATTTAAAGAGATTTTTGTGGCAGCATTTAATCCTGAGGCAGTTCTTGGTGGTGCAGCAGGTATAGGCGTTCTAAAAGCCGTTAGATATGGAGTAGCCAGAGGTCTTTTCTCCAATGAAGCTGGTATGGGATCTACACCAAACTCCCATGCTGTAGCAGATGTAAGCCATCCAGCAGAACAAGGATTATCTGCAATGATTGCTGTATTTATAGATACTATGCTAGTATGTACTGCCACTGCTGTAGTCATATTAGCAACTCAAGCTGATAAACTGGGCTTACAAGGTGTTGCAATAACTCAGGAAGCTTTCAATATTGCCTTTGGTCCTATTGGTGGAAAATTCTTGGCTGTTTGCTTAACCTTCTTTGCATTTACTACTGTTATAGGATGGTATTACTTTGGCGAGAACAATATTAGATTTTTATTTAAAGGAAAACATGCTATTAGAATATATCAATTAATAGTATTGGCATTCATAGTCTTAGGTTCATATCAAAAAGTAGATTTAGTATGGAATTTAGCAGATATGTTTAATGGGATCATGGTACTTCCTAACATTATAGGTATATTCCTGTTATTTAAATACTCTAAGAATATTTTAGATGACTATGATAAACAAGTAGCTGCAGGAGAAAAACTACATTTTGATTATGAATTTGAAAATAAGGCAACCAATTAATTATTAGGTAAAAAGCTATAGGGAAAAATTCCTATAGCTTTTTTTATACCTACATCAACTTATAATAATAAATGGCAAGCTGAGTTCTATCCCTTAGAGATAACTTTTCTAGCATATTTGAAATATAATTTCTAACAGTACCTTCACTTAAAAACAGTCTGTCAGCTATTTCCTTATTGTTTAATCCCTCTGCTACTAATAACAAAATATCAAATTCCCTATCAGACAAGTCAGCATTAATATTCCTTTTAGAGAACTTTTGAATATTAGACACAATCTTTGAATCAAAAACTAAGTTTCCCGAATAAACAGCATTAACGGCAGGAATAATACCCTGAATATTTTGTTTTAATATATAGCCTTTACAGCCTAAAGAAAGGGCTTGAGATATATACTCATCATCTTGGAAGGTCGTAATGAGAAGTATTTTGGCATCAGGATCTTTTTCTAAAATTTCCTTAGTTGCTTCGATTCCACTCATTTCCTCCATTCTTATATCCATAAGTATTAAATCTGGCTTGTGTTTGAAATAAAGGTTGAGGGCTTCTATGCCATTATGGCCTACAGCTAAAACCTCTATTCCACTGGCAGATACAATGGTTTTTAAAGAGTTCACTACTAAATAATCATCATCTACGATTATAATTTTCACCCTAATCATCCCTTCATTAAAGTCAAATGTATTTTAAATCCATTATCAAATTCATAATTTAAAAAACCCTTATATTTAATAGCTATCTCACCCATAGAATTAAGTCCTATTCCCTTAGATAGAAGATTACTAATTTTATCAAACTTTGTGCCATTATCCTTTATAATAATTGAGTAAAATTTGGGCTGGTTTAAAAGACTGATTTTAAGCTCTGTGGCATCAGAATGTTTTACGCAATTAGTAATGGCTTCCCTAATAACAGATAAAATATCAAATTTTAAATCATAGGATAGATTATCTTCTAATCTATATATTAGCTGGACTTCTATGGTAGGTATTTCACTGCAAAGACTTTCAATCCTGCTTTCCAAATCAAGAGATTCATTATATAAGTTATGAATACTACTTCTAATATCATTCATCCCATTGTTTAAAGTATTTTGAAGTAAAGACAACCCTTCCATCATAGTATCATCAGAAATTACCTTTAAAGCTTCCACCTGCAAAATGCTACTACTGATGGAATGTCCTATAGAATCATGTAGCTCTCTTGCAATTCTATTCCTCTCTGTTAGTATGGCAATATGTATATTTTTCTCCCTATCAATTTTTAACTGTTCATTATATTTTTTTAAATATATTGTATTTTCTTTTAACTCATCTCTGACAGCCTTGTTTTGCTCTATAAACATATTAAATTTTTTTGTCATAGCTGAAAGATAAACAGAAATACAAGATACAAGAAGATTTATCATCGAAAAATCCCTTAGAATAAAAGGTATGAGGAAAAAAGTATAAAGGTTAAATTCTAAATAAATATTATACAAAATTAGGGGCAAATAATAGACAAATAAAGGATCATAAAGATAAAAAATAAAAAATACAAAATAAGTAAAAATGTTTATTTTTCTAGAACTAAATAAGTCAAGAGCCAATGAGAGGATTAAGGATATAAGAAAGTAAAAAACTAAATCCTTTGTCGGGTTAATTTTATAAGTGTTAAACAAACAAAAAAGAACGATAATTGATTTTTCTATAAATCTCCTCACATAAATTCCTCCTACTAAAGTCTATAAAACACTATGATATACCCCAATTATACTAATAAATATGCACATTTACAAATCATAATGTGACAAATATCATATCATATTGTGATTCTATACACTACAATAAAAAACATTAAACTCATATAATTAATACAAGATGAAATATGGGAGTGATTTAAATGGTAGTAAAAGTTAAAAATCTAGTAAAAAGGTATAAGGAGTTAATAGCCCTTGAGCATTTTAATATGGAAGTAGAAGAGGGAGAAATACTGGGACTTCTAGGACCTAATGGTTGTGGTAAGACTACAGCAATTAACTGTATTCTTTCATTATTAAGCTTTGATAAGGGAGAAATAGAGATTTTTGGAAAGAAGATGACTCCAAACTCCTATGATATTAAAAAGCAAATAGGTGTTGTACCTCAAGAAGTTTCAGTGTTTGATAATTTGACAGTAAGAGAGAATATAGACTACTTTTGTGGACTATATATTGAAGACAAAAATTTGAGGAAACAATATGTGGAAGAAGCCATAGATTTCGTAGGCTTAAAGGATTATGTAAAGTTCCATCCTAAAAAATTAAGTGGAGGGCTTAAGAGGAGACTAAATATTGCTTGTGGAATAGCTCACAAACCTAAGCTGATTTTTTTAGATGAACCTACTGTTGCAGTAGATGCCCAAAGCAGAAACTTCATATTAGATGGAATAAAGAAGTTAAATGAGGAAGGAAGCACAATAATATACACTACTCATTATCTAGAGGAAGCAGAAATGCTTTGTAAAAGAATAGTCATTATGGATAATGGAAAAAACCTGGTTTCAGGTACAAATGAAGAACTAAAAGCCATGATAACAACAACTGAAAAAATAGTAGTTGGCTTTTCCACCATTGATGGTACTCAAGTTCAGGAAATTGGAAAGATACCTCATGTAATCGATATAGAAAAAAGGGAAGAGGATTATGTAATAAAGTTTGAGAATGGGCTTAATAACTTATCCAATTTATTGGAGTTTATAAAGAAAAACAATTTAACATATACAAAGCTCTATAGTCAGCTTCCTACACTAAACGATGTGTTTTTGGAATTAACAGGGAAGGAGCTTAGGGACTAAAATGAAAAATCTATTTAGAAATTGTATGTATCAAGAGAAAAATTTGTATAGAGACAAAACCTTTGTTTTTTGGAGTTTAATATATCCGTTGATCATGGCAATATTTTTCTATACAGCTTTCAACGGAATAATGAACATAGAGCTAGAGAAAATAGATATAGGAATAGGCGCAGAAAATCCTATTGGATTTATATTGGAAGAAATTGAACTTTTAAATGTTCATAAAATCTCCGAAGACAAAGCAAATGAAAAACTAGAAAATGAGGAAATTCAAGGATTTATTGATAATGATTTAGATCTATTAGTTTTAAAATCAGGAGTTAATCAAACCGTAATTAAAGAAATATTAGACCAAATTAAGCAAATAGGTAAATTAAATGTACCTATTGAAAACTTCGACTTTACAGTAGATTATATTCAAAGTACAAATCAAAGGGCAGACGCTATAATCATAATATTTTATGCACTGATTGCAATGGTATCCACCTATGGAATATTTCCAGGAATAGAGACTGTTAGCTTAATTCAAGCTAATCTAACTAATGTAGGTAAAAGAATAAATATAACGCCTCTTAAAAAGAAAGACTTTCTATTGGCAGGGGTAATAGTCTCATTAACCTTAAATTTACTTTCTAATGTGGTACTACTAATATTCGTAAAATATCTATTAAAGATTGAGTTATTTACAGAGATAAAATACAGTACGCTTTTTATTACAATAGGGAACTTATTTGGAGTAGCCCTTGGTATATTGATAGGGTCTTCTAACAAACAAAGTATAAATGTAAAAACTCTTTTAGGAATTACTATTACATTGGTATTATCATTTTTCTCGGGAATGATGTCGCCAGATATAAAAATCTTATTAGATAGAAAACTTCCTATGATAGGAAAGTTAAACCCTATTTCCATAATAACTGATAATTTATATAGGATAAATCTATTAGAAAATACTCAATATGCAATGAAAGGGATAATGATTCTAGGTGTTTATTGTATAATCTTGATATTAGTATCCTACGGATTTTTAAGGAGGAAGACCTATGACAGTATATAAGTATTTTATTAAAGTAGCATTAAAAAACAAGGGAGTTATCCTTTCCTATACATTTATATTCTTTATCCTGTCTATAATAAATGGTAGCACTAATGTACAAAGAGAGACTAGTTTTATGGAAGCAAAGCTTAATATTGGAATAGTCGACAATAGTAGTAGTGAAATATCAAATAGCTTAGTAGATTATCTGGGGAAAAAGAATAATATAATTTCTACAAAGCCAGATGAAAAATATATAAAGGAACAGATTTTTCTACAAACAGCAGATGCTGTAATCATTATTCCAGAGGATTTTGAAGAAAGGGTAATCAATAAGGAGAGTGCTATCCAGCTATACAATGATAATAGAAATATTGGTTCTCATCAAGTTCAAAATCAGATCAATAAATTTATCTCCTTTGCCAATGCAACCTATGAAAATGGTGAGTTTGATTTGTCTAATGTAAACTCTGCTTTAGATGAAGGTATAAAGGTAGACTTAATCAAAACAGATAATAATATTAATCAAAAGGTAAATACATGGTTTAAATTTTACTTTAACTTTACATCTTATATAATATTAGCCATATATATTTCAGTAATAGGCTTTGTCATGACAGACTTTACAGATGAGCAAGTTGAAAATAGAAGAAAGATATCTTCAATAAGGTTTTTGAAGTTTAATAGGGAAATGTATTTAGGGCAACTGACCATAGCAAGCATTATAACAGTAATATTTATATTGGGAAGTATAGTTTTAAAAGGAAAATATATTGGAGAAGTACATTTTACGAAATATGTGGTTAATACAGTAATATTCTCATTTGCAGCTTTATGTCTTGTGTTTTTAATCAATAATATTACAAACAACAAATTTATTATATCTGGAGTAAGTACAGTACTATCTCTTGGAACTTCATTTATATCAGGCGTAATGGTGCCACAAGAGTTTTTAGGAGAGAAGGTACTGACAATAGCTAAATTTTTCCCAACATATTATTTCGTAAAAATAAATGAAATGGAAATCCATTCCTTTTTAGATGTTAAGTATGAAATATTTATGCAGCTGTTGTTTGCTTTTGCATTTTTATTGATGGGTTTATATATTTCTAGGGCAAGACAAAGGGTTTAATTAGAGATAAGAAAAAGAATACGAGGGTATTCCAAGGGAATGCATATTTATTGGAATATCCTCTAAATTTATGTTATAATAATCAGTAAAATAGAAGAAGGTGAAAAATATGCAGCAAAGATTGTCTCCATTTATTAAATGGGCTGGGGGGAAAGAAAAGGAACTAATTTATATACTGCCAAATCTGCCAAAGAATTATAATAGATATATAGAGCCTTTTGTAGGTGGAGGAGCTGTATATTTTTCGATTGATAATAAAAACATGCTTATTAATGATAAATCCTATGAACTGATTAATTTATATAAGATGATAAAAGGTAAGAATATAGAATTTCATAATAAAATAGATGGTATATATCATAATTGGAGAGTACTTGAGGGCATTGTTGAAAATCATTCTCAATTATTTGTTAGTAAATACAAGGATTATTCAATGGATAAAATATCTAAAAATGAATTAGATGACTTTATTATAGAATTTATTCTACATCATTCTAATGAGTTCAATGGGGTTCTTTCAACTTCCTTCAATATAGATATAAATAATTTCATAAAAGAGATAAAGAAAAACCTTATTAGGAAAACTGGTAGAATGAAAAAAATTGAATTTCAAAAAGGGATATTGCCAGAAGAAGATGTCATAGACAACATTGAAACTGCCTTTAAAAGTGCCTATTATATGCATTTTAGGCATTTGTACAACAATATACAAGAATTAAATATTGAATTGCCTTTTTACATGGCTATTTTTTATTTTATAAGAGAGTACTGCTATGCTAGCATGTTTAGGTATAATAAAAACGGAAAGTTTAATGTTCCCTATGGTGGTATTTCCTACAATAAAAAAGATTTTGGAAAGAAAATTGATTACTTAAAAAGTCCAAAGTTAACCAATCATTTAAATAATACAGAAATATATAATCTTGATTTTGAAGACTTTTTTGCAGTTATTAAGCCTAGCCAAGATGATTTTCTGTTTCTAGATCCGCCCTATGACAGTGATTTTTCTGATTATGGTGGGATGACTTTTGATACTAAAGATCAGAGAAGGCTTGCTAACTGGTTGTATAATACAGAGTCTAAGTTTATGTTAGTAATAAAAAACACAATGCTCATACAAGAATTGTACTTTGATAAAGGATTTAATATATCAGCCTTTGATAAAAAATATTTAGTAAGTTTTCAAAACAGGAATGAGAAAAATGCGGAACATTTATTGATTACTAATTACTAATTACTAATTAGTAGAAGGTGGGTGCTAATATGAATTCTTGGTGGTTTAGAACAAAACCTAGGAGTATATTGAAAACATTTGAATGGTTTCCATACTTTGCAGAACTAGAAGGTGAAAACTGGGATCATAAGTTGGAGAATAATTTTAGTAATTTTAGAAGTAAACCTATTCATCCAATACGAAGGAAATATATTTATAAATCACATTGGGATGAACTAGAAGATAGATATCTTTCATATGAAGACTATTTATCTGGACACAAGGACATAAATGAGACGGAATCTACAGGAAGAAATGATAAAACAACATTTGAATTTTATGGATTAGGATATGTAAATGGAGATGGACATATAAGAGTTACTAAAACAGGTCAAATTGTTAAGGAAGGCAAGATGGATGAAAATCTATTTATAAAACTATTGCTGAAAATGCAATTTCCTTCTCCAGCAATAAAAAAGAAAAGTGAAGATGGTATTTTTGTATTTCCAATGGAAGTAATATTAAAGGTTTTTAAATATTTTGACTACATAAACAAATATGAAGCAGGATATATATTTATGTGCAATCATATATCCAAATTAGATAAACTAACAAAGGCCATAGACTTATTTAGAGAGAAGTATGATAAACTAGAAAATAAAGCTAATATTAAAAAAGTCACAGATATTTTCACAGAAGTTAAGGATAAGATTTTTCCAGATGCGGAAAACAAACCAGAAACATATTTTAAGGATTATTCAGATGCATTGTTTAGAGCTTTAGAATATACGGGTTTATTTAGTCAAAGAGGTAGGGGCTATTATACTAAGGTATTTATTCCTGAACATGCAAAATTAAAAGTCAAGCTGATACAGGACAAGTATGAGTTTTCTTATAATTATGAGGAAGATTTTGAAACATATATGGAATGGTTTGGAGATCCTTATAACATAATATTACCTTGGGAAGATATAGATAACTTAAGATTTATAGTTGATAATAAAATAAATATGCTTAGGGCTCGAATAACTTATGCAAATAAAGCTTCTAATAAACAAATTGTGACAGAGGATTTAACTGAAGTCCTAAGAGTATCTAAATTAACAAATATTGCAAAGGAAAACCTTATTGAAATAGATCGTAATATATCTGAGAAACTATTATTTATAAATGAAGAGTTATTTATTAAACATTATTCAAAAACCGTTAATGCAAGAGAAGAGATAATAGAAAAATTTGAAGATATTTTAGGTGGAAATGAAGATATGGCAGCATTATGGTTGGAATGTAATACTTGGAAGTCACTTATAGCTATGAATGGCGAGCATTATGTAAAGAGAAATTTTAAAATAGAAGAAGATCTAACTCCAAGAGCTTTTGCGCCAGGTAGAGGTAATACACCAGACATGGAATTATATAAAAATGGTTATATACTTATACCAGAAGTATCATTAATGACAGGAGTAAGGCAATGGGAGCATGAAGGTTCATCAGTTATTGATCATGTATATAAATTTATAGAACAATATAAGGATAAACAAGTTATTGGTATGTTTATATCTTCATCTATGAATATAAGAACAATCTGGCAGTTTTTTATATTAAATAGGGAATCTTGGATAGGAAAACCCGTACCAGTGGTGCCAATAACAATAAGGCAGTACATTAAAGTAATTAAATACATTTATGATAAGAATTTATATATTGATGATTTCATAGACCTTATAAAGTATATACATGAGGCTACTTTAAGGTATGAAACATTTAGAGAATGGGAACAAGACATAGATGCTATGATAAGTAGATGGAAAAAACAAAAGGTAAGCTAGTAAAAGCAGCCCTTGTTTTTCAAAACCAAGGGCTGCTTTAGTATTATAATTACCAGTCTAATTTACCGTGATATGTAATACCATTTTCTTTTATGAAACAATTAGTTTGTTTTGATTTGTAAAAGGTTTCAATTCTTTTGACAGATGCATCAAAGTATTCCTTATCAATTTCGCAACCTGCAAAAAGCCGGTTTAGTTTTAATGCTGCTATTCCTGTAGAACATACACCCATGAAAGGGTCAAAAATAAGATCGTTTTCATTTGAAGCTATTTTGATTATATGTTCTAAGACTTTTAGAGGTTTTTGAGTTGGGTGTTTTGGGTTCTTTAATCTTTCATTACCCATACATATAGGAGATTCTATAAAGTTGTGCATTTCATTTTGAGTAGTAAAATTCCATTTATGGCCTCTATTCCACATACAAATAATCATTTCGCAACTATTAAGAAAGCCATTTTTATAAATTTTGGGCGGTGGATTAGTTTTATGCCAAATAAGAAATTGAAAAGTATCGAACTCACTATCAAAAGCTTCATGCCATTTCCCAATTTGGTTATAACTTGTAAATATGAAGATATTGCCATCTGGTTTTAATATCCTTTTAAAATCGGAAACTAAATCAAAAGGGTTTAAATCTTCTAAATCCCAACTTGCTATGTTATTGTTCAATTCAGATCTATTGGCAAGAGGGATATTTCCAGTAGAATATTTGCTAATATTGTATGGAGGGTCCGTAAGAATTAAATCTATAGTATTATCAGGAATGATTTTTAAGATTTTCATACAATCATCATTAAATATTTTACACTTCTTAAATGTTCTTATTTTATCATCCATACTCTCACTCCAAATATCATAAATTATAAATACATTATAGCACAACATTTCATAATTATTCTACTCTTCATTGTATTTAAGGTAACTATTAAATGCCTAATATGAAATACCAGCAACTATATCATTAATTCAGAAGTTAGAGGCAAGAAACTTTTTCAGAGGTCTGTGTCACATATGTTTAACTTTTCTAGACAAAACTCCTGGACCCTTGCTTTTACTTCTTGACATGGACTCGAAAATATTATAAAATATATTGGTAAACTATGTTCCCGTAGCTCAGTAGGATAGAGCGTTCGCCTCCTAAGCGAAAGGTCGCACGTTCGATTCGTGTCGGGAACGCCAAGGTGATTTTAATGGATATTTTATATATGAGAGAAGCTTTAGAAGAAGCTAAAAAGGCTTATAGCACCTACGAAGTTCCCGTAGGTGCTGTTGTTGTTCATGAAGGAAAAATCATAGGAAGAGGCTATAACCAAAGAGAGACCCTAAAAGATCCAACAGCCCATGCAGAAATACTAGCTATCAAAGAGGCCAGTGAATATTTAGGGGCATGGAGACTTAATAATTGTACCATGTATGTGACCCTAGAGCCTTGTGCCATGTGTGCTGGAGCCATAGTCAATGCTAGGATAGAAAGGCTTGTCATTGGGACTAGAGACTTTAAAAGAGGTTGTTGTGGTACAGTAGAGGATCTAACAAATCATCCCAAATTTAACCATAGATTAGAAGTAGGGTTTGGAGTCCTAGAAGAGGAATGTAGTATCATCATCTCAAACTTTTTTAAAGAACTTAGAGAAAGTAAGGAAAGATAATAAGGCTAAGTCCATTGATATGACAGTTGATTTCAATATTTATATATGATATGATTTTTATACATTAAAGTAGATTTAGGTTGTCAAAAAATAGATTCTAAAGT
>Ga0265293_10002574_pt1 | contig 35817 bp, 30 predicted proteins | sample Munlanlewell138R_FD_192505 | JGI IMG/M metagenome (GOLD analysis project Ga0265293, IMG submission 192505) | Leachate microbial communities from a municipal landfill in Southern Ontario, Canada - Leachate well 138R | ecosystem: Engineered > Solid waste > Landfill > Unclassified | place: Canada... | reverse complement strand
CCTTGAGTGCTTTTGGGATATTTTTCATATCCTCATAGCTATCAGCATAGTTATGATAGAGCCATCCAAAAATCTGCTTAGCCCTAAATTGTGGTTTAACAATCTCTTGTAACTCTTTTAGTCTAAAATCAAGCAGAGAAGGTCTCATCTTTTTGTAAGCTCCTTGACTCTTTTTTTAACATGTCGGGCTAAAATCTCTTTTGCCTCTTCGTGATTTTTTAAAAAATCATCATGAGCATTTTTGTTAGTATAGTTAGTTATACAAAAGACCCCACCTGCTGGAATATCAAACTCTTGCGCTACCTTTAAAACAGCAAAAAACTCCATATTTTCTATGCCTACTCCTAGTTTTAGAAACTTTTTTGTTAGCTCTTGGCTTGTGGAAATATAGTTTGATGAGTTAACTATAACATCGTGTTTTGTTTTATCTGTGTTAGTAGATATTACATTATCTAAAGGAGTATAAGCGTCATTGCTTAAAAATCCAAGCTCTATATTTGAAGCTGTTTTAGACTCAATGATGTCAAATATTTTATGCTCGCCGTAACTCCCCGCACTTCCTACAAAAAGTAAAAACTCCGGTTTGTCAAAAAGGCAAAGTCTTGTCAAGTTTATTGCAGACTCTATCAGCCCTACTCCCATAGGAGTGGCGAAATCAAAGGTTTCACTGTTTCCTGCACATATAATCATTAGAGTCTTACCGGTATATTGTTGTCATGAAGATACTGTTTTAATTCCATTATGTCTATCTCTTTATAGTGAAATATACTTGCTGCAAGCGCCGCATCAGCACCATAAAGAAAAGCCTCTTTTATATGCTCCATCGTTCCGGCTCCTCCACTTGCAATTACCGGAACATTTACGGCACGGCTTATTAGCTCTGTAATAGTAAGCTCAAATCCAGCTTTTGTCCCGTCTGCATCCATTGAGGTTAGAAGTATTTCGCCGCTTCCGCGATTAACTACCTCTTTTGCCCACTCAAGAGCATCTATGCCGGTATCAACACGACCTCCATTGAGATAAACATTATATCTGTCACCTGTTTTCTTAACGTCTATCGCAGTAACAACGCACTGAGAACCAAATCTTTTTGCAGCCTCATCTATAAGCTCAGGTCTTTTAATAGCAGCCGAATTTACGCTGACTTTGTCACATCCAACATTTAAAAGCTTGTATATATCATCAAGCTTTCTAATTCCACCGCCTACTGTAAGGGGTATAAAAATCTCTCTTGCTACTTCTGCAACAATATCTACAATAGTATCGCGGTTATCACTAGAGGCTGTTATATCTAGAAATACAATTTCATCAGCGCCCTCTTTGTTATATCTCTTTGCAACTTCAACAGGGTCACCTGCATCTTTAAGTCCTACAAAGTTTACACCTTTGACAACACGTCCATCTTTAACATCAAGACATGGAATAATTCTTTTTGCAAAATAGTTCAAAATTATCTACCTTGTGGGTTTTTAATCCCCTTATATAATATAGTGAAATTATACACATAATGCCTTATAATTAGTTTTGATGCCTCTGATGTTTCACATGAAACATCTTTATACAGACTAAATCTTATAATAAATATTATTTAAGTGTATAAATCTGTATAAGGCAACCCCCTAAGTTTTGTCAAATTGTTTGCTATATAACACAAAAAATATTTTTTTTCATTGACATTAAGTAACTGTAAGTAAAATTACTATATGATGTCGGCTAATGAAAGATATTATAGCTAAGAAGAAATTTGGACAAAATTTCTTAAAAGACGAGACAGTTTTACGAAAAATCGTCGAAGCGATGCCCAACAACGACAATAAAATTGTTGAAATTGGTCCTGGCTTAGGTGATTTAACTAAATTTTTAGTAGATGTCAAAAGCGTAGATGCTTTTGAGGTCGATACCGATTTGTGTAAACTGTTACAAAAAAAGTTTGAAAAAGAGATCGCAACCAAGCAACTCCGCATACATTGCGGGGATGTGCTCACTGCTTGGAAGAGTGAACTTATAGATGAGTCGTATGATTTGGTGGCGAATTTGCCATACTATATAGCGACTAACATAATTCTAAAAGCCCTCGCAGATCCAAAATGCAAAAATATACTTGTAATGGTACAGCTTGAAGTAGCAGAGAAATTTTGTGCTAATGAAGGTGACAAGGTATTTGGAGCTTTGAGTGTTATAGCTCAAAGCGCGGGAGAGGCACATTTAATTGTGAAAGTTCCGCCAACTGCATTTGAACCACAGCCAAAAATAGACTCTGCAGTTTTTTTGATACAAAAGCATAGTGATAGATTTGACAAAGATTTTGAGAGCTTGCTAAGAGTTGCATTTACGCAGCCTCGTAAAACTCTTATGAAGAATCTATCTGCTGCTTATGAAAAAACTATACTTCAAGAGGCTTTTTTAGAGCTTAATCTTACACAAACAATTCGTCCTCATCAAGTCTGCACAGATGACTATCACCAACTCTATAAACTAACAAGGAGTTTGGATGGAACAAGAGAATCAGGAAAGCGTTAAAAGCATTTCTCAAGAAAATCGTAAACAGTATAACAACAATAAAAGACACAGTAGTAGGCCAAATAGCCAAAATACCAATAAACAAGCCGGCAGTAATCCTGCAAACGGCAATAAAAGCAAGAGCTCATCAAGAGGTCGCAGACGTCAAAGTACGCCTGTAAATGAGAGTTTAAAAGAGTTTGTCGAGATAAATCAAGAGGCTCATAAGCAAAGACTAAATCCCCACTATAAACTAGACTTAAACTCAAAAGAGAAAATCCGCATAACTCCGCTTGGAGGCCTTGGCGAAATCGGTGGAAATATAACCGTCTTTGAGACAGACAATGAAGCTATACTGATAGATGTAGGGATGAGTTTTCCAGACGAAGATATGCATGGTGTTGATATTTTAGTACCGGACTTTACATATATTCGTGAAATAAGAAATAAAATAAAAGCCGTAATTATTACGCACGCTCATGAGGATCATATCGGTGCTATGCCCTATCTATATAAAGAGATGCAGTTTCCTATATATGGTTCGCCGCTTCCTCTTGCGATGATAGGCAATAAGTTTGATGAGCATCATATAAAAGATTTTAAGCAATATTTTAATCCTATTGAGAAGAGAAAAGTGTATAAGATAGGCGAAGATTTTGAGATAGAGTGGATGCATATGACGCACTCTATTATAGACTCATCTTCACTAGCGGTAACAACAAAAGCCGGAACCGTCATACATACAGGTGACTTCAAGATAGATCACACGCCGGTAGATGGATATACGGCAGACCTGCATAGACTTGCGCATTATGGAGACAAAGGTGTACTATGTCTTTTAAGTGATTCTACAAACTCGTACAACACGCAACCAACGCCATCTGAGCTTAATGTAGCGCCTGCGCTTGATAGAGTATTTGCAAAGGCTGAAGGAAGAGTAATTTTATCTACTTTTAGTTCAAATATTCACCGTGTTTATCAGGCAATACAGTACGGTGTAAAATATGGACGTAAAGTTTGTGTTATAGGTCGTTCAATGGAGAGAAACATTGAAGTAGCTATGCAGTATGACTACATAAGGTTACCAAAAAATATTTTTGTAGAGCCGGAACAAGTAGCACACCTAAATGACAAAGAAGTTCTTATAGTAACAACCGGTTCTCAAGGCGAGCCAAGTTCAGCACTCTTTAGAATGTCAATAGGGGAGCATAGACATATAAAAATCAAGCCGACTGACTTGATTGTTCTATCTTCTCGTCCAATTCCGGGAAATGAGGGTTCAATATCGGGAATGTTAAACCATCTACAACGTGCCGGAGCAAAGATAGCTCAGGATAGAGAGCTGCATGTATCGGGTCACGCTTCTATTGAGGAGCAAAAGTTGATGCTTCGTCTTGTAAATCCTAAGTTCTTTTTACCTATCCATGGTGAGTATAACCATGTTATGAAGCATAAAGAGACAGCCGTTATGTGTGGTGTACCTGAGCGCAACATCTACATCATGAATGATGGTGATACGGTCGAGATAGCTCCTAAGTACATGAGAAAAGTCAAAACCGTAAGAACCGGTAAAACATATATAGATAACCAAAACAACCACAAGATAGATGATGACATCATAATCGATCGTCAGAAGCTAGCTTTAGACGGTATAGTTATGATTATCGCTCAGATTGACGGACAGCACTCTACGATGTTATCTAAGCCGATTGTAACCTCATTTGGTCTTGTTGCAGATAAACAAGATAAGTTTTTTGCCAAAGAGATAGAAGATGTTTTAGAGCATTTCCTTGCAAACATAAAAGAGGGACTTGTTGAGAACCCAAGAGCATTAGAAAATGGTCTTCGTCAGGTCGTTAGAAAACATATCTACAGAAAAATGAAAAAATACCCACTTATCGTTCCACATATTTTTGTGATGTAGATTAATATTTTTGATATGCGGAAGATGTTCCGCATATCGTTACGCTCCTTCGGTACAACTATCCACACTTAGCAAAATTGTTAAATTTTTATTCTACTAAAAAATTTGCCATCATGGAGTGATCTTCATGCTCTAGTATATGGCAGTGATGAACAAATAAGCCCGGTATTGTAAACTTTACTATAATGCGAACAGTCTCCGTTGGCATGACAAGAACGGTATCTTTCCACCCCTTGTCGGTCGGAAAATCTATCTTGCTTGTTCTATCAAGTACTTGAAATTGAACCCCATGCATGTGAAAAGGGTGTGCCATATGTACACTGTTTTTAAGTATCCAAATCTCGGTTGAGTCAAGCTTAACCCTCTCATCGACTCTATGTATATCATAAGGTTTTCTGTTTAAAGTCCAGATACCGCCTTTTATTACCTCCATCGTAATAGTTCTACTGTTTGTAGCATCAGACTCTTTCATTTTGCGGATAGTATTGAGTTTTGCAGGCAAAGCGGATGTGCTGTTTGAGAGTTCCGTGATTTGAAACTTCATAATATCCATTTTCGCATCAAAGCCCGGATAAGCGGTATTTGTTCCAATAATGCTGCCCTCTTTAAACCCCAGAGTTTTTAGCATTACGCTATCACCTACTTTTTTATCTTTAAAATCAACGATGATATCTATGCGCTCTGCTACTGCGATTAAAATATCTTTTACGACTATAGGCTCTTCAAGAAGTCCACCGTCAGTTCCGATTAACGTGAACTCCTCTATGCCCTCAAAGGCAAGTTTGTATACTCTAGCACTTGAGCCGTTTAGAATTCTAAGGCGATATTTTGTGTTTTTAACATTTTTATAGGGGTGTGGAGTCGAGTTTACCATGACAACATCGCCTAAAACTCCGACATTGTCCTGCTTAGTCTCTTTATAGATAAGATTACCCTCTTTGTCAAACCTTCTATCTTGTATGATTAGAGGCAGTTCAAATTCACCAGATGGAAGATTTAATCTCTTCTCGTTTTCATCTTCTACGATGTAAAGACCGGCAAGTCCGTAGTATATCTCCTCTCCGGTTCTGCCGTGCGGATGAGTATGGTACCAGAATGTTCCCGCACTTTGATTGACTCGGTATTTGTACTCTTTTGTCATATTTGTAGCAATAGAGTCCTTTGGATGTCCGTCCATTGTCTCAGGTACTAACAGACCGTGCCAGTGAACGATAGTCGGTTTTTCAAGGCCGTTGGTAAAATCGAGCTCAAAATCATCCCCCTTTTTAATCCGAATTGTAGGATTTGGCAGGTCGCCTTGAAATGTTAAGAGGTCTGTTTTTTTCTCTTTATATAGAGCGGCAAGACTTTTTTGGGCGGTAAATTTTGCTTTTGCAATATGCTCAAAATCAATCTCTTTGGGAATTTTTAGCTCCGAAGTAAAAGATTTAAGCTTATCTTCCGCAATATTTTTTGGAGATTCCTGAAGTGCTTTTTTAGCTTCATCAATTTTGTTATCAAGCCTACTATTTTTCTCAGACCCTTTTTCACAACCGCCTAAAATAGCCGCTGCTGCCGAAAAAGAGAAAGAGTATAAAAAATTTCTCCTATTCATCTTCGCCTCCTAATAAAAAGCTGCTTCAAATAGTATGACAATAATGATGTGAAAAAACACTTAAGATGAAAAGTTAGTTGTGTCGTAAATTTAGTGTTTTAAGACCCCTGCAAACCCCTTTGTGCTAAAATGGCGGTTGATGAGGCTCTTGGCATCGAAGAGTTTTAAGACCCCTGCAAACCCCTTTGTGCTAAAATTATTCTGTACGCATATATCAACTTTTAAAAGTTTTAAGACCCCTGCAAACCCCTTTGTGCTAAAATTGTTTTTCCAAGAGCCTTTTCCAAAAAGATGTTTTAAGACCCCTGCAAACCCCTTTGTGCTAAAATAAAGATACTCTCGATAATAATAAGCAGATGGTTTTAAGACCCCTGCAAACCCCTTTGTGCTAAAATGAATTTGAAGTTTGTATGAAAGGTGTATCAGTTTTAAGACCCCTGCAAACCCCTTTGTGCTAAAATAATCAAGACAAGTATTGTAATGCAGTTGCAGTTTTAAGACCCCTGCAAACCCCTTTGTGCTAAAATGGTTTTAGACGAAGCTCTAGAGGTACGTTTGTTTTAAGACCCCTGCAAACCCCTTTGTGCTAAAATAGAGGTAGCGACTTTAGTGATAGCAACTTTGTTTTAAGACCCCTGCAAACCCCTTTGTGCTAAAATGCTCTGTTTTTGCACTTGTTCGCAGGCTCAGTTTTAAGACCCCTGCAAACCCCTTTGTGCTAAAATCCAATTTGTAAATGTCCTGTACTTACCAGTGTTTTAAGACCCCTGCAAACCCCTTTGTGCTAAAATATATACAGCGACATCCTCAAACCTAACTTTGTTTTAAGACCCCTGCAAACCCCTTTGTGCTAAAATATTGCCATATCTTCAAATGGTTCAAACTGTGTTTTAAGACCCCTGCAAACCCCTTTGTGCTAAAATATGTATTTGTAGAATTAGATAAAGTGTTATGTTTTAAGACCCCTGCAAACCCCTTTGTGCTAAAATAGGGTCTTGCATAGCCCTTTGTAGTGGGGCAAAAGAGAAGATAGCGAGTGATAAAATTTGACTTTTTGTCTTGTTTTTGAGTACAATATCTGTTGTTTTAGCACAAAGGGGTTTGTGTAGCGGGACTTAAAATAATCCTTCGGCTTTATTGTCGTAGGAGATTTTGGAATCATCAAAATAGCAATAGTTGTTTTGGTGCATTCTTTTCATTTTCTTCTTTTGTACCTACGATTATATCCATATTTCCAAACTGCTTATCTGTAAACATTATCATCCTTATACTTCCTTTTGCAATATTTGAAGCTATAAAATCTTTGAGTCTTTTTTTTCCATTTAGAGTTGACTCGTAAGAGTGAAAAGAGCGAATGTATATGGAAAACTGCATCATCATGTACCCTTCTTTTAAAAGTTCACCGCGTAAATAACGATACTTTTTTCTTGCTTTTTTCGTATCGGTCGGCATATCAAACATTACCATTAGCCACATAAATCTATAAGCACTCATCTTCATACTTTTCAAAGTTAATGCTTGGGAGCATTAAACAGGCTATCTCTTTTTGAAGTACACACTTTTGTAGTGATTGGATTGTTGTATCTATTGCTGTTCTTAGATTACTAAGACCTCCGTTTATAGTTGCGTACTCTAAGTTTAAAATATTGACGAATTCTTGTTTCATTTGACTAGTTAGGACCTCATCATCATATTTTAGAAGAGTCAGTTTTACATGTAGATCCACAAAAGCTCTATATGGCTCTATCATGTCGTCTGCAAGATTAAAAGCGTTGAAATAGTTTTGATGATGAATCCCAAAAGATGGCATAAGTCCTGCGTTTGTAAGTGATCTGGCAATCGCACTTCTTACAATGGCATAGCAGTAGTTAAGTGAAGCGTTTCGTACATCATCAGCTCCTTTTTGAACTCTTGCGAAGTTTTCAAAAAGTTCGCTCCAGTAGATTCTTGCTGCTTTTGCTTCTACATTTTCTTCATCATTTGACCTGATACTCTTTGCATACCCGAAGAGAATTTTAGAAGATTTTTCTCTGTTAAAATAGTTTAAAACTGCTGCTTGATTATTGACTTTTGCTTTAACTACTTCTTGCCAAAGCTTTTTTTTAAGTGGCTTTGATATATCTATCTGTGAGTGTACAATTTTTGAAAAAGTAGAGTGTGTGTGAAAGGGGAGGGTAATAGCGTTTAAATTGTACTTTTTATCTACATATAAAACGGCAACATCTGCTTCGGCAAGCTTGGAGATAGCATAGGTAGTGATAGTTGCTCTTGTCGTCTCTATAACAATAGAGGCGATACTATCAAGAGTAACTAAGTTATCTCCATCATCGTTGCTTACGATAAGGTTGTCGTGTTCTATGTGTATCTTGCAAGGTTTTGTTATGAAGATAGAACGCCAGCTCATCATAAAGCCTTGTAGCTCAATATTTTAGCAAAAAGCTCTTTTTCATCATCTAAAACTCTTCCTAAATAGTAAAATCCCAAAACTTTTCCAGTAGCATCTGTTTTGTATTTTTTGATTCCACACATTTTTTTAACAGCAACATAATTGTTATATTGTTTTGGTTGAGCATCTTCTCGGATTGGAAATTTTGGATTTTTTACTTTTAACATTTTGTCCTCTTTTGCATTAATGACAAAAGTTCTTAAAAGCCCAGTTAATTTTAAAAGAACTTCTTTTTTTTCAAATGTATAAATATCTACTAAATCGTTATTATAGATATCAATAAATCTGCCATCATTTTTCTCCAGTAAAATTTTGTCTTTAAAATCTATCCTTTGAGTAAAGAGACGATTTTCAGATTCAGCTTGGCATCTCATAGCTAGCATCGAAGGAGCATTTCCTGCGACCCCATTTCTAATAGGTATTGAAACTTTTTCTCCAACTCTCTTCACTCTTCTTATCTCATTACCGTTTACATCATATAGAGGCTCACTCATGACATCTCGTAGCTTTTTATCAAGCTCGGCTTTCTCATCTTTTGTACTTGCAAAAGCTGATTGGTTTAAGATGTTTACGATGGTATCTCTTTTTTGTGCAAATACTTTTGCTGTGAAATCTTTTGGATTGTCTTGGGCAACTTGGATTTTTTCATAAATCTCTTTGTTGAATTTTTGATAAAACTCGTCAGTACTCATTTTGTGATTCGGCTTGACTTTATCCAGCAGAGAAGCAACAGGTACATAGTAAGCCAGATTTTTTTTAGACTGGATTGTCTCATTATGTGCTTTTGTTCCTATCGGCTTTTTAGAGACCCAAAATGCAGGAGTTTTAAGCGTGCCGTCAAGTACTTTATAAAACGGGTTTTCTTCCATGTTTTGCATGTAACTCTCTCTTATGTGAGCAATTATATGATTTGGGGAGGTTCCTTCTATGAGTGGAACAATCTTTTTAAAGTTCTCTTTTGCATTTTGTTCGGTAAGTTCGTAATTTTTCTCAAAATTTGTAGATATATTTTGCAAGTAAGATTTACTCATTAGTCCCAGAAGAATTGCATCTTCGGCATGATGAAAGTTTGTATCACGGGACTTGTTGTCGACACTTAGTATGCGTCTTAGGTAACTTGTAGCACGCCCAGAGATAGACATCGCTCTTTGATTTTCTTTGAGCCTGTCTGTAAAAGGGTAGTAGCGTTTTAAAATCTCACCCAAAAGTTTTTCAGTATAGCTTGTTGCATGGAGCGATACATCATCTTTTACCTCTTTAAAGGTTTTATCTAAGCTCTCGGCTAAGAGATTTATTTTTTTCTTCATATTTATCTTGTAGCCTTTTTTCAGCTCTTCTACAAAGTTGATGTAAATCTCTCTTTTGTCTCCACTTAAATAATCAAGTGGTAACTTGTTGCCTTTTTTAGCATTTTCATCTTTTAAATCAAGAGCTTTGTTATACTCTGCATTGCTTCCGCCACATGCACGAGGAACAATGTGCTCAATCTCTGTTTTATCACTCAAGACTTCATCAATACTAAGTGGTTTGTGTGAATAGATTCCTAGCTCCCTTTGTTGCTCCCAAAGTTTTAGCTTTAGAAGGTACTCTTTGTTGTTTTGAGGGTTTAATTCCTTTGCTTCAAAATGTTTTTTATATTTTTCGATTAACTCTTGCCACTCCTTTTCATTTCTATCGTTTGCTGCTTTGATATCTCTTTTTACATCATCAGGTTGCGAGAGCTCTCTTGTCGATTCTAGCTTGATAATATCAAAAGATCCATATTTGTCATGCAAGTCGATTATAACCCTAAGTGCCCATGAAACTAGAGATTTTACAACATGGTTAGAGATACGATTTTCATCTATTTCATACTGCAGTTTTCCATCTTTGCTTTGAGGTTTTAGGTATCTAATACCTTTTAGAAAATGGGAGTAATTCTCACTTTTACTAACTCCTAAAATCTCTTTCGCATTACTCTCATTTTTACCTTCTTGTATCAATACAGTTAAATCTTTTAAGGCTTTTATAGAGTAGTTAGATGTTCCACTAACTTTGTTTTTATGCAGAGCAAGTGTAAAGTCTCTTGTTTCATCTTTAGAAAACTCAAGGTTGTATTTTTTAAAAAGTATTTCGATGTTTGTTAAAAGTTTTTCAGGGTTTACATTTAGATGTATCTCTGTTGCAATTGCATCAAAAATTTCCACAACTGATTTTTCTCTCAAAATAGTATTTAAGATGTCATTGTTTAGTTTTTTAAAAGAGGGAAGAAAGTTAAACTTAACAAGAGTGTTCGCTTCTTTTTTTCCTTTAAGCATTTTATACTCTTGAAAATTATTGATTTTTACATATTCATTATCAATTCCTAGTATCTTTTTAAAATCTTTTACACTATAAGAGCTTTTACACTTTAAACTATTTATATCTTCTAAAAGTGCTTCACGCAACTGCTCTTTTTGCTCTAAAGTTGCACTTGCACCGTCAATCTTCAAATCTCCAAGTAACTTATAGAGTTGAAACATATCAAATGAGTATGAAAAAAGAGGTGCAGATATCTCATCTTTGTAGATTAGACATTTATTGATATTTTCTGGATTTAGCGTAACAGCCTCTTGTGGAATGATGATATTTATCACTTCATTAGCAAACTTAGTAGCCAACTCATCACTTTCAAAAAAATCAAACTTTTGTTGAGCTTCTAAGATTTTCTCTATCTCTTTTTTTATATCTTCTCTGCGTATCATGTAGCGATAATTACCATGATTTCTAAAAGTTGGACTCTCTTTTTTAGACTCCAATTCCCAGATAATTTGCGCGGCAGTTTTATCTTTGTGTTTACACTTTAGTGCATCTAGATATGCTAGTGTTTCTGAAAATTTCTCTAAATCTTTTGGCACTTGAATCTCATCGCTCTGGCAATCACCAATTTTTTCTTTTGCTTCAAGCTCGGCTATTAAATCTTCTATTTTTAGTGACTTATATCCTCTATGTTTTGCCATGAATCTAAATATTGCAAATAGCTCATCATTATCAAGTTTTCTCTCGAACGCATCTATTGCTCTTAATTTCCAAATATCGTATCTGTTTTTTTCTTTATAGATAAGATTGTGAGAAGTAAAGAGCTGCTTTATACTTTTAATTCTCTTTTTTTTCTTATCAAGTAGACTTCTAGACTGTTTTTTCTCTCGCCTCTCTTGTTGAGTACCACCATCATGAGGGTTGTCACGCATTACTACACCATAGTCTAAAAGAGAATAACTGTTTTTTTCAAGCTCTTGCATTACAGAATACCCACAAGAAGTAACACCTAAGTCTAAAGATAAAATTTTCATTTTTTACAACCTTTTTCGTTAATAATGTATTTTAGCCAAATTTAAAAATATTTAAAAAAATCATCACATCGTTTTCTCAGCTACTTCTTGATACTCTATCGTTATAAAAACCTTACAAAGGCAGTAAAATTGTCCGATAAGCAAGATACAAAATTTGAAGATGCAGTAAAGACTATGATGTTTCATGTCGGGGAAGACCCGAGTAGAGAGGGGCTTTTAAAGACTCCGCAAAGAGTTAAAAAAGCATATGAGTTTATATTTGGCGGCTATAAAGAGGATCCAAGAGAGATTTTAAAGTCAGCTCTTTTTACAAGCTCAAATGATGAGATGGTTCTTCTAAAAGATATAGAGTTTTACTCTACATGTGAGCATCATCTTCTGCCTATTATTGGGCGTGTTCATGTGGCATACATACCGGATGGTAAGGTAGTGGGTTTGTCAAAAATTCCAAGAGTTGTTAATGTTTTTGCACGTCGTATGCAGATTCAAGAGCAGCTTACAGAGCAGATAGCAGATGCTATTATGGATACAATAGCACCAAAAGGTGTGGCAGTCGTTGTTCAAGCACGACATATGTGTATGGAGATGAGAGGAGTTGAGAAGATAAACTCTACAACGACATCATCGGCTCTGCGTGGTCTGTTTAAAAAGGATGAAAAGACAAGAAGTGAATTTTTCTCTTTGATAAACTCCCCAAACGGCTCTCGTTATTAGGTCTATTAAAAAGCAAGGAGATTTTGATGCCCTTCTCTTCACTAAAAGATAAAATATCAAATAAAAAATACTCGGTTGCTTTTGGCGAAGTTGTTAAGATAAATGCAACGGTAATTACAGCGCGTGGGCTAAAAGTAAGCATAAGCGATATAGTAAAAATTATCTCAAACGAGACAAACCAAGAGACTATAGGCATGGTAACAGAGATAGATGGCGCTACGTTTTTTATTACGCCATTTAGTTTTGTAGAGGGATTTTGTTCCGGCGATAGAGTTTTTTTAGATCAGACAGGTCTAAATATCCCTGTAGGAGAATCTCTGCTTGGGCGCGTAGTAGATCCGTTTATGAGACCCATTGACGGCAAAGGAGTAGTAAACGGCTCTAAGCTAATGCCGATTATAAAACCCCCGATAGCTGCCATGAAGCGTGGAATGATAGATGAGGTCTTTAGCGTAGGGGTAAAGAGTATAGATGGGCTCCTAACATGCGGAAAAGGGCAAAAGCTTGGTATTTTTGCGGGGAGTGGAGTTGGAAAGTCAACATTGATGGGAATGATAGTAAGAGGCTCTAATGCGCCCATAAAAGTTGTCGCACTCATAGGCGAGAGGGGCAGGGAGGTTCCTGAGTTTATTGAGAAGAATCTAGGTGGAAATCTTGAAAATACTGTAATTGTAGTAGCAACCTCAGATGACTCTCCGCTTATGAGAAAGTATGGTGCATTTGCGGCTATGAGCGTTGCTGAATTTTTTAAAGACCAAGGGCTTGATGTTCTTTTTATTATGGATTCGGTTACAAGGTTTGCCATGGCTCAAAGAGAGATAGGTTTAGCACTTGGCGAGCCACCGACCTCAAAGGGTTATCCGCCTTCATCTTTGACGCTTTTGCCTCAGCTTATGGAGCGTGCGGGAAAAGAGGAGGGCAAAGGCTCTATTACGGCATTTTTTACGGTTCTCATTGAGGGGGATGATATGGGTGATCCTATTGCAGATCAGTCACGTTCCATCCTTGATGGGCATATAGTGCTCTCACGCGAACTTACAGACTTTGGTATATATCCACCTGTAAATATACTTAACTCTGCTTCAAGAGTAATGAATGATATTATTTTACAAGAGCATCTAGTGGCTGTTTTGAAGTTTAGAAGGCTTTATACTATTTTAAAAGAGAATGAGATGTTAATTCGCATAGGTGCATATACAAAAGGTACGGATCCTGAGTTGGATGAAGCAATAAGCAAAAAGAGTGATATGGAGAAGTTTCTAATCCAAAATGCGATGCAGACGACTGAATTTAATGATACTATAGAGGAGCTATTGAAGCTTACAGACCCTTCATTATAATCTCACTATGTCTCCAGCTATCTCTTGAGGGTCTGCTCTTTTGAGTCTGCGTAATTGCTAGTTTTAATGAAGAGACTCTCTCAAATTTTTTCATAATATGGTTGATTTCACTATCTAAGCCAAAGATATCTATATATGTATAGATTATTGCTTCTGCACCTTTAAAACTGTTTTTCTCCATCAAGATAGCTACTCTTGTATGAAAACTTACTCTTAGCAAATCTCCTATTTTATTGTTTCTGCTTGATAAGCTAAGAAGCTGACCAAGCTCCTTTTTAATGCCTTTTATATTTCCCTCAAGTGCGTACTCTTCACACTTTTGCATAAGTTTATGCCAATGTTTCTCAAGAAGTATCCCAAGCTCTGTGTTTCTTAGATATTTGTAGATATCTAAAAGCTCATAACAGTTTTTAAAATCACTGTTTTCATAAGCATTTTGAAGCAAGAGGGCATGTTTGCATTTTAGATGTAGCTGCTCTACCCTTTTTGCTATATGTGGAATGTCATCAAGAGCTAGCAGCGCCTCTTTAGCTTTACTTGTCTGAGCAGCTTTGATATCCTCCTCTATCTCAAGAAGAGTCTCTTCTAGTTGCCTATTTAGAGCTATGTAGGTTGGTATCTGTTTAAAGAGTTCATTCTTCTCTATGAGGCTGTTAATAGTTCTAAAGTCTCTCTTTTGTATAGCTTTTAACAACTTTACAAACTCTTTATTTTGAGCGACCAAGAGCTTAATAAGCGGTTTTTTTGAGACTACGGTATTGTACTCTGCTAGTAGCGCTCTTGCTCCGGAGATATTCTCTTGGAGTATGTGTCTTTGCGCGTTTGAGAAAGCGAGCCTAAAGAGTTGCTCCATTTTTTTGTACTGTACGGTACGCTTTAGCGGCTCATATTTAGAGCTCATGGCATAAGCGAGTGCATACTTTTTTTCTAAAAAAAGTGTCTGAAATCGTAGATAGTTTTCAAATGCGTCAAATAGCTCTTTTATTTTGCTCTCTTTTGATTTTATATCTTTGTAAATATCTAGAATTTGCACAGCATGTAATCTGTTTTGATTAACTAATGATACAAGGGCATCTTCATAATCTTTTTCAAACCTATCTTCGAGCATTTTATGCTCATTTGAGCCTTGGAGCATCGGCTCTTTGGCTATGAGTGCAAAAGCTTCCTTTATTAGCTTGTTGGCAATTAAAGATTTTAATTTTGTAATGCCGGGAAGTTCTACATGTACGATTTCATTATCTTGCAGGGCAACGACTAGCGAGTCGCTGTTGATTATATCTACGGATAATATTTTTTTACTAAGCGAAATATATTTGCTATGTGCAATTTTATGCTTTTTTATGTCAATTATTGAAATGGTGTTTGAGTCGCCGCTAACCATTACATAGTCAGGGTTTGGCATTACGATTATATTCTGTATGGATCTTATTGGGGTATCTATGCTTTTGTAGTTGTTCTCATCTAAGAGAGAAACAATATCTACCTTGCCGTTGTCTTTACCACATATCAGTGTCTCTTCATTTAAAAAACATATAGCATTAATTCTGGTTCTATTGTAGGTAATAATATTTTTGTTTACTTGAGTGTAGAGGTCAATTATATATATTGCTCCTCCATAGCCGCTACAAGCAAAATTATTTTTATAAAATGCAAAGGAGCTAACATAGTTTTCACTCTGCTTTGACATAATAGTTCTGTCATGCGGGAAAGAGCAGAGTCTAGAGAGCAGGGAGGATTGATTTATTTTATACTGTAGCACCCTTGCATTTTTAGTTCCGGCTATTATATAGTTTGAAGATAAATCAAAGCTCACAATATCTATATCTTCGCCATGCACCTCAATAGTATTAACTATCTCCTTAGATAGCAACTCTACTATATAGATAACCCTATTATTTACAAAGCAAAATAGTTCAGAGTTTGGGCTAAAGGCAGAGGCAGTTACCGTTGAGTTGAGATACATGTTAGCGATGCTTTTTTTTACCTCGCACTCACCAAAGTCAAATATTTTTATCCCATGAAACTTTGTGCTATAAGCAACCAGAGAATCATTTAAGGCTTTCATTGTTGTAATATCTGATTTTGCTCTTTGGCATCTATATATTTTAGGCATAAATTATTATAAGTAAAAGATGTAGTATTTGAACTGAAATTTTAGGAAAAAAGTAACAATAGAGCCGTTCTTTGACGACTCTACTATTTTAGAAGTCTAGCATCTCAACTTCTGAGTAAGCTTTGATTAGGTGTTTGCCCATTTGACCCTCGTAAGCATCCCATGAGTGATACTCTTTTAGCTTCTCATGAACTTCCGGCTTAATCTCATAGCTAGCTATGCCTTCATCATAAGCTTTTTGAGCACCCTCTAGTACAATTTTTAAGTACTTTAAAAAAGGATCGATAGTTTCGCTTATTTTACCGCTTGACGGTCCATGACCCGGTACATAGAGAGTATATTTTTTAAATCCGTCTTCTTGATTTTTTATTTTTTCAAGAACTTTTATATTTTCAATAATGCTTGAAGATTCATCAAATGCTCCAAAACGGTTTGTAATAAGGTTGTCACCGATAAAAAGAGTATTAGAGTTTGTATGCTCGATTAATATATCAGTATCTGAGTGTCCTTTTGTATAGTGACGCATGATAAATGTTTGACCGTCAACAACAACCGTCTGCTTATTCTCAACACCTTGGTTTGGAAAAGTAAACGGTTTTGTTCCCTCTAAGTTTCCTGATAATCTATCTAAAATACCATACCAAGTTTCGGCAGAATTGTCTTTGACTTGCTCAATCATATATGTTAGTGCATAAATTGGAACTTCAGGATACTTCTCTTTGATGTTTTTGTTTGCAAACCAGTGATCGCCATGTTTGTGAGTATTAAATACGGCAATAATAGGCTTTTTACTTATTTTTTCTATCTCGGCAAGAATTTTTTTACCTACATTATAGTTTCCGCCCGGATCGATTATAATAAGCCCATTTTCACTCTCTATTATTGCAGGATTATTCATAAATCCTTCGTTTTCTTTGCTAGGCTCAGTTTCCGGACCATGCATAACATAAACATTTTGGTGCATTTTCTCAAATTTAAAATCACCTAAACTTCCTAAAGTAAAAGCATTTAGCGATATTGAGAAGAGTATAGCAACTGAAGCTAAAAGAGTAGCTTTTTTCATCTTGTCTCCTATGTTGTTTTGATTTTTTTGCAAGGAATATTATACTTTTTGAAGAGCTAATCCTCCCTAGGGAGGATTAGGTAGTTTTGGCTACGCTCTACCTGAGAGCATACCGTGGATTGTCATTGGTTTAAGTAGATAAACTTTTAACAGCCACATAATCCATCTCTCTTTTGTCGGATCAAGAGGAAATGAAGGAGTCGGCTTTTTGCTCCAGTCAAACTCAGCGAGCATAACGGTACCAAGTCCTGTAATAAGTGGACAAACCGTATATCCGTCATATTTAGCAGTCGGCTCTTTGCCTTCCATTACAGATATTACGTTATCTACAACAACTTTGTACTGCTTACGAGCCGAGCCGCCGGTTTTACCCATCGGTACACCCGCACAGTCACCTACAGCCCATACATTAGGGAAGAAAGATGATTGAAGAGTCTCTTTGTTAACTGTAATCCAACTACCGGCAGAACCAACTTTTGATTTACCGACAACATCAGGTGTTTTTTGCGGAGGAGCAACATGCAAAAAGTCATACTTAAATGTAACAGGCTCGCTAACCTCAACTTCTTTGAAAATTGGATCGCCCATCTCATCTTCAAACTCTTTCTTCTCCATCCACCACTTGTTGAATGTAGCTGTTTTAGCAACAGGATCTATCTCAACTAGGTTATGCTTGTAGTTTGCTATAAAACCTCTCTCTTCAAACTGCTTAACAATAGGAACATTATAATCAGGAATACCAAATAGTGCACCATTATTAGTGTTGAAAGTAAGCTCAACTTTATCACGTACACCTGCTTCTACAAGACGCGCATGTGTTAGATACATAATTTTAAGCGGAGCACCACCACACTTAAAAGGCCCTCTTGGGTTAGAGAAGAGTGCTTGAAGTTTTTCAGGTCCTTTATGCGCTTTTGCTTTGTTTATAAGCTCTTGAATACCTGCCCATGTTGCAACAGCACCATCTTGGAAGTAAAGAGAGTGTACTCCATTTTGGGTAACTACTTTTTTTGTAGCCGCATTATCTTTTCCAGATGATGTAATCTCACCTTCTAAACCTTTAATAGCACCATAGTTAAGGTTAGCACCGGCTGCTATAATTAGTTGATCGTAAGTAACCTCTTGGGCTCCATCAACAACAACTTTATTGTTATCAGGATCTACAGAAGTTACACTCCCTTTAATTAGCTTAACACCGCTTGGAACGAAATCATCTCTTTTGTAGATAATATCATCTATCTCCCAGACACCACTAGCAACCAATGTTTGACCAGGCTGATAAGAGACAGATAAAGGATCAGGCTCAATTACGGTAATATCAGCATTTGAAATAGTATTGTTAAGACGTGCTGCCGTACTCATGCCGGCTAGACCACCACCTAAAATTACTATCTTACCTTTAACATCCGAAGATGCTGATGCTGTTGCAGTACCAATAGTAGCACTTGCTAAAACAGATGCCGCTAATGGTGATACTGTTAAGTATTTTAAAGCCTCACGACGAGACATAATCTCCGGATGCTTATCAACTTCATTTAAAATCTCTTCTAAGATCTCATTCTTTCTCATGATTTTCCTTTTTTGTGATAAAGTTATCAATTTTACATCTTTGCGCCTTAAGGGAGTTTTAAAATATACTATATTTTAACACTTTAGTGCTATTTAATGCGCATATATGCTCATAAGCCAAGAGCAGTTTTTATTTAATAATTATATATTTTATTTATAATAAGCTGAGTTGATACTACAGAGTTGAACTCATTTTTTACAACCCTGTAACTACATGTTAACTTTTTTTCACTAGGCATAAGGAGAGCTTTTTTAAACTGTATTAGTTCTATACTTTTTCTATCATGTGCAGACTGTTTAATTGTTATTTTTGTGTGAGACTTCTCTTTGCCAAAATATTTTATATCTACTATTTGAGCATCTTTTATTAAAAAAAGAGGGCGGGAGTTTGCTTCACCGTATGGCTCAAAACTCTCAAGCAGTTCAAGTAGTTCAAAGTCTATCTCTTGGCTTGGAAGTATGCCTATGATACCATCTAAGGGCAAGAAGTCTGAAGGGTTGAGTTTTGAAGCACTTCTATTGAGGGCATTTTTAAAAGAGTCTATCTTGCTCTCTTGCAGACCAAGACCCGCAGCCATCTTATGTCCACCAAATTTGCTTAAAAAATCACTGTTTTGTTTTATAAGCTCATATATGTCTACATTTCCTATGCTTCTAGCGCTCCCTTTTGCAACTCCATCGTTTATGCTTAGAACAATTGCCGGTTTTTGAAAATGTTCTACTAGTCTTGAAGCGACAATTCCAACAACACCTTCATGCCACCCATCTTTGGCAACAACGATGACGTTATCATCTTTAGCTAGCTTTAATGCTTCGTTTGTTGTTTGAGCCTCAGTCTCGCGCCTCTGTTCGTTAAGTGCATTTAGCTTTTCAAACTGCGAGTAAGCTTCACTAATAGATGTGGCTGTTAGAAATTTTAGTGCAATATCGGCATCTTCGAGTCTTCCTGCAGAGTTTATTCGCGGCGCTATGGCAAAAGCTATATCTTCTGATGTTATGGCACTTTTGTTTAAAAAATCTCTTATTATAATAGAAGAGGGTCTTTGAGAACTCATTAAAACTTTTAGCCCCTCTTTTACGAGAGCTCTGTTTATGTCGGTAAGCGGCATTATGTCGGCAATTATGGCAATAGACAAAATATCTAAAAACCCCTTCATATCAATAGAGAGGTTTAGTTCTCTTTTAATAAGCCCAAGAAGCAGCCAAGCGACTTGCGCTCCGCAAATCTCTTCAAACGGGTAGGTGCATTTTGAGAGTTTTGGGTTTACTATCGCGTAGGCTTCGGGAAGTATAGCTGAGGGAGTGTGGTGGTCTGTTATTATAAGTTCAATGCCTCTGGCCTTGCAAAGCCGGGCAGCCTCTATCGCTGTAATACCGTTATCCACCGTAATGACAATGTCGGCATCTACCCTATTTAATACGTTTGGACTTATACCGTAACCGTCAACAAAACGATTAGGTATTATGCTCTCTAGCGGGTATGGAATCTGTCTGAAAAAATCAACCATAATGGCAGTTGAGCTTACCCCATCAACATCATAGTCTCCGACAAGAACTATCTTTTTTCTCTCTCTTATGGCATCAGCTATTTTTTTAGCGGCCTTTTTGCCGTCATGTAGAAGCTCTGGGTTTGGAATCTCAGAGAGTCTCTTCTCCTGATTGTCAAATCTTTTAGAGAGAATCCCAAAAAGAGCCGATTTGCTCAAAATAGGAATATCGTCAAAAATATGCATATTTAAGTGTATATTACTTCTGTTGTGAAATATTTAAAGTTGCTTCAACAAATGCAAGAATTGAAGGGTTTGGAGTCTGAAGTCTTGAGGTAAACTCAGGATGAAACTGAACACCTAAAAACCATGGATGATCTTTTATCTCTACAGCTTCTATCAGCCCGTTAGATTCGCCTGTGATAATCATGCCGGCATCCTCAAGCTCTTTGCGATAGGTCGGGTTTGCTTCATATCTGTGGCGGTGTCTCTCATTAATCGTTTTTGCTCCGTAGTAAGCTTTGCGAAGGATAGAGCCCTCTTTTGTATCACACGGATACTCTCCAAGTCTCATAGTTCCGCCCATTGGAGATTTATGCGTTCTAAGTTGTGTGTTTCCGCTTTGATCCATAAAGTTATCTATGAGATAAATCATAGGGTATGGAGTATTCTCATCAAACTCTATGGAGTTTGCGTTCTCAAATCCAAGCACATTTCTTGCATACTCAACAAGAGTTAACTGCATACCAAGGCAGATGCCAAGATATGGAATTTCGTTTACACGTGCATACTCGATAGCTTTAATTTTACCCTCGATACCACGATTTCCAAATCCGCCTGCAACTAAAATAGAGTCACAATCCCCCAAAAGAGCCTCAGTGCCTCTGCTTTCAATCTCCTCACTATCAACCCAGTGGATATCTACGCGCGTATCTAGGTGCGCACCCGCATGTATAAGCGACTCTGTGAGAGATTTGTAAGACTCTTTTAGCTCAAGATACTTTCCAACAAATCCTAAAACTATGCGATTTTTAGGTTGAACTATTTTTTTTACAAGAGAGTCCCACTCCTCCATATCTGGATTAAGTTCGCCGAGCTCTAACTCTTTAGAGATAGGTTTTAAGATATTTTGTCTTAAAAATGAGATTGGAACATCATAGATTGAAGCTGCATCAAGTGCTTCTATAACGCTATCGGCAGAGACATCGCAGCTCATAGCCAACTTCTTTTTGAATGTTTTTGGCAGGGCGTTTTCGCTTCTTGCAATTATCATCTGCGGAGTTATACCGATACGGCGGAGCTCTTGTACCGAGTGCTGAGTAGGCTTACTTTTTAATTCACCGGCAGCTTTGATATATGGGATAAGAGTAACATGTATAAAAAACGTACCCTCAACTTCCTCATCATGTTTCATCTGACGAATTGCTTCCATAAAAGGAAGACCTTCGATATCTCCGACTGTTCCGCCAAGTTCAACTATGAGAATCTCATGACCTTCACCCGCCTCTTTTATACGCTTTACAATTTCGCCTACAATATGTGGGATAACCTGAATAGTCTGCCCAAGATAGCCACCCGCTCGTTCACGTTCGATAACAGCAGAGTAGACCTGACCGGTAGTAAAGTTGCTTGATTTGAGGTAGGAAGTATCTAAAAATCTCTCATAGTTTCCTATATCAAGATCTGTCTCAGCTCCATCTTTTGTAACAAAAACCTCGCCATGCTCAAGCGGACTCATAGTTCCAGGGTCAACATTTATATATGGATCTATTTTTAACATACCGACTTTTTTGCCTGCATGTTTTAGTAGCGTACCAATGCTAGCCGCCGTTATTCCTTTTCCAAGAGAACTTAAAACTCCGCCGGTAACAAAAATATATTTAGTCATAAAATAGCTCCAAAATGTTAAACATAGCCGCGATTATAGTATAGAATCTCTTAAATTTAAGTATATGATTTTAAAAAAATATTTAGCTCAAAGTTTTTTTTGTTATAATTACATAACTTCAAAAGGGTACTCTCTAACCCTCTTAATAGACTAAATTGAAAGATTTTTATGGATTCAGCACTCTTATATATCGTCATGGCTTTAGGTGTCTCAACTGTACTAAATCTATTTTTAAAACGCTTTGGTATATCTCAAATAATAGGCTATATTCTTACGGGTACTATAATGGTTTATGCACTTGATTTGAGATATATGGATGATTCGACAACGCTTGAGCATATAGGCGAGTTTGGTATAGTTTTTTTAATGTTTACCATAGGTCTTGAGATATCTTTGACAAAGATGAACAGCATGAGAAAGGAGATATTTTTAAATGGATTCATGCAGGTCGGTTTTACGGCTTTAACGGTTTATCTCATAAGCCACTATATATTCTCTTTAGAGTCAATCTCGGCGCTTATTCTCTCTCTTGCTTTTGCACTATCCTCTACCGCAGTAGTTCTTAGCTACCTAAAGAGTTCAAAAGAGATACACAACCCTTACGGTCAACGCGCAACCGGTATATTGATATTTCAAGATATCGCCGTGATACCGATACTTATACTTTTGGGATTTTTAACCAGCAAGAGCGATCACTCGGTAATTCTTATACTTAGAGATACATTTATAAGTGCCGTTTTTGTTATAGGGTTTATGTTTATTGTCGGCAAGAGAATAATGACTTGGCTTTTACACTTTTCAGCTTCAAGTGAAGTTGACGAGCTCTTTATGGGTTCAGTTCTTTTTATAGTCGTAAGTGCGGCACTTCTGGCTTCTTATATGGGCTTTACATACTCACTTGGAGCGTTTGTTGCGGGGATGATTATAGCGGAGACAAAGTATCACCATAAAGTAGAAGCGGATATTGCTCCTTTTAAAGATATTCTTCTTGGAACATTTTTTATTGTAGTGGGGATGAAGGTAGATATTTTGTTCTTCATTGACAATATCGGATTTATTATCGGTATCTTCTTGCTTGTTTTGATTTTAAAAACTGCTATTACCTACTTTGTTGTTCGCTTAACATCTTCACATGTCCTCTCTCTTAAAACCGCACTTGCTATCTCTCAAGTAGGAGAGTTCTCTTTTGTTATTTTTGCCGTTGCGAGCATGGGAGGCTTGCTAGAGAAAGAGCTTGAATCTCTTTTTGTTCTGATTGTTATATTTTCAATGATAGTAACTCCGTTTTTTATCTCAAAAATAAATATGTTTGTAAGCCATGTAAGCCGTCATCAATATCTGGGGCTTGATACCTCCACCTTTGTCTCTAGAAAAAATCATGTAATTGTTTGCGGTTATAGTATTATAGGTAAATTCGTTGCTAAAAACCTTGACGCTCTTGGTGCTTCTTATGTTATAATCGACAACAATCCAAAACATGTAAACGAGGCACTCTCTGCGGGGAAAGAGGCCTATCTTGGAGATATGTCGAAGCACTCACTCTTAGAAGCACTCAATGCTGATAGCTCTGCAGCAATAATTGTAACACTGGATAATGTCGAGAAAAAAAGAGCAATCTGCGAAGCAGTGTTAAAATATACAAAAGATATCAACCTAATTGTAAAAGTATCAACGCTTGAAGATAAAGAGAATCTGCAGGATTTGGAAATAACATCTATAGTTGATAGTAAAGTTGAGATAGGGCGTCTGCTTGTAGAGAGAATGCTTACATGCAAGATGAGGTACTAATAAGATGAAAAATGTGTATATTACAGACTTGGACCACACCTTTTTACGGACGGATTTAAGTGTAAGTGCATTTACAAAAGAGATATGGAATAGTTTTTCAGCCCAGTCGATAGTTAGCATTGCAACTGCTAGAACATACAAAAAGACCGCACAGTTTCTAAAAAATGTAGATATTAACGCACCCATGATACTCCTTGACGGTGCTTTAGTCGCGACAATAGATAAAAAAATAATAGATACAAAGTTTATAAACAAAGAGGTGGGTGACGCAGTTATACAGGAGGGTGCAAAATTTGGTATATACCCCTTTATACTATCTTTAGCAGATAGCAACCTAAGCGAGACATTCTCCTACTCCACTGTTTTAAATATGCATCAAAAAGAGGTGCTTAAAAATTACAAGAATGATGACCATCATAATCAGCAAAGAGATCTTCGTGCGATGAGAGATAATTTTAAAATCGTATATTTTGGCGAGGAGGAGTTGCTAAGGAGGGTCGCTACTCACATGAGAGAGATTTTTGGAGACTCATTAAAGTATATTTTAGCCCCGGAGGCTTATGTAGGCTGCTACTTTTTAACCCTCCTGCACAAAGATGCAGATAAATCACACGGCATACGAGCTATTAGTGAGGCTATGGACTTTGACCTTGAAAAACTGACTGTGTTTGGAGATAACCTTAACGATATAGGTATGTTTGAGTTAGCAGGAACTTCGGTTGCGGTTGCTAATGCGCAAGAGGGTGTGAAAAAAGCGGCAAAAATTGTTCTTGCTCACACAAATGATGAAGATGGTGTTGCAAACTATCTTGCAGGATTAAAAAATGCCTAAGAGGCTAATTATGACTCCTATGGTAATCATAGGGGTGCTCTTCTTTTTATTTGGCTTTGTTACATGGTTAAACGGCTCGCTCATTCCGTTTTTAAAGGCAATATGTGATCTTAACGAGTTCGAGGCTCTCTTTGTTACTTTTGTCTTTTATATAGCTTATACGGTTATGGCTCTGCCAATGTCTTATGTCATTGAGAAGACCGGCTATAAAAACGGCATGATCTTAGGTCTGGCAATAATGGCGGCAGGGAGTATTCTGTTTATTCCGGCTGCACATAGTGCTAGTTTTTTACTCTTTTTAGCAGCTCTTTTTATACTTGGGTCCGGTCTTACTATTTTACAGACTGCCTCAAACCCATATATAGTCTGCTTAGGACCTATAGAGAGTGCGGCTATGCGAATAAGCATTATGGGGCTTTTAAATAAAGGGGCGGGGGTTGTTGCTCCTATTCTCTTTACCGCTCTTATACTCTCAGACATAGGCTCTCTTGATGCTCTCTCGGCTGAGACAAAGGAGGAGCTCGCTTCAAAACTTATACTCCCATATATAGTTATGGCGCTTATACTAATATCTTTAATGGCTCTTGTTAAATTCTCTAAGCTTCCTGAGCTTGAGTTTGAGAAAGATGAAGTGAGGGAAAAAAAGAGTATCTTTGCTTCTCCACGGGTTGTTTTAGGAGCAATTGCGCTATTTTTTTATGTCGGTATAGAGGTAATAGCAGGCGATACCATCGGTCTTTACGGAGGGCATTTGGGTATGGCAAATGTTACTTCGCTTACCTCTTATGTAATGTCTTTTATGGTGCTTGGTTACGCACTGGGAGTCGCGCTTATACCAAAATATCTCTCACAAGAGCAGGCACTTCTCCTATCAGCACTCTTAGGAATACTATTTTTATTCGGTGTAGTGGCTTCATCTCAAAGTCATGGTATCTCTGAACTCTTATGGGGGTGGAGCGGTATTAGGACTCTTCCAAACACCGTGACCTTTGTAGCACTTTTAGGATTTGCAAACGCCCTTGTCTGGCCAAGCATCTGGCCTCTTGCACTAGAGGGTTTGGGAAAACAGACGGCACAAGGAAGCGCTCTTTTAATTATGGCAATTGCAGGGGGAGCAATACTTCCTCTTATATTCGGCAAGATATCTTATGTAAGCGGAGATATGCAGTCAACTTATCTTATGGGTGTAATCTGCTACCTTTTTATACTCTTATACGCTTTAAAGTGGCATAAAATAAAATCTTGGAAAGAGTTTTAATAACTTATAAAAAATTAAAGAGTACATTTTATTGTTTATAAAGATTTAAGTGAAAAAGAATAAAGTATAGTTGTTAAAATAACATTTGCAAATAAAATGTAATTTTAACAAATTCCTACAAGGAGCTTGTAATGAAAGTTTCACCAAGAAGAGATTTCTTTAGATATATGGCTATATTCGGACTTGCAACGTGGGGCGTTACACCACTGTTGGCAAAAGGAACAAAAGAGAAGACAATGTATCAAGATAGCCCAAAAGATGGTAAAACATGTGTAGAGTGCCTCCACTTTTTGCCAGAGACGAACGAGTGTAAAATAGTAGAGGGCTCTATCAGTCCGGAGGGCTGGTGTATACTATACTTTAAAGACCCAAGACTAAAGTAAGCAAAACAGAATCATTACATAGAGAATTTAGAACATTAAATTCACTTTGAGCTTAAGTAAGGTTTCATAGCGGCAGTCGTATGCTTTATAACATTTTGAACCGAAGAGGGATTTAACTCCTCTCCTATTGTGTGTAAAAATGAACTATAAAACTGCCAAGATATAGATATAGAGTCTACAAGAAAATCTATATCTTCTTCGCTATCAATTTTAAGCTCTTTATTTAGTATTAGGTTATTCATAACTTGTCTTATTCGCCTACGGTGTGCTATGTTGTCTTTTATGTAAAGATCTTCTAGTAGAGAGTCTCGTGCAAAAAGCGATAGTAGCTCCTTAAAGAAAAAACGGTATCTCCACTGTATCTGTACAAGCACCTTCTCATGCTCATGTAAAGCAGCAATGGTTTTTGGAAGTTCATCTATGGGAAGTGTCGCCTCTTTGCGCATTTTTATATATAGCAAACGAACTATCTCTTCACGATTTTTGTAATGATAGTGTAGATTACCGGGGCTTATCCCCATCGCTTTTGCTATATGATTTGTAGTAGAGGATTGAGTGCCCGCTTCATTAAAAAGTTCACAGGCTGCTTCTAAAATAGCTTCTTTTCTTGACATATTTGCTCCTTATATTTAAATTATAGTGTAATTACTCTACTAGGTCAATAAGATTCATATTTTTCAAACAGCCTTAAATAGCCTTTTAAATCACTACTTTAGAGATATCTAGCAATAAATTAGAGTAATTGCTCTTGACATTCTATTTTTATTAGCATATACTTTTAGAGTAATTACACTATTTTTTTAAAAGTGTAAATAAAAGAAGGAGATAAAAATGAAGTTACTTCAAAGTTTAACGCTTAGCGTGGTAGTAGGTTTAGGTTCTTTGCATGGGGCAAACTATAATGTTGATGTTAGTCATTCAGATATAGGCTTTAGTGTAAAGCATATGATGATTAGTAGTGTTAAAGGAAATTTTGAGAAGTTTAGCGGTACTTTTGAGATTGACGAAAAAACAAAGCAGTTCTCTGCGATAAACGGTACAGTAGAAGTTGCAAGCATAAACACTAAAGATGCCAAAAGAGATGCTCACCTTATAGATCCAGATTTTTTTGATGTGGAAAAATATCCAAAAATGAGCTTAAAACTTCTCAAACACAGTGGAGATAAGGCAACTTTTGAGCTTACTATAAAAGATGTTACAAAAGTAGTAACTCTTGATATTGATGATATTAGCGACACAATAAAAGATCCATGGGGAAATACGAGAATGGCGTTTGAGCTTGAGGGAGAGATAAACCGTAAAGATTTTAACATGAACTTTAACGAACTACTAGAGACCGGCGGTCTAATGGTTGGGGACAAAGTAAAGTTTGAAATCGTTATAGAGGGAATTCAAGCTAAGTAAATATAAGAGGGCACTGTTTATTTTAGTCCCAAATGAGCGTCATAGGCTAAACGTATTACGCCTATGGCGTAATTTGAGGAGTTGTTATAGCGCATAATCTTTTTTGCATACGCTCTTAGATATTGAAGCTCATCTTTGTTGCATGTAAAGCAGTCGTAGGTTTTATTAGACTTTTTACTCTTCTGATAAACTAACGAAGCATTATCATTTTCAAACTCATAGTCGTACCATTTTGACTCGATATCTACAATATCAGGCATTTTACTCCACTCTATCATCTCTGTAAAGTCAGCTTTTTTATGTAAAAATTTACCGGCAGAGACAATAGCATCTTCCATCTTTGTCAAATCAGCAATCTCTGTTTTGTAACCTTGGGCATAAACAAAACTGTTTGGCATAAATTGTGGAATTCCTACCGCTCCGGCGTAAGAGCTTGGCAGATTACACTCCTCAGGCGTTACCCCTTTTTTGTAGCAGTGGGTAATTATGGAAGCCATATTTGTTTTCCCCATGTTTAATAGCCACTTCTCTCTAGGCGAGTTTGGTTTTGTCCTAACTACTAAAGTGTTAAAAACAATAAACGCATCATGAGTTGGTTTTATCTTTCCGAGTTTTGTCTCTTTGATTAAGATAGCGGCAATTATCTCGCGGTTCACGCCAAATTTCTGCTCTGTATAATCATAAACTTCAGCATACTTTTTTAAATGCTCTACCATCTCCGGCACATATTTAACAAGGGTGTTATTTGCTTTTTTCTCATTTTTTTTATGAGTTTTAATATACTTTGGCTGTAGATATTTATAGCTTACTTCATCAAACTTCTGTGTTTTAAAGTATGAGAGCAAAAACTTGTTTGCATATTTATATGATACGCCATCTTTTACGACTTTGTTACATATGTCCGTATAATCTCTGTTTTGAAAGGTACAGTTGTCATATTTTGCAAAAAGCAGGGTAGAAAACAGAAGTGTAAAAATTATTTTAGACATCGAGAACTCTTTTTAGATTTTATTGGCTTTTAGTATAGCATTTTAACTAAAATATAATTTTAAGCAGCAGAAATATTTGTTATAATTTCAAAAAATATTATAATCAAACAGGGAGTATAAATGGAAGTGGATAAGGCGTGTGATAACAAAATATGTATGAAGAGCGATGAGTGCGCTCGTTACCAATCGTTTGTAGATGGAAACAGAGACTACAAAACTTTTAACGGTACTGAGACAAAAGGGTGCGGTCAGTTTATACAGAAGTAGAGTTTACCTCATTTAATCTTTGCGGCGTGCCTATGTCATGCCATCTACCATCATAGAACAAACCACTTACTTTGCCGTTGTTTGCAGCTTCTCTAAGTAGAGGCGCAAGAGGTGCTTTTTTGTTTTTTGTTTCCTCAAATAGTTTGGCAGAGTAGTATCCAATTCCGGAAAATGTATATCTTCCTTTTGTGTCGTTACTAACTCTGTTTTTACGAAGTGCAAAATCTCCGCTTTGGTTATGTTTTGGATTTGGAACTAAAATCAGATGAGCCAAGTCACCCCTTAAGTCAAAGTTTGTTTCAAACTCATAGTCGCACCATATATCGCCGTTTACTACTAGGAAAGTTTCGTTCTGGATAAGAGGGAGAGCATTGGCAATGCCGCCAGCGCTCTCAAGAGCTCCGGTTTGTCTCTCATCAGAGTAAATCAGATTAACCCCCCACTGTGAACCATCACCCAAACTCTTCTCTATCATGTCACCGAGATACTCTATGTTTATAATTATCTCGCTAAATCCAAGATATGCCAGTCTCTCTATATGCCAAACAATAAGGCTCTTGCCATGAACTTTTAGAAGCGGTTTTGGAATTTTATCCGTAAGAGGACGCATTCTCTCCCCGCGTCCTGCTGCTAAAATCATCGCTTTCATTTTATACTGCTTAGAAATTTTGCAAATTTGTGTGTTTCGTTATATCTACTTGCCGTATCAATAACGTATTTTAGAGTAAGTGGTATATCTTTTAAGTAGCCATTTTTTTTATCACGAATATAAAGACGTGAGAATACACCAAGTATTTTTATATGTCTTTGAAGCCCCATAAAATCAAACCATTTTATAAATGTATCATTATCTACTTTCAATCCTTTTTTATCACGAAACTCTAGAGCCAACTCTTTTATGCTTCTTCTGTCATAGGCGACGTAACAATCTTTTAGTAGCGATACCAAATCATATGTTATTGCACCGCTCATGGCATCTTGATAATCAATAAGAGCGATTTTTTTCTCCTCTTTTAGCATAATGTTTCTTGAGTGAAAATCACGATGAACAAATGTGTCTTGAGGCTGCTCTAAAACAGTATCCGAGATGGCTTCAAGGGTGCTGGCAATAAGCTCCTTTTGTTTTTGTTCAAGCTCTATTTGGAGGTACTTCTCTAGATACCACTCCTGCATTAGATTCATCTCAAGATGTAAAAAATCTTTGTCGTAAAGGGGAAGATTGCTCGTATCGGCTTTTTGCATCTTTAATATAGTATTTATAGCTTTTGTGTAGTACGCTTTAAAGTTGTTTTGGTTTAATATATCTAGGTAGTGAGAAGTCCCAAAATCCTCTAGTATCAAATAACCATCATCTATATTTTGTTCAAAAATTTCAGGTACGCTTACATCCACATTTTGAAGCTTTGAAGTAACATTTATAAATAAGACAAGCGACTCCTTCTCAAGGGAAGAGTCCATTAAAAGAGCTGTTTTATTGCCATCTCTTAATCTGAAATACTTTCTAAAACTAGCATCTGCCAACTCGGATTCGACAATATAATTTTTAAAAGCCGTTGTCTCTAGCCATCTCTTAGTTTTACTCATAAATAGCACCCAATATAGAATCTTTTGACGCTCCGGTAACGGAAGATAGTTTAACACATTTTTTGTTCACTCTCTCATGTGCTAGCCATGCAAAAGCCATAGCCTCCATAAACTCACTGCTTGCTCCGTACTTATCACTTGATGAAACCTCTATATCTTTTAGTTCTTCTTGGAGTCTATGCATAAGATAGCCGTTTTTAACGCCGCCGCCACAGACTATAAGCAGAGATATCTCGTTTTTCTTGATCTCTTTTACAATGCTTGAGACAGTTAGTTCTAAAAGTGTTGCCTGTACATCTCTTTTTTTTATATAGCTATTGGCACCTTTTTTTTGTATAAAAACCTCAAGCTCTCTCTTAATCCATGCTCCATTAAAAAGCTCACGTCCCGTACTCTTTGGAGCTTTTTTTGAGAAGTATGGTTCACTAAGCATCTGCTTTAGTAGTTCTTTATTTGGAGTTCCTGATTTTGCCCATTTTCCATCCTCATCAAAGGTTGTGCTATTGTGAAGCCAAACCCAGTAATCCATAAGAACATTTCCGCATCCGGTATCATACCCTATGGGTTTCTCTCCCAAAATAGTTAAATTTGCCATTCCACCTATATTTAAAACAGCAACGTTAGCCTTTAATCTTGAGAAAAGATATTGATGAAAAGCAGGTGTAAAAGGAGCGCCCTGACCGCCAAGTGCTATATCTTTTCGCCTAAAATCACTAACAACACTAACACCGGTTTGTGCTGTTATAACATTGGGATTGCCAAGCTGCATGGAGAAAGGATAGTTGCTATTAGGATTATGCCAGAGTGTTTGCCCATGCAGACCGATAGCCGTTATCTGCTTTTTATCTATCTTTTTCTCAGATATAAACCGCTCTAGGGCATCAGCGTACATTTTACCCAAGCGAGTATCGAGTTCGCCAAGTTTACTAAGAGTTGTCGAAGTATTTATGGCTTTTAGAACCTCTTTTTTTATCTCTTTATCAAATGGATATGCACCCGAGTGTAGAAGCTCAAAACTCTCTTGTTTGATTTGGCAGTAGGCAATATCAATGCCATCAAGACTTGTTCCGGACATTACACCGATATAAAATTCACTCACTCTTTTCTCCTCCGAGTTGAACGATTATAAATGCAACGGCAGTGCCGATAACTATCTGCCAAGAAAAACCAAGATCTACTCCAAAACTGTAGGGCTGTAGTGCCAAAACTGTTAAAAATCCGCCTATGAGACCCCAAAAAACACTCCTTTGGTTCCCACGTGATGTAAATATTGCCGAGAAGTATACACCCAAAAGACCGGTATATGCAAATGCCATAACACCAAGTGCAAAACTGATAAGGGAGAGGTCGCTGTATCGTTGCCAAAAATAGCTAATCATAGCCATTAGAGATAAAACAACCGCAAAAAATAGCACCGCAGCTCTTGATGCTTTTACAAAATGATACTCATCAACTTGGCTACGCTTTAGCTTCCATGGTCTATATAAATCTTCAACTGCGACCGATGCCATAGCGCCAAGTACCGAGTTTGCACTCGAGAGTGCTGCAGCAATAGCTCCAACGGTAACCAAGCCTCTTAAGCCTTCGGGCATCTCATTTAAAATATAGTACATAAAAATCGTGATTTTTTCACCATCAAAACTCTGCTCGATACTGCTTTGCATATAAAAAAGATACAAAAGTGCTCCGATTGTCAAAAAGAGAAGCACAACGGGGATGGTAAGAAGAATTGAGATTATAAGTGATTTGGCAGCCTCATTTTTGTTTTTACATGCTAGAACTCTTTGCGTCATATCCTGATCAAGTCCAAAAGCTGCAATATTTAAAAGAAGCCAGCCGCTAAGAAGAGCAATAAGACTGAATTTACCATCAATTGATGTATCTATAAAGGTTAGTTTGTTTTGTTCGCTAAGAGTCTTTAGAATCTCAATATTATCTAAAGAGTAGTAGAGATATATAAGCACGGCAATACCTGCTCCAATATAAGTTACGGCTTGAATAACATCGCTTAAGATAATGGAGCGTACACCGCCAAAATATGTGTATGCAAGAGCGCCTATCATTAAAATCAAAATAGATAGCGCTACATGAACAAATGTTATATCGCTAAAGAGTATCATAGATATAGCCAGTGCGCCGATATAAAGCCTTGCTCCGCTTGCTAGGATTCGCCCAATAAGGAACATAACTCCTGCTTGTTTTTTTGCACTCTCTCCATATCTTGCTTCTAGTAGTTCATAAACGGTAACCGCACTCATCTCATAATATTTGGGGATTAAAACGTATGCCACAAAAAGTATAGCTAAAAGTGCAGATAGATAAAATCCTATAAAAGTAAAATCATACAGGTAGGAGTATTCAGGGGCGCCTAAAAAGGTAGCGGCAGATTGTGAAGTGGCCAAAACAGATATGGCAACGGCAAACATTGGCATTTTGTTTTGTGATAAAAAGTAGTCTCGTGAAGAGTTTATTTTTGTACGACTTAAAATAGTAGATGTAGCCGCAAGCAGGATAAAGTAGGAGACAAACACAAGCCAGTCTAGAGTTGAGAAGGCGCTTTGCATTATTCTATTTTTGTATTAGTGAACAACTGTTCTACTCTTTCGTTTGATTCTAAAATCCTACTAAGCGGGATTGCTCCGTTTTTTATCTGAATTAGAATCGTCTCTACAAGCTCATCTATATCTTGATATGAGAGTTGATTGCCAAAGAGCAGCATATCAACTCCTGCGTTTATGCTTAATGTTACAATCTGCTCAAGAGTATAATGCTTGGCAATTGCCCCCATCTGCAAATCATCGCTTACCACTACGCCATTAAAGCCCAACTTCTCTCGCAATAACTCTGTGTTTATTTTGTATGAGAGTGTTGCAGGGTATAGCTCATCAAGATTTTCATTGAAGACATGCGCTGTCATTATCATGTGAGCGTCGCCCGATTTTATAAGCTCTTTGTATGGCTCTAGTTCAACTTCGCTCCATGTTTTGCTAATATCAACAAATCCGTTATGCGAATCTCCAAGTGATGAGCCATGACCGGGGAAGTGCTTTATAACACCGATAATATTCTCTTTTTGTAGTGAATCAAGAGCTATCTTGGCATACTTTATAACCTCTTTTGGCTCGCTGGAGTATGAGCGTTTTAACCCGACAATAACTCTATTTTTAGGATTTATTGCCAAATCCACTACCGGAGCAAAGTTGCAGTTTATGCCACCGTCTTTTAATGTTTTTGCTAAAGCGTTATATATATGTCTGGCCATATACTCATCCATCTCCGCTACGACATGGGCTGATGGCGTTGTCTCAAATCCATAAGCGGGCTTTAGTCTTGCAACTTTTCCGCCCTCCTGATCAACTGAGATAAGAAGCGGTTTTTTTGAAAATGATTTTAGTGATGAGGTAAGAGTTTCTAGTTGTTTAGGGGAGCTGATATTTTTTGTTTTGTCTCTATTGCTGTAGTGGCGGTCAAATAGAATTACACCGCCTAGATGATAATTTTGCATATGTTTTACAATTTTACTATCTTTTGTTACGCTCTCATCATCAAAACCGACGATAAGCATTCTGCCTATCATCTTTTTAAGCAGCTCATCTTGAGGCATCTCAGAAGCATATGCATTTTGAAAAAAGAGCATCAATGTAAAAAAAAGAGTGGCTAGTTTCAAAAACAACACCTTCTTAAGTAAGCTCTTTTTGGATTTTAGTTTCCTCTTGAGCCGGGTTTTATAGCTTCGCTTCCCTCTTTGCACATCGGGCATTCATCTGGAGAGTACATCTCAAATGTAAAATCCTCTAGCGCAAAAAATGGAATATCTTGTGGAAGTTTGCAGTTTGGCTTTGTGGTTACATTACTGTTTTGTCGTTTGCAAAAGCCGCGGTTGGCAAGTGCTGCAACACCGACTATCTTTCCGCCAAGAGACTCAACAACCGCGGCTGCTTCCATGGCAGAACCGCCCGTTGTTATAATATCTTCGCACATTAAAACTCTTTCGCCTTTGCTAACTTCAAAACCGCGGCGTATACTCATCTCTCCATCAACTCTCTCGGCAAAGATATAGCGAACATCAAGTGCCTGAGCCAAAGCAAAACCTGCAATAAGCCCGCCAATGGCAGGAGCACAAACCGTATCAATCTTTAAACCGCTGTTTTTAATCTGAGCAGCTAGTTCATAGGCTAAGAGTTTTGCAGTTTTTGGATCTTCTAAGACTTTTGCAGATTGTAGATAAAATTGTGAATGATTACCGCTGCTTAGTCTGAAATGCCCATCTAAAAGAGCATCTGAATCCATATATATTTTTTTAATATCCATATTAGGTTATACCTTTAGTATCTCTGCTTCTTTTGCTTTTAGTATAGTGTCGATTTCAGCAGTAAATTTATCTGTTAGTTTTTGTATATTATCTTGAGCGGATTTTGATTCATCAATAGTTATCTCTTTGTCTTTCTCAAGCTTTTTGATTTTGTCGTTTGCATGTTTTCTATCATTTCTTATAGCAACTTTTGCAGTCTCGCCCATGCTCTTCATCTGTTTTACAGACTCCTGTCTTTGCTCAACAGTCATAGCCGGAAAAAAGAGTTTGATTTGGTCACCGTCATTGTTAGGATTCGCCCCAACGTTTGCTTTTGATATAGCACTCTCAATATCTGAGAGAAGGTTTTTTTCCCATGGGTTTACAACTATTGTTGTTGCATCTACTGCTAACACAGAACCCACCTGATCAAGCGAAGTCATAGTTCCATAGTAATCAATTTTTACATTATCCAAAACAGAAGTAGTTACCTTGCCCGTTCTAAGGGTCTTAAAATCTTTTAGCATGTGATTTATGCCTGCTTGCATCTCTAGTTCACATTTGCTGAATATTTCATTTAACATCTAGTTTCCTTATATATCAAAAATAGTGCCGTTATTGTAGCGAGAAATGTTTAAAAAAAAGATTTTAAAAAGCTATAGCTGCAAAAAAATGCAACTATTCTGCAGGGGTAGTTTCACTCTGTGGCTCTACTGTTTTTGCAGTAGAAGGCGCTCTGACATCTGTAGATTCAATCAAATTATCTACTACGGATTCTGATGAAGCTACTGAGTACATGTAACCTAAAGTAATTGTATTTACAACAAATAAAAAGCCTATTGCAAAAGTTGTTTTTGCTAAAAAACTGCTAGGACCTTTTGCACCAAAAACAGAATCATTAGAGCCGCTGTATGCTCCAAGACCGATGCTTGAACTTTTTTGTAGAAGTACTGCTATTATAAGCACTATAACTAAAATTATTTGAACAATAAGTAGAAAACTAGTTGTCATTATATATATCCTGAGTTTTAAAAGTGGCGAATTATACCCAAAAAAACTAATTGTTGCAAAAT
>Ga0265293_10002573_pt1 | contig 35826 bp, 22 predicted proteins | sample Munlanlewell138R_FD_192505 | JGI IMG/M metagenome (GOLD analysis project Ga0265293, IMG submission 192505) | Leachate microbial communities from a municipal landfill in Southern Ontario, Canada - Leachate well 138R | ecosystem: Engineered > Solid waste > Landfill > Unclassified | place: Canada... | reverse complement strand
AAATTAGGTCCACTCTTTTTTGTAATTATCGCTACTGTTGGGTTAAGATCTTGATTATTATTTAATGATTGATGGTACAATCCAGCAATTGTAAACAGCTTGTTATTAAGATGAATGCGGTAAGGTTGCCCGTCTAAGTCCCATTCATAAAAACTATCAGCGATAATTAAGCAGCGATGCCACTTAAAATCATTTTGATATATTCTTTTATTAGACAATGACTCTTTTCTAATATTAATAATGAGTGGCGCATTAGTCCAATTAACTGGTTGATAAGACCACTTATAGGCTTTGCTGTGATAGTTATTTTCATCTTTTGTAATAACTAGAATATGCTCTGTTGGAGCGATAATATAATTAGGAACCTTGATTATATCTGGCAAATCATTAATATTAAAATTCTTGTTCAAATAATCTTTTACTTCTTTCCTATTTTTAATAATAGCGAACCGTCCACACATCCTAATTTTCTCCTTAATCAGCTAACCGCTTTTTATAAAGGATAATAATATCCTTGGTTGTTTTATATGTACCATTTAAATTATAACTTAAAATTGCATTATTATTAAATGATTGTGTCTTAAAATAACTAAATCATTTCAATTGTTAACTTGATTATTATTTTATTTAAGTAGATATCCCTTAAAACAAAAAAAGGACCAATTAAAGCCCTTTTAAGTAATTATTTATAACTTTTGTCGATGTCATTATGAGTAGCAATATTAATTCTATTCCAAGTATTAATTTGAGTGGTCATTAACACTAAATCGACAAATTCTCGTTCTGTAAAATGATTTAAAACTTCTTTTACAATTTCTTCTGGTGCTCCTTCACTAGCAATCATCGTTAGATGCTCAGCTAAGTTAAGAGCAGCTTTTTCTTTTTCGCTAAACAATTCTGTTTCCCACCAAGCATTAAGTAAGAAAATTCTTTGGGGGGTTTCACCAATCTTCAAGGCATCGAATGTATGCATGTTTAAGCAATAAGCGCAACCATTAATTTGAGAAACTCTAATTTTAATTAATTCTCTAATAATAGGGGCAATAGTCGATTCTTCGTGGAAATAAGTTTCCATTTTAAGTATATTTTCCATCCCTTTGGGAGCTGTTTTGAAAAAATTAATCTTTTTAACCATCATTCTAACTCCTTTCACCGTTATTTTACTCTTCTTATTAACACCAAGCAAACAATATACTTACAATTATAAATATCTTATGCAATTATTAAGTGATGAGAGTTATTATCAAAATCCAAGCTTATGTTGTTGAAATTCAATTATTAAACTTTAAATTACTTTGGCAAGTTTTTTTCAAAATTCCAAGCATCTTTAACCATTTCATCGATTGAAAGTTGTGTTTTAAATTTTAAAAGCTTTTCGGCCTTAGAAACATCAGCATAACTAATCGCGACATCTCCAGCTCTTCTTGGCTTAATTTGGTAAGGGATATTTATTTTGTTTTGCCTTTCAAATGCCGCAACAAGTTCTAATACTGAAGTTGCTTTACCAGTGCCTAAATTAAAAATTTCCACACCTTTAAAATTATATTGATAGGCTTTTAAATGACCAATCGCTAAATCAGTTACGTGGATATAATCTCTCATTCCAGTCCCATCAACAGTGGGATAATCATTACCGTAAATAAAAAGTTTCTTTCTTAACCCCTTCGCTGTTTGCGTTAAATAAGGCATTAAATTATTAGGAACTCCTTTTGGCCTTTCTCCAATTAGTCCTGATTTATCAGCGCCAATTGGATTGAAATATCTTAGTAATACGACATTAAAATTGTCATTTACAGCAGCTAAATCGGTTAATATTCTTTCATTAATCTTTTTTGTTTCTCCATAAGGATTAGCAGTCTCTTTTAAAGGTGTTGTTTCTTTAAAGGGAGTTTTTTGATCTCCATAAACTGTAGCACTGGAAGAAAAGATAAATTTTTCAACTTGATATTCCAAAGCTAAATTAGCAAGATTAATAGTTGTTTGGATATTGTTTTCATAATATTTTAAAGGATTTAAAACACTTTCTTCAACAGCTTTATAACCTGCAAAATGAATGATTCCGGAAAAAGCATGTTTTTCAAACACCTTTTTAAGTTTTGTTTTATCTTTAATATCAATTTGATAAAAAGAAATATTTTTAGCAGTTAGTGTTCGCAAATGATTTAAAGTAGTTAATTCCGCATTGGACAAATCATCAACGATTACAACTTCCTCCTTTTTTGAAAACTCAAGAACGGCATGAGAGCCAATAAAACCTAATCCGCCTGTAATTAAAATACTCATCTTATCTTTTTCTACTTGATTAAATGATATTAATCAAAGTATCTCCCTTCTTTGCTATTTTACACTAAAACTAGCAATTATTGCTAATCTTTCTTTAATAATTGGTCCACTAAACAAACATTGTCTAACTTAAAATTTGACTTTTCAATCTTAAGTAAATAAAAAAGGACTGCTAAAGTTAATACTTTTTTTATCAATTAACAGTCCTTAAATTTTAGTATATTATTTTGCTTTTATTCGACTACTTCTATTAATTGAAAGTCTTTATAAATAATAAAACCTGATCTATCTTCTGCGTTCTCAAAGAGTTGAGCAAATTCGATCGATAATGAGTAATCTCCACTAACATTTCCATCAGTTGTAAATGTTATTTCAATCGTTTTTTCTTCTAATGAAACAGCTTGCTCTTCATTGTCTTTTCCAAATAAATTTGTCCAAGGTGAGGCTACTGGCATTTTTTGTAAATAGGGCTTGATAAAACCTTCAGTTGATGCTTTGACAACGAAACTAAAAGTATAAGTTGTATTAGCTTTTAAAGCTCCTTCTAAAATGTATTCAACTTGGAGGTTTCCTTGTTGAGTAGAACCATTATATTGATAATTATTAACTTGATAATATATTTCATCATAACCAATAGCAACGTCAAGCATTTCTTCAATATCACCAACTAGATTTTGGGTTTTAACATGAAAATCTCTCGTATCTAGTTCAGGAAGTAGTTTCGTTGCTTTTTCAACAATTAAAGTAATTCTTACTACTTCTTGATGACCTAAGCTATTGGAAACCGAATAAATAATTTCATAACTACCTTCTTCTTCTAATACGTTAGAAGTATCAACTATAATACTACTTGTAAGATCGCCATCATTACCATCAAGTGCGGTAATACCTTCGAGGTAATCAAAACCATCAAGTTCATTTAATCTTACCTTAAGATCACGATAGCCTTTTATTACTGGTATTTCTTGTGGTTCCCATTTAGCATATAATGTTATTTCTTCTAAAACTGTATCAACTTCAAAATCCCATGCTTCTACTACTTCTTCATCTTTATACCAACCAACAAAATTAAATGCTTCTCTAGTAGGGGCTTTTGGCGCTCTTAATAACCCTCCTTCAACAACACCAACTGGGGAAACATTTGTTCCACCATTGGAGTTAAACTGAACGAAAATTGTTTCTTCTAATTTAAAGTCGCTAAATGTTAAGGAGACTGATTCACCATTTTCTATATAATCGCCAAACTCGATTGATAAGGAATAAGCACTTTCAACTTCAGCACCCGTTTTAAAGGTAATCTCAATTAAAGAGCCTTCTTTAGTAACTAATATTTTGCCGTTGCCCATAATATTTGTATACGGATAATCAACTGGATCTTTTTGGAGATAAGGAGTTATGTAACCTTCTTTTGTACCCTCTGCATAAAAACTTAAAGTGTAAGTTTTATTCGCTTCAACTACATTTGTTAATACTCTTTCGAGTTGTAAACTAGAACTATGGAACATAGTAGTGTTATAATCGGTGACTTTAAATATTATTTCTTGATAACCTAATGTAACATCAAGCATTTTTTCAATCTCACCAACTAAATTTTGGGTTTTAACTCTAAAATCTCGATTATCAAGATTTGGAAGTGATTTTGTAGCTTCCAAAATAGTTACTGTAATTGTAACTTCATCTTGATGACCAAGACTGTTTTCAACGAAATAAGTAACTTGATAACTTCCCAATTCTGGTAATACTAAGGAATCGTCTACGGTAAGGTTATCGGTAATATCACCATCAACACTATCCGCTACAGTTATGTTTTTTAAATAATCATAACCTTCTAATTCATTTAATCTAATTGTTAGGTCTTGATAACCACTAATCTCCGGTTTTGATAATCCTTCCCAACCAGCATAGAGAACCATTGCTGTTTCCAATAAATCAGTTTCAAAATCCCACTCGGTAGTTAATTCTTCATCAAGAAACCAACCAATAAATTGATAACCGGGTTTAGTTGGATTAGTTGGTTCTACAATTAGATCGCCACTTCTTAAATATTGACTCTCAACACTGCTTCCACCTAATGAATTAAAATCAACTATTTGAGCTTCATAAAGAACAAAATCTTTAAAGATAATAAAACCTGATTCATTTTTTGAAAATAACAAACCAAATTCAATTGAGAGAGAATAATCACTATCAACTACATCTTCGGTAGTAAAATTAATTTCGATACGCTTTTCTTCTTCGCCAACTTCTTTTGCAGAATTACCCATAATATTTGTATACGGAGAAGCAACTGGATCTTTTTGTAAATAAGGTTGTATCACTCCCTCTTTACTTGCTTTAACAGTAAATGCTAATACATAATTAGTATTTTTCTTAATTATATTAATTATTTTTCTTTCAATTTGAATATTACCGTGTTGATTGTTAGCAGCATCAAAATTATAAACATTGTAAACAATTTCATCGACTGAAAAGTCTGCTTCAATCATATCATCTACATTTCTATTAAGGTTTTGAGTTTTGACTATAAATTCACGATTGTCAAGTTCTGGTAAAACTTTAGTTGCTGCTTCAATTGTTAAAACAATCGTTTTAGATACTTTATGACCTAAACTATTTTCAACAGTATAAACAACATCATAACTACCAACTTCAGCAAGCACTAAGGAATCATCAACTATTAAGTTTGCTGTTAAATCTCCATCATGATTATCTAAAGCTATTACGCCAGCTAATAAATCCAAATCAGCGAACTCTTCTAATCTTATTTTAAGGTCTTTTGCAGTAATAACAGGAACAGATTCTTCTTCCCATTTAGCATAAAGAGTAACATTCTTCGTTACACGAGAATTATTAAAATCCCAAGGAATTGTTTTTTCTTCATCAATATACCAACCGATAAATAAGTAAGCATCTCTAGTTGGCTCATCGGGTTCAATAATCAAATTATTGTAATCAATTGTTTGAGAGGCAACTTCTGTACCACCGTTAGCCTTAAAGTTAACTTCAAATTGATGAATTTGCCATTTCGCATATATTGTTAACTCTTCTTTTACTACATCAGTAGCAAAATCCCATAAAACCTCTTCTTCAGTGCCACTAAACCAACCGATAAAATCATGACCTTTTTTGAGTGGCTCTGTTTCTGGTTCCGCTACTAAATTACCATATTTAACTAAAACTTCTTCGCTTTCATCGCCATTATTTGGTTCAAATTTAACAACAACCGAGTTGGCATCCCATTTAGCATAAATAGTTAAATCTTCACTAACTTTATCAACTAAAAAATCCCATTGATATTCTTTTTCACTATCATGATACCAACCCACAAAAGCGTATCCTTCTTTTGTTGGATTTACTGGTTTTGATAGCAATCCTTGATATTCAACTTCTACCATTTCAACTTCACTACCACCATCAGTATCAAAAGTTATTTGAAATGTTTTAATTTGCCAATTGGCATAAATAGTAGTATCAGCTTTTATTTTTTCAGTTTTGAAATTAAACTTTTTAGTTTTAGCTTCATCTAAATACCAATCATCAAATTGATAACCTTCCTTTAAAGGGGTACTTGGTTCAGGAACCAGCTTTCCTTTAGAAACTTCAACATTTTGAATTTTGCTGCCACCATCGGTTTCAAAAACAACTAAATATTTTGTTTTTTTACACGATATTAATAGTACAAATAGCATCGCTACAAATACTATTGAAAATAATTGTTTTACTTTTCTCATCATTCTCTCCTTTTTAAATTGCTCCTCTTTCTTCTGGATTTGTTAACTTTTCTTCCCAACTTAATTGAGCTTTTGTTTTAACCTTAATAGCGTCAATCATCGGACCGCCAATTTGGCCACTTCTAAGAGTGTTATCTAAAATCGTAATTGAGATAACATTTTCACCTTCTAAAAGTTCTAAATTACTAGCTAATGTGAAATCTTCAAATTCCATACTTGCCATATCAGAACCAAAAACTAAAAGATTACTATAATTAATCTTGACATCATTTAATTTCACTTCTAAAGACTCAGGAGTAAAATTTATATCACCAATTTCCGAACCTAATCTTAATATTAATGTTGCAGATTCAACTTTACTAGATTCAAAGACAAAATCGAGTGTTAATCCTGCTGAGTAGGTAAATCCTATATAATAACCACTACTCCAACCTTTACTGACATCAGATTCACCATTTCCCCAAATCATATTAACACCGCTGGCTTCGCTAGACATTCCCGCACCGACAGCTTGACTAAGGTCAATGTATTCCGCTTCCATTACATAAGTTTTAAACTTTCCGCCACCACCATTGTCGGTTTTATCACAACCAACAAATATCATCAAAAGAGCTAAAGTTAAAACTACCATTAAACCTTTAAAACTTTTCTTCATTCTCTTTCCTCCTCTTTTATTTTTTTATTTTGCTTTACTATTAAATAGGCGCCACTACCGCTTACTGATAAAACAACGCCAATATCAACGATAATTAATAACGATACCCACTTAGGCATTTTATATTTATATCTAATACCTTCCCCTAAACCATTCATTGCATTACTATTAGCAACGCTGTATAAAATGTTTTTAGCAGCTTTTCTAATCGCTGTTTTACCGGTTGTTGAACTTGTATCGCTAACATTTTTGCTGGGACTTAAATTTAAGTCTCCTCCCGCTCTCACCATTTGATCAACATTCATATATGGAGTTAAATTAAAGTCGGTTATTACCATTCCATTAAAGCCCCATTCTTCTCTTAATAATTGTGTTAATAAAGGATAACTACCGCCAGCCCAAACAGTTCCAATTCTATTGAATGCTGACATCATCGCCGTTGTTTTTCCTTCTTTAACTGCTATTTCAAAGGGAAGAAAGTAGATCTCTCGCATCGCTTGCTCATTTGCCCAAGTAATTAACCCCGTTGTATCTCTATTAGTTTCTTGGTCATTTAAAGCAAAATGTTTTAAATAAGTATAAACGCCTTTGGATTTAGCACCTAAAATAACGTTCGCACCCATTTTTCCAGATAATAAGGGATCTTCGCTATAATATTCAAAGTTTCTGCCTCCAAATTGAGAACGATGAATATTAACTGCTGGTGCATACCATCCTGAATAAGGTCTTCCGTCTCCTCTTTCGTTTCCAATTAAACCTTCATTACCAACCATGCGCCCCATTTCTTTTGCTAAATTAGTGTTCCATGTCGCTCCTATCACAGCCTCGCTGGCGTAATAAGCGGTTTTGTATACCGCAGGATCACCCATGAAAATAGCAAACCCCATTGGCCCATCAGCATCAATTGTTAAAGGCTTAGCAATATTATCGATATTAATCGTTTTGTAGTTTCCTTTTGATATTAACTCCACCATTTGACTAATTGTTAATTGATCGAGTAACTCCTCCCACAAGGGGTCATCAAAGTCTTTATTAATTAAGTGATATAATTTGATTTTTGTTTTATTATAAGAAGATTCCTTTTTAGCTTGTTGGGGAGTTGTTGAACTATACCAAGGATCACTTTCAAGATCTTTAAGTTGGTAAGTCAAAGAACTAATAAACTCCGCACTAACTTCTCTATCAGTAACTACAGTTGGCCATGTCCCTTCAAAATCACTTCTTGATAAATAACTTTCAATATGTTCACTAACATCATCAAAGAGGTTCTTAATCTCTTTTCCTGTTTCATTATCATACTTATATTTAATACCTTCAGAAGCGACATCAAGGGAGAAACTATCAAGCACTTGATAAGCGTTTTTCATCAATTTAATTTGATAAACTCCTCCTTCTAGTTCATAACCAATAAAACCATTTTTATTAGCATCATTAAAATCATAAGCTGCCATCTCTCGAGCATTAAACTCTAATTCTATTATTTCACTTTCACCAGGATTAATAATTGCAGTTTTTCCAAAGGCTGCTAAAAGAAGATGGGGTTTTTCGATTTCACCATCAAAATATGGTGGGGTGTAATATAACTGAACTACTTCTTTACCAGCAACATCACCAGTATTAGTAACTTCAACCCTGACCTTTATAATGTCATCAGCTTTTAACTCTTCCTCATCAGCATGGCTTTTTGAAACAATCTCTTGTTTAAATGTTGTATAAGAGAGCCCATATCCAAAAGGATAAACAACATTTTCTCGGTACCATTGTTCGCCTTCAAGATAAGCTCTAGTTTGGTAATAACGATAACCAACATAAATACCTTCTTGATATTCAACGAAGAAAGCATTACGGTCACTACCATTTAAACTATATTTATTACCGCCACCTATTAAGTTATTACCAAAATTATTCCAAGTTGGATCTTTCTTAAAATCACGAGCATAAGTATCTACCGTTCTTCCAGAGGGATTAATTTCTCCCTTCAAAATTTTACCAATCGCATTTAAACCCGATTCTCCTGGGTTTCCAATCCAAAGAGCAGCTTTTATTTGTTCCTGGTAAGCATAATGCAAAGGGTCATCAAGGAAGCCTAATTCAAGTGGCGTTGAAGAATTTATAAGAACGATAATTTTAGAAAAATGTTTCGCCGCTTCTGCCAATAAGTCGGTTTCGTTTTGATCTAATTGTAAATAATGATCATTAGTACTTCTCGCCCCTGGAATCAGTTTATCGCTAGACCAATTAGTATATTTACTGCCGTCCCAAAACATCGTTCGCGGTAAATCATAACCTTCGCCACCAATTCTTGTAATAACGACTATGGCAGCGTCTGAGTATTCTGCAAAACTATTTTTTAATTTAAGATTATCTTGATAACTTGATTTACTTGCTTCTCCAATCGGATAACCAGTTAAAATAGAACCCATTCCCGGAATCGCAGCTCGTCCACTTCCTGAATCTTTACTCTCAAAGAAATCTTTAGCGACAGGGTTATATTGAAAGCCAGCATTTTTAATACTTGTATATAAATTAGTTGTCGTAGAACTAGTTCCACTTCCAGCACTTGAGCCAGAGCCACCAAGAACAATATTAGTTGAGTTTTTCCCTAAGACAGTTATTTTAGAATTCGCTTCTAAAGGTAAAGCACTTTCTTCATTTTTTAATAAAACAATTCCTTCTTCAACGATTCTTTCATTTAACTGATTAGCCGCTAATAAAACTTCATCCTTGGTTTGATAATCCTTTTGATAAATAATATGCTCTTCAGGATTACCTTCAACAAGCACTTGTCTTTCTCCCCCTAAAACAGAGTTAATTGTCCCATAAATAAAGGGGATTTTAAGTGCTACAACATTAATAGCAATAAATAAAAACGTTATTACTATTGTGGTAATGAGCCAAATCTTAATTGATTTGGCTTTCCATAATTTTCTCATCATTTTCCTCCATAATTAAAACTTACTTTTTAAATTTACGAATTATTAAAAACGCTCCTATTCCTACTACTGCAGTTGTTAATGTTAAACTGGCAGCCAAAGCTACTGTTTTAGCAACATTAAGAGTAACTAAATCCGTTTCCGCAATGAAAATGGTAAATTCATTTTGGTCACCTAAATAATCTTCAGCTGAGGCATTAATAATAAAATTGTAAGTACCTGCTTCCGTTGGTGTTCCAGAAATAACCCCGTTATTAGATAATTCTAATCCTGCTGGTAAACTAGACCCTTCTTGTAAACTATAATTAATATTTCTAGTTCCTTGAGCTGTATTAACCATCGTTTCATATTCACTACCAACTTCACCATGAGGTAAAGAAGTTTCATTATATGTAATACCAATACTTATTTGATACTCAATTTCGATTGGTTTAGCGTAATCAGCAATAGCAACAATTGTAAAACTATAATCAGTTACTACCTCAGTAGGGACACCGACAATATAGCCACCATTTTTTGTTAAACTTAATCCTTGAGGGAGACTACTTCCCGAATCAAGTTGATAACTAACAATATTTGTACTTTCAGCAAGCTTAATTTGGTCTAAATAATAAACTCCAAATTGACCTTCTTTTAAGGTTTTACTTTCAAATTTAATGGTATTAAAAAGGGAAATAACAAATTCTTGTTCAGCATCTTTATATCCCATCGCTGAGGCAAGAACGATAAATTTGTAATCATTTATTTCTTTTGTTGGAATTCCACTAATAATACCTTCCTCTGATAGTTTTAATCCCGATGGTAAACTACTACCATTTTTGATTGAGTAAGTTATTTTAGGGAAGTTTTCTATTTCTTTTGGCGTTGCATCAGGCTTATAAATATAAGCACTTGCAAGTGAGTATTGAAATGGTTCAAATAAATTACCATTAAGTGGATCATCTTCTGATTGGAAAATAATTGAACCAGCGATATTAATAATACTAATTGTGAAGGTTGCTTCACGTGTATACGATTGATAACTCGCAACTACAACAAATTTAAATGCATTAACTTCTTGGGTTGGGATACCGGAAAGGCTACCGTCTTCTTCTAAAATTAATCCTGTCGGTAAAGTTGAACCTTCTTTAAGATGATATTTAATCATACTATCATCAACATCTGGGCCTAAGATTTCTTTATTAAGACTAACTCTAGCAAGATCAGCAAAGTAGTTAGCATCTAAAATACCGACATTTAAAAGCTCACCTTCATATTTACTTAAAATCGGTGGCAGTGTGGAATAACCACTATTTATCGCCATACTATTAGCATGTGTATATAAAATATTATGAGCAGCATTTCTTAAAGCATTAACTGTTGTTGGGCTACTAACGTTATAACTAACATTAGCACTACCAAGAGCTAAGTCGCCGCCCGCTCTAATCATTTGATCTAAATTAGAAAAAGCACCGCCAATAAAGGAATCCGTAACAACCATTCCTCGAAAGCCCCATTCATGACGGAGAACTTCTGTTAATAACTCGTAACTTCCTCCAGCCCATATCGTCCCAATTCTATTTAAAGAGCTCATAATAGCTCTTGTTTTACCTACTTTAACAGTAATTTCAAAAGGCTTTAAGTAAATTTCTCTCATACTTTGTTCGGTAGCCCAAGTCATTAATCCCACTCGGTATATTTCTTGTTCATTAACCCCGAAATGTTTAACATAAGCAAAAACGCCTTTATCTTGAGCCCCTTTAACAACTTCGGCTGCCATCGCTCCTGATAAATAGCCATCTTCGCTATAGTATTCAAAGTTTCTTCCTCCAAATTGAGAACGGTGAATATTAACCGCAGGAGCATACCAACCAGGGAATCTTGATTCAGGACCACCATTACCAAATAAAGCTTCATTACCAATCATTCTGCCTTTGTCATAGGCTAATTTTTTATTCCAAGTTGAAGCTAAGATCGTTTCGCTAGAATAAAGAGTATAAGTACTACCTCCAGTACCATAACTCCAATTAACCCATCCAGCTGGACTATCGGCATTAACAACCGTTTTAATTCCTAATTCATTTAATTCAATTCCCGAACGATAAGAACCTTGACCAGCTAATTTTCTTAAAGAGTCAACTGACAATTGATTTAAAAACTCTTCCCATAAGGGATCATCGTAATCTTTTTCATATAAATCTTCTAATTTTATTTTGCCACTATCATTACCTGTAATAGGCATTTGATCGTTGTAATAAGGTTGTCCTTCATCACTAGGATTATTACCAGAAAACCAGAGATTTGAGCCATCAATAATATATTGAGGAGCTGTAATATCTAATTGGGTAACAGGATAAGTTCCTTCCCAATCACTACGAGAAAACTCCCTGTTTATTTCAGCACTAACATCATCAAAACGATTTTCCACTTTATTACCGCTAGCACCATCATTTTGATAACTAATTGTTTCATCAAGACGATATTTTACTGATTCAATAACATCATGAGAATTAGCCATTAACTTAATTTCGTAGTCACCTTGATCAAGTTCATAGCCTTTAAATTCATTTAAGTTAGCGTCATTATAGTCATAAGAAGCCATATCTTGAACTTTAATTGTTAAAGTAATTATTTCACTTTCTTCTGGTTGCAGTAATTTAGTTTTACCAAATTCTCCTAAGACAACATGGGCTTTTTCGATTCCTTGATGATAATAAGGTGCAGTGTAGTAAAGTTGAACAACGTCTTTTCCAGCAACTGTTCCTGTATTAGTAACCTTTACGGAAATGGTAATTTCACCATCACCATCTAAAACGCTGTTTTCTACGGGATCCTTAGAAACGATTTCTTGGGTAAATGATGTATATGAAAGTCCATATCCAAAAGGATAAACTACATGTTCATGGTACCACTCTTCACCATCGGTATAACCTCTTGTTTCATAGTAGCGATAGCCCACATAAATTCCTTCTTCGTAATAAACATAATTATTACGATACCCCGCTCTTACGTCGGTTTTATTAACTAAATTAGTATATTGATTACCATAATCAATTAAATTATTACCAAAGTTCTCCCAAGTAGGATCTTTTTTAAAGTCACGTGCCCATGTATCGACAGTTTTACCACTAGGATTTACTTTTCCTTTTAAAACATCAGCTAAAGCATTTAATCCTGTTCCACCAGGATAACCAATCCAAAGTGCTGCTTTAATGTTTTCATGATAACCATAATGGTTGGGATCATCTAAAAAGCCAGTTTCGAATTGAGAACCAGTGTTTAATAACACAACAACTTTACTAAAATGGCCCCCTAAATACTTTAATAAATCTGACTCATTTTTATCAAGTTGTAAATAATGGTCATCTTTACTTCTCGCTCCAGGAACTAATTCTTTATCGCTCCATGTGCGGTAATCATTACCATTCCAACTCATTTTTCGCGGTAAGTCAAAACCTTCACCAGCAATTCTTTGAAATAAAACAACAGCGACATCATAACTATCATAGCTGTTTTCAATCTCAGCTGTATACATATTCACTGGCGTCTCACCAGTATTATAACCACTAGGCATATTAGTGTTGGCTGGTGCACTTCCTCTTCCCGAACCTGATAAAGAATTATTACGATAAAAATTTATCAAAGCAGGGTTTAATTCAAAGCCAGCATCAATTAAAGCACGCTCCATATTAATGCTTTTATTACCAGTACCACTACTAGAACCAGAACCACTTTGTAAAACGGAAAGTGAATTTTTTCCAAATAAACTTATTTTCGCGCCTGGTTCGATGGGAAGGGCATTATCTTCATTTTTTAATAATACTACCCCTTCACCAAATATTTCTTCATTTAATTCGTTTGCTTTATCGATTACTTCTTCTCTATTTTCATAATCAGAAATAAAATAATTTTTACCTTTGCTAGGATCTGCTTTAATTACTTTTCCAGAAAAAGAAAACATTAAAACAGTTAAAATAGCAGTTAACATTACTAAAAGATGTTTTTTAACAATACTATGACGATATTTTGATTTTTTCATTTTATACCTCCTTATTTTTCTACCACAAAGATGTTGTTATAGGCCATTTGTAAAACAAAATTATGGCCATATAAGTTATCACTGGAATCATAAATATTTTTAACAATTCCAAAATAAACTGACCCTAAATCAGCTGTTACAGGAATCTCAATCGCAAAGACAACAACTTCATTAGCTTCTAAAAGAAAGTCATGATGAGCAAGTACTGAATCTGGATTAGAAGGGTTATTAGTATCCGAAAAAGCAAAGCGGAAATTACCAACGTTACCATTTGTATTAATTACTCTAAAGTAAACAGTTCTTGTTTCTTCACCATCATACTCAGGGAAATTAGTAATTTTGGAAACTAAATAGGCATTACTATCTAAATTTCCTGCATAGACTGCAATCATCGACATTCCTAAATTGTTATTAATAATTTTTTCTCGAGGCCAGTTATTAGCTTCATATTTAGTAATTGTTACCCATTTAGCTTGTCCAGAAATTTCAAATTGTTTATCTCCTTCTGGATATGTGGCTGCTTTTTCAATTACCATATCTAAATATAATTTCTCACTGCCGCTTAAATTTGGCGCTTCTCTTAAGGTAAATCCCATCCAGGGATCATTAAATCCTAAAGGAGCTAAAAAGTGAGTAGTCAAAACTTCATTAGCCGGAATTGTAACAATACCTGTCGTTGTTCTAGTTCCATAATAAGTAGCGTAAAGCTCTACTGTCACGGAAGCGGTAGGGTGATGGTTTTTAAAAACTGCTTTCATTGTAAAAGAACCTTTTTCACCATTTCTTAAATTAGAACCAGTAATATTTTCACTTGAATAATCATCGATAGGACGGACTGTTGAATTTCTGTCAATAGAGAATCTAATTCCGTTCATTCCTAATAAATCCGGATCTTCTTGTTCACCTTCTGGAGTTCCATTTGTGATGAATTTAAAGCCTTCTCCATTATAAGGAAAACTATCTCTTGTTGTAGGAAAACCAAGATCGCTCTTTTCTGAATAGACAGCCCAAACGGTAATATTTTCTCCTGGCATCGTTAAATTAATTAATGTTTTTTCACCTAATGTTCCTCGGCGATTATTTTTAATTTGATAATCCCAACCAACAAACATTTCATGAGCTGAATCAGGATTAGCAATTAAACTAAATTCCGCTCCATAAGGCAATTGATATTTTTTAATATTATCTTCTAAAAGATAATCATCATTTCCCGCAATTTCTGCGTTTACAACTGCTAATTGATATAGTTTTTCTTGATAAACGGCTTCAATAGTTATATCGCTGTCAACCATTTTAAAAACATTACCATTAGTCCAAATATTATTAACTGCTTTACCATCAACTGTGTAAAGCCATCTCACAAATTCCATATGTTCAGGTATCTCAGCATTCAAACTTACATAATCTCCAACTGAGGCGCTTGCTTTATCACTATTTCCACCAATAACAGTAATTTGATGTTCAGAAGATGATTTTTGAGCTTCAATCACTAATACTATTGCATGTGATTTCGCGCCAGCTTCGGCAGTAATAACAACCTCACCTGCACTTCTCAAAGTAATTACACCTTCATTGTCAATGGAGGCGATATTATTATCCGCTGAACGATATTTTACTGTAACTTCAAGGTCATCGCTACTCTTTGTAACTCGCGCTCCAATTTGAATCGATTGAGCGGAAAGATTGGTAGTAATAATGCCCGAATCTACTCTTTCGTCATTATACTCAATTACAATGTTTGTAACTTTTCCTGTTTCTTGAGGAGGATTTACGACTGGTTTTCTATCGTGACATGATACAAGCCCAAAAAGTAAAATCATCACTAAAAATATTGCTATCTTTTTCCCTTTTTTCATTTAACTTTCTCCTTTTTTTTTATTTATTATTAATTGCGAGCCCAATTTAAAAACCAAGCTGCTCTATTTGTTAACCAATTTAAAAGGTTTTCTTGTTCATTTAAATAAACTTTTACCCCTTTAGTCCATTTTTCAGCATCTCTATCATAAGATGATTGATAGTCTTCTATTTCTAAAAACATTGTCTCTATTGTATTTAAAAAGCCCTCATGAACCTCTAAATATCTTGCTTTTACTTTATTTACAAATTCTTCTTGTTTCATCAAGGCAATAAATAGTTCATTTGCAGTGCTTGGCGAATGTTTTAAAACGCCATCAGCAACATATAATCCTGCAGTTGAAGAATCTCCTCTTGTTATTCCTGAAGATAAATCAAAATCCCATGCTGCAGTCGCTTTTAGCTTGCCGCCTTTGTCTTTAGCAAAATGAAGCGAACTCCAACCAGTGTCGGTATTTTTCATAAATTCATGAATCAAATACATATCAACAAAAGAATCTTCATCAACTAAGGTTGTAAACAATTGGTAATTTTTGGTTAAAATGCTATCAACGACTTCTTGAAGATAATTTTTTATATACGCAACTTGTGCTCTAAATTCCGCCTCTGTAAGACCTTCTTCAGCATAATCATCAGGTTTTGGAGTTTTCATTTCAAAAGGATACTTTAAACCTTTAACTCTAAAATAGTCGATTCCTTCTATCCCTTCTTCTGGTGCATAAGCATCATATTCAAGAAAAAAGCCACTATCCAAAACACCAAATTCGCTATCAATTTCAACTCTACCTTTTTCGGCTCTTTTATGTTCAAATAAAGAATAAACACCACGATACTCGCCATTAATATAAAGCTCAACGATATGGACTGAAGTTGTATAATCAATATTAGTTAAATTATCATTAACTAATTGATAAGCAATATTATGACGCATCATTGAATCATCATGACCATTAGCTACTAAAGCCCAATGTTTAGACTTCGGTAATCCGAATAAAGCTTGTTTTTTATCTAGTTTCAACTTGTAACCCTTTTTATCATAATTAACCCAACTACCATGTCCTCTTCCTCGAAAGTTCAAGAGCAAGTCTTCTAAAATAAACTCTTCATCAAGATTTAATAAACTAAAGGTTGCGTCAACATAATCATCGCGATTAATCGCGCCCAATTCATGATCTTTTAAATCAATCTTAACTATTGGTAACTCTAAATACTCTATTTCCCAATGAGCATAAAGTTCTAAATCTTCATAATAACCTTCTGTAGAGGTGATTTCTTTGTTTTCACCATTTTCAACAATAAACCAACCTAAAAAGTCATAACCAAGTTTAAATGGAGCACTAAAAACAAAATTATCATCATCTTGATAACTGCTAACATTGTTTTTATCATTGCTTCCTTTTTCTAAATGATAAGTAATTTGATAGCTTTTTCCCACTTCACGATACTTAGCTTGATAAGACGTATTTTCTGTTGCTGGAAGTAAAGGCTTATCCCATTTATAAAACAAATAATTTGATTTTGTAGGTGTCTTTGGTGTCGGCAATTCTTGATATTCTACTTCTAATGTTTCTAAAATGGTAACTCCATCTTCATCATAAAATGTAATTTCAAAAACTTCCTTCTCCAAACTACCACTAATTGTAATATCATGATCTGGCATTAATAAATAACTATTTTCCCAACCACTAAAGAGATGACCTTCTTCTTCTGGATCAGCGATTAATTGAATTTCTTCGCCAACAATTAAATAAGATTGATAAAAAACTTCACCGTTTAACAAATAAGTTATTTGATGTCTTTTTGTGATCTCTTGATAAACCGCTTTATAGTTAGTATCTTCAGTAGCGGCTTCAATTTCTTTATCCCATCTTTCAAATTCAAAACTTAAATAACCTTGATCACTTTTTGATGGTTCCTGAGGAACTGGGACTTCATTATATTCAACAGTTAATCTTTCTAATAAAGTGCCATCATCATCATAAAAACTGATTTCGTAATAATTTACAAGAAAATGTCCTGTAACGATAACATCTCTTTGAGGCATTTTTGAATAAAGGTTATCCCAGCCACTAAAACTATGACCCTCTTTAGTGGGTGGAGCTATTTCAGTAATAGTTTCACCTTCTTTTAAATGTATTTCTTGATAAACCTCTCCATCAACTAAGTAACTTAATTTAAATTCCTTTTTCCCGCATGAAAACAACATTAATGCTAAGAAACTTAAACTTAAAGCTTTTATTAATTTACTAAATATTTTAACCATCTCCTTTTTTAAAATTATTTAATTAATTCTTTTTCAACTAGTTTTAAAGCATTTTCAATAATCAAGTCCATATCATAATAACGATATTCAGCCAATCTTCCCCCAAAGAGGTACTTTTCTTCTTTCTTCGCGAGTTGATAATATTTTAAGTAGCGTTCCTGATTAAATTGATCGTTAATAGGATAATATCTGTTTAATCCAGGCTGCCATTTCAGTGGATACTCCTTCGTGATAACCGTTTTATCGCTTTCTTTAAATTCAAAATGCTTATGCTCAATAATACGAGTGTATTTTGTTTTTTCATCAGTATAATTAACTACTGCATTGCCTTGAAAATTAGCTTCATTTAATACTTCCGTTTCAAACTTTAAACTGCGGTATTGTAACGGTCCGAAACGATAATCATAAAACTCATCTAAAGAACCTGTATATAATACTTTTTTCGCTAAAGCATCGTAATGACTGCGGTAATCTAAATAATCAACATTTAATTCAACAGTGATATCTTTTAAAAGTTTATTAAAAATATTGTTATAACCGCCTATTGGTATTCCTTGATACTTATCATTAAAATAATTGTTGTTATAAGTAAACCGCAACGGCAATCTTTTAATGATAAAGGCAGGAAGATTACTAGCTTTTGTACCCCATTGTTTTTCAGTATAATGTTTAATCAATTTCTCATATATTTCTGGCCCTACCAAATTTAGCGCTTGTTCTTCTAAGTTTTTAGGTTCTTCGGAATAATATTCTTTTTGTTGTTGTAAGATTTTTTCTTGCGCTTCTCTTGGTGTTACAACACCCCATAGCTTATTAAAAGTGTTCATATTAAAGGGGAGATTATATATGGCACCTCGGTAATTTGCTAGAGGTGTATTAACAAAATTATTAAATTCAACAAATTGGGTTAAATATTCCCAAATCTCTTTCTTTGAGGTATGAAAAATATGAGGGCCATAAAAATGAACATTTATCCCTTCTATTTCTTTAGTATATAAATTACCACCAATGTGATTTCTTTTTTCTACTACTAAAACCCGGTAGCCTTTTTTGTGAGCTTCATAAGCAAAAATAGCACCATAAAGCCCCGCACCTACTACTAAATAATCATACATATTCTCACCTCTTATTAACCCAATTTTATTTTTCTAGCTAAGTGCTGATAACCTCTTACCATTACAAAGCCTTTTATTCTCCATGGTAAAAAATTAACAACGACGTTATAAGAACGATATTTTAAAAAGCGATACATTTTCGGATCATTAGCTTTTAAATTTGACCATAATCTTTTTAAATGCCTTTTTCTTTCTTTCGTCTTTAGCGCGGTGGTAAACATTTGTGTAATAATCATAATTGCTGACAGATAGTGTTTAATATATCTTCTCAAACCTTTTGACATGCCCATTATTTCTTGATAACTAAATTCATTTAACAACAGCTCCATTACCCTTATTTGCTGCTGATATCTTTTAGTAATATTTGAAAATGTTACCGATTGATCCTCTCGACCGATATAATAGTGATAAAGAACAAACGGCAAGTAATAAATTTTTTTCACATAGGGAAGCGGATTGAAAGCGAAAATATTGTCGACATAAAATGTGTTTTCTGGTAAATTAACTTTACTTTCTCTTAAAACACTAGTTTTAAACACTTGCGCATGCATTAACATTGTCTTTGAATATTTAAAGCTTTTTTTAATATCATCCCAACCAAAGATAATATTAGTGGGGAAATTTTCTTGATAAGAGCGCACGAAACTGGTATTATCACTCACGCGCTCATAAATAAAGTCCAAAACATAAAGATCAGGCAAATTTGCATTTTGATAATGTCTTTCAATAGTATCAACAAATTTAATAATATTTACATGGTCCAACCAATCATCAGAATCAACTACTTTATAGTAAAGGCCACTGGCTAACTCGAGACCTTTATTAACTCCGGAACCATGACCAGCGTTTTCTTTATCAACTACTTTGATAGTTTCAGGATATTTCTTTTGATATTCTTGAGCTATTTTTAAAGTATCATCAGTACTTCCATCGTTGATAATAATTATTTCTGCTCTTTCTTTTACAAACAATAAAGATTCAATTGCGTTTTCTAAGTACGCTTGTGAATTATAAGCTGGAATTGCGAATGTTATTAATTTCACTTTCATCACCTACTCTGTTGTTTTCTGTTTGAAAATTACTTTGAAGATTGGGAAAAATACCCAAAATGAAATTGCACTATTAATAATCATCGTAATAAAATCAGCCATCAGCTCACCAAATGAACCCATCTTCCAAGTATTCATAAAGAGATTATAAATTGGCGCTTTATAAAAGCCTTGTGCAGCTGCCGCAATTAAAGTGATTACGACATAAGCAATAAAATACCATAACGCTGCTACCCAAGCATTGGTATTCGATTTAAAAGTAATGTTTCTTTGTAAAAAGAAGTTTATCACTTGCGCAATAGCGAGCGTAACTTGAATTGCGAGAAAATAAGATAAGCCTCCGCCAACACCATCGATAATTGTTCCTTTAGGATAGTTAAACATAAAATAAGGAGAGCCATCAAAGTTTTTACCAACTCTTCCAAACTGAAAAGAGATGTTAATTAAATTCGTTTGATTAAATAAATATTTAAAGGCAGGCATTAGCAACAACTGCAAAATAGTAACACCATTACTAATTAAGAAAAACACTAAAAATTGCGTTAAGTTAGGATGCTTCTCTTTAAATTTCTTCCAAGCAGCCAATAAGAAAAATTCTTTTTTTGAGATTACTTCCAGATTTTCTTTGTTTTCTTTATTTTCCATTTTCTTTTCTCGCTTTCCTTTTTTTAATCTTTCCTTCTTTTAAAAACTTCTTTAAACCTTTAAAAAACTTCCCATTAAACATCAAAATCAGACCATCCAATTGGTGCCAGGAAATCATCCCATTGCTCATTCTTGAAATTCCTCTCACAGGCTGATGGAGCATTCCCATTATGATTGTATTAGCGGTTTGTTTCTTACCAATAAAGTTTAACAACTTCGGTGTTAACCTAATTGCTCTTGAAAAGAGTCTTCCTACCCAACCTTGGGCATAACGAAGTTCGTAAATTGTTGTATTATAAGAAACGTTTAAGCGTTTTTTCTTGATAAAAGTTCTTTCGCTTTTTGGAGCCTCAAAGCCAAGTAAGGTTTCAAACTCCTTTAAATCAACAGCAGTAATCTTTCCACTTTCATAAGCAGGTAATTTCAAATTTTGGTAAGGAAGTTTAGTTGTCGTTCCTGCTAAATAAAATGATTGTTGTAAGACATTTTCATTTAATGATCTATTAATATAAATATCATAATTACCACTTTCAATTTCATAGCTTTTAGTTAAAACATTGTAATATCTAAAACTGTAATCATCAAAAGCGATAAAGACTTCTTTTTCCTCATTACTATTTAAAAACACTTTTGTAAAGCCTTTTAATTCTTTTTTAGCTCTAAATATTTTACTATCCTTTAAACCTAGATAGAGCTGTGCCACTTCACTTCCTGCCCTTGAGCCACTATTCTTAATTTTAAAAGTTACTCCTTTTTCAGTTACTTTTAAATCCCGATATTGGAAATTAGTGTAGGAAAGTCCATAACCAAAAGGATATCTTACCCGATAATTATTTTTATCAAAATAACGATAACCGACATAAAGAGCTTCCCGATATTCAACGCTTAACTCTTTTCCTGGAAAATAATTAGCCGAAGAAACATCTTGGTACTGGTAAGGAATTGTTTCTGATAAACGTCCCGAAGGGTTTACTCTTCCAAAAATAACATCTAAAAGTGCTCTCGCACCGGCTTGACCTAATAAATAACCATGAATCAAACCATCAATCTTATCACTAAAATCAATTTCTACGACAGAACCCGCTTGTAAAACTACAATAATTTTTTTATTTGTTTTAATCAATTCAGCAAGTAACTTTAATTGATTTTCTGGTAATTTAAGGTTCTTTCTATCGATTCCCTCTACCTCAGTAATTTCATCTAACCCCAAATACACGATGACAACGTCACTTTTATTAGCTAATTTAACGGCTTTATTTATTAACCTTCGTGACTTTTTACCATAACGTTTAAAACCTTTTTGGTAGCCTACAAAGTTTTCACTATATTGATTTATAAAGTCTAAAGTATTATCCAGTTTAGTAGGATTGACAATTGAGGATCCTGCTCCTTGATAACGAGGATTATCAGCAAAATCTCCAATGATAGCGATCTTTTTATGCTCGTCTAATGGTAAAATATTATTCTTGTTTTCTAATAAGACAATCGCTTCTTGAGCAGCTTGATATGCAACTTCATGATTTAAATGATAGTCGATTATTTCTTTTTCTTTTATAGCTTTTGTAGTTTTAAAATTTAAACTAAGCAAACGAGAAACGACATCATCCAATTCTTTTTCAGTAATTTTACCAGCTTTTACCGCTTTTAAAACCTCTAAATTTGTCTCCCCTTTATTACCCGGCATTTCTAAATCACTTGTCGCTTTTAAGGCTAAAACACGATCATTATTTCCGCCCCAATCACTAACAACTACCCCTTCAAAACCCCACTCATCTCGGAGGATATCTTTTAAGAGGAAATCATTTTCATTGGCATAAATACCGTTTACTTTATTGTAGGCAGTCATTAAAGCAGACACTTTTCCTTGATTAACTGCGATTTCAAAAGGTGTCAAATAGATTTCTCTTAACGTTCTTTCATCAACAACCGTATCGATAACTAATCTTCTTTCTTCCTGATTATTAGCCGCGAAATGCTTAACGCAAGCTGATATTCCATTACTTTCAATTCCTTTAATTAAACTAGCGGCCATCATTCCTGAAAGATAAGGATCTTCTGAATAATATTCAAAATTTCTACCACATAAAGGGTTTCTTTTAATATTAGTTCCCGGCCCCAATAAAATATTAACGTTTTGATCTTTGGCTTCACTACCTAAATGGGAACCTACCTTTTCAATCATCTTTTGATTCCAAGTGTTAGCCAAAGTCGCTGCCGTCGGAAAACATGTGGCTTTAATACTTTCATTTAGTCCTAAGTGGTCTGCAGCCGCTGCTTGCCTCCTCACTCCATGTGGGCCGTCTGCTAAAAACATTTTTTCAATACCATATTTTTTAAGTTCAGAGGTTTCCCAAAAGTTTTCACCTGATAAAAGTAAAACTTTTTCCTCTAAAGTTAGCTTTTTAATTAGTTCTTTATTCGTCATTATGCTCGTTTTTGGATTAAAACGACTCCTTTCTAAAAGGTAAATAATATTTCAAGTTAATTATATTAAATAAAAAACTAAAGCGCTTTATTTGTCATAATTAGTCATTTATTAATCATCATTGACATAAATTAACTATTTTTGAGTGACTTTTTTTACTAGAAAAAGCAGTATAAATTAGCATATATTAAATTTTCCTTTGATATCATATCACCAAATAAAACAGGACTACAACTAAAGTGATAATAATATTTTTGATAATGCTTTTATTACGACTGTTTTCCTTTTTAGACAACAAAAAAGCTATTCTTTTTAAAATAAAAATAGCCTTTTATAATTTTAATTAAATTTATTTTAGTTAAACATTATAGGTTTTCTAAAAAGTTAACGACGATAGCCGATATAATCAACCAACGCTTCCATAAATGCTTTTTTCCTACTACGAGAAATTTTTATTTTATTTTTTTTAATAATAACAAAATCTCCTTCTACGCCTGTTACATGTCTTAAATTTACTAAATAAGAATTATGACATCTAACAAAACTATAGGGCAGCAACTCTTTTTCATAACTTTTAATAGTCCCCCGGAAAGAATAGGTTTCATTTTCAGTATAGATAATAATATCGTGTTTAATGCTCTCTAAATATAAAACAATATTGGAGTTGATTTTTTTTAATCCAAATGCAGAAGGAACTAATAAATACTTCTCCTTTTTTAATTGTTGTATTCTTTCTAATGATTTATCGATTTCCGATTTAAAAGCGAAATAAGAAACTGGTTTAAGTAAAAAACTAAGTGCGTCAAATTGATACCCTTTAATGGCGTATTGCCCCATGTTAGTTACAAAAATAATAATAACTTCTTTATCGTATTGTCTAATTATTTCAGCAGTTTTAATGCCGTCTTGAACTTCCATTTCAATATCTAAAATGATAATGTCATATTCTCCATTATAATCATTAGTTAATTCAATCCCATCATAAAAAGTAAAATAATCAAACTCAATGCCATACTCTGATGAATACTTGTTTAAATATTCAATAATAAGATTAACACTATCTTTGTTATCTTCTACGATCGCTATCTTATAATTCATGAGTTGCTAATATACCTTTACTTTCATTTTTTATCGGCAACAAAATCACTGACTTAAACCAATTATTTGGAGTTAATATTTTAAAGGTTCCCTGATATTTCTCAACAGTGCTAGTAATACTTTTAATTCCAAACCCGCGAATATCTTTGTCTCCCTTAGTAGTAAGAAAACGACCATCTTGAAACTTTAATTTATGTTCATAATAATTTTCTAATCTAATTACTAAAAAATCTCCTTCTTTAAAGACAGCTAAATTAATAATTCTTTTATCAGGATTAATAACTAATTTCACACTTTCAATAGCGTTATCCAACAAATTACTAAAAATAGAAATAATATCATTAATTTCAAAATCCGCTAATAATAAGCCATCAACAACACAAGTAAAGTTAATATTGTTCTCTTTTAAAATATCTTGTTTAGAAAAAAGAATGATGTCTAAAACATTATTTCCCGTTTGAAATTGATAATAAAGACCGCTTATCGATTTTTCTAAATCCTTAACATGTTCTAACTTTTTATCAATATTAGTCTCATTTTTAATGACGCTTAAATAGTGTTTCAAATCGTGATGTTTTTTATTTATTAAATTAATTTGACTTTCCGACAATTGATAATTTTCATATTGCTTTTCTAATAACTTTTTAATATTGTTTATTTCTAAAGACTTTTGAGCAGAAAACTTATGCTCTTTATGCATATAAATTAAAATAATACCACTTAAATTAACTAGAGTACGAATATAAAAGATTTCAATAGTATGTTCGCTAGTTATCGGTGTATTAATATTTAGGAAACTTAAATTAGAAATTGTGAAAACTAAGACACCAGTAATAAGAATAGTAATTAAATCGATATTGCTTACGATAAACTTTTTTTCTTTAAAGTATCTTCTTTCAATAAAAAAGATTACTGAGAAGAGCCCAAAATACATTAATAAAAAGATTAAACTTACCCTAAGATGATGATTTTTAATAAGGGAGGCAGTTAAAAAACGAACATTGTTGTTGGTGATAAAAAAATACTCAATTTGCCATTCAATTGAGGCAATTAATTCCGCTATAACAAAGGCAATAACAAGATAAAATCCTGTTAATCTATAACTTAATTTAGTGGTAATTAATAAATATGAATACATTATTAAAACCGAGGTTATCATCCCGATAATCCATAAATTTAAATGCCAACTATTAGCCCAATAATGAAAGGCAATTAAAAGAAATAAATAAAATGTTGCTATAGCTATCGTTTTCTTTTTATTAAACTTTTTAACATTAAAGAAAACAAAAATAGAGACCGCTAAAAACTGAGCAATTGCTGTATATATTCGGGGGATATTTAAATACATTTCCGGTGAATTCACATAATTACCTCTTTCTTTTTACTATTGATAATTATATATAAAAATAAATCTTTTAGCAAATAAATAAAATTTAAGATAACCGTTATAAAAATATTTTTAGCGCTTATCCTACTTCCTAAAAAAACTTGTGATATAATGTAATTGTTCACTAAGGGGAGCATTTTGCTGAGAGGATAAGATCGACCCGTTGAACCTGAACTGGGTAATGCTAGCGAAGGGATAGTTGACAACTTTAACTATTTCTTTGGGCGACCAAAGATTTTTTATTTCAAAGGAGGGATAATTATGAAACTCAGTTTGAAAAACATTGTTTTTACAGCGACGCTATTGGCGATTGCAATCGTAGTTGATTTATTAATAAGCGTAATACCAGGCTTAAACTTAGAATTGCCTTTTGGGGGAAAAATATTTAACTTAGGATTACTGCCCTTATTACTTATTGGCTTCTTTTTAGGTTTAAAATATGGATTGGCCGCTAGTTTAATTTTTGCTTTTTACAAGTTTTCAGTTGATTACATTATCTTTTTATCGACTTTAAAAGCAATTTTAGAATCTTATACAGGGACACCTTGGACAACCTGGCACGTTATCGGTTTAATTTTATTAGATTATTTAATCCCTTTTACAGCCTTTGGACTTAGTGGTTTTTTTCATAAAAACCATTTAAAAACAACAAAAAATATTTCCATTGCTCTATTATTAGTTGCCATAGTATGGCTGTTATCAGGAACTTATAGTGGTGTTTTACTTTGGGGAAACTCAATTAAGATGGCTGCTTCAGGTGGAGATGTTAATATCGCCACGAAACTTTTTTCATTTGTCAATAGCAATCTCTTTTTATATAGTTTGTTTTATAATAGTATTTACGTTGTTTCTTCAATGACATTAATTTTTTTCATTTTATTTGTTTCTAAAAAGCGCTTAGTTTATATTTACGAAAACTCCTTTTTATAATAACCATTAAAAAACATTCCTTGGCGGGAATGTTTTTTTAACTCTTATTCAGTTCTTAAGGCTACAACCGGATCTTTTCTAGCCGCAGAACGAGAAGGAACAAAGCCTGAGATTAAAGTTAAGATAATGCTTATCGTAATCATTATTAAGGCATAGTGCCATGGGAAGACAGCGATTTTAGCCCCTATTGCTTTAATTACCAATAAATTAATTATAAAGGACGCTACATAAGTAAACAAGATTGCAATTATTCCGGCCGCTAAACCGATAATAAAGGTTTCCGCAATAAACAAATTAGCAACATCTCTCTTTCTTCCACCTAATGATCTAATAACACCTATTTCTTTAATTCTTTCAACAACAGAAACATAAGTAATAATAGCTATCATAACACTAGAAACAACCAACGCTAAAGTTGTAAAACCAATTAAAGCAATCGTTATCATATTAATAGTTTCACCAATCATATTAAAGATGATAGATAAGGGATCAGTATAAATTATTTCTTCTCTATCTGCTTTTTCAATTGTTTTGTTGCCAATAATAAGTTCTTCATCACTATTCCATTTATCTAAATATTTTAAAACATTTTCTTTTTTATGTAAATTTTGAGGGTAAATAGAAATTTTACTAGCTATTTCTTCTCCGCCCAAGTCCCTTTTACTTAAACTTCCTGGCATTCCCATCATCATTAGAGAACTCATTAGATTAGTCTTCCCCACAAATGCTTCTTTTTTAATTTCTTCGTCGAAATAATTATACGTATATTCATAAGTAATTCCTTTAAGTAAATTAGAATTAGGAGAAATGCCAAATGCGGAAGTTGCATAACCATCTTTTTCTTCATCAAACAATTTTAAAACCACTTTAGATTTTTTATTTTCTCTTAAAATTTCTTTTGTCAAAGCTTCAGTATAATAAAAACCGTTTTTTAGACTACCATAAGAAATATTTTCTTTAGGCTCTAAAATAGCGACAATTTTAAGTGGTATACCGTCTTCTCCGTTATTAAAATCTTTAGAATACGCATGGTATTCAAAAGGCTTATTATCATCATTGGTAGCTTCGAAAACTGTATCATTAGAATACCATACAAATTCTTTCCCCAATAATTCTTCGTAACTAAATTGATTTTTAATTGGGATAGTTTCATCAAATCTATCGTCATCGATAGCCTTTAAAACCATATTAGTAAACTCTTCTTGATTATAAAAACCCAATTGAGCTAAAATTAAGTCTGAAACCATTCCATCTTTATCCAAAACTAACATTATTTCATCTTTTTCTGTAGCAATCTCACCTTCAACAATACTTTCTAAGATATTGTATTGAGATAATATATAATCACTATTATTTGGTGCTTGAGCAATAATATCAGTGAAATTAACTATTAAGTTCGCGAATGGCTCTGTTGTTTCATTTTCTTTTAATATTTGAGTGTAAATTTCTCTTAAAACACTTAATGAAATGTTTTCAAAGTTATCCTCATCTTCATAGAAATCAACGTATAAATTATTGGTAATATCAATTTCATAATCCAAAAATACAGCTGCAGCATCTTCTATAGGAATATTAGTAACGTAGTCTAAATAATCTTCTGTAATATTGTTTTTAATAAACATATCATCGACTTCAGCAGCTTTTTTAGCGACCGTTTCAATCATATTATTAACATTAATATATCCTTCTTTTTTAATAATATCGATTTTTTCATGGAGACTTGGGCGTTGCATTATTTGTTCAAGATCTAAAGTGGTTTCTTGGATGATTATCGGATTTCCCGATAACATATCATCTTGCATTTTATCGATGTAAGATTGAAGACCATATGATAAAGATAATACTAATGAAATGCCAATTATTCCAATTGAACCTGCGATACTAGTTAAAATAGTACGGCTCTTCTTACTTAAAAGATTTAAAATCGAGAGTTTAAAAGTAGTCCACCAACTCATTTTTGCTCGTTCTTTATTATTTTTAGTTTTTACACGCCTTTCTTTAAACCGTGATTTTTCTCTTTTAACAACTACTTCGTCTAACTCTAACGGATCCGAATCGCTTTGAAGTTTACCATCTAAAAGAGTAACGATCCGAGTTGAATACTCTTCAGCTAATTCTTGGTTATGAGTAACCATAATAACTAATCGATCTTCGGATACTTTTTTAATGAGGTCTAGTATTTGTTTACTAGTTTTAGAATCTATCGCTCCTGTTGGTTCATCAGCAAGCAATATTTCTGGATCATTAACTAAAGCTCTAGCAATCGCTACTCTTTGACTTTGACCACCTGATAATTGGTTAGGCTTTTTATAGTATTGATCGCTTAATCCTACTTTATCTAAAGCATCTTTCGCTCTTTTAGTCCGCTCTTCCTTATTAATACCAGCAATCGTTAAAGCTAATTCAACATTAGAAAGTACTGATTGGTGAGGAATCAAATTATAACTTTGAAAAACAAAACCGATACGATGGTTACGATAAACGTCCCAATCGCGGTCTTGATAGTCCTTAGTAGTTCTTCCATTAATAATTAAGTCTCCTTCAGTATATTTATCTAAGCCACCAATAATATTAAGAAGAGTTGTTTTACCGGAACCACTAGGCCCCAAAATAGAAACGAACTCGTTTTTCCTAAAACTTAAATTAATATCTCGTAAGGCTTTTACGGTAATATCACCAACATAATAATTCTTTTTAATATTTAATAATTTTAACATCCTTATTCCTCTTTACTTTCTTTCTTTGTTTTTTCAAAAATCTTTTCAATTCTCTTCGCTATTCTAATCACTTCAAAGGCGTCTTTTTCACCTAACTCTTTTAATAAAAAACTTAAATGTTTTATTTGCAGTTCTTTGAGCTCTTTGGCTTGTTTTTGACCATTATTAGTTAAAGTAATAATAATTTGCCTGCGATCCTTTTTATTAATCACCCGCACTATTAATGCTTTTTTTTCTAAACTGTTTAAACTCGCCGCGACTCTTGCGGTACTAATGTTTAAAGCTTCACTTAACTTACCAGGGGTAATTAAGCCTTCTTCTTGACATTGTAATAAATATAGTAAAACCGCTGCTTCACCTCTTAAATTGATTTTACTTAATTTTTTCCTATTTATATAAATATTTTCTAGACTAGTTACTAAATCATGGGCTAAACTAGTAAACATCAAAATCACTTCCTTTTATCTCACAATGTTAGTATTATACATTATTAGTTATTAAAAAAGCAATCAAAATACATTAAAAAAAGATAAAAACGCTTTACTAGTTTTTATCCTTTCTTTATAAAATGTTCTTATTAAAATTTGCTTATAAGTTTAAAATGAGCTGAAATAATTAAATTACATCAATTTGTAAACCTTTTAAAACTCTTAAAGTATCTTCATGAAGGCTTTCATCAAAACTTCTAGTGGCTTTTTTATCAACAACAATTCTCGCCTCAGGCAAAGCGCTTTTAGCGATAATAGCGTTTGAAATAACACACATGTTAGTTACTAAACCAACTAATTCTATTTCTTGATACTCTTTATCTTTTAAATAATTTCCCAGTTCTAAAGAGCCAAAAGTAAACTTTTTAAAAACCTTTTTAGCTGTTTTTACGTAATTATTTACTTTCCCATAAACTTGATGGCCAAAGCTTTTATCAATACAATGAACAATTGGAAGTCTTTTTCCTTCTTGAGTTTCTAAATAGTTTTCAAAATGAGTATCCAATGTAAAAATTATATCATTATCATTTTTTAAATACTCTTCGATTTTTGAAACGATCACAGGTTCAATTTCTTGAGCTTTGGAAAAACCTAAAGCCCCTGTTACAAAGTCATTTTGATAATCGACAATTATTAAACATTTTTTCACTTGAATCACCTCTTTTGATTACGCTAATGATCCCATTGGATCCCATGGTTTTAAAACAGTGGGCTTAGAATTATAAGCCTTTAATTCACTTTCAGTTAAATGTTTTTTATTAATAATAACCTGATAAACATGTTCTAAAAACCAGCTTTGACTAATTAAATAATAACCTTTGCTTCCTTTATCATCACCCCAAGAGTTAGCGATTTTCCATTTGTTTGGCTGTTCGTCTTTTAAGTTAACTCCAGTAATAATCATGGCGTGATTCATCGCCCCTTGTACATAATTTAAACGGTTTTCTTTGCTCATGTTGTAGTCAATGCCTAAAAGACTATAATCGAGTTGCTTATCGTCCCAAATTCCTTTTTCCCTATCTCCGTAAAAAAAGACATCGCTTCCAAACCAAACTACTTCCTTATCCTTCAGTTGTTTTATAGTTAACTCTATTAACCTTTCCATCGGTAAATTTAAATGGTTAATCTCTTTTCCGGAAACCACATTACCTAAATACTCAACTGTATAATTTTTAAAATAAGGCTTATCTTTGGTAGGAGCGTTAATAACGGAAATATAATCATTTAAATCGATTTTTAGGTCTTGATAAAACTTGATTGGATCTAAATTAGTTAACAGCTGATAATTTTTATCTTTATCGACATATTCATAATCAAATGATGTTGGTGGAACTCCATAAGCACTTACTAATAATTGATATAACTTTTTAAAATAATCTGCTTTTAAAGTTTTAATCTTGGCGCTTTCTTTTTTCTCAAACAGTTCTCTCGCCTCACTAACGTATTTTCTTAATTGAAAATTAATAATTTGATTAGTAAGCATCGTATTTGATGATTGAAAAGTTTCTGGCATCGCTTCTTTAATTACTATTCCATATTTATTAATTAAAGAAACAAACATATCCCATTGGCCACCATCTTGAATCCCCATTTTTAATAAGTGTTTTAATTTTCGATCGTCATTATCAACACCTAAAAAATCATCCATCGCCTCAATAAAATAATTTGTCTTCTCTAATTTATCATAAAAGGCAAGATAAGTTTGAGAAAACTCAATGTTAGCGACGTGATACTTTTTCGCTGCCACTTCTCTTAACACATTTAATCCGGCAAAAATCCAACAGCGACCACTTCTTTTTTGATTGTTGACGGGTAAAGTGTCTAAGTTTAAGGAAAAATGAAAGTTTTGATTTTTCTCTGCTTCACTTAAGTAAATAACATCGTGAAGATTAGTTTTTGAAAGAGCACTTCTTAACCCTTTGTGTAAGTCATTTTGAAGATACTCTTCTTTTAAGATTTTTAATTCGTTTTTATTAATTTTTTTCATGATAGCCTCCTTTTTTTATTATAGTCCTTTTTATCTTTTCTAGCAAATCTATCAAGAAATTATTTCTTGATGATTAATTGTTAACTAGCAGACATTAGTTTTATTTAAAAACAATAAGAAAAGGAACTTATTTTTGCATAGTTCCTAATATTTATTAGTTTTTAGGGATATTATCATTATTCAAATTGCATAACAAATTATTTTAATGTTAAAATCTCGAGCTTAATACAATTAATATTATGATATCTTTAAATAATTATTTTCTTTTAACCAATTAATAGTATCTGAGAAGCTTTCTTCAATTGGTCGTGGTTGATAATCAAGTTCAGAATAGGCTTTCTCAATATTAAAATTACAATTTTCAGTTAGTGCTTTTAAAGAAGTGCGGCTAAAGATAGGTGTCTTCTTCCTAATGAGATAAGCAAATTCTAAAAATGGTAAAAATAACTTAACAATAAAAAGCGGGATTTTAATAGGCATCTTCTTTTTACCCATAATACCATTTATAATAACGAACATTTCTTTTAAAGTTACTTTGTTTCCCCCAATTAAATAACCTTCACCGATATGACCTTTTAAATAAGCTTTAATTAAAGCTTTGGAAACATCTCTTACATCGACAAAATTATAACAACCTTTTAAATAGAAAAAGCGCTTCTTATGGTAATAATCCACTAACACTTCAGTTATTTTAGAAATATGATAATCATAAGGTCCAAAAACTGCAGTAGGATATAGAACCACTGCCTTTAATCCTTCTTTAATTTTAGAAAACAAATAAGCAGTGGCGAGTGCTTTTGATTTCGCATAATCACCAACTAATTTTTTAACATTAAACTCTTTTGGTTCTTTAATTTCTTGCTTTTTAGAATTAATGTTAATAGCTGAACTAGAACTCGAATAGATCAGTTTTTTAACATCTTTTTCTAGACAAACATCGATGATGTTTTTAGTACCTTGATAATTTACTTGATAAACAAGATCATCTTTTTTAGACTTAATATCGACGATACCAGCTAAATGAAAGACAACAGAATTATTAGTAATAATAGTCCTTAAAAACTTTTTATCGTTAATATCCCCTACAATTGATTTTAACTTCTTACCTTTAAATATTTCTAAATTATTTGCTTTTCTGGAAACGACTTTAATATTTTCATAATCTAAATCCAGTAAATCATTTACTAACACTCTTCCAATAAAGCCTGTCGCTCCAGTGATGATAAATTCAGTCATCATTATCTTATTTACTAATAATTTATCTTATTATTAGTTTTCTCCTTCTTTAGTTATTATCAATTAAGGATAATATGTATTCATTTAGACCATTAACAATCTCACTAAGACTTTGTTTATTTAAATCAGGAAGATGAATAAAGCCACATTCAGTAGTTTTATTTGCTGCTTTTAAGTAGTTTAACGTTTGATACATTAAACTATTACAAACATAAGTCCCAGCACTATATGATCTTTTAAACTTTGTTTTAGTTTTGTTAAAAGTTTCTTCAAACAATTGGTAGTTTAAGGTTGCGAAAATACCATCAGGACCTTTTTCAATTATTTTATTAGTCTCGGGAATAAAACCACTATTATCAGCTTTATTACTAAGCTCATTAATAGCGATCACTTCAAAAGATAGTAAAGAATAGCTTCTCGCCTCACCTAGTAAGATGATTATTTTAGGTTCTTCTTTATCAATAATTTCTTTTAGCAATAAAAAAGAATTGTCATACTCAACAGGTAAAACAACTTTAATCAGCTTTTTATTATTAATTATTTTATTTAAGACTACTTCTGAGTAGTTAGTTTTATGATTATTAAAGGGTTTAAATGCTGTTAGTAAAATTTTCATTTTATGCGCTCCTATTCTTATTTTAACAAAATAAACCGTTAATTGTTGAATAAGTTTTATTGGAGATTAAAATCTAATTAAAATAATTGTTTTTAATTAGTAGGAAATGATGCGCTTTTTTGTCTAAGTTCCTTCATTTTTAATTTGTATAACTCTTCTACTGCAAAATGCAACTTAGTGACGACATTAGTTTTTGTTAAGGGGTAGATGTAATAAGTATCATCGATTGTCGATAAATCAAGACAGTCACCTTTATTAAAATAATTGTATTCAATATGTAAAGAATAAAGTGTTAATGGTTCTTTAAGAAGTTCTAAAGATGTTTCTGGATTATCTGCAGTGAGAAGAAAGCCATTTTCATCATGTTTTAAATAACCTTCACCAAGCTTCAGATAACCTTTTGAATTAGGTAAGGATTCAATTCTAACTTTATCTTCAAAATGATAAGTACCCGCTAGTAATTCCTTTTTTACTTCCGCCCTTTCAAACTCATACCAATCTGGAATATGACTAAAAATTGTTTTAGCATTGGTTGCCTTAAGTTCACCAACTTTAGACATTTCATAATTTACTTTACAGGCCTCACAAAATAAATTTTTACCTAAAGAATTCATTTGGTGTTCAACTAGGCAATGAGGGCACTTATAAAGCACTTTATGAAGTCCTTCCGCTCTATTTTTAGCAGTTATTTTAATGTTATTAGATTTTTGCCACTGATATTCATCATAAATAAAGGCCTTATTAATAATGTCATTAATCTCTTCTACAGTTAAATTAGTAAGTTCTTCTTTGGAGATTACTTTAGTCATATCAGCTTCTAATCTTACTTTTCTTTTCTTTAAATTCCAAACGGGTTGGGAAAGATGGTTACCATGCATATTTAAAACAACAACATCATATTTTAACATTTTAATCATTTTACCTAGTGATTCCGGTAAAATAGCATTAGTTCCTATTAGTGAATAACGCGCTTCAGGAAAAATAGCAACGATGCTTTTTAGTTCTTCTAAACTATATTTAATATGTTTCACTAATTTAATGTCGTTAACAAACTTTCTTTTACAAATTCCACCGACATTTCTTAATAACCATTCTCTTTTTATAAAACCATCGATAGCGACGATATAATTAGCTGGATGCGGAAAGATCGCTTTCGTTAACACTTTAAAATCAACAAATGCGTGATGGGTACATAAAATAATGTAAGGCGGTTTAACACCTTCCATATTAACTTTATTAACTTTTGTTTTTCTTAGCCAAACCTCAGGTAGTGCTAATAAATATTTAAGTGGTGTTAAATACCACTTTTCCTTTAATGGCTTTTTATCAAAATCAAACCGTTTAATTTCTTTCATCCCATCCTCCACAAAACTAATTATTTGTGGGATAATTATATCACGGTCTGGATAAGAAATACGAAAAATACATTCAACTTAATAATGTATCATTATTATTGTTTATTTAGTTAGAATAATTATCAAATTATTAATTATTGCTTTTGTTAATTGTAACTTTAAAATCTTGCGAAATACCATCGATGTCGATAGTTACAATAACACCATAATTTTTATTTTTAGATAAATTTCCTACGTAAAGTACTTTATCTCTAATAACAATTTCATCACCATGATCAGCAGCAAGTCTTAAAGAAATATTAACATTTTCTTCTTCACCTTGATAATTAAAATCGACACTTTCACCATCAAAAAGATAAAGCATTGCAGTTCCTCTTTGATAATGTTTAAAATCTATTTCTAAAGAAAGAAAAACATCTTCTTGAGCAAGTAAGTTTTGATCATCGTATTGATAATTTACTTTAAAATAATAATTAGGAAGAAACTCGCTTGTTTCATTATTTATTAGTACTCTAATTGAAGTAAAAAAATCTTGTGCTGGTGCCGTTAAAACGGGTACTAACCAAATTATTTTATCTGCTTTTTTCACTAACATAAATGAGTTACTGTTACTAGCAAACCGATAGTCCAAACTAAGTCCTCTTAATTCTTGCGGTAATTGGATTTCTTTTTTAATCGTATTAGGAATGCTTGCTTTTAACTCTTCAATTGCTAAATCCACTTCTTCTTTAAAAGTTAAAGGAGAACCTTTCTTTAATACTTTTACTTCAAACGTTCTAAAAGCCTCTTTTACTCTCGCTTCAATTATCACGACCACATCCTCATCTTGTTGGATTACTTCAACATCATAAAGATTGCTTATGACTAATACTTCTGGATGACTAACAGTATAAGTAATGGGGCCTAAACGGCCATAGGGAAGAATAAAATCTTTCGTAACCACTTTTGGTATTTCCTGTTCAGATAGCAACTTAATATCCTTTTCAGGATAATCGCATCCACCAAGTGTTAATATTAAAATTGTTAAACAAATTATTAAAA
>Ga0265293_10002572_pt1 | contig 35827 bp, 38 predicted proteins | sample Munlanlewell138R_FD_192505 | JGI IMG/M metagenome (GOLD analysis project Ga0265293, IMG submission 192505) | Leachate microbial communities from a municipal landfill in Southern Ontario, Canada - Leachate well 138R | ecosystem: Engineered > Solid waste > Landfill > Unclassified | place: Canada... | reverse complement strand
ACAGTTTTTCACATCCCCATATGAACACCCTGAGTGAGCAGGGTATTCACTATGAACTTCAGAAGAACCAAGCCTTGATCAAGGATCTAACCGGGCAGAATACGACACTTTTCCGCCCACCTTTCGGCGAGTATAATAACCAGGTGATCTCGGCTGCTTCTGCCCTAGGCTACCACACGATTCAGTGGTCGGTGGATTCTCTGGATTGGAAGAACCTCTCGAGTAATCAAATCTATGAGCGCGTGATGGAACAGGTTGAGCCGGGTTCCATCGTGCTTTTTCACAATGCGGCCCCGGGTACCCCCGGGGCTATTCGGCGTCTGATCCCAGATCTACTGGCAAAGGGGTATGAAATTGTCCCTATCTCGCAACTACTCTACCAGGATAACTTCTACATTGATCATGCGGGCATTCAGCGTCCGGCAAAAGGGGGGCGTTAGGGGTGATTATCACGAAACGAGGACTCATCCTCATTCTTGCAGTCTTTCTCATTCTAGGTGCTGGTGTACTGGGTCCTGGGATTTATAGAGCGGCCCAGCGCACTTTGTATGGGGTGAATAAGGGAGTAACCCTTGATGGTCAATTAGTTGAAGGTCTACTTGAGCAAGAACTGTATGATGTAGTGGCGAGTCTAGCAGAAAGGTTCTATGTAGAGGCCAGTAACGCCAGTTGCAATTGGCAGACTGGGGAGATTATCGAGGAGGTCATTGGTCAAGTTGTCGACGTGCAAAGCACGGTAGATGCCCTCCTGAAGGCTCCCGCACACTCTCAAGTGGACCTAGTTACAGTTTTAGTGCTTCCATCCATCACCAAGGCCCACTTTGAGCCGATTTACAGAGGACCCACGAGTGAGCCAAGGGTCGCCTTGATGGTCAATGTGGACTGGGGAGATGAGTTTATTCCAGGTATGTTGGACGTCTTTGACCATTATGGGGTTAGTGCCACATGGTTTCCTACAGGTCGGTGGGCAAAGGAATCGCCTGAGTTGGCAAAACGGATTAGTCAAGCGGGTCATGAAATGGGAAACCATGGCGGGTGGCACGGCATGGCAAGTAAAATGAGCCGTGCAGAAACCGCAAGGCTCATTCAGGAAGGAGAAGATTTGGTTCTTGAAGCAAGTGGGCAAAAACCTCAGGTTTTTGCACCACCAGCGGGAGACTTTAATCAACAAACGGTGAGCGTCGCAGCGGAACTCGGCTATAAGACGGTGCTGTGGACCGTAGACACCGTCGATTGGCAGCGGCCCGCACCAACCGTGATCATCGATCGAATTAAGAGCAACGTGGTCAACGGAGCCTTAATACTGATGCACCCTACACAACCGACCCTCGAAGCCTTACCAGTCATCTTGGACTTTCTGGCCCAGCGTGGTTTTCAATGTGTGACAGTGAGTGAACTTCTTGCGGACTAGTCCTAAAGGTGCGTCCAGACGTCGGCATCCTCTTGACCTAAGTTCCTGAGGGCAAGCCCTCCTAGATTGTATTTTTCCACCAGGTCGATTTTGTACTTAAGACTATAGCGGTTTTCGAACCAGACCTCTTCGCCTGCGCCATATTGGAAATAGGGTGTCTTCGACTCTGTATCCCAGCGAACACTAGCTCCTTGCCGTGCGGCTAATTCAAGAATCTCCCGGTGGGAGAGGGGTGTAGGCATACCGGCTCTTGACCACTGGATACCACCTGTAGAGATACTCAGGATCACTTTGTCGGCAGACAGGTTGCTTGTGATATCCTGGAGCATAGCTTCGACTTGGGGGAGCGGTTCTAGGGGACCGGGTTTTGCTCCATCGGAGTCGAGGGCGTATTTGAGTATGAGATGGTCTACACTCTGACTGGCTGCCACATAGTCAATGTTAGCATTCCACGGCAGAGCCAGATTGGCTTGGAGTCCATCTTGCTGTAACTGTCGCGTCAGTTTACCGACAAAGTCAAAGAGCTGATCCTGCTCTTCGCCTGGAACATAGGCGATATCGATTAGGACTCCTTTTAAGCCCCATTCTTCTAGTGTCCCTACGATCTGTTGGATACTCTTTTCTTGTAGGGATGGCATACTAAGTAGCCGGGTGGGACTAGCACTGATCGTGATGTTGACGTAGGTCTCCATCTCCTGATTGCCAGCAAAGTAGAGGCTACGACCCATCTCTTCGTAGTCAAAATCGGTCGTGACAGCAAGTTCGCCGTAACTATCGAGTTTCCAACCGAGGGATGCGATTCCAGTAAGTTTTTGACCATTTTCCAGCAGACTGTCGTAGGCCAGGTCCCCGCCAGGATAAATCCCGAGGAGCTCCTGGGCTACCGCTGACCGTTCTAGTTTGTCCATGTTCACCGCATAGTTTGGTACCCAACCGTCGGTGCCGATGGATGGGCGAATCTTATACCAATTCGCTGTCTCATCCAAAATGGTCACCTTTGTGTCTCTAGTAACGGTTCCTAGAGGTTTACCGTCTGTACTTGGACTATGCCTAATGGTTACCCGATCGGCTGAAATTGTTCCCACTTGACCTAAGACGATGTAAGACTGCTGCGTTAGGGGAGGATCGATGGACTTGACAGGTTGAGCCTGCCCTCCCGTAAAGAGACTGGTTAGATAAAATAAGACAGATAGTAGAGCTGCAATGATACCCTGATTCACGGTGATCCCCCTTTCTGGTATGCTGAATCTATGGTATCATATTACCAATTAAAGATCAGTGGAAAGAAAAGTGCGCTTTGGCGGAATTGCCCAGGTGTGCCGGAGGATAGAATGTATCAACGTACAGTGTTGCCCAATGGTATTCGAATCATTACTGAATATCTACCTTACCTTCGTTCTGTGACTTTGGGAGCGTGGTATGAGGTGGGTAGTCGTCACGAAGAAGAACATGAATGGGGCCTTTCCCATTTCATCGAACATATGATGTTTAAGGGTACGGAAAAGTACTCCGCCAAGCAAATTGCGGAAGTTATGGATCAAAGGGGAGGATATCTAAACGCCTTCACCGGCAAGGAGCAAACTTGCTACTACTTTAAAGTACTCGATGAGCACTTTTCAACCGCATCTGAGCTTTTAGAGCAGATGTTACTACACTCATTGTTCTCGCCGTCGGATGTCCAGAAGGAGAAGAATGTAGTCCTTGAGGAACTGAGCATGTATGAGGACTCTCCTGAGGAGCTCGTCCACGATCTGTTTTTTGCTAAGCTTTGGCCGGATGATCCCCTCGGACGCAATATCATTGGCTCGACAAGTAGTGTTGCCACATTTTCACCGGCGACGATTAGCGACTATCTTGCCAAGCACTATACTGCGGATCGCTTAGTGATAGCCAGTGCGGGGAATATCAGTCACGAACAGGTCGTGGAAACCTTTGGTGCGGCCTTTGCCTCTCTACCTAGGGGTTCTAGGCCTTTGCTCAGTAGTGCTGAATCCCGATCGGGCCAAGAATATTTCCAAGACAAGGACATTGAGCAAGTTCACCTCTGCCTTGGTGGTCCGGCCCTTTGCCGCCACGACAAAAGGCGCTATGCGTTGGGTCTTTTAGACACCATGATTGGCGGAGGCGTGAGCTCCCTACTTTTCCAAGAGTTACGAGAAGAGCGGGGTCTAGTGTACAACACCTATTCCTTTACTTCCCTTCATGATGATGCGGGCTCTTACGGTATCTACGCCGGTTTTAACCCCCAGCACTGGGACCAGGTATGGGACGTGCTAGGTGATTTGTTTACAGGTTTGCCCCATCTGATTACACCAGAAACGCTAGAAAGGGCCAAGGGGCAAATGAAAGGTAGTCTGGTATTGTCCCTCGAAAGTACGAGCAATCGTATGACCCGGCTGATTAAGGGAGAAATGGACGAGGGCCGGATCACAACGCCAGAAGAAACGATGCAGCAGATTGAACAGGTGACCTATGAAGAATTGATGGAGTTGGCTCGTATTGTATATGACCCGAACAAATGGAGTTGGGTAGGGCTTGGCCCCAGACATCTGATAAAGGAGACGATACCATGCAAGAAGACATGCTAAGGAAGATCTTCAGCCTGCAAAAAGAGTTTGACGAGGCAGTGATGAAACATCGGGACCTTGACTATCCACCTGAGATATGGATTCAAAAGGAAGTCCTGGCCATCATTTCTGAACTCGGTGAGGTCCTAGACGAGGTTAACTTCAAGTGGTGGAAGGATCCCAAAGAAATCGACCATGCCAAGCTGACAGAGGAGCTCGTGGATGTCCTTCATTTCTTTGTGAGCATGTGCCTCAAGGCTGGTATTGGCCCTGATGAGCTTTATGAAGCCTATGTGCGTAAGAATCGGGAGAACTTTGCCCGTCAAGAGGGAGCAACGGATAGACCAGGCTACGCTTGGAAAAAGTAGTCAGATATGGTATACTGAAAATACTCCGCGCCCAGGGAGATGTCCAAAGGAGAGATTCTTTTTTGAACATGCGCGGGGTTTTTTTTGTGCTTTTTTGTTTGCTGGTGGCCCCGAAGGTTCATGCCATCCACTACACTGGTGAACTCTCAACCAAAGTTGGGACAACTGGCACGAGCTCGTCTTTGAACCTGGATTTCGGGGGAGGTAAGGGAAGATATGCGTACCAGTGGGGGTTGGATGCAGATCTTGACTTTCTCCCCTCGTTGCAGGGGCGGATCTCGACTCGCTGGGAACTTGCTTTATCGATTACGGATAACCTGAAGTTGATTGGTAACCATAACCAGGATCACTTTACTTCGGGGGACATATTTAGGCTGATCAACAAGAACCAATACATTCCAGAAAGCTATTGGGCCGGTCTGCAGAGCCCGCAGCTCAGTCTTGGTTACCTTAGACAGGTTCCCTTTAAGTCGAGAGATGTGGTGGACGCTCTATTTCTGGAGAGTCGGCTTGACCTGGGACATCTAGCAGTGCGGGGATTGCAGATCAGATATGCTGGACAGAGGGAGAGCGGGTCTGCCGCAGTATTACAGGCTGAAGGCAAGCTTGGTGGCTTTCAAGTGGAAGGCGCCACGGCATGGCAGGTCGATCTGGCAGGTCGAGAGAGTTATGCCCGGGTCCTACAGATCCGGGGAAGTGCCTGGGGCGTAAACGGTCGACTTTGCCTCAAGCGCGTTGAACCTGGCTTCTTAAGTCTTCTGGCTAAGACCAATCAGTTCACCCCGAATCGTCAAGGTTGGGAGTTAGAACTCTCTACAGAGCTTTGCATGACCGAATTGGGAGTTAATCTTCGCCGTCAGACCAATCTCGAGGGAAGTCGTGAGTATCCCAAGTTGGCTTGGAAGCTGGGTATGAAGGAAAAGCAAACGAGCATAGAATGGCGGGTTCAGCCTACACCTGCCCTTGTTATGCGCTATTCTTCGGGCGATACCCTTTTTCAACTCGATCCGCTGAATGCTACATTCCGTACCGACTGGAAGATGGGGGATGCAAAGATTAGCCTACGCGTAGATGCTCTACGCCAGATTGGCCGTGCAGAGCTTAGGTTTGGAGAGGCCATACGGTGGCGTTTGATTGGCAAATATGACTTCCTCGCAGACCGATCTCACTACTCCTGCCTGGTAGCTTACAGGAACCTTCAGCTAGAAGTTGGGGAATATGATCGGGGTAACATGAGTTCTGGCTTTAACGACCCCTTCAGCTATTGCATATCATGGGTATGGGAGTTCTAGGAACCCAGGGTTCTACATATGCTATCGTGGGGTGGATGCCAGCATGCGCTACTCAGAGTTGTCAGGAAAAGAAATCATCTGCATTGACGAGGGAATACGCCTTGGAGTGGTTGATCACACCGATCTCATCCTGGACTTGCGCAGCGGCGAAGTGGAATCCATCGTGATCCCCTATGGTCATCGCTGGTTCAGACCTAGACTGATCGTCATTCCCTGGCGTGGTATTAAGAAGATTGGGCGTGACTTGATTATTGTTGACCTAACCTCGGCCCAGGATTATGACGATGTAATGAGGAAGATCGAGGAAAACCCCCGTAGGAATAAGCCCCCTTTTTTTGGGTAAGCTAGTCTCAAGAAATGAAAGGGGGAATTTTCTTGTCAACTGTCATTGGTGTTTTTCGCGATATCAGCACTGCTGAAGATGCGGTGAAAGCTCTGAGAAACAAGGGGTTTCAGGACAATGAGATCTCTATCTTAGCTAAAGATAGCCAACAGCGTCAGGCTAACAAGTCTGGGGATATGGAGACAGGTTCAGATTTTGGCGGCAATGATTCCATTGCTGACGGCACTACTTGGGGTGGAGCGCTAGGTGGAGTCGCAGGGCTCTTGGCCGGTGTCGGCGCCCTAGCGATACCAGGAATTGGTCCCATTGTAGCTGCCGGTCCCCTTGCCGGAGTCTTGTCTGGAGCGGTGACAGGGGGAGTTGCGGGAGGTCTCATTGACCTTGGCATCCCTGAGGAGAGAGGACGCCAGTACGAGCAGAATCTCAAACAAGGTGGCATACTTGCCGTCATCGAGACGAGCGAGGACAAGGTAAATGATGCTAGCTCCATTCTCAGACAAAATGGGGCCAAAGATGTCGAGGCTCATGGCGGAGGAAAGAATAGTAACTAGATTTCACTGAGAGAGGCTGCCAAGAAGGTGGCCTTTTTTTCTTGTCCACACCTTGGCAGGAATGTTGGCGCATAGAGTAGAATGCACTGCAATGGCTAAGGAGGCGAAGAACATGCGAGTCTTAGTAAATGGAGCAGCCGGAAAAATGGGCACAGAAGTGTGCAAAGCGGTACATCAATCCTCAGATTTGCATTTGGTGGGGGGAGTAGATCCCTCTGGTCGGGGGTTGTTATCTGGTATAAAAACTTATGCTAGTCTGAAGGAGGCCCTAGAAGCAATTTCCGTTGATGTTGTGGTGGATTTTACTACTCCAACTGCCATTAACGCAAGCATGGAAACCTGTTTAGCGCACAATGTTCCCATGGTAATAGGCACTACAGGCCTGACCCCAGCCGAGCTGAAGGAATGGCAAGTCAGAGCGTTGCAGGAAAACTGGAAGGCAATCATCGCTCCTAACTTCGCCATTGGCGCCGTGCTAATGATGAAGTATGCGAGAGAGGCAGTGGCCTTTTTCGAGCAGGCTGAGATCATCGAATATCATCATGCCCATAAGTTAGATGCCCCCTCAGGTACAGCCCTGAGGACTCGAAAGCTTATGACAGAGGTTCACGACAAGGAGATACCCATTCATAGTGTGCGCTTGCCGGGCTTAGTGGCTCATCAAGAGGTCATTCTCGGGCTACCGGGGCAGACATTGACTATTCGCCACGATTCTAGTGATCGTACGAGTTTCATGCCAGGTGTTCTGCTGGCTATCAGGCAAGTAAACAAGGTCAAAGGAGTTATTATCGGACTAGAACACATTCTTTTCACCGACATATAGTACTAGTGAGTTGCGGTGAGGAGGGTTTGTCATGGTTCGTCAACTAGACGGTGTACCCATAGCAATGCTCGGTTGTGATGAACGAGAGGTTCGGCTTGCTGAAGCGTTGGCTGATCTTGGTGCTGATTTACGTCTAGTAGGTTTTCCAAAGTCAGGATCCCTAGTGCGGGCACTGCACTTTGAAGATCCTAAAGAAGCGGTTCGTGGAGCAAAGGCGGTTCTTGCCCCCATGAGCAATACAGATGCTGAAGGATGGATTACAGCGAGAGAAGATGGGCGAGATGCGCCGATTCCTCTCTTTGACGTAATACCTCTGCTTCCTAGCAAGACACCTTTATTGCTCGGTGTAGCTAAGCCCCGGATCCAAGGTTTAGCCACCCAATACAGGTTGGTTCTTGTGGAGATGGCTGAGATTGATGAGATCGCAGTACTCAATTCCATACCCACAGCGGAAGGCGCCATTGCGGTTGCGATGGAGAACACCGATATTACGATTCACAACTCTCGTTGTCTGGTGCTTGGACTAGGACGATGCGGGACAACGATAGCGCAGTTTCTCGTTGGCCTAGGAGCCGATGTGACAGTCAGTTCACGCTCAGCTACGGATCTAGCTCGAGCAACTGTCTTGCGCTGTCATCCCTTGAAGCTCTCTGCTCTAGCCTCTCGGACAGATTTTCAGATACTGTTTAATACGATCCCAGCCTTGGTGTTACCACGTTCCTATCTGAGGCTCCTTGAACCTACGGCGGTGATTATTGATATTGCTTCCGGGCCTGGAGGCACAGATTTTGTCGCCGCTCAGGAACTTGGGATTCGGGCAATTCACGCCCTATCACTCCCAGGGAAGGTGGCCCCTAAGACTGCTTCTAATGTCTTGATTCAGACGATACCTCACCTACTGAAGAAACTACTAGGAGAGGAGCGTCAGGATGATGATACGAGGTAAGAACATTGGTTTTGCCTTAACAGGTAGTCACTGCACCTATGAAGAGATTTGGCCCCAGGTGATCAAGCTTCTGGAGGCTGGCGCAGAAATCTACCCCATTGCCTCCCCAACTGTGGCCGAAACAACCACACGTTTTGGTGTTGGTCAAGAGATACTTGCACATTTCTCTGAACTGACTAAACGATCCGTAATTACCACCATTGTCGAGGCGGAACCTCTAGGTCCATCGAAGCTTCTTGATTGTTTGGTGATTGCCCCGTGTACCGGTAATTCGCTGGCAAAGCTGGCTAATGCAATTACTGATACAGCCGTGTTAATGGCAGCCAAGACTCAGCTGCGTAATCAGAGGCCTTTGGTCTTAGCCATATCGACCAACGATGCTCTAGGACTTAATGCCAGGAACATTGGAACATTGCTCAACGTCCCTAACTTGTACTTTGTTCCCTTTGGTCAAGACAATCCTGAGGCCAAACCTAGGTCTCTTGTGGCGGATATGGATTTGATACTTCCCACCATTGAACATGCACTGCAAAATAAACAACTACAACCTGTCTTGATGGAAAGACAGATTCGCGCAGTCAGATAGAATAAGGAGAGATTTTCATGAACGGTCTACATGTAGCAATTTTAGGTGCCACGGGGATGGTTGGTCAGGAGCTCTTAGATCTCTTGGTCGAGAGAGGATTCCCCATGAAGGACCTCACCCTTTTGTCGTCCGCCCGCTCAGCAGGGAACCGAGTCTTGGTTGGGGGAAAGGAATATGCTGTTCAAGAGGCTACACCCGAAGCTTTTCGGGGCGTCGATCTAGCGTTCTTTGCCGCGGGCGGAACGATCAGCCAGGAGTGGGTCGGACCAGCCGTGGAAGCAGGAGCATTGGTTATCGATAACACGAGTGCCTTTCGAATGAAGGAAGACGTTCCTTTGATCGTGCCTGAGATCAACCCGGAGGAGATTCTTAATCACAGAGGTATCATTGCCAATCCCAATTGCTCCACTATCATCATGGCCATTGTCTTGAAGCCAATTCTCGATCGGGTTGGTATCAAGCGAGTTGTTGTCTCCACCTACCAGGCGGTATCCGGCGCAGGTGGAAGGGGAATGGATGAACTGCGGCGCCAAACCGAAGACTATGTAGCGGGAAGGGAACTAGCGGCAGCGATCCTCCCAGTGGCTAGCGCCCCGAAACATTACCCCATAGCCTTCAACGCCATCCCCCAGATTGATGTCTTTGATGAGGACGGCTATACAAAAGAAGAATGGAAAATGATCAGAGAAACGCAAAAGCTCTTTAAGGATCCTAATTTCAAGGTTTCTCCTACCACTATACGTATTCCAGTTATGCGTTCTCACAGCGAGAGTATAAATGTAGAAACAGTGTCTCCGCTTTCGCCAGAAGAGTGCCGCGAGCTGTTGCGTAACGCACCTGGTGTTGAGCTCGTTGATGATGTAGAAGAGCAGAACTACCCCATGCCCCTGTACACATCGGGTCAAGATGCAGTCTTTGTTGGACGAATTCGGCGGGATCTGACGGTGGAACATGGATTAAACTTGTGGGTAGTTGGTGATCAAATTCGTAAAGGAGCGGCTCTAAATGCAGTTCAGATTGCAGAGCACGCTTATGAAATGGGTGCCTTCACGAAGAAGTGAGGTGGGAGAGTGAAGATTGTTGTGCAGAAGTTTGGAGGAAGTTCACTAACGACCTCCGAAATGAGGAATGAAGCCCAGCAGAGAGTGTGGGAAGCGGTGGAAGAGGGTTTGCGGCCGGTCGTAGTCGTTTCGGCGATGGGACGGCGAGGTGACCCGTATGCCACCGACACCCTCCTCGACTTGATGGAGAAGACCAATCCCGGTGCAGAAGGGTCCAATGTAGACTTGCTCTTATCCTGTGGCGAGATTATATCGGCCAGTATCTTTGCAGAAGGCCTGCGTACCATGGGACTGCCTGCCCAGGCGGTTACCGGCTGGCAGTGCGGGATTACCACCGACGAAGTACATCAGGCTGCAAGAGTTACCGGTGTACAAAGTGAAAAACTGTGGGAACTGCTGCGGACAGGCGTCATACCGGTGGTGGCGGGTTTTCAGGGTATAACCGAGTCGGGTAAGGTAACAACCCTGGGCCGGGGAGGGAGCGACACCACAGCGGCTGTGCTAGGCGTTGTGCTCAAGGCCGAGCGTGTCGAAATCTTTACTGATGTGGATGGAGTCAAGACAGCCGATCCAAGGCTAGTACCGGATGCTCCCACCATCAAAGTGATGTCCTATCGCGAAGTTGTAGAAATGGGCCATATGGGGGCGAAAGTGTTGCATCCCAGGGCTGCTGAGATTACAATGGAGGAAGGCATTCCCCTGCAGATTCGCTCTGTCATTCACTCCCAAGGAGGCACAACCATTGGCCCTGGCTTGAGGCAGAAAACGGCCTTTGGCGCTGAGAAGATCTCGGATCGTGTCGTAACAGGGATTGCACATCTGGGCAAACGCGCCCAAGTGAGAATCGAAGGCGCAGAGGATTTTCACCGTTCAGGCCTGGGAACCAAGGTCTTTCAGCAGTTGGCTGAGGCCGAAGTAAGTGTGGACTTAATTTACTTGTCACCAGATCTAATTGCCTTTATTATTGATCAGGCGAAGGTAGAGACGACTAAACGTGTCTTGGAGCCTATGGGCTTGAGTGTCAAGATCGAAGTCGGATTTGCCAAGGTGTCCGTTGTAGGTGCGGGTATGCACGGAGTGCCAGGAGTCATGGCCCGGGTGGTAAACTGCTTAGAAAGGGAAGGGATTTCCATCTATCAGACGACGGACTCCCACGCCAATATTTCTTGTTTAGTGTTAGAAGAACACATCTTACGGGCGGTACAGGCGTTGTACCGGGAATTTAAACTCGATCGTATTTAGGAGGTTTCAACCGATGAAGTCAGGTCAACTTTTCACGGCGATGATCACACCAATGAACAAGGATGGTTCAGTCAACTACAGAGCAGCAGTGGAACTGGCAAGGCGTTTGAGTGAGAATGGGTCGGACGGCGTGGTACTAAGTGGTACAACAGGCGAGAGCCCTACCCTGAGTTTTGACGAGAAGGTAAAGTTGTTTTCGGAAGTCACAGACGCCCTTGGTGGACAGGTGGAGATTATTGCCGGAACTGGGTCTAACAGCACAGACGACACGATCGCTCTAACCAAGGCTGCAGAGAACGCTGGCGTTGACGGAATTATGCTCGTGACACCCTATTACAACAAACCATCGCAACGGGGATTGTACGAGCATTTTAAGGCAGTTGCTCAGCAGACGTCACTACCCATTATGATTTACAATGTTCCGGGGCGGACAAGTAGTAATATTCTCCCGGAAACGGTAGCGCAGCTCGCCAAGATCGACAACATCGTTGCAATCAAAGAGGCGAGCGGGAATTTAGAGCAAGTGAGTGTTCTCAAGACACTAGTACCAGAGGACTTCATTATCTATTCTGGTGATGACTCCCTTACCTTGCCGATCTTGGCAGTTGGAGGGGGAGGAGTCGTCAGCGTGGTCAGCCACCTTGTAGGCCGCGAGATTAAGTCAATGATCACAGCCTTTGGCGCTGGTAAAACCGCTGAAGCGACGGAGATTCACTTGCAACTTATGCCCTTGTTCAAAGCGATGTTCTTGACCACGAATCCTGTACCGGTCAAACGTGCCTTAGAGTTTATGGGATTTGAGACTGGTCCGCTCCGTCTCCCCTTGGTCGATCTTACGGAGGAGGAGACACAGACAATCAGAGAGGTCCTCTCACGCATGGGCTTAGGTTCGTAGTCTTATCTGGCTATGATAAACCTCCTACCTGGAGATACTATCCGGGAGGGGGTTTTCTTTTCTTCTGGTTTGATTATTTGCGGCACACTGTGTATAATATGGGTATGCATGACTTGTTCGGTTTAGTAAAATGCGGCCACCAACATGGGCGGAAAGGTGGTCACCCTGAATGCTTAATCAAAGAAGTCATAGACAATTGGAGGTGTTTTGTACTGCATGATAGATAAAAATAAAATACGGATACTGCCCTTAGGTGGACTTGGCGAGATCGGCAAGAACATGACAGTGGTGGAGATCGGCGGGGATCTAGCCATTGTTGACGCCGGTGTAATGTTTCCGGAAGATGATATGCCAGGTGTTGACTTGGTTATTCCGGACATCACATATTTAGTGGAGAATGCCAGCCGCGTTAAGGGCATCTTCTTGACGCACGGACACGAAGACCATATCGGCGGCGTGCCGTATGTGTTGCGTCAACTTAATGTGCCTGTTTATGGCACAAAACTGACACTAGCGCTTTTGCGAGTTAAATTGATTGAACATGGCCTTGAGCGAAGTACTGATCTGATAGAGATCAAGGCTGGAGATAGAACGCGGGTTGGAAGCATTGATGTAGAGTATATCCATGTCAATCACAGCATTGCAGATGTTGTGGCTTTAGCCTTCCACACGCCTTTAGGGGCAATCGTCCACTGTAGTGACTTCAAGTTCGATCAGACTCCCTATGATGGCAAGGTAGCAGACTTGCATGCCTTTGCCAATCTAGGTCAAAAGGGAGTTTTGTGTCTGCTTTCTGACTCTACTAACGCGGAACGCCCAGGCTATACAGCTTCGGAGAAAACGATCGGAGAGACATTTCGCCACCTTTTCAGTAATGCTGAAGGGAGAATTCTCGTTGCTACGTTTGCTTCGAATATCCACAGGATCCAGCAGATTTTTGATGCTGCCGTGCGCGAAGGTCGCCATGTGAGTCTAACAGGGAGAAGCATGATTCGAGTGGTGGAAGTCGCCAGTGAGATAGGTTACTTAGATATCCCAGAGGGTGTCCTGGTTGATCTAGACAAGTTAGACAAACTTCCCAAGGATAAGGCAGTGATTATTACCACTGGAAGCCAGGGAGAACCGATGGCTGCCCTTAGTCGGATGGCTATGGCAGAACACAACCGGATCTCGATTACTCCAGGTGACACTGTGATCATCTCCGCATCGCCCATTCCGGGAAATGAAAAGGCAGTGGGTCGGATCATCAACCAACTGTTCAAAGAAGGGGCCAAAGTAGTGTATGAGCCGCACTTGGGGATTCACACTTCAGGCCATGCCCAACAGGAGGAACTCAAACTTCTATTGAATCTCTGTAAGCCACGCTATTTCATCCCTATCCACGGTGAACACCGGATGCTTCTTAAACACGCTGAGTTGGCAGAAGCTACAGGCGTTCCTAAGGATAACATTGTGATTGGTGAGGTTGGTTTGCCAGTAGAATTCACATCACAGGGCGTCTCGGTCAAGGATCGAGTTGTCTCAGGGCAGGTATTTGTTGATGGCCTAGGAGTTGGTGATGTGGGGAACATCGTTCTGAGAGACAGACGCCAACTTTCCACCGATGGTATTATGATTGTCGTTGTAACGATGAGCCGAAAGACTGGTAAGGTCGTGGCGGGTCCCGATGTGGTTTCTCGCGGATTTGTGTACGTGCGTGAATCCGAGGCCCTCATGGATGAGGCTAGAGACAAGGCCAAAGAGGCTCTGGACAGCTGTCTGAGCCAGAACAACACTGACTGGGGTGCCCTCAAGGGTGCCGTCCGTGACAGCCTAAATCGGTATCTGTGGGAGAAAACGAAACGTCGGCCGATGATTCTGCCGATTATAATGGAAATCTAGCAGGACAGGGTTTAAGCTCCCTCTTTTCGTACCATACTACTTGGTAGGGAAGGAGGGAGCTTTTGTGTTGGAGCAATACGAACAAGAAACCCCAGATGATACCGGCGATCAAGACGAGACCACGATGAAGTCCATCAAAGAGCTTGGGCAGATCACAGCGCCCCAGGCCCCTGATACGGAGGCACAGCCTTTTCACTGCTTAAGCATCATAGGGCAGATTGAGGGGCATATGGTTCTACCCCCGCGCAATAAGACCACAAAGTATGAACATGTAATTCCGCAGTTGGTGGCCATTGAACAGAATCCCAAGATCAAGGGATTGCTTGTAGTACTCAATACGGTAGGAGGTGATATCGAAGCTGGATTAGCCATTGCGGAGATGCTAAAGACGATGGAGACCCCCACCGTTTCTCTGGTTCTGGGTGGAGGTCATTCAATTGGTGCTCCCATTGCGGTGGCGGCGGACTACTCTCTAATTTCTGAAACAGCCACCATGACGATTCATCCCATTCGCTTAAGTGGTTTGGTGATTGGCGTTCCACAGACGTACGAATACTTGGATAAGATGCAAGACCGGGTGATTCGCTTCATTGTTCAACACTCCCGGGTAGAAGTAGAAGTACTCAGAGACATGATGTTTCGAACCGGTGAACTAGTCAGAGATGTGGGTACTGTTCTTGTGGGTGAAGAGGCGGTTAAGGTAGGCCTTATTAATGAGGTTGGTGGTTTGGGGACAGCCCTTACTCGTCTATCCCAGATGGTCCGGTCGGCGGACGGGGGAGGTGTTCAGTGATGCTCCTATACACTGTACTTCCCGTAGACGATGTCTTTGAAGGGATCGATGCGGTGCCTGAAGCGACTATGATGCTGCGTCTAGGGGACTTGGATCTGGAGGTTGAAAAATATGAGGGATTTCAAGTAAAGGTCGTTCGAATCCTCAGTACGGATCCGCAGCACTACTTACTTCCACATTGCCAACCCGGTTCCATAATTCGCATGAATCAATTCTAAGAGTAGGGAGATTCTCATAGGTTGTGCTATGAGAATCTTTCTGTTCATGGTCCAATTCACCCTTGGTATGAGTATCTTTATGCTAGCCCTGAAAATGCTAGGAGACACACTTTCTAGCATTCTAGGCTTTCGTTTGCGCGCTCTTTTTACCCGATTCACCTCCAACAAGATCAACAGTCTTGCAACAGGTCTGGTGGCGACTGCCCTTGTGCAAAGCAGTAGTATCGTGAACTCCACAATGGTCGTCTTGGTCGATAGCGGCGTCTTGGCGGTACCCCAAGCCCTTGGAGTGATCCTTGGGGCGAACATTGGTACAACGCTTACTGCTCAGATTGTGGCTCTTCCTGTGGGAAGTGCGGCGATCCCCCTAGTTCTAGTGGGGCTCGTAGTGATCTACATCGTAAAACGACCTGCCTTAGGGAAGGCCTGTCTAAGTTTGGGAGCTGTCTTCTTTGGCCTGAACTATACTACTGGTGTCCTTGCCCCATTGTTGGGACTTCCAGCTGTACAGAAGATCCTGCTTGAGCTCACCGGCACGCCCATTCGAGCATGCGTGGTAGGAGTGATCTTGACAAGTGTGGTACAATCAAGTGGTGCTGTAACCGGTCTAGTTGTTAGTCTCGCTGGTCGCAACTTGCTCACCCTGTCTGCAGCTGTTGGCGTAGCTTTGGGGAGTAATGTGGGGACCGTGGTCACAACACTCATAGCCAGTCTCGGTAGGAGTAGGGCCAGTAAGGCTACGGCCTTGGGCGACTTTCTCTTCAACCTGGTAGGGGTGCTCCTAATCCTTCCGGTTTTCCCGTTTTTCCTGGGCTTAGTTGGAAGTCTTTCCATGTACCCCGGTAGACAGGTCGCCCATGCTCATACACTGTTCAACATCATAACCGCGCTAGCTACACTACCTGCCTTGGACAATCTCGCTAAGCTGGCTTGGAGCTGGGCAGGAATCCGGGGCCGAAACAAGAATACATAGGGATACTCGGAAGGAGTGGGGACATGACCACGATTCAAGCGATTATTCTAGGAGTGATTCAAGGTCTCACCGAGTTCTTGCCGGTGAGTTCGTCGGGGCACCTTGTGCTGTTTTCGCAGCTCTTTGGTGTTCAGGAATCATCAATGGTTTTCGAAGTGATGGTTCATGTGGGAACCTTACTAGCAGTCTTGGTCGTGTTTCGTAGTGAGGTCTGGCTCTTGATCCACTCGTTTTTTACTTTACTTCGTGATCCGAGAAACGCAAAACGTCACATGGAGGAAGAACCGGGCTGTAGGTTGCTTGTTGCCCTAGTCATAGGGACGGTACCAGCAGTTCTTGCCGCTCTCTTATTGAAGGAGCAAATCGAGGGGCTCTTCAGCAGCAGCCTCTTGGTTGGGTTCATGCTTCTTGTCACAGGGGTCATCTTGTATGTGACCGATCGTCATACGGGGGCAGAGAAGGAACTTGGCGCTATCTCTCCAAGAGATGCAGTACTGATCGGTTTGGGTCAGGCCGTGGCCATGCTCCCCGGTATTTCAAGATCTGGTACAACCATAGCCGCCGGACTCCTTCGCGGGCTCGACAGGGAGGGTGCTGCGCGCTTCTCGTTTTTGTTGGCTATTCCGGCAATTCTGGGAGCTCTCGTTTTATCCCTGGGTGATCTCTTCGCCGGGACAAGTGAAATTGCTTTGGGGGTCCTTGGCGCGGGGTTCGTTTCTGCAGCCCTAACGGGGTACTTGGCGATACACCTCCTCCTCGATTTGGTAAAAAAAGGCAGGTTGATCTGGTTTTCTTATTATACGTGGATTGTTGGTGCTTTGGTAATCATACTTCATGTCGTTTCATAAAGCAGGAAAAAGAATGATAAGGTGGAAATAATGAGTATTCGTGAGAACTTAGCAAGTGTACAAGCTCGAATTTTGCGGGCAGCCCAGATCAGCGGCCGCAGCGAGCAAGAAATTAGATTATTGGGAGTTACAAAGTACGCATCAGATGAGGCTGTACGGGAACTGATGGAAGCGGGATTAACCACCCTAGGTGAGAACAGGGTGCAGAACGCTAGAATACGCATGGAACGTTTCCCAGAAGCCGATTGGCACTTTATCGGTAGATTACAGACAAACAAAGTGCGTTACCTGGAACATATCTCCTTGATTCACTCCCTGGACCGTTGGAGTTTGGCCGAAGCTCTAGATGCGCGGGCAAAGCAATGGGGTAAGATCCAAGATGTCCTAATCCAGGTGAATGTCTCGGGAGAGGACAGCAAAACTGGCTTGTCTTCCCATGAAGCGGCTGGCTTTGCGGAGCGAGTGCTCCATGGGTGTAAGAACCTCCGTGTTAGAGGGCTCATGACGATGGCTCCCCTGATCGAGCCAGAGGCAACCCGCCAGTTCTTCCGTGAAACGAAGGCGCTTTACGATGCTCTGCAGGGAGATCTTGATGTGCGTTGGGACATCTTGTCGATGGGTATGACGAATGACTTTGAAGTAGCAATCGAAGAGGGAGCCACTTTAGTTCGAATTGGCTCGGCTCTGTTCTCGAAGGGGGATTAGGCATGAGTGGGTTTGTCCACAAGTTGAAAGTCTTTCTAGGTGTGAGCGAAGACTATGAAGATGAAGAGAATTTCGAAAAGGTGCCAGAGTCTGCGGAGGACGAAGTAGTCCCTCTGCGGCGCGAACGCGGCAAGAAACAGACCAATGAACCTCTGCGGAACAAGCCCGCCTTAGTGGGACTAGCTGGAGGACATTCATCGCAGAACAAAATGCTGATTATGGAACCGCGCAATTACGAAGACGTGAAAGAATATGTGGTTCATTTGCGGAACCGTCGCTCCTTGATTCTTAGGCTTCATTTGGTTGATAAGCGTGAGGCCCAGCGAATTGTGGATTTTATGAGCGGGACTACATATGCCCTTGAGGGTAATATGCGAAAGCTAGGTGAGACTATCTTTTGCTTTACCCCTTCTTCTGTGGTCATCGAAGGAGATTTGGAATCCGATTTTTTTGAGATGATAAAAAGTGAAGGCGAGTGATTGAAGGTGCGAATCATAGCCCTGACTGATCTTCTTTTTGAGCTTTATACCTGGATTCTGATTGCTCGATTCTTGTTAACGTGGCTCCCCAATGTCGACTACTCACATCCGATCGTTCAATTTATTCATAAAGCCACGGACGTTGTTGTTCGTCCCTTTAGAGGAATTATTCCGCCTTTGGGCAATATCGATCTTTCGCCACTCGTGATGTTTCTCGTGTTGCGTATGGCCTATTCACTGCTGAGAAGGCTACTGTTTCTTGTGATGCTATAGGCTTTACCTAGGAAGGATTGATTGCATTTGGACAAAGAGCAATTACTTGGGCACTTGAGGGGTGCGGCTGAACAGACTCTCGGTCGACATATCCTCGATTTGGCCCGTCAAGCCTGGGAAACAAATCGTCCCCAGAGGACCGATTTTTACGATCCCTACGAGCGAAAAGTGGCCCAGAGTGTCTTGGGCGGAATTCCCGAAGTTGGTTATATGCAACAGGGCGGTTACAAGAAAGCTGAACGAGCCCGCCTTGTTATCTATCCAGGTTTCTATTTGATCGAGACGATACCATCTTCCCTTCGGGTGCTTGAAGCGAGAGGGAACTTTTCCTTTCAAGACGTTACCCACGGTGATTACCTGGGATCCATATTAGGCACAGGACTCAAGCGGGGTAAGATAGGTGACATTTTGGTTCTAGAGGGCGGCTGCCAAGCCATTGTGGCATCTGAGGTTGGAGATTATCTGCTTAGTAACTGGACACAGGTAGGCAAGGTTGCTATCACCCTCCAAGAGATAGACGAAGAGCAGCTTTCGGTAGAACCTGAACGAATCAAGGAGATTAAAGGTACGGTCGCATCGTTGCGCCTTGATGCGGTAGCAGCGGAGGGATATGGAACCTCTCGCTCTAAGATGGTTCGTGAGATAAAGGGTGAACGGGTCAAGCTGAACTGGAAGCCCGTATCCAATCCAGCCCTAGCCATTTCAGAGGGAGACGTTCTCTCCATTCGGGGGCGGGGGCGCGTGGTTGTTTCTGAAGTAGGAGGTACAACCCGAAAGGGACGTACTAGTATTGTGTTACATCGGTATTACTGAAGGAGGTAACGTACATGCTTAAACCTATGGACATCCACAATGCAGAGTTCAAACGGACCTTCAAGGGCTATGATCCTGAAGAAGTGGATGATTTTTTGGCCAACATTGTGATCAAGTATGAGACGGTGTATCAAGAAAACCGGAAGCTTCATGAAGAGATCAAGAAGCTGCGAGAGCAGCTAGAGGGTCAGGAACACCAGGAACAAGATATCTTGGACTTGATCTCCCTCACTAAGCAAACGGTGCAGGAAGCAAAAACAGTAGCCCGGCAAGAGGCGGATAATGTCGTCAATGTTGCCCAGTCGGAGGCGGAGCGAATCATGGTAGAGGCTCGCCTTAAGGCGCAGCAACTCTTGGCCGATGCCGAGGAACGGTTGCAGAAGACCGAACGGGCTGAGCGTCAATTAAGGGACAAAATTCGCTTGACTATGGAAACCATCTGGAATGTTTTGGTCGATGATGGAGTTAAGCCAGAGGCAACCAGGCTCTATCGTGAGGTATCCAAAGCGACCCTGCAGGAAGAACTACTTGAAACGAGTGTAGCAACTGAAGAATAGGAGCGGTGGCCGAGCTACCACAGTTGACTTAACCCAATCCCTTGGGTATAATAGCGATAATATGAAAAGACAATGAACGGGACAGTACGATCTGGAATTGGCTGTAGAGAGTCCGGTTAGGTGAAAGCGGATGCCATGAACAGTGAAGGAAAATCACCCGGGAGTTGCCAGCTGAAAGGTTGTTTTGAAGTAAGCTGTGTCGGTGGTGCCGTTATCACCAATGAGTGAAGACAGGTAGATTTCATCTGTCTTAACTAGGGTGGTACCGCGGCTTTCTCGTCCCTTTGTGGGGCGAGTTTTTTTGTATGTAATGTGAGGAGGATTCGGAATGGAAAAGCAATCAACTTACCAGGAATCATTGCAGTTGCCTGTAACGGATTTTCCGATGCGGGGTAATTTGCCAGCCCGGGAACCTGCCATGTTAGAGAAATGGCAAGAGGAAGATTATTATGGTCAACTTCAGGAATTGTGCAGGGCGCAAGGAAGACCGTCTTACATCTTGCATGATGGTCCTCCTTATGCCAATGGCAATATTCATATCGGAACGGCCCTCAACAAGATCCTCAAGGATATTGTGATGCGCTCTCGTAGCCTAGCTGGTTACAATGTTCCCTACGTGCCAGGCTGGGACACCCATGGTCTCCCGATTGAACTGCATGTGGTGCGTTCTCTTGGCCGCGCCCGGGAAGGAATGTCTGCCGCGGAGTTCCGGGAACATTGCGCTAGGTACGCGCTGGAACAAGTAGATAATCAACGCAAGCAATTTCAGCGTCTGGGCGTTTGGGGTGACTGGGAGGATCCTTACTTAACGCTGAAACCTGAATATGAGGCAACACAAATCCGGATGTTTGGCGAAATGGTGAAGAAGGGCTATGTATACAAGGCTTTGAGGCCAGTATATTGGTGTTCAGATTGTCAGACCGCGCTGGCCGAAGCGGAGATTGAGTACGGTGATCATCGCTCTCCTAGTATCTATGTAAGTTTCCCAGTGAAGGATGGCAAGGGTGTTATTGATCATGACGATACCTCCTTTGTCATCTGGACTACAACTCCCTGGACGATCCCCGCGAACCTCGCTATCGCTTTGCATCCTTTCTATGAGTATGTTCTAGTCCAAACGGAGAGAGGCAAGCTTGTACTGGCAAAAGAACTGGCTCAGACTGTTCTTGAAGAACTTGGCCTGACTGCCCAGGAGATCTTGGCCGAATACAAGGGTTCGCAGCTCGAGGGAGTCATTTGCACGCATCCCCTGATGGACAGAGATTCTCTAGTAATTCTCGGCGATCACGTTACGCTTGAAGCAGGAACGGGTTGTGTCCATACGGCGCCAGGACATGGTCATGAGGACTATGTGGTTGGTCTGCAATATGGTTTAGACATCCTTTCGCCAGTGGATGGCCAAGGTAGGTTCACAGAAGAGGCAGGTTCCTATGCCGGCTTGACCTTAGAGGAAGGCAACAAGGCTGTCGTTAAGGATCTAGAGGAAAAGGGTGCCCTCTTGAAACTCGATTCTGTTAGCCACTCCTATCCCCATTGCTGGCGGTGTAAAGAACCAGTGATGTATCGCGCTACGGATCAGTGGTTTGTCTCCATCGACATGTTTAGGGACAATATGCTAAAGGAAATCGAGAAAGTACAGTGGATTCCCAGCTGGGGTATTGACCGGATTCGTGGCATGGTGGCAGATCGGGCCGACTGGTGTATTTCCAGGCAGAGAGTTTGGGGCGTTCCAATTCCCGTTTTCTACTGCGATTGCGGTGAATCTATTGCCTCACCAGAGACGATTGAACATGTGGCCGGTGTCTTCGCGGAAGAAGGGTCGAATGCTTGGTTCACAAAGTCCGCTGCGGAACTACTTCCGGAGGGTTATACCTGTCCCTCTTGTGGCGGCATGAACTTCACCAGGGAAACGGATACGATGGACGTGTGGTTTGATTCTGGCGTATCTCACCAGGCCGTCTTAACGACACGTGAAGAGTTATCATGGCCTTCTGATCTCTATCTAGAAGGAAGTGACCAGCATCGTGGTTGGTTCCAGTCTTCGTTGTCCACATCGGTGGCTACATCGGGCCAGGCACCCTATCGTGCAGTTCTGACCCATGGTATGGTTGTCGATGGCGATGGAAAGAAGATGTCCAAATCCGTGGGCAACGTGGTTGGTCCGGAGGAAGTATGGAATCAGTATGGAGCTGATGTTCTGCGTCTTTGGGTTGCTTCTGCCGAGTTCCGCGGTGATGTTCGCATCTCCGGAGACATTCTCAAACAGCTCTCCGATGCTTATCGTCGCATCCGTAATACGGCACGCTTTATACTTGGCAATCTCCATGGATTTGATCCCCAGTTGCATACTGTGCCTTACGCAGAGATGGAAGAAATCGATCGCTGGGCCCTCATGCAATTGGCCAAGTTAAGTCGAAGAATGAGAACTGCTTATGAAGCCTGTGATTTCCACATTGCTTACCATGCAGCACATCGTTTTGCTTCCGTTGATTTAGGCGGTTTCTACCTAGATGTTCTGAAGGACCGGCTGTATTGCGATCCTGCGAACAGCAAGAAGAGACGTTCTGCTCAAACCGCTCTATTGATCATTATCAAGGAGTTAACGCAGCTTTTAGCACCAGTCTTGGTCTTTACCGCAGATGAAATTTGGGAGCATCTGCCCGAAACGGTGCGTACCGAAAAGAGTGTTCACTTTACCACCTGGCAAGAATTGCCTGCGGAGTACTGGGATTCTGATCTTGATGCACGCTGGGAAGCATTCCTGGAGATCCGTCGCGTGGTTTCCAAGGGCCTGGAGATGGCAAGGGTCGATAAGTTGATTGGAGCGGCCAATGAGGCGGCTGTTGTGATCTATGCCAACGAAAGACACTTGAGTGTGCTTGAATCATTTGCTGAAGACCTACGTCTTTTGTTCATTGTTTCTGCTGTCGAACTCAGACCTTTAGATGAGCAACAAGAGGTCCTCTACAGCGAAGAAGGTATTTCGGTGGATGTAGCCAGAGCTGAAGGCGAGAAATGCGAGCGTTGCTGGAAGTATTTCCCTGAACTGAGTGGAGATGCAGAGCACTCCACGATATGCCAGCGCTGTTCAGAAGCACTATAGACTATGAAGTTACGACACCCCCTCTTGTATACAAGAGGGGGTTTTGCATACTCTAAAGTAGGAGGGGTGACGTTGGCCGAGCGTATAAACAGTAGTCTAGTGCAGAACCTGATTGTGAAGGTAGAGAAATTGGTGCATTCCCTAGAAAAGGCGAGTATTGCCGAGTTCATTGCATTGTACGAGAAGCCAAGGCGCATGCTATACCTGAGTTTTCTGTCGGGTATTGCAAGGGGTTTTGGGCTGGCAATTGGTTTTACTGTGGTTGGAGCCCTTTTCATCTATATTATGGGAAGAATCGCCTCGTTGAATCTGCCCATCGTTGGGGAGTTCATCGCAGAGATCACCCGTATTGTACAAAATGAGTTGGCTATCAAACCCTAGGAGGTACACATGAAGAAACAACGTCTAGAGAGACTCTATGAGGCACTAGAGGCAGAGAAACAGGAACTACTCGGAGTAGAGGAAAGACTCGCTGGTCCGGGGGGTCTAGGGGTTCCCATGGACGAGGCCACGGGAGAGCTTTCGATCTATGACAATCATTTTGCTGACTACGCCAGTGAGCTCTATGAGCGTAGTAAGGATCTTGGCATACTTGAGAACACACGCCAGCAGATTGCAGAAATCGAAGAGGCTCAAAATGCAATTGCCGAAGGCAACTATGGCTATTGCCACAACTGTGGACAGATGATTCCTGAGAGTAGGCTCATGGCACTATCTCGCACTTTGCTGTGTGTACAATGTAAGCGAGAGCAGGAAGATCGTGACGAGCATCAACGACCAGTGGAAGAGGACGATGTTTTCTTTGCCGGAGAAGATGCCTGGGGAGTTGGCAGGGATATCCTTCCTAACGAAGAATTTAGCCAGTAAAGGATATGGGAAGGAGCCACGCTGTTGAAGCTTATCATTACCGCGGGCTTGATCTTGTTGGTGGATCGTGTATCGAAATTTGTTGTTATGGCTCAAATGACTGAAGGACAGAGTATCCCGCTGATCCCTCCTCTTTTGTACCTCACCTATGTACAGAACAGGGGGGCAGCTTTTGGGTTTTTCCAGGGGAAGGTCGCACTCTTGTCAGCGATTGCCGTTCTGTGTTTGCTTTTCATCCTCACGCAATGGAAGTTGATTAGGACCAAGAGTGCCTTTGTACGCTGGGGTGTAAGCATTGCCTTGGCGGGGGCCATTGGTAATCTCGTTGACCGTTTGCGCTGGGGAGCAGTTATAGATTTCGTGGATATTCGAGTCTTTGTCTTCAATGTTGCCGATGTGGCCATCGTCTTTGGCGTAGCCCTCTTGTTCTGGGAGGTCTTGGTTCATGACCGCCAGCGTTGAGACCCATGAACTAACCGTGCTAGACGGCCTTGACACTCGCTTAGATGTCTGGCTCACGGAACATATTGACCTCAGTCGCTCACAATTAAAGAAGCTCATTGACCAAAATTTGGTCACCGTAAACGGTGAGGCTGTCAAGGCTGGATACCTGGTACAGGAGGGAGACCGGATTCTAGTTGAAGTGCCTGAGACGAAGACAACGACTCTACAACCGGAGTCTATTCCGCTGGATATCGTCTATGAAGATTCCGACCTCGTTGTCATCAATAAACCAAGGGGTTTAGTGGTTCATCCCGGCGCAGGTAACTATGAAGGTACGCTAGTCCATGCCCTCCTCGCTCAGGTGGATGAACTCGCAGATGGTTCCGGAGATGATCGCCCAGGTATAGTCCACAGACTGGACAAAGATACCAGCGGGTTACTGGTCGTTGCGAAAACGAACGAAGCTTACGCGTACCTCACGGAGCAACTTCAGGCTCGCCTCGTCCATCGCCATTACCTTGCTCTTGTCCAAGGTGTGCTAGCAGAAGAAGAGGGATGTATCGATCAACCCATAGGTCGGCACCCCAAAGATCGCAAGAAAATGGCTGTGGTGCCGACAGGACGCGAAGCCGTGACGTTTTTTGGGGTGAAGGAGCGTTTTTCGAGGCATACCCTTGTGAGGTGCCGTTTACTAACGGGTCGTACACATCAGATTCGCGTGCATTTTGCCAGCATTCATCACCCCCTCGTGGGAGATGGGGTTTACGGCTTTAGGCACAATAATCTTGGTGCCAAGACACAGATGCTTCATGCTACCTACCTAGCTTTTACGCATCCTGATGGTCGACAACTCGAGTTTTCATCCGCTCCAGATGACGCGTTTATACAGACTGTAGAAAAGGCACGACAGATCCATTGACAAGCCTTCGCTTATGGTGTACGCTTGTCCTAATAGATGGTCCTTTAAGGTCAGCACAGAGAGGCTGGCAAGGAACGGAGTTTGATGCTTCTTGCCGCGTACTTTGTGCAAGAAGCTTTTTTTATGAAAGGGGGGAAGGAGAATACTTAAGGAAAAGGCACAGATTTTGGACAGCACACAGATCAGGCGGGCTTTGACGAGAATCAGCCATGAGATTGTGGAGAGCAATAGGGGTACTGAGGGTTTGGTGTTGGCCGGAATCCGCACTAGGGGAGTTCCTCTTGCCAATCGCTTGGCAGCTATGATTCAACAAATCGATGGCGTTAGGGTTCCAGTGGGAATACTAGACATTTCGCTCTATCGCGATGATCTGACGTCGGTGGCGGAACAACCTGTATTGAACCAAACCTCTATGCCTGTTGATGTCACCGGGAAGGTTGTAGTTCTTGTGGACGATGTGCTCTTTACTGGAAGAACCGCGAGGGCGGCCCTTGATGCGATTATGGATCTCGGACGACCCGCAAGAATTCAGTTAGCTGTATTAGTCGATCGAGGCCATCGTGAACTTCCCATTCGGGCTGATTATGTTGGGAAGAACCTGCCGACTTCGACGAAAGAGGTTGTGGCAGTACGATTAGAAGAAACAGATCACGATGAACGAGTTCTTATTTTAGAATATCAGGACCTTTAATCGAGTCCAGTGAGACTTAAAAGGAGGAACATTATGAATCTACAAATCGAGAATGAAAGACAATTAGGCGTAGGACAAAATCTGGCCCTTGGTTTCCAACATCTGTTTGCCATGTTTGGTGCAACAGTCTTGGTTCCACTTCTAACTGGTTTAGATCCAGCAGTTGCTCTATTTACATCAGGTACTGGTACACTCATCTTTCAATTTCTGACTAAGGGTCAGGTCCCTGCGTATCTAGGGTCCTCCTTTGCATTCATTGCTCCTATCATTGCTGCAAGCGCACAATATGGGCTGCCTTATGCCCTAGGCGGCGGGGTTGCTGTTGGTTTAGTCTATGTTGTGGTCGCTATGCTCATTGCCAAGCTGGGAACGAACTGGGTTGATCGGGTCCTACCACCTGTTGTCATCGGATCAGTAATCATCGTGATTGGTCTGGGTTTGGCCGGAACTGCAGTGGATATGGCTGGCTTCGTGGATGGAGGCTCTCTGGCAAATCCTGATGTTCGTGTCGCTCTATTCACTCTCGCAGTTACAGTCGCTGGCACCATATTCTTCAAGGGTTTTCTGGCTGTCATTCCAGTTCTCATCGGAATTATCGCCGGATATTTCTTTGCCATTACCCAAGGTATCGTGGATTTCAGCGTGGTTAGGGAAGCTGCTTGGATAGGACTACCAGGGTTCGTTGCGCCAAAGTTCAATATGGCAGCCATCGCCATGATCCTTCCAGTTGCCTTAGTTTCCATTACGGAACACTTAGGTGATGTTATGGTAATTAGTAAGATTACTAGAAATGACTATTTTCGTGAGCCAGGCTTGCACCGGACGCTCCTAGGTGATGGCCTTGCCACATCGTGGGCTGGACTGTGGGGTGGACCGCCCAACACGACCTATGGTGAGAACGTTGGTGTTTTAGCCTTAACTGGTATTTTCAATATCTCCGTTATTCGAACGGCTGCCTTGATCGCAGTGTTGATGTCTTTTGTTCCGAAAATGGGAGCTTTGATTTCTACCATTCCTTCGCCTGTTATGGGCGGGGTCTCCATTGTTCTTTTTGGAATCATTGCTGCCTCAGGCCTTAGGACGCTGGTGGAAAGCGGCATTGATTATGGTGACAAACGTAACTTGGTGATTTCGTCAGTTATCCTGGTCTTAGGCATCGGCGGCGCGGAACTCAGTCTCGGCGGATTGTCTCTTCAGGGCATGGGTCTAGCAACCTTAACGGGGATTCTCCTAAATCTTGTCTTGCCACAGAAGGACAAGCAGTCAGCAGAATAGGAATAGCATGACAAAGAGGAGCAGATCGCTCCTCTTTTTCGCGTAGACCAGGAAAACTATGGCTCTGGACATTCCAACTGGCGTCAAATACTGGCACATTTGTGTGTTGGTTATTGTTCACCAAAAAAGAAACAACAGGTGAGCTCTGGCCACTATCATGGGCATTTTGCCTAGCCTACGTTTGGTTCGTTTCTCCTTGGTTCGCTGGAATGCCCCAGAAACGGAGCCCTACCTTAGCTGTAGTATGCGCCTTGGGCGACGAAATATACTCATCGGGCAATCATTTTGATCAATCCCATGCAAAGGACAACAGTACCGGGTAGCCAGCGTAGGACGGACTTGGGAAGCCAGGAGGATGCAAGGTTCGAACCTATCTGTAACCCTTGGGTAATGAAAAAGTAACTGCCGACCATGACAGAGATAGTGGCTCCCACGACGGGTAAACCCAGCATGGCAGCACCAAAGCCGGCTGCCATGGCATCCAGGGCAAGGGCACTCCCTAAAACGACAGCCTCTTCGCCAGAAATCGTCTGGGAACGATCGCGATCCGCCAGGAGGGGTTCTTGTAGAACCTGAATGACTAGACCAAGAAAGGGGACGCGGATGTTGACTAGGATGCGGGCCTGGACGGGACGATAGTTGCACCAGAGATGGTAAAGGCCGAGGAGGACAAAGGTGATCCCGCCGATCGTAGTGGCAGTGGCTGAACTCATCCGCTGCTCAAGAAAGAATCCCATCGTCATTGAAACGAACACGGAAAACCCTGAAACTACACTCAAGATGACCTTTGATAGAAGAGGAATGGTAATCTGATTCGTTCCGTACGTGATGCCCATCGCGAGTGAATCAAGACTGACTGCTACCGCAAGAAGAATAACCGATATCAAGGTCACGGAAACAACCTCCTCCTTTGTGTTACGCTTACATAGTATGGCTTGTGGGGAGAGGATGTGAAATCCAGACCAGGGGAAATCTCTGGGCAGACCTCTTGACACAGGTCGTTTTCAATGGTAATATTTTAGGTGCGTCGAGGCGGCATAGCCAAGTGGTAAGGCAGAGCTCTGCAAAAGCTCCATTCCCCGGTTCGAATCTGGGTGCCGCCTCCAATTTACTTTTGTGTATGTTATCGAAGGGGGGAGTCAATTCGTGGCCAAAGCAAAGAGAGGTAAGAACATCAAAACGCTAGGTTGGAGAGGGACCTGCCCTTCATGCCAAAAGACCGGAGTCAAGTTACTCTGGGAGAAAGACAAGGTTAATGTGTGCAAAGCATGCGGAAAATAGCAAAACGGCGTGAAGCCGTTTTTTTCTTTCTTTATGGTAACAGGAAAGGCCCAGACGTAAAGTCTGGGCCTTCTATCTTATTTCGAGTAGAACTCAACGATTTCAGCTTCGTTAATATCTGGGTTAAGCTCATCTCTACGAGGTAGCCTGATCAATTCACCTGACCGTGCGTTCTCATCAAAACTGAGGTACTCGGGAATGTTTGGGCGAACTTCTAAGGCTTCTTCAACAACTACGAGGTTGCGGCTCTTCTCTTTGAGGCCAATGACCTCGCCGATACTGACGCGATAACTAGGAATATCAACCTTCTTGCCATTCACGGTAATGTGTCCATGGGTGACAAGCTGTCTGGCACCGGCCCGAGTGCGGGCAAAACCTAGACGGAAGACCAAGTTATCTAGACGGCTTTCCAAAAGAATCATGAAGTTCTCGCCGGTGATACCAGGCATTGTCGAAGCCACTTGAAAGAGATTTCTAAACTGTTTTTCGCTTAATCCATAAAGGAAGCGTAGTTTTTGCTTTTCTTGTAACTGCAGTCCATAGTTGCTCTGTTTGCGGCGCTGGTTTTGACCATGTTGCCCTGGTGGGTAAGGACGTTTGCGCAGTTCTTTTCCGGTCTCGCTTAGTGAAAATCCTAAACGACGACTGACCTTCCACGTTGGTCCTGTATAACGTGACATGTACTTCTCTCCAATCCAAATCTGATAATTTCGTGTTTACCAAAGCAGCCGCGCCTTGTCTTTCATAGGATACCACATTTTCTAGGATTTGCAAGGGTAAATTCACGTATCATGCATCAAACTATGCAAAAAAGAGGGTGCACACGATGAGAAGTATGTGGAACGGCTCCCTTTCCTTCGGATTGGTAAACATACCGGTTAAGATGTACAGCGCAACCCAAGGAAAGGACCTGCGTTTTAACCAGCTACACACACTGTGTCATACTCCTATTAAGTATCAAAAAACTTGCCCTCACTGCCAGCGTGCGGTGGACGAGCAAGAAATCGTTCGGGGCTACCAATATGAACCCGGTCACTATGTTATCATTCAAGACGATGAATGGGAAGAGTTTGCCGTCAAGTCTTCTCGGACAGTCGATATTCTACGGTTTGTGGAACTTGGCGAGATTGACCCCATTTATTACGACAAAACCTACTATCTTGAACCTTCAGAAACCGGCGGTAAGGCTTACTCGCTCCTGCAAAAAGCGCTCTCTCTTTCAGGGAGGATCGCGGTGGCGGAGATCACCATCCGTTCAAAGCCATCCCTGGCTGTAGTCAGAGTATATCATGATCTCTTGGCTCTGGAGACGATTTACTATCCTGACGAAATCCGCGATCAGGCACGCTTATCCATTACCCATGTTCCGGTTCAAGAGAGAGAACTGGAGATGGCCCTCTCTCTCATTGCAAGCTTGACTGAACCCTTTGAGCCTGAGAACTATAGTGATCGACGTCGTCAAGGACTCTTGGACCTTGTGGAAGCCAAGATTCGTGGTCAAGAAACCGTTCTAGTAGATCAGAGGGAGGAGGAAAGCGCACCCATCGATCTTTTGGCAGCACTGCAAGCATCCATCAAAGCTCAACACGAAAAAACGGGTGGCGTTAGGCATTGAAAACCAGCCGATTGCTCCGTCCCATGCTTCCAGTTGATGGAGCCCCTGCGGAAGACGAGGTGAACTTTGTTCATGAAATTAAGTGGGATGGTTATCGTGTGCTGGCAGATCTGAGGTCGAGTGATGTGGAACTGGTAAGCCGTAATGGTTATAGCCTAAATGATCGTTTTCCCCAAGTCGTGGACGTACTCAAGAAAATGGAACTTGAGGCGATTCTTGACGGGGAAATTGTGGCCTTGAACAGGGAAGGCCGTGTGGATTTCTCCCTCCTGCAGGCGCGCCGTCCTGCAGATACATACTACGTCGTTTTTGATCTTCTCAGTGCGCGGGGAGAGAATCTTTGTCCGAAGCCTTGGTACCAGCGCCGCGAGAACCTGGAAGACCTGGTGCCGAGTGGGGGAGCAACTCTAGTCTCTCCTTTACTTCCCGGTGTTGCCCAGGACTGTTTGGCCTTTGCCATTGAGCAGGGCTTCGAAGGTATAGTCTCGAAACGACAAGATTCTCCGTATCTACCGGGCGTGCGATCGCGCTCTTGGTTGAAACAGAAGCTGAGGAGAAGTCTCGATTGCCTGCTCGTTGGGGTGAGGAAGGAGGGGAACAGACTCCGTTCTGCGTCTGTAGCGGCCTATCTGGAGGATGGATCCTTGATGTTTCTCGGCAATGTAGGAAGTGGTTTTGGGCTTGAGGATTATAAGTTTCTGGAGGAGGCCGTAGGGGTGATTGGACAGTTGCCCCATTGTCCCTGCACGAATCCACCCAAAGATGAAGGTGAGTGGATCTGGTGCAAACCTGTCCTTATCTTGGAGGTAGAGTATTTTGAGCTGACTCCCTCTCGGCGTTTGCGTCACCCGGTGTTCTTGCGTTTTCGTTTTGATAAAGATCCGAGGGAATGTAAAATCGAGGTGTGATCTGGTGATAACCGAGCAAATTGTACAGGTGGAGGGCAAATCACTCAAACTGTCCAACTTAGAAAAAGTTCTTTGGCCTGGGCCTGGTCTGACCAAAGCAGATCTATTGGAATACCATGCGAAAATGCAGGCTGTCACAAAAAGACACTGGCAAGGGCGGGCACTCACTGTCACTCGCTATCCTCATGGAGTAGAGGAGGCGTTTTTTTATCAAAAGAATGTGCCTTCGGGGGCTCCACCCTGGCTTGTGACGCATCTAGTCGATGACACCCATTACGTTGTGGCCGATGACCTTGCCACAATCTCTTGGCTTGCCAACTCTGGGGCCATTGAGTTTCATCCATCGACCTATTTAACTATTAGACCAGAGGTTCCTAGTTATGCTATGATAGATCTTGACCCGACCTTGCCTCAAGGCTATCATGAGGCGGTTCAAGTCGGAAAGTACTGTCGTGACATCCTAGACTCGCTGGGACTACGAGGTTACCCCAAGGTTTCGGGTGCGACAGGCCTTCATATCTACATCCCCCTTGAAGCCCGGTATGATTTCCAGATCACACTTCAGCTTGTCAAGGTTGTGGGTATGGAACTGAAACGACGATATCCCCACCAGGTCACACTAGAGCGATTGGTTAGGAACCGCCGTGGGGTCTATGTTGACTATTTGCAGAATCATCCAAGCAGAACAATTGTTGGCGTTTATAGCCCAAGGCCTACGCCAGAAGCTACAGTCTCGACCCCCGTTCGCTGGGAGGATCTGGACTACTATCGTCCATGCGATTATACTCTGCGGACGGTTCCGGACTGGGTAGGGGAGCGAGGGGATCTCTTCTTACCGGTTGTCTCAGAACCCCAGTCATTGGAACACTTACTTGACGAGGGGACGTTTTGGAATCCATGAATCACGTGGAGGTGGGTTATGCCGCTACTAACGATTAGAGAAATTGTTGAGAGTACAAGCCTAGAGAATCTGCGCTTGGTCACAGGTCACCTGAGACAAACGAATGAGGTGCACAATGTAAACATCATCGACAATCCAGAAGCGTTTGATTGGTTTACGGCAGGCGATTTCTTACTCACCACGGGCTTTGTGTTCAAAGATAATGTCGAATCGCAGAAGCAGCTGATTAGGGAGTTAGCCGAAATCAACTGTGCAGGACTTGGGGTGAAGATCAAACGTTATTGGGACGAGATTCCCCAAGCCATGATTGACATAGCCAATGAGCTAAGTTTTCCAATTGTAGAAATTCCCTATGTCTACAGCCTAGCTCATGTATCCAATGTCATCAATGATATTCTTTTTCGGCGAGAGAGTTCTAAACTGAAGAAGTATCAAAAGATACACGAAGCCTTCCGGAAATGCGCTTTATCAGGCGGTGATATCCAAGAGATAGCCCGTTTGTCGGCATCCATTGTCAATAACCCCGTTGTCATGGTGGACGAGAGCTTCAACCTCCTTAGTTACTGGGAACTCGAGGGGAATCCCTACCCTTTAGCTGAATATCTTCCCCTAAATGGTAAGGAACCGCCCTTCGACAAGGAGTTTGTGGCATCGATTCCCACCGACGTGCGGTATCTGACGCTTAGTATAAAACGTCAGATCACTCGTGGCGATACCGTGATCATCTGCAGGATTAAGCCCATTGTTTTTTCATCGACGATTTATGGCTATACCCTTGTCTGGGAGACCATGAAGAAAATGGAACAGCTGGACTATGTAGCCTTAGAAAGCGCAGCTCATATTGCTGCAATGGAGCTCTTCAAACTTAAGCAAGTTGAAGAAGCGAGAAATCGCGAGCGGCAGGACTTCTTTCAAGACTTGATTGAGGGCAAGATTCTTTCAACAAACGCCCTTCGCAATCTAGCCATTACTAATGGTTTTGATCCTGACCGATCCCACATGGTGTTTGCCCTTCAGATTGAAGACGCTAGTCCAACCCTTTTAAACCTTGCTATGGAACAGATCGGACAACATAGTGCTACGTATCGATACCCTGTCCAGATCGTTGTGCGAAATGACCATCTCCTGACCTTTGTGCAATTAAGACAAGGGGATGAAATCAAGGTGTTGAATCCGACGATACGCCAGTACTTTAGGACTCTGTGCGAACAACTTGACCAGAGCATTCAGAACTATCGTGTGGGTATTAGTGACATTTGCTTTGAATTTGTGAGTATCCGCAGGTCGATCATGCTTGCCTATGATGTTCTCAAGATCATTAAGAAGGGACGTACCCGGGTAGGGTTTTTCCATGACCTGGTGAGTTATCACCTCCTGGATACTGCAGTTGACCCTGCGGTCATGCAAACCTTTTTCGCAGAGACTCTAGGGCCCCTTGAAGCCTATGACAAGAGACATAATAGTGAGCTACTCCACACTCTTGAGGTTTACTTTGACTGCAATGGCAATATTACACAGGCTGCCCAGGAACTATATAGGCACCGTAATACCCTCATCTATAGACTCGAGAAGATCAAGGAGATTCTCGAGACGAATCTGTTAAACCCCGAAGAGAACTTCAACTACCAGATGGCCTTCAAGATGCATAAGTTGCTGAGTGCCAATCAGAACAAAGAATCCAATAGTGTGGTGTAAAGTGTGAAGAGCGAACTTCACACTTTTTTTGTGCACTTTGAACAATGCATTGCCCAATTATTGGACGGCGTAACCATTGTCTAATAAATTTGCGTATGGGAGAATGAATGCGAGGGAATCTAAGACTGGAGAGTGTCGTGCGATGATTCTCAGTGTACCAATTCACCTTTTTGAACATGAAATGTATCATCAGACCTATACTCTGCATTCAACCTATCAGCACACACAGAACTACTGTCATGGCAAAGAACTCGTCGCACTCCATGACAAGTCGCGCATTCCCTCTCCCATGGGAATCATCCTACTCTATGATGCCTGGGCCTTTGAGCGCCTTAAGGCGGTGCTCCGCACCGTTAGAGTTGAGGAACATGCCATTACGATCAATGATGTTCGCGTATTGAAGACGGATGTTCGACTAAGTCGGCATGATCTTAAGCAGACTATATGTAGTCACAGACCCTTAGGTGAGGGCGAACGAAAAGTCCTACAAGGGGCAATCGAGGATGAGATACGCTGCGCAGGCCTTCGGCAGCTACCAGAACTGGAGAGACGAGCCGACCTGTTGGGCACAGCTCTGGCAAGAAAACAGGGAGTGGCTGATGCCATCAAAGCCCTAATTGGTTTCGGCGAAGGACTAACGCCTTCGGGCGACGATATTGTTTGCGGCCTTTTGGCGGGTTTACTTTACACAGGAGCAATGGAACTGTTCGAGATCGCTGGGACCACCGTATTGTCTATCATTGACGATGAGAAGGTTACCTCCCAGGTAAGTCGCTCCTTTCTGAAGTTTGGCGGTAAGGGTCTATTTATTGAGACTCTCGTTACACTATACGAGAGACTTGCCGCCCATGAGTCCATTGGCGAGTTAGTTCAAATCATAGGTGGCTTAGGTCACCGTTCAGGAACAGATTACTTAATGGGAATACAGTTAGGACTACAGTTAGGAGGATCGGATCGATGATCTACAATGTCATTAAGGAAAACATGTACTTTGACTCCGTTACATTGATGCTGTTTTCCAGCAAACTCAATAGTATAGCGGGGATCAATCAAGCAGCGGTCATGATGGGGACGGATCATAATAAGTCTCTGATGAAAGCATCCGGCACACTAGATGAAAAGTACTGGGATCAGATTCAGGCAAATGACCTAGTGATCGGAATAAATGCTGAGAATCAGGACGCGATCGATGAGGCCTTGCGTGTGCTTGACGAGCAGTTTGCCAACAAGCAATCTCCATCAGACCAGGGAGCAACCAAACGCGTACGTTCCCTTGACGGTGCATTGCAGGAAATGCCGAGTTTAAACATATCGGTGATCTCCATACCAGGACGTTTTGCCAAGGTAGAAGCCATGAAGTCTCTAAAGAAAGGGCTTCATGTTATGTTGTTTAGCGACAATGTATCGATAGAAGATGAGATCGAGCTCAAGGACTTTGCCATCGAGAAGGATCTGCTGATGATGGGACCCGATTGCGGAACCGCCATTATCGGTGGAGTCGCGCTGGGCTTTGCCAATGTCGTTCGTAACGGCAATATCGGACTCATTGCAGCTAGTGGAACTGGTCTCCAAGAAGTTAGTGTCATCATCGATAAGCTGGGCGGTGGAATATCTCAAGCACTAGGCACCGGCGGAAGGGATCTAAAGAAAGAAGTCGGCGGACGGATGATGCTTCACATTCTAGATAAGTTAGCCGATGATCCCATGACTGAGGTGATTGGTCTGATTTCGAAGCCACCGGCGGAAGAGGTCATGGCCAAGATCATTAAGAAGGCCCAAAGGATCCAAAAGCCAATTGTGGCTTGTTTCTTAGGTGGAGATCTGGCGGCTTTCGCGAACACAAATATCATTGGGGTGTCTACTCTAGAAGAGGCCGCAGTCGAGCTTGTCCAAGCGTCAAAGGTTGACTCAAAAGTGAGCCTTCAAGATCCAAATGAGCAGACTTGGCTAGAACAAGTTGCCGATTCGCAGGGAACAGAACTCCGAGCCCTATACACAGGTGGCACTCTGGCTTTTGAGAGTCTACTCATCCTAAGCGAAGAACTAGGTGATGTGTATTCAAACATCGCGATCAACCCAGAATTGTCTCTAAAGGATCCGGAAGTCAGCTTTGGACACACTGTTTTAGACATGGGGGAGGACTACTTTACAGACGGTAGACCACATCCCATGATTGATCCCGAGTTGAGGGGTGAGAGAATTGTCAAGGATGGATTGGATCCGAAGACTTGCGTTATTCTCTTTGATTGTGTCCTCGGCTACGGAAGTAACGACGTTCCGGAGGACTCTATCGTACAAGCAATCCAAAAGGTCAAGGAACGCAGACCTGATGTTGTCTTTGTCGGCTCTGTGACGGGAACAAGTAATGATCCACAATCCTTATCGAGGGCAGAGGGGACTTTGCAGGATGCAGGAGCCTTCATTTTGCCCACAAATGCGCAGGCCGCACGCTTTGCTTTGAAAGTCCTGAAGAAAAGAGGTGTGATTCATGGGTAAGACCTAT
>Ga0265293_10002571_pt1 | contig 35828 bp, 28 predicted proteins | sample Munlanlewell138R_FD_192505 | JGI IMG/M metagenome (GOLD analysis project Ga0265293, IMG submission 192505) | Leachate microbial communities from a municipal landfill in Southern Ontario, Canada - Leachate well 138R | ecosystem: Engineered > Solid waste > Landfill > Unclassified | place: Canada... | reverse complement strand
TGGAGGACAGCAAGTCCGACATCGGCTGGGGCAGCCAGATCCGCTCCTACGTGCTCGACCAGTCCCGCATCAAGGACCTGCGCACCGGCATCGAAACCGCCAACACCCAGGCCGTACTTGACGGCGACCTTGACGACTTCATCGAGGCCAGCCTCAAGAGCGGGCTGGAGTAGTGTTGTTCCGCCAATGAACGCAAGCGGACATAAAGGCAGAAAGCATTAACCACGGGGGACACGGGGAACACGGGGAACACGGGGAAATCCATCAACGGTTACCCCTACCTGTAGGAGCGGCCTCAGGCCGCGATTGTCGTCGGAAACCGCACTATCGCGGCCGGAGGCCGCTCCTATAGAAAAGATCGATTTCCCCCGTGTTCCCCGTGCCCCCCGTGGTTAGCTTTTCTCTTCTGTCTTCGGCCGCTCCCGTTCATTTGCGGACATTAATTGGATTTCATCATGACTGACATTGAACAGACCCTGGACGAGAACAAGCTGATTGCCGAGCGGCGCAGCAAGCTGGCGGCCTTGCGCGAGAAGGGCGTCGCCTTTCCCAACGACTTCCGCCGCAACGTGGTGGCCGGCGAGATCCACGCCAAATATCATGACCGGGACGCGGAGGCGCTGGCGGCCACGCCGGTGCGCGTGAGCATCGCCGGACGCATGATGTCACGGCGCGTGATGGGCAAGGCCGCGTTCGCGCACATCAAGGACATGTCGGGCCAGATCCAGCTGTTCGTGCAGCGTGAGATGCTCGGCGAGACGTATGAAGACTTCAAGCGCTGGGATATCGGCGACATCATCGGTGCCGAAGGCGAGCTGTTCCGCACCAAGACCGGTGAACTGTCGGTGAAGGTGGACAGCCTGCGCCTGCTCACCAAATCACTGCGTCCGTTGCCGGAGAAGTGGCACGGCCTGTCGGACCAGGAGACCAAGTACCGCCAGCGATATCTCGATCTCATCATCAACGACGTGACGCGTGAGACCTTCCGCGTCCGCTCCAGCGTCGTCCACCACATCCGTGACTTCATGGTGGCGCGCGGCTTCCTGGAAGTGGAAACGCCGATGATGCAGGCCATTCCGGGCGGCGCCACGGCCAAGCCGTTCGTCACCTTCCACAATGCGCTGGACATGGAACTTTACCTGCGCATCGCCCCCGAACTCTATCTGAAGCGCCTGGTGGTGGGCGGCTTCGAGAAGGTCTTCGAGATCAACCGCAATTTCCGCAACGAGGGGCTGTCCACGCGTCACAACCCCGAGTTCACCATGATGGAGTTCTACCAGGCCTACGCGGACTACCGTGACCTGATGGATCTCACGGAGGAACTGCTGCGCGAGGTGGCCGCCAAGGTATTGGGTACCACTACGGTGAAGTACCAAGGCGAGGAGTATCACTTCGGTGCGCCGTTCAAGCGCATGACCGTGAAGGAGTCCATTCTGCACTTCAACCCGGCTCTGCGGCCGGAGCAACTGGACTCGCTAGAGGAGGCGCGCAAGGTCGCCGAGGCCCTGGGCATCCCGCTCAAGCCCACCTATGGCCTTGGCAAGATACAGATCGAAATTTTCGAGAAGACGGCCGAACACCGTCTCAGAGAACCGACCTTCATCACCGAGTACCCCACCGAAGTATCACCCCTGGCACGGCGCAACGATCAGAATCCGTTCGTGACGGATCGTTTCGAATTTTTCGTCGGCGGGCGCGAGATAGCCAACGGCTTTTCCGAGCTCAACGATCCGGAGGATCAGGCCGAACGCTTCCGCAAGCAGGTGGAGGAGAAGACGGCCGGGGACGAAGAGGCCATGCACTTCGATGCCGATTACATCGTCGCCCTGGAACACGGCCTGCCACCCACGGCGGGCGAGGGCATCGGCATCGATCGGCTGGTGATGCTGTTCACGGATTCGCCGTCCATCCGTGACGTGCTGCTGTTCCCGCACATGCGTCCGCAAGGTTGAGGGTTGTAGGAGCCGACACCGTCGGCGAATGTGGTGCCGATCACCGCCGCGTGGTTGGCAAGGCATTCGCCCACGGTGTGGGCTCCTACGGGTGGCTTGATGTAGGAGCCGACATCGTCGGCGTTGTGGTTCCGCTACCCGCCGGGCGGTTGGAAAAACCAATTCGCCCACGTGTTGGTTTCTCCGTGGCCTCGTGGTTAAGCCCTTTCCAATCACTCACCCGGCGAGGATGGAATGCACCTCGCGGATGTTGCCCGCGGTTTCCGCCATCTCCACCACGTTGACCTCCGGGCTCAGGCCCAGTCGCCGGAAGGCCGGGACAGTGCGCCAGTCCTGTTGCGTGACCGGGTGGCTGGTGCCGATGTAGCTCTGCAGGTTGGCGACCGTCACCACGTCCACGTAATCAACCTTTTCCGATGCCCGTTGCAGGTCTTCGTGGCCTTCGGCGACGGCCACCAGTTCGGGCGGGAAATTCCAGGCTTCGAGAATGGCCTTGCCAATAGGTCCGTGCGCCGTGGCGATGAGCTTGTCGAGCATCGCTTCATCCTCGAGCAGCTCGGGCACGTCTTCGGCGCGCACCAGCACCGGCAGTACGCCGATGTCGTGGACCAGCCCGCCCAGCATGGCCTGTTCCGGTGACAATCGGGTGAAACCGGAGGCGAGCGCGTGGCTGATGGCGGCGACCTGCGTGCTGTGTTCCCACACGGCGCGCAGCTTGCGATCGGTGACGTCCGAGGTGGCCTGGAACATCTGCTGCATGGCCATGCTCACCACCATGTCACGCACCAGTTTCATGCCGAGCCGCGAGACGGCCATGTCGACGGAATCCACGGCGCGGCTGCCACGCAGCAACGGGCTGTTGGCCACTTGCACCAGGCGCGCGCTGAGGGCGGCATCAGTGGTGATCACCCCGACGATGTCGCCGAGGTTGGCGTCCTCGTCATCCACCACCTCGCGCACGCGCAATGCCACCTCGGGCAGGGTCGGCAGGGTAAGCCGGCCCTTGGCCAGGTCTTGCAGGAGTTCGCTCAGGAATTGTTCGGCAAGACGGTTCATGACTTCTGTTCCGGGGTACTGAGGTCATCTACTTCGTATGGCTGAGGCAGTATCTGCAACAGCGCGCCGTCCGCATCACCGATGCGCACGGGCGTGCCGTTTTCCACTGCCTCGATCAGTACCACGGCGAGCAGGTCACAACCGCCCTGCGGCGCCGGCTGCGCATTGACCACCTTGCCGGTGCCCTGGCCGCTTTCGATCTCTGCGGCAAACAGTTCCGTACCCGGCGCGGGGCAGGGTGCGTCCACGTGGGCGAGATACATGCGCCGCTTGAGCTTGCCCAGGTACTGCATGCGGGCCACCACCTCCTGCCCCGTGTAACAGCCCTTGCGGAAGCTCACGCCGCCGATGGCGTGCAGGTTGAGCATCTGCGGTACGAAGGCCTCGCTGGTGGCGTCCAGCACATGGGGCACACCGGCGCGGATCTCCGTGACCATCCAGGCGTCGGCCCCCACTGGGCGCGCCTGCGTCGCCAGGCGCTGCCACAGCGCCGCCAGTGCGGCCGGTGTACCGTGACATTCGAATCGCCCGCCCGGCACGCGCACGACCGCGATGTCCGGGGTCTGCAGTACCGCGTCGGTCTGGTCGGGCACCGCCGTGCCCAGTGCCTCGCCCAGCAGCGCCGCGGCACGCGGACCTGCGATGCCGAAACGCGCCAGCATGTCGCTGGCGTCGTCGAGCCGGACCTGCGAACGCAACACATACATGCGCAGACGCTTGAGTACGAACGCCAGGCGTTCCGCGGGCAGGCGCAGGTAATAGGTGCCGTCACGATGGAACAGGCGGAAGGTGGCGAGGATGCGGCCCTTGGGGGTGCAGTAGCTGTTCAACTGGCTGTGGTTGTCATCGACCAGTCGCACGTCGTTGGTGACCTGACCCTGGAGGAATTCGACGGCGTCCTGGCCGCTGACCGCGATGAGTCCGAAGTGTGAGAGATCGGCAATGATGTCACCGGTCGTGGCCTGACGCTCTGCGGCGGCATCACCGAACCCGATCACCCGGCCATCGCTGATCTGCGCGCCGGCCGACGTGAGGAAGGACTGCCAGTCGTTATGCATGCGAGCTCCTTTTCTTGTTTCCTGCCAACGTCCGCGCCGTCGGCTTTTGCGCCATAATACACCGGTTTACGCCAGTTCCCCGTTGGATGCGACGCATGATAGACCGCAACGCCCGTCCGGTTTTCCTGGACCTGCGCCGGATTCGCCTGCCGGTGACAGCGCTCGTCTCGGTGGCTCATCGGATCAGCGGAATCATGCTGTTTCTGGCCATGGCGCCGGGCCTCTATCTGTTGCAGCAGGCGCTGGAAAGCCCGCAGGGATTTGCCGCCGCCGCCGATCTATTGGCCACCCCCGCCGCCCGGTTCGTGCTGGTGCTGCTGGCCTGGAGTCTGGCACATCATGTATTGGCCGGCCTGCGCGCACTGCTGCTCGATATCCATATAGGGGTGTTTCTGGCCCGCGCGCGCGCCAGTGCCGTCGCTGTCCTGGTGCTTGGATGTGTGGCCTTCGCAGTCGCAGGCGTGCTGGCGTGGTGAGGGGACTGTCCGGCCTTGGGGCCTGGCTTCTGCAACGCCTCAGCGCGGTCTATCTGCTGATTTTTCCTATGCTGTTTGCCCTGGAATACAGCCGGGTGGAGGGCCATGATCACGCCGCCCTCGTGGCCACCCTGGCCCGCCCCTGGATCGGCCTCGCCGCCGGATTGTGCGTATTTTCACTGCTCACCCACGCCTGGGTCGGCATGCGCGACATGGTCCTCGATTATGTGCGTCCCGCGGCACTGCGGCTCGTTTTGCTGGTGGTGCTGGGCGGCTGGCTGCTGGTGCTCGGTTTCTGGTCCGCCTGGCTGCTGCTTGGAGTGACGCTTCCGTGAATATCCCACGCCGACGCTTCGATACCCTGGTCATCGGCGCCGGCGGCTCGGGCCTGCGCGCCGCTTTGCAGCTGGCGCACGCGGAGGCCAAGGTGGCGGTGGTCTCCAAGGTGTTTCCCACCCGCTCGCACACTGTCGCTGCGCAGGGCGGCATCAACGCGGCCCTCGCCAATGTCACGCCGGACAACTGGCACTGGCACATGTACGACACCGTGAAGGGCGGCGACTTCCTCGGCGATCAGGACGCCATCGAATTCATGTGTCGCGCGGCGGCCAATGTGGTCGTCGAGTTGGAACACGCGGGTGTGCCGTTCTCGCGCCTGGACAGCGGGAAGATCTACCAGCGCCCGTTCGGCGGCCAGAGCCGCGATTTCGGCGGCGCTCAGGCCACCCGCACCTGTGCCGCGGCGGATCGCACGGGCCACGCCATCCTGCATACGCTCTATCAGCAGAACATCCGTGCCCGCAGCCACTTCTTCGATGAGTTCTTTGCCGTGGACCTGTTGCAGGACGCGCAGGGTGACGTGCTCGGCGCCTTGGTCATCGAGATCGAGACCGGCGAGCCGCTCATCATCGAGGCGAAGACCACGCTCATCGCCACCGGCGGGGCGGGCCAGCTGTTCCGCACCAACACCAACGCACGCATCAACACAGGCGACGGCATGGCCATGGCCCTGCGCGCCGGCATCCCGCTGCAGGACATGGAGTTCTTCCAGTTCCATCCCACCGGGATCGCCGGCAAGGGCATGCTCATCACCGAGGGCGCGCGCGGCGAGGGCGGTTATCTGGTGAACGCCGAGGGCGAGCGCTTCATGACGCGCTACGCGCCCCATGCCGCCGACCTGGCCAGCCGCGACGTGGTGAGTCGCGCCATCTACGCGGAAGTGAAGCAAGGTCGCGGCTGCGGCCCTAATGCCGATCACGTGTTGTTGCAGGTGGCGCACCTGGGCGAGGAGGTTATCCGCAAACGCCTGCCCGGCATCCGCGAGATGGCCATGACCTTCCTGGGCATCGATCCGGCCAAGGCGCCCATCCCGGTTTATCCCACCGCCCACTACACCATGGGCGGCATCCCCACCAACCGCTTTGGCCAGGTGGTGGTGCCGGTCGCCCACGGTGAGGAGGTCATCCCCGGCCTCTATGCGGTCGGCGAATGCGCCTGCGTCTCCGTGCACGGTGCCAACCGTCTCGGCGGCAACTCCTTGCTGGACATCGTGGTGTTCGGCCGCGCTGCGGGGGGCCACATCATCGAGTACCTGGCGGAGCACCGCTATCACCGCGAACTGTCCCAAGCGCATGTCGATGCCGCCGTGGCGCGCCTGTCCCGCTGGGAGCGGCGGGGAGGCGGCGAAACCGTCGAAGGCCTGCGGCGTGAATTGCAGGGCGTGATGGAGACCTATTGCGGCGTGTTCCGCAGCGAGGAGGTATTGCAGGAAGGATTGGCAAAGGTCCTCGCCATCCAGGCACGGCTGGACGACGTACGCCTGCGCGACACCAGCCGCGTGTTCAACACCGCGCGCATCGAGGCCTTCGAGCTGGAAAACCTGGTGGACCTGGCGGTCGCCACGGTCAGCTCCGCGCTCGGGCGCAAGGAAAGCCGCGGCGCCCACTCGCGCGTGGATTTTCCCGAGCGCGACGACCAGCACTGGCTCAAGCACACCCTGTTCTACAAACAGGGTAATACCCTGGAATACAAACCCGTGCGCACCAAGCCGCTCACGGTGGATACCTTCCCGCCCACAGCGCGGGTGTACTGATGAAAAGCATCGACCACGGGGGCTCGGGGGGAAGAAAATGAACCGCACAGGGCATCGGGAATTGAACGCTCCAATGGCGAGAGCTGCCACGAGCATTGTCCTTCCCCGTGTTCCCCGTGGTTAAGGCTCTCCACAATGCGCTTCAGAATCTACCGCTACAACCCGGAAACCGGCCGCGCCCCGCGCATGCAGGCCTTCGAACTGGCGGACGTGGCGCCCGGGACCATGCTGCGGGACGCGCTGCTGCGGCTGCGCACGGAGCAGGATGAAAGTCTCACCTTCCGACATTCCTGCGGCGAGGGGGTGTGCGGCTCCGACGCGCTGAACGTGAACGGCCGCAACCTGCTCGCCTGCACCACGGCGGTGGAATCGCTGAAGGAGCCCATCGAGGTGCGTCCGCTGCCCGGCCAGCCGGTGATCCGTGACCTGGTGGTGGACATGAGCCAGTTCTTCCAGCACTACCGTGCCGTCAAGCCCTACCTGATCGTGGGCGACCCGGCACCCGAGACCGAATACCTGCAGTCGCCAAAGCAGCGCGATCAGCTGGACGGGTTGTACGAATGCATCCTGTGCGGTTGCTGTTCCACGGCCTGCCCCTCGTACTGGTGGAACCCGGAAAAATTCCGCGGCCCCGCGGCCCTGTTGCAGGCCTGGCGTTTCCTCGCCGACAGCCGCGACCAGGCCACGGACGAGCGGCTCACGGACTTGGACGGGGCTTATCGGCTGTTTCGCTGTCACGGCATCATGAACTGTGCCGAGGCCTGTCCCAAGGGTCTCAACCCGGCGCGCGCCATCGGCCTCATCAAGGCGCTGATGCTGCGTCGTGCGCTATGAGTGCCGATACCGAACGCCTGCGCTGGCGCTGCCGCCGCGGCCTGCTGGAACTGGACCTGCTGCTCGAAGGCTTCCTGGCGCGCGGCCACGGGCAACTCGATCCGGACGAGGCCGCCGCCTTCGAGGCGCTGCTGACGCTTCCCGACCCGCAACTGCTCCGCTATCTTCTCGGCCAGGACACCCCCAAGGATCAGGGACAGGCCCGTGTCATCGCACGCATACGCCACACCGCTCACGCTCCATCCTGAGCCGTCGCGCCGCCTCCGCGCCATGCTGCTGCTCGTGCATGCAGGTGCCGCGCTGTGGCCCTTCCTGGTGTTGCCGCCGCTGGCTGCCGTCGCGCTGCTCTGCATGGTGTTCGCGAGCCTGCATCACGCCTGGAGCCGGCACCTCGGCAGTCGCCGCATCACGCAGGCGGTCTGGGGGGCGGACGGTGAGTGGGCATTGGAAACGGCCGACGGCGCCACTCGCAGCATGCGCCTCGCGCCCCTCGGCTACGTGAGCGCCTACGCAGTGGTCCTGCGCCTTCACAATGATCGAAGTACCCACACCCTGGTGCTCCTGGCAGACAGCCTCGATGCAGAATCCTTCCGCCGTCTGCGTGTGCGGTTGCGACTGGGTTCGACAGAGGATGCACCGGCGCAGGATACGCCGGCGAAGCCGGTTTGATTGGTAAAAGGTTTGGCCCGGATGGAGCAACGCGGAATCCGGGTCTGCTTTGCCACGGTCAACCTTTGCCATTCCCCGGATTTCGCTGCGTTGCATCCAGGCTACGAGACCATACGCCCAGCTGGTAGAGGGATCGGGTGGGCCGTGGCCGCCGTTCAGGCGCCTTTCCTGGGCACCAGGATGGTGTCCTGTGGGGGGAGGGTGTCGTCGCGCTGCGGATAGTCGAGGGTGTAGTGCAGTCCGCGGCTCTCCTTGCGCGCCATGGCCGAGCGGATAATGAGGTCCGCGACGGTGGCGAGGTTGCGCAGTTCCAGCAGGTCGTTGGTGACGCGGAAGTTGCCGTAGTAATCGGCGATCTCGCCGAGCAGCAGGTCGATGCGGCGCTTGGCCCGCTCCAGGCGCTTGTTGGTGCGTACGATGCCCACGTAGTCCCACATGAAGCGGCGCAACTCTTCCCAATTGTGGGACACCACCACCTCTTCGTCGGAATCGGTGACACGGCTCTCGTCCCAGTAGGGCAGGAGCGGCGGCGCGGGCACGTCATCGAGGCGGCTGCAGATGTCGTCGGCGGCCGCTTGGCCGAACACCAGGCACTCAAGCAGCGAATTGCTCGCCATGCGGTTGGCGCCGTGCAGGCCGGTGAAGGCGGTCTCGCCGGCGGCGTACAGGTTGGCCAGATCGGTGCGCGCGTGCAGGTCGGTCATTACGCCGCCGCAGGTGAAATGTGCGGCGGGCACGATGGGAATGGGCTCGCGGGTGATGTCGATGCCGTAGTGCAGACAGGTCTGGTAGACGGTCGGGAAATGATTGGTGATGAACTCGGCCGGGCGATGGCTGATATCCAGCAGCAGGTGCTCGGCGCCCAGGCGTTTCATTTCGTGGTCGATGGCGCGTGCCACGATGTCACGCGGCGCCAGCTCGCCGCGCGGGTCGAAGCACTGCATGAAGGGCTCGCCGCTCGGTAACAGCAGGCGGCCGCCCTCGCCGCGGATGGCCTCGGTGATGAGGAAGCGCCGCGCCTTCGGGTGGTACAGGCAGGTGGGATGGAACTGTATGAACTCCATGTTCGCCACCCGGCAGCCGGCGCGCCAGGCCATGGCGATGCCGTCGCCCGTCGCCAGGTCAGGATTGCTGGTGTACAGGTACACCTTGCTGGCCCCGCCCGTGGCGAGCACCACGAAGCGCGCAGCGATGGCGCGGACCCGGCCCGAGGCCCGGTCGAGCACATAGGCGCCGACACAGCGGTTCTGCGCCTGGCCGAGCTTGGCCGTGGTGATGAGGTCCACGGCGATGTGCTGGTCGAGCAGGGTAATGTTCCCGTGCTGGCGGGCGCGCTCCAGCAGGGTCTGTTCGATGGCGCGGCCGGTGGCATCGGCCGCGTGGATGATGCGCCGGTGGCTGTGACCGCCTTCACGGGTCAGGTGATAGCCGCTGTGTTCCTCGTCGAGCGTGAAGGGCACGCCCATGTCGATGAGCCACTGGATGGCGTCCGGGGCGCGCTCGGCGGTATAGCGCACCACGTCCTCGTGGCACATGCCGCCACCGGCCGCCTGGGTGTCATTCACGTGGGAATCGATGGAGTCGCCCGCATCCAGCACGGCGGCGATGCCACCCTGGGCGTAAAGCGTACAGCTCTCGGCCAGGCTGCCCTTGGAAACCACCAACACCGAGGCGCGATCCGCAACGTTCAATGCCGCAGAAAGCCCGGCAGCACCGCTGCCGAGTATGAGAACATCGCAGGTCACAGGTTCCGGGGGCATAGTGCCTTCTTGCAGTAAGAAATCAACGCTATGAAAATAAACGGAAAGGCGGATCCGTGCCGGAGGCCCATAAGGCTGTCTATGATATGGGCAAGAAGCGGGTGACCGAAAGAGGCCCGCGAACTTGGCCGCCGCCGCGATGTCTATGGCAGGTGCAGGGGGACGGTCCTCCTGTACGGGGAGGAAACAGCCCGAATGGGCGCGATGAATGTCGACCAGCAACTGGTTGAGCGGGTTCAAAGGGGAGATAAGGCAGCTTTCGACGTATTGGTCCTGAAGTACCAACACAAGATCGTCAAGCTGATCTCCCGATACGTCCGCGACCAGAGCGAAGCCCTGGACGTGGCGCAGGAGAGCTTCATCAAGGCCTACCGTGCCCTGGGGAACTTTCGTGGCGAGAGTGCGTTTTATACCTGGCTGTATCGTATTGCCATCAATACGGCCAAGAATTATCTGGTGTCGCAGGGGCGGCGGCCGCCCGACACCGACGTGGACGTGGACGACGCCATGCAGTTCGAGGCGGAGCCCGGACTGAGGGAAAGCGATTCGCCGGAGCTGCTGGCGCAGCGCGACGAGATCGAACGGGTCATCTTCGAGACCATCGAAGGCCTGCCGGACGATCTGCGCACCGCCATTACGCTGCGAGAGCTGGAAGGCTTGAGTTACGAGGACATCGCCTTGGCCATGGCATGTCCCATCGGCACGGTGCGGTCCCGGATCTTCCGGGCGCGCGAGGCCATCGACAAGCGACTGAAGCCGTTGCTTGAAGCGTGAGAACATGAAGCCGAAAGGCCTTTTGGGCGGGTGTCACATGGCAAACAGCATTGACGAGCAGATTTCCGCACTGATGGACGGCGAATTGCCCGAGCGCGAGGTCCCCTGGGTGCTGGAGCGCCTGCGCAAGGAACCGGGCCTGGCCGGCCGCTGGCGGCGTTACCATCTCATGCGCGATGCCCTGCACGATACGCTCCCTGCCCACATCCATTTTGACCTGAGCGAACGCATTCATGCGTCGCTCAAGGACGAACCGGTCATCCTGGTCCCGCGCCGCACCATCCAACGCCACCTTAAACCTCTGATGCGGCACGCCGCCAGCATGGCCATTGCTGCTTCCGTGGCGGCCATCGCCATCCTTACCTTCCAAGCCATGTACGAGGAAACACCCACCACTGTGGCCGTCAACACGCCGGCACCGGTGGCTGAGCGCACCGCGCCCGCTCCCGTGAGCACCGACCCGCGCCTCGACGCCTTTTTGGTCAATCACAACGAACACTCGGTGTCCACCGGCATGCATGGCATGCTGCCTTACGTGCGGATTGTGAGCCAGGACGCCGGGGGCGAGGCGATTAAATGAAGTCTTCCGGCATCCTGTTCGCGTTCGGCCTGCTGTTTCCCCTCGGTGCCCTGGCGGAGCCCCCGCAGGATGCCGGTGACTGGCTGAACCGCATGTCCCAAGCGGCGCATTCGCTCAATTACGAAGGCACCTTCGTGTACGAGCACCTGGGCACCATCCAGTCCATGAAGGTCTTCCACGGCGCCGACGAACAGGGCGAACGTGAGCGGCTCGTCACCCTCGACGGCGCGTCCCGCGAGGTGATCCGGGACAACGACAAGGTCACCTGCATCCTGCCGGACGACAAGGCCGTGCTGGTGGACGCCACCGGCCCGGCGCGCCCGTTTCCCATCAGCCTGCCCACCCGCCTCGAACAGCTGGAGGGCTATTACGACGTACAAATGGCCGGCAGCGATCGCGTCGCCGAGCGCGCCGCGCGTAAACTGAGCATCCGCCCACGGGATACCTACCGCTACGGGCAGAACGTCTGGCTCGATGAAGAGACCGCGCTGTTGCTCAAGTCGGAACTGGTGGACGAGGGCGGGCAGGTCATCGAACGGCTCATGTTCACCGACCTGAAACTGCACGCAGAGGCCCTGCCGCCGGCATTCTTCGAGCCCCAGCAGACCGGCACGGATCTGACCTGGTACACGCGCGGGCCGGAGCACGCCGGCGACCAGGAAGACTCGCCCGGGAACGCCTGGCGCGTGGAGGACCTGCCGCCGGGATTTCGCCAGGACATACGACGCGTCCACCGGGTGGCCGCGACCGCCGGGCCGGTCGAGCACCTGGTCTACACCGATGGCCTGGCATCCGTGTCGGTGTTCATCGAAAAGGGCGTGGACGACAAGAGCTTCATGGGCGTGTCGCGCAAGGGCGCAGTCAACGTCTATACGCGCGGCACGGACGGCTATCGCATCATGGTGATCGGCGAGGTCCCGCCTGCGACCGTACGACGCATCGGTGATTCCGTCACCCTCGCGGGGGAAGCCTCGTGATTGAAGAGACCGTCCAGATCACCACCACCGAAGGCGAGCTGGCCTGGGTGGAATCGGTGCAGCGCAAGACCAGTTGCGGCCATTGTGTGGCGCAGAGCAGCTGCGGCACGTCGGTGCTCTCCAAGGTGCTGGGCCGGCGAGCGCTCACGCTGGTCGCCCACAACCCCATCGGCGCCAGGCCCGGTGACCGGGTGGTGATTGGCTTGCACGATGATGCCCTGGTGCGCGGCTCGCTGGCCGTCTATCTGACGCCTTTGCTGATGATGCTGGCGGCGGCGCTGGCCGGCGAAGCGCTGTTTGCCCAGGCGAATGATGGCCTGGTGGCACTGCTTGGCCTGGCCGGGCTCGCCCTGGGTTTCGCCTGGGTGCGCAGGTTCGGAAGCCGAGCCGCCAACGATTCGCGGTATCGCCCGGTGATCCTGCGCATGGCGCCGGAAGAATTCGCTCCCGTTCACTTTAAGAACTGACAAGACGAAAGAAGGTCCATTCATGCGACAGCTGTGGTCCGCTGCCCGTTCGAAGCGTCAACTTGTGCTTCTTTTCCTCTCCGCCGGCATGTTCTTTTCCGCGTCGTGCACGGCACGCGAGCTGCCCGATTTCACCCGTCTGGTCGACAAGTACAGTCCCGCCGTGGTGAACATCAGCACGACTCAGAAGGCGGCACCCGATGAGACTGGCGATCGGCGCGGCCATCAGGAAATGCCGCGCTTCCCCGAGGGCGGGCCGTGGGACGACCTGTTCCGGCGTTTCTTCGGCGAAGGCCCGCGCGGCGGCGGCCCCGAGATGCCCGATCGTTCGCTCGGCTCCGGGTTCATCATCGATCAGGAAGGTTTCATCCTCACCAACAACCACGTGGTGGAAGGCGCCGACGAGATCCGCGTGCGCCTGTCCGACCGGCGCGAGCTTACCGCCGAGCTCATCGGCGCGGATGCACGCAGCGACATCGCCCTGCTGCGGGTCAAGGCCAAGAGCCTGCCGGTGGTGAAACTCGGGCGTTCGGACGATCTCAAGGTAGGCGAGTGGGTGATGGCCATCGGTTCGCCATTCGGCTTCGACCACTCGGTGTCCGTGGGCGTGGTCAGTGCCCTGGGCCGCAGCCTGCCCACCGAGAGCTATGTGCCGTTCATCCAGACTGACGTCGCCATTAATCCGGGCAACTCGGGAGGGCCGCTGTTCAATCTGGACGGCGAGGTCGTCGGCATCAACTCCCAGATTTACAGCCGCACAGGCGGCTTCATGGGGCTTTCCTTCGCCATCCCCATGGACGTGGCCATGGGTGTGGTGGAGCAGCTCAAGGAGAAGGGCTATGTGAGCCGCGGCTGGCTGGGGGTGCTCATCCAGGACGTGACCCGCGAGCTGGCCGAGTCCTTCGGCATGGAGCGCCCGTCGGGCGCCTTGGTGGCCAAGGTGCTGGACGACAGTCCGGCGGCCAAGGCCGGTGTGCAGGTGGGCGACGTAGTGGTGGAGTTCGGCGGCAAGTCCGTCGACTACTCCTCGGACCTGCCGCCGCTGGTCGGGCGCGCAGTCATTGGCGACGACATCCCCATGAAGATCATCCGCAACGGCAAGCAGCAGACCCTCACCGTGCGGGTGGGTGAGCTGCCGGCCGAGGAAGAGATCGCTGCGGCGGCCGAGCCGCGCAAAACGGTGGACAGCCGGCTGGGCGTCGGCGTGGCGGACCTCTCCGCCGATCAGCGCGAGCAGCTTGAGCTGGGTAAGTTCGGCGTGCTGGTGCGCGAGCTGGAACAGGGGCCGGCGGCCGACGCGGGTGTCCGCCCGGGCGACGTGATCGTGCGCATCAACAACGTGAACGTGGAAAATGCCGCGCACTTCAAGCGCCTGACGGCGGAACTGCCGGCTGGCAAGACGGTACCCCTGCTGGTGCAGCGCCGCGCCGGCCCCATTTTTCTGGCCCTCAAGGTGCCGGCGGCGAAGAAATAAGAGGAAATGCGATTAACCACGGAGAACACGGAGGGGAGAATATGGTCTCTTCCTGTGTCTCCGTGGTTGAAGGCTTTTTCCAAGGATTTCACATGCGCCTGACCTTCTATTTTCGTGATGGATGTTCCCTGTGCGAGGCGGTACTTGACGAGTTGGAGCCTTATCGCCGCAACTTCGGCTTTGAATTGGAACCCGTGGACGTGGACGGCGATCCGGAACTCCAGGCCCGCTACGGGCAGAGCGTGCCGGTGCTCGTCGGCCCCGACGGGGCGGAGATCTGCCGGTATTTCCTCGATCCGCCGGAGTTGAAGCGGTATTTATCCACCCCTTGAACATGGGGTAGAATCCCCTGCCATCACGCGGCCGGGACGGGGGCTCGCCCCACGATTCCACGGCAAGAAGGGGCGCCCTCTGGGCGCCTCTTTGTTTGTCCCGGTCGCCCAGAGCGGAAACCGCACAGTGACCGACCTCACGCATATCCGAAATTTCTCCATCATCGCGCATATCGACCACGGCAAATCGACCCTGGCCGATCGCTTCATCCAGATCTGCGGGGGCCTCACGGAGCGCGAAATGTCCGCGCAGGTGCTCGATTCCATGGACCTGGAGAAGGAGCGCGGCATCACCATCAAGGCCCACAGCGTTTCGCTGAATTACAAGGCGAAGGACGGCGAAACCTACCTGCTGAACTTCATCGACACCCCCGGCCACGTGGATTTCTCCTATGAAGTGTCCCGTTCCCTGGCGGCCTGCGAGGGCGCCCTGCTGGTGGTGGACGCTTCCCAGGGCGTGGAGGCACAGACCGTGGCCAACTGCTACACGGCGCTGGACCAGGGCCTCGAGGTCATGCCGGTGCTCAACAAGATCGACCTGCCGGCCGCGGATCCCGACCGTGTGAAGACCGAGATCGAGGAGATCATCGGCATCGAGGCCCAGGACGCGGTGGCCGTGAGCGCCAAGAGCGGCATCGGCGTCACCGACCTGCTGGAGGCGCTGGTGCAGCGCATCCCGGCCCCTCAGGGCGATCGTACAGCGCCCCTGAAGGCCCTCATCATCGACTCCTGGTTCGACAATTACCTGGGTGTGGTCTCGCTGGTGCGCGTGACCCAGGGCACCCTCAACAAGCGCCAGAAGATCACCGTCATGTCCACGGGCCGCAGCTACCAGGTGGATCGGGTAGGCATTTTCACGCCCAAGATGCACGACCTGGAATCCCTCGCTGCGGGCGAGGTGGGCTTCATGATCGCCGGCATCAAGGAGATCGACGGCGCGCCGGTGGGTGACACCATCACCCAGAGCGAAAACCCGGCCGCTGAGCCGCTGCCCGGCTTCAAGCAGGTGCAGCCGCGGGTGTTCGCCGGCCTGTTCCCGGTCAGTGCCGAGGAATACGAAGGCCTGCGCGAGGCCCTCGGCAAACTGCGCCTCAACGACGCCGCGCTGTTCTTCGAGCCGGAGACCTCGCAGGCCCTCGGCTTCGGTTTCCGTTGCGGCTTCCTCGGTATGCTGCACATGGAGATCGTGCAGGAACGTCTGGAGCGCGAATACGATCTGAACCTCATCACCACCGCACCCACCGTGGTCTACGAGGTCGAAAGCACCAAGGGCGAGGTGGTCCAGGTCGACAACCCGGCCAAGCTGCCGGCGGTCAACTACATCGCCGAGATCCGCGAACCCATCATCACCGCCAACATCCTGGTGCCCCAACCGTACCTTGGCAACGTGATGACCCTGTGCGTGGAAAAGCGCGGCGTACAGAAGAAAATGCTGTATGCGGGTAACCAGGTTCAGCTCAGTTACGAGATGCCCATGAACGAGGTGGTGCTCGATTTCTTCGACCGCCTCAAGTCCGTGAGTCGTGGCTACGCCTCCCTCGATTACCACTTCGAGCGCTTCCAGCCGGCAAAACTGGTGAAGCTCGATCTGCTCATCAACGGCGACCGTGTGGACGCCCTGTCCATCATCGTGCATCAGGAACAGGCCCAGTACCGCGGTCGCGAGCTGGTGGAGAAAATGGCCGAGCTGATTCCCCGCCAGATGTTCGACGTGGCCATCCAGGCGGCCATCGGTGCGCATATCATTGCTCGCGCCACAGTGAAGGCGTTGCGCAAGAACGTACTGGCCAAGTGTTATGGTGGTGACATCACCCGCAAGCGCAAGCTGCTGGAAAAACAGAAGGCGGGCAAGAAACGCATGAAGCAACTGGGTTCCGTGGAAGTCCCGCAGGAGGCCTTCCTGGCCGTGCTGCACGTAGGCAAGGACAACAAATGAATGTGAGCTTTCCGTTGCTGCTGGTTGCGGCGACCTTCATCACCGGCGTGATCTGGGCGCTGGATGCGCTGTTCTGGGCGCCGAAGCGCCGCGCCCGCGTCGCGGAATTGGCAGGCGTGGCGGGTGGTCAGGAGGCGGCGCAGGCCGCGGCCAAGGAACCGGCGGTGGTCGAGGTCGCGCGCTCGTTCTTTCCCATCATCCTCGCCGTGCTGGTGGTGCGCTCGTTCGTGGTGGAGCCGTTTCGCATCCCGTCCGGCTCCATGATGCCGACCCTGCTGGTGGGCGATTTCATTCTGGTGAACAAGTTCTCCTACGGGCTGCGCCTGCCGGTGCTGAATACCAGGGTGCTGGACCTGGGCAGTCCCGAGCGCGGTGATATCGCAGTGTTCCGCTATCCGGAAGACCCGCGCATCGATTACATCAAGCGTGTGGTCGGCGTCCCGGGCGATCACCTCGTATACCAGGACAAGGTGTTGTACGTGAACGGTGAGCCCATGGCGCAGACGCCTATCGGCACCTACGTGGGCGAGGGATCCGGTGCGTCCATGAGCGGCGCGAGCCAGCGCATGGAACATCTCGGCGGGGTGAACCACGAGGTCCTGGTGGTGCCCAACGCCTTCGAGCGTCCGTTCCAATACACCGTGCCCGAAGGGCACTATTTCGCCATGGGTGACAACCGCGACAACAGCCGTGACAGCCGATTCTGGGGGCCTGTGCCGGACGAAAATCTGGTCGGCAAGGCGTTCTTCATCTGGTGGAACATCGACTGCGGGCAGCGTGGTCTTTTCGCCTGCCTGATCGGTGCGGGTGAGACCGTGAACTGGAGCCGCATCGGTTCCAGCATCGAATAATTCCAAGGGGATGGGAGAGAGCTTATGACATTTGCAAGGCATCAACGCGGAATGACGATGATCAGCTGGGCGTTCCTCCTGGCCGCCCTCGCCGTGGTGGTCCTGTTTCTACTCAGGGTGTTTCCGATTTATTTGCAGGATTTCGCCGTTGGCTCCGCGGTCCGTTCTCTCAAGGAAGACACCTTGGCGACCTATTCGACGCCCTCCCAACTGCAGACGGCGTTGCTGCGCCGGTTCTCCATGAACGATGTAACGAACGCCACACGCGACGATGTGGAAATCACACAACGCAGCGGCATGTTCGACGTGAACGTGAACTACGAAGTGCGCACGGCATTCATGTTCAACATCGATCTCGTGCTCAGCTTCGAGCACGACGTGCAGGTCCCGGTGCATTGAATCCTCCGCTCGACAGGTTGAACAAGGCGCTCGGCTACGGTTTCAAAGACCCGGACCTGTTGCGCTGTGCGCTGACCCACCGCAGCTTCGGCAGCCGGCACAATGAACGCCTGGAATTCCTGGGTGACGCGATCCTCAGCTTCGTCGTTTCCTCGGAGTTGTACGTGCGTTTCCCCAGCCTCGACGAAGGCCGCCTGAGCCGCTTGCGGGCCTCGCTGGTCAAGGGCGACGCGTTGGCGGAGCTGGCTCGGCAGCTGAATCTTGGCGACTATCTCCAGCTCGGCTCGGGTGAACTCAAGAGCGGCGGCTATCGTCGCGCCTCCATCCTCGCGGATGCGCTGGAGGCCATCATCGGTGCGGTCTACCTGGATGGCGGCATCGATGCCGCGCGCCGCTTGATCCTGACCTTATACGGTGACGACCTGGACAAGATGTCGCCGGCAGAAAACCTCAAGGACCCGAAAACGCAGCTGCAGGAATTCCTCCAGTCCCGCCGCCTGCCGCTGCCCCAGTACGAGGTGATCTCCGTCACCGGCGAGGCCCACGACCAGACCTTCGTGGTGCACTGTACCGTCGGCGGCCTGCCCGAACCCACCGAAGGTGTCGGCGCCAGCCGCCGCCGTGCCGAACAGGCCGCCGCCGAAGCGGCGCTGAACCAACTGATTTCGCAACGTCCGCATGAACGCAAGCAGCCATAAAGGCAAAAAGCATTAACCACGGGGAACACGGGGAAATCGATTGTTTCTGTAGGAGCGGGCTCAGGCCGCGATGCGCGGTATCCGACGACAACGCGGCTTGAAGCCACTCCTGCAGGTAGCGGTAACCGTTGATGAATATCCCCCGTGTCCCCCGTGGTTAGGCTTTTCTCTTCTGTCTTTCCGCTGCATTGATGCGCGGACCTTTCTAGCAGGTACTTGAATGACCGATTTTCGTGCTGGATACGTGGCCATCGTGGGGCGGCCCAATGTGGGCAAGTCCACGCTGATGAATCATCTCATCGGCCAGAAAATCAGCATCACCTCCGCCAAGCCGCAGACCACGCGCCATCGCGTGCTGGGCATCGACAGCGGTGACGGATACCAGGCCGTCTACGTGGATACGCCGGGCCTGCACCTGGGCGCGAAAAAGGCCATGAACCGCTACATGAACCGCGCCGCGGCGGGCTCACTGGAGGGCGTGGACCTGGTGCTGTTCGTCATTGAGGCGGGGCGCTGGACCGCCGAGGACGAGATGGTGCTGACGCGCCTGGCCGAGGTGACCGTGCCGGTGATCCTGGTGGTGAATAAGGTCGACAAGTTCCCCGACAAGACCACGCTGCTGCCGCTGCTTGCGGAGCTGGCGAAGAAGCGCGAGTTCGCCGAGGTGGTGCCCGTGTCGGCGCTCAAGGACAGCAACCTGCCGTCTTTGCGCAAACAGGTGCCCCGTTACTTGCCCCAGGGCGAGGCCATTTTCGAGCAGGATCAGCTCACCGATCGCAGCCAACGTTTCCTGGCCGCGGAGATCGTGCGTGAAAAACTCATGCGCAACCTGGGCGAGGAACTGCCCTATGCCCTCACCGTGGAGATCGAACAATTCAAGGAGGAAGGCGGTGTCTACGACATTGCCGCCGTGATCTGGGTCGAGCGCGATGGCCAGAAGAAAATCGTCATCGGCAAGGGCGGTGCCGGCCTCAAGCTGGTCGGCCAGCAGGCCCGCGAAGACATGGAAAAGCTCTTCCAGTACCGCGTCTTCCTGCGCCTGTGGGTCAAGGTCAAGGAAGGCTGGTCCGACGACGAACGCGCCCTGCGCAGCCTCGGCTATTCGGATGACTGAAGAGAAAAGCGCTAACACGGGGGACACGGGGAAATTGAATTACTGTAGGAGCGGCCTTAGGCCGCGATTCCTGTCAGGTGGTAAAACCTCGCGCCTGCACACCCTTCTCCGATGACATGCCTGGAATTCCCCGTGTCCCCCGTGTTCCCCGTGGTTAAGGCTTTTTTCCCATGACCGGCGAACGAATCGCACTACAGCCCGCCTATGTGCTGCACCGGCGGCCGTATCGGGAGACCAGCCTGCTGGTGGAGGCCTTCACGGCGGAGCACGGGCGGGTGGGCCTGATCGCCAAGGGCGTGCGGCGGGGCAAGGGCCGGCTTCAGGGGGTGATACAGCCTTTCCGGCCGTTGCTGCTGTCCTGGAGCGGGCGCGGCGAGTTGCGCAACCTCGTCGACGCGGAGCCCAGCGGCCCCGTGCCGGTGCTGTCCGGGCGCGCCCTCTACAGCGGTTTCTATCTCAATGAGTTGCTACTGCGCCTCACCGAAAGGGAAGATCCGCACCCGGCCCTGTTCGCACGCTATGGCGAAACCCTCGCCGCCCTGTCGGGCGACGAAGAATGGGCACTGCGCCTGTTCGAGCGGGACCTGTTGACCGAACTGGGCTATGGCCTTGGCCTGCAGGTGGATGCGGAAGGCGAGCCCATCGCGGTCGACGCGCTCTATGATTACCGGGCGGAAATCGGCGCCATTCGCTGCGGTGAGGTGCCGACGGTGCATGCCATTTCCGGGCGCGCCCTGTTGGCGCTGGGCGGCCATGGGCCGGCCGATGTACAGGTCCGCCGCGAAGTGAAGAAACTTTTGCGCCGCGTGCTCAGGCTCTACCTGGGCGCGCGGCCGCTGGAGAGCCGTGCCTTGTATGCGAGTGCTCTCGGCCTTAAAGACAACGAGGAAGAACAACCGTGAGCGATCTCTTTCCCATCGAACTCGGCGTGAACATCGATCACGTGGCGACCCTGCGCCAGGCACGCGGTACCCGCTATCCCGATCCGGTGCAGGCCGCCATTGACGCGGAGCAGGTCGGCGCCGACGCCATCACCCTGCACCTGCGCGAGGACCGCCGGCACATCCAGGACCGCGACGTGGAAATGCTGCGCGGCATCCTGCAGACGCGCATGAATCTGGAAATGGCCGTCACCGATGAGATGATCGCCATCGCCGAGCGCATCCGCCCCCATGACTGCTGCCTGGTGCCCGAGCGCCGCCAGGAACTCACCACCGAGGGCGGCCTGGACGTGGCGGGGCAGATCCCGCGCGTGAAGGAGGCCTGCACGCGCCTGGCTGCCGCCGGCGTGCGCGTCTCGCTGTTCATCGATCCGGACCCGCGCCAGATCGAGGCGGCCGTGGCCTGCGGCGCGCCGGTGATTGAATTCCACACCGGCCATTACGCCGACCTGGAAGCGCGCGAGCAAAAGGCGGCAGAACTGGCGCGTATCCGCGATGCGGTGCGCGTTGCCCACGGGGCAGGCTTGTACGTGAATGCCGGTCACGGCCTCAACTACCACAACACCGCGCCCATCGCGGCCATCCCGGAGATCCGCGAGCTCAACATCGGCCATGCCATCATCGCGCGCGCCCTGTTCACCGGGTTGCAGGAGGCCGTGCGCGAAATGAAGCGCCTCATGGTGGAGGCGCGCAGCCGGTGATCCTCGGCATCGGCACCGACATCGTGCGCATTGCGCGCATGGAGGCGAGCCTGGCCCGCCACGGCGAGCGCTTTGCCGAACGCCTGCTGGCGCCGGAGGAAATGGCGGAATTTCACGGCGCGGGAAAACCTGCCGCGTTCCTGGCGAAGCGCTTCGCCGCCAAGGAGGCCGTGGTCAAGGCCATGGGTACCGGCTTTCGCGACGGGCTTTCCCTGCGCCACATCGCCGTGGCCCACGAACCCAAGGGCCGCCCCTACCTGGTGTTCACGGGCCGCGCCGCGGAGCTGCTTGCGGAACTCGGGGCAGGGGAGTGCCACCTCAGCCTGGCCGACGAACACGACACGGCCATTGCCTTCGTCACCCTGCTGAAAAGGACACCCTGACGTGGTGCTGTTCGAACTGGCCATCCTCGCCATCGTGGTCGCCGTCGTGGTCCTCGCCCTGAACGTCCGCAGATAACTCAGAAGAGAAAAGCTTAACCACCGGGGACACGGGGAACACGGGGGAAGCCAAGAGGGGTTGCCCCTACCTGTAGGAGTGGCCAGGCCGCGATTTCGTCGTATCCTGCGCTATCGCGGTCCGAGCACCCTTTGGGTATAAAGCCGCTTCTGTAGAAAAAATCGATTTCCCCGTGTTCCCCGTGTTCCCCGTGTTCCCCGTGTCCCCCGTGGTTAATGCTTTTGCCTTTATCGCACTTGCGGACTTTGTCCAGGTACACCGCTGCGGGCTGTGGTTTTGCTAAGATTGCCCGCCATGTCCTCCCTCGTACTCGAACGTCTCGGCCATTACGCGCGCCTGGCGCGCCTGCATCGGCCTATCGGCATCTACTTGGTGCTCTGGCCGACCCTGTGGGCGCTGTGGATTGCCGGGGAGGGCCGCCCGGACCTGGCGGTCTTCGCCATTTTCATGGTCGGCACGGTGCTCATGCGCTCGGCCGGCTGCGCCATCAACGACTACGCCGACCGGGATATCGACGGCCACGTTTGGCGCACCAAGGACCGCCCCATCGCCGCCGGTCACGTGACGCCGCGCGAGGCGGTGATGGTGTTCGTGGTGCTGTCGCTGGCGGCCTTCGGACTGGTGTTGTTCCTGAACCCGCTTACCATCCAGCTTTCCGTCCTTGGCCTGTTCCTGGCGTTCAGCTATCCCTTCACCAAGCGCTACACCTATCTGCCCCAGGCTTATCTGGGCATGGCCTTCGGCTGGGGCATTCCCATGGGCTTTGCTGCCCTGACCAACGAGGTGCCCGGCCCGGCCTGGGTGATGTTCTTCGCCAACGTCATGTGGTCGCTGGTGTACGACACCATGTATGCCATGGCCGATCGGGAAGACGACCTGAAGATCGGCGTGAAATCCTCGGCCATCCTGTTCGGCCGCTTCGACCGGCTCATCATTGGCGTTTTGCAGCTGCTGTTCCTGCTGCTTCTCGCCATCGCCGGTAACGACCTGGGCATGGGCGCGTTCTACTTCGCCGGTCTCGCCGTGGCGGCGGTGCTCAGTGCCTATGAACAGTGGATGATCCGCAAGCGCGAGCCCATGCGCTGTTTCCAGGCATTTTTGCACAATCACTACGTGGGCGCGTCCATCTTCGTGGGCATCGTCCTCGATTACCTGCTATGAACAACGCGGACTGGATGCGCCGCGACCTGGCGGTGCTCTGGCATCCCTGCACCCAGATGAAGGACCACGAGCGGCTGCCGCTCATTCCCATCCGGCGCGGCGAGGGCGTATGGCTGGAGGACTTCGAGGGCAAGCGCTACCTCGACGCCATCAGCTCCTGGTGGGTCAATCTGTTCGGCCACGCCAACCCGCGCATCAACAACGCCGTCAAGGCACAGCTGGATCAACTGGAGCACGTGATCCTCGCCGGCTTCACCCACGAGCCCGTAGTGCAACTTTCCGAGCGCCTCGTACAGCTGGCGCCGGCTGGCCTCAGCCGCTGCTTCTATGCCGACAACGGTTCCTCCGCCATCGAAGTGGCGCTCAAGATGAGCTTCCACTATTGGCGCAACCGCGGCGAGGCAGGCAAGACCCGCTTCATCACCCTCACCAACAGCTACCATGGCGAGACCCTGGGCGCGCTCGCGGTGGGCGACGTGGGTCTGTACAAGGAGACCTACCAGCCGCTGCTCCTGGAAAGCATCGCCGTGCCCTCGCCGGACTGCTTTCAGCGCGAAGCGGGCGAATCCTGCGCCGCCTACAGCGAGCGCATGTTCGTTCACATGGAAGCGGCGCTGGCGCGACATGCGCATGAAGCCTGCGCCGTCATCGTCGAGCCGCTGGTGCAGTGCGCCGGCTACATGCGCATGTACGATCCCGTCTACCTGCGCCTGCTGCGCGAGGCCTGCGACCGCCATCAGGTCCATCTCATCGCCGACGAGATCGCCGTGGGCTTCGGCCGCACCGGCACGATGTTCGCCTGCGAGCAGGTGGGCATCACACCCGACTTTATGTGCCTTTCCAAGGGCCTCACCGGCGGCTACCTGCCGCTGTCCGTGGTGCTCACCACCGGCCAGGTATACCAGGCCTTCTACTGCGATTACGAGAACATCGGCGCCGCCTTCCTGCACTCGCACAGCTACACCGGCAACGCGCTCGCCTGCACCGCGGCGCTCGCCACCCTGGATATCTTCGCGCAGGACGACGTGATCGCGCGCAACCGCGAACTGGCGCGGGTGATGGGCGAGGCCACCGCGCACCTCGCGGACCATCCCCACGTGGCCGAGGTGCGCCAGCGCGGCATGATCCTCGCGGTGGAGCTGGTCAAGGACAAGGCGACACGGGAACCGTATCCATGGCAAGAGCGGCATGGCCTGCGGATCTATCAGCACGCACTTGCGCGGGGGGCATTGCTGCGGCCGCTCGGCAACGTCAGCTATCTCATGCCGCCGTATGTCATCACCGAGGAGCAGATTCGTTTTCTTGTGCAGGTCATGGAAGAGGGCATCAATTTGGCCACGGCGGGTTAGGAAAAAAGCTGTTAGCCACGGGGACGGATGTGCGCAGCGACTTGTTCACGATGTAGGTCAGGTTGCGCGTAGCGCTACCTGACACTCCCGCAATGTCACGCAGGTGCTGGCGCGCCAACGTGACCTACTACTGCTAACAGGTGCACGAGAATATCTTGATCTTCCCCCGTGTTCCCCGTGGTTAATGCTTTTTTCTTCAAGACAAGATGATGCTGAACTGGAAAACCCACGCGCTGCCCATCGATGCGGTCCTGGCGGATATCACCGGGACGCTGGCGCGCAACGCGAATCTGGTGTTGCAGGCGCCGCCCGGCGCGGGCAAGACCACGCGCGTGCCGCTGGCTTTGCTGGATGCGCCGTGGCTCCAGGGGCGCAGGATCGTCATGCTGGAACCTCGCCGGCTGGCGACTCGCGCCGCCGCTGAGCGCCTGGCCGCGGAGCTGGGCGAGAAGGTCGGGGGGACGGTCGGCTATCGCATCCGGTTCGAGAACCGCGTGAGCGCGGCGACGCGTATCGAGGTGGTCACCGAAGGCATACTCACGCGCCGCCTCCAGCGCGACCCGGAACTGTCCGGCGTGGGCCTGGTGATCTTCGACGAATTCCACGAACGTCATTTGCACAGCGACCTGGCCCTGGCCCTGTGCGTGGACGCCCAGCGCGGCCTGCGCGAAGACCTGAAACTGCTGGTGATGTCGGCCACCCTGGACGGCGGCCCGGTGGCGAGGCTGCTCGACGCCCCGGTGATCACCAGCGAAGGCCGCAGTCATCCGGTGGACGTGCGCTATCTGGCGCGCGACCCGGAAGGCCCGCTGCCCGAGATCATGCGCGCCGCGGTGACCCGCGCCCTGGCGGAGACGCGCGGCGACATCCTGGCGTTTCTGCCGGGCGCCGGCGAGATACAACGCACCCGCGATCTGCTCACCGACCTGCCGCACGAGGTGCAGGTCCATACGCTGTACGGCGACATGCCCATGGACGCGCAGCAGCGCGCCATCGCGCCGGACCGGCAGGGCCGGCGCAAAGTGGTGCTCGCCACCAACATCGCCGAGACCAGCCTGACCATCGAAGGCGTGGCCGTGGTCATCGACAGCGGTTTCGCGCGCGTGCCGCGTTTCGACCCCAACACCGCGCTCACGCGCCTCGATCGGGTGCGCATTGCACGCGCCAGCGCCGACCAGCGCGCCGGCCGCGCGGGGCGCCTCGGGCCCGGTGTGTGCTATCGCCTGTGGGGCGAGAACACCCAGCGCGGCCTGGTGCCCTTCGCCGCAGCGGAGATCGCCGAGGCGGACCTGGCGCCGCTGGCGCTGGAATTGGCGCTATGGGGCGCCGATGCGGACGGCCTGGTCTGGCTGGACCCGCCGCCGCACGCGGCCCTCGCCCAGGCGCGCGACCTCCTGAAAGAGTTGGACATACTGGACGGGCACGGCCGCATCACCGCCGCCGGGCGCGAGATCGCCGAATGGCCGGTGCATCCGCGCCTCGGCCATCTGCTGCGTGAGGGTCGGCGCCTGGGCCTGGCCGCGCTTGCCTGCGATGTGGCGGCGCTGCTCTCGGAGCGCGACGTGTTCCGCGGCCCCGCGCGCGACGCGGACCTCTCCCTGCGCCTGGATGCGCTGCGTGCCTTCCGCCGCGGCGGCCGCGATGGTGCACGCCGCCTGGATGCGGACCCCAACGCCTGCGCCAGTGTGAACCGCGCCGCCGAACAATACCGCCGCTTGCTCGACGCAAAAGACGCGGACGACGATGACGCCACCCTCGGCGTGCTGCTGGCCTTTGCCTATCCCGATCGCATTGCGCAATTACGAAGCGACGGCGAACGCCTGCTGCTGGCCAACGGCCGCGGCGCGCGCCTGCCGCAGGGCTCCCATCTCGCCAAGACGCCCTGGCTGGTGGCGGCGGTGCTGGATGGTCGGGGCGACGACAGCCGCGTGCGACTGGCCGCGGAGATCACCCTGGCGCAGCTGCGCAGCCATTTCCAGCACCGCATCGAGAGCCGTGAAGTGGTTCGTTTCGACGAGCGCCGCGACGGCGTGACGGCCACGCGCGAGGAGCGGCTCGGCGCCCTGGTGCTGGAGAGCAAGCCGCTGGCCACGCCGCCGCCGGGCGCCATCACCGCGGCCTTGCTCGATGCGGTGCGCAGTCGCGGCCTCAGCGTACTGCCTTGGTCAGATACCGCACGCGAACTCGTGGCGCGTGTGGAATCCCTTCGTCACTGGTTGCCCGAGGAAGGCTGGCCTGACCTTTCCGAAGCGGCGCTGCTCGGGACCTTGGAGGACTGGCTTGCACCGTACCTCGATGGCCTGACGCGTCTTGAACACCTCGTGCGCCTGAACCTGTATGACATCCTGCTCGCGCGTCTGGATTGGGCCATGCAGAAGCGCCTGGAGGAGGGCGCGCCCACGCACATCGCCGTGCCCAGCGGTTCACGCAAACGTCTCACGTACAAGGTGGGTGAATCGCCCGTGCTGGCGGTGAAACTGCAGGAGATGTTCGGCCAGGCCGACACGCCCCGCGTGGCCTTCGGCAAGGTGCCCGTCACGCTGCACCTGCTCTCGCCGGCGCAGCGCCCCATCCAGGTCACGCAGGACCTGAAGGGCTTCTGGGAGCGCACCTACGCGGAGGTGAAAAAGGAACTGAAGGGACGCTATCCCAAGCACCCCTGGCCCGACGACCCGTGGAGCGCCGTGCCCACGGCGCGCGCCAAGCCGAGGAACTGACGGCACCGAGAGTGCGGGGTCGCATGTGGGGCCGGTTCTCACATTCCAACACCCTCAGTGTGGGCGCCTACGGTGGTTATCGAAACCTTGGGAGCCGACACCGTCGGGCGAACGCGGTTTCGGTTAAGCACCGGCGGTTGAGGCATTTGCCCACGGTGTGGGCACTAACGGGTGGTTATCGAAACCGGCTCTTCCGCAAAAAAAATTTGCGGGTGGCCCTGAGCGCCCCGTTCCTCCGGGAGAAACCGATACGAAATTTTCTGAGTCGCTCATTCCCTATTGCCTCGTGTGATCTTCTTTGTTAGGTTCTCACGCGAAAGCCCAATCAGGATGGGACCATCGCGTTATGGACGACACGGCCCGCGGCATATTCCGCTACTTTGTTTCCTTCCTCGCCACGCTCCTTGCCCTTTTGGTGCTAACGCCGCAGGCGGTTGCTCAAACCTCGGCTAATTGGATTGTCTCGAATGCGGGTCCCGATGGCCGGATCGCTACCCAAGCCGACATAGCCCTCCCGTTTCAATCCACCTCGGAGGCATTGCGCGCGTTGCGCGCGGTGAATTACGGGCAGTGGGATGCAACGGCGGCGTTGGAATTCGTCCATTCCATCCCTTATGAAGGTGTCGAATCCCTTTCCCGCAAGATCATGGCGGTCGCTGAATATGGGGAGGTTCCATCTATTTGGGTCGAAGCGCTGGTGGCAAGTCAGGGTGAAGATGGCGGGTTCGGCGAGTTCGAGGGTTACCAGTCGACGCCCTACGATACGGCACTGGCTCTCGATGCCTTGGCCCAGGCTGGTTACGCGAACAAGCCGGTTTTTGTCGCGGCGGTCAGCTATCTCGCTTCAGTCCGCAACCCCAACGGCGCATGGAGCACCGATCAAAGCCCCCAATCCGCCGTAATTGTCACTTCGCAGGTGATCGAGTCCCTTTGGCTCGTCCGTCGCATGGTTCACGTGACCGATCTTGTGGAGGGCGGGAGAAATTACCTGCTTTCGGTCCGCGATGCCGTTGGAGCCTGGGGAAATGCATTGGAGACCTCCGCCGCGTTGATCGCCCTCTATCCGACCCTTCAGGAGAAGGACGTTCTGCTGGCGGCGAAAGAGCGCCTGTTGGGGATGAGGGAGGCGAACGGCAGTTGGGGTGGAGACCTCTTCGTTACCGCCATGGCACTCCGCGCACTGGCCGCCTCCATTCAGCCATTCGGCGACTTGGGCGTTGTTTCCGGCACGGTCATCGACGGCGACACGGGGGCGCCGCTCTCGGGGGTGAGCGTAACCCTGTCAGGCGCTGCGCAGTTATCGGCCGTCACCGATTCCAGCGGTTCATTCCTCGTGGACAACCTGATCTCCGGGCGATACGACATCGTGCTTGATCTTGAAGGTTTCCAGGCGCTAAGCAGCAGCTTCCAGATTCAGAGCGGGACGGAAATTCGTTACGGCACGCTCCAGATGTTGCGTGGCTCCACCCCGAGCCCATACGCCACTGTTACCGGACGCCTGACACGCGCCGATACCGGCGCACCGCTCGCGCAGGTCCGGATCTTCGTGGCCGACGTGGAGAAGGCAGTCACCGACGCAGAAGGAAAATATCAGATCACCTCAATTTCCCCAGGAACGGTTTCACTCCGTGCCGAGGGGGACGGTTTTGAAAGCGCCGTAGCCATTGCGGAGCTTGTGGCTGGCAAGGTGGCGCTCTTTTCGCCCGCCCTGGTGCCTTACACCAAAAGGGAAGCCTCCGTCGAGGGAACTGTCAGCCGCAACTCCGATGGTGTACCCCTTGGAGGAGTGGCGATCCAGGTGGAGGATGACGCCGGGATCATCCATCAAGCGACCACGGATGCAGGTGGCTTCTATCGGATTGGCGGACTCCCTATGGGACACCTGATCATCCGTGCGGAACACCATGGCTACTGGCCGGTGCAAGGGGAGACCGATATCGCGGTTCCCACCATCATCAAGTTTTCTCCCCGGCTCGCTGAACTGGATTACGGAGCCCCCACCCCGGCAACACATGGCACTGTGGCAGTGACCGTACGTGACGGCGTGGGCGGGCAGGCACTTGCCGGCGCGCGTGTGGAACTCTTCTCCGGCGACGGGCGCGTTGCCGTGACCGACGTGGAAGGAATGGCGGTTCTCGATCAGCTGCCTTCTGGTGCGGCGGTCTTGCGTGTGTCAGCGGAGGGATTTGATCCAGTCGAGTACAACCTGGAGATCTCAGCAGGCATCGTGCTGGAGCTGCGCGACGTTGCGCTCTACCCCACCGGGTACTGGACCCAGGGAGGATTATCAGGATACGTCGTCAATGCCAGCAGCGGTGTGCCCATGGCCGGGGTGGATATCGAAGCGGTTTTTGGCGGTGTTGCCTATACGCTGGTCAGCGATACGGGCGGCCGGTTCCAGTTGGACGCGTTGGTCCATATGGAAGGTGATATTCGAATTTCGCGCACCGATTATCATCCAGTGGACATTGGCGTCGTACTGACGCCGGGACGGATGCTCGAACTCGGGGAGATCCGCATGCGTCCTGTGATGGCTTCTGAGTTGAGGCCCGATCTGGTGATCGGAAATCTCGACTTGACGCAAGTCGCCAACGATCCGCTGACGCTGGCCTATTCGGGCACCGCCGTGCTCACCCTTGTCAACGAAGGCACGTCACTGGCGACGGGCCCGGTGAACGCGCTGGCATTTCAAGATGCCAATGGCGACGGCCATTACACTGCCGGTGCCGACCTGCTCCTTGGGGAGGCGTCATTCCCTGGTGACGTAGCGGTCGGCCAGGAATTGCATCTGTCCATTCCTCTTCAGGGTGTCGCACCCTATCGCGATGCGCCCATCCGCGTCTGGATTGACAGTGCGGAGCGCGTGGTGGAACTCGCCGAAGGGAATAATTACGCCACCAATACCGGCCAGTGTTCGGTCCAGGATCAACCCGTGAACCTGGATCTGGCCATGTGCATGGATGGCTCAGGCAGCGTCAGCAGTGCGGAATTCCAGTTGCAGTTGCAGGGGACGGCCGCGGCCATCGAAGATCCCGAAGTCGTACCCCATGACGGAACGGTTCGAATCACCGTATTGCAATTCAACGGTTCGACGAGGGTGGAGGTGCAACCCACCATCATCACGGAAGAGAATGCTGCGGCGGTCGCTGCCCAGATCCGCGCCATTCGCCGACTGGGCGGCGGTACCAGTATCCATAGTTGCATCAACACCGCGGTCTCGCGGCTCGCCTCGGCATCGCCAGCGAGTACGATGCAGGTGATTGATATTTCCACGGATGGTATGTCGTCAAGAACCTCCGCCATCACAGCGGCGCAGAATGCGCAAGTGGCAGGAATCGATGCGTTGAACGCCATCGGCGTCGGCACCGGAATCGACAGGGGTTTGCTCGACTCCATCGTATTCCCGCAGCCCCCTGGCGGAGAACGCGGATTCGTGCTCACCATCAACAACTACGGGGACTACGCAGACGCTATCGCAAGCAAGGTCTATCGCGAAACGCGGCTGGTGGACCTGACCGCAGGCAAGCTGGCTGTCATCGACAACGGTGACGGCTCGGCGACCATATCCGTTGTTGTCGGCAATGGCGGCACAGGTAACGTCAGTTCCGGCACCCTCCTGCGGCTCACCGCGCTGCGCGCGGACGGCACCATCGCCTGGGAGCATGAGTCGGTGTTGGAGGCATTGCCTGCCGGCGGTCACGTGGAAGTTTCCGTTAACGCGACATTGGGCAGCGACGTGGTGTCGGTGAGTGCGCAGACGGATCCTGCTCAATCCATTGGCGAGTGCAATCGCACCAATAACCGGGTGACGCGGGCGGTGAACACTACCCGTGGTGCGATCACGGTGTCCACCGACGCGGTGCTGTATGGCACCGACGCCCCGGTTCAGATCGCCGCGCAAGCGGGCAACACGGGTGCCTTGGTAGGGGCGTTCGATGCGGTTTTGACTGTCGAGGATATGGCCGGCAACGTTATCGCCACATTTGGCCCGTTCCCGACGGGCTATCTGACTTCCGGCTCCAGCAAGGACTTCATGCAAGAGTGGAATACCGGGAATTACATGGCGGGTGAATATCGTGTGAGAGCGACCCTTTTCGGTGAGAACCGGATGCCATTGCACGAGGCGGCAACGGTGTTTCGGATTGCCATCAACGGCGACACCGCCCTGACGGCGAGCCTTGCCGCGGACAAGCCCGTTTACGAACCGTGGAGCCAGGTAAATTTCGCGGCGCATGTTACCTATCACGCAACCAATGCGATTCAGGAGCCCACCACGGCGCTCCTCACGGTGCTGCGCGCCGATGGGTCCGCCGTTTACAGCGGTTCCACGCCCATCGGTGAGCTTTACCCCAACGCTTCCGCGGACCTCGCATTCACTACCTGGCTTGCGGACGAGAATACGGGCGACCTGACGGCAACATTGAATGTGCTGGGCGCTGACGGTGTAGTGTTGAGTTCGGCCTCCACAGTGATTCACGTAAAGCGCCAGCCCGCTTCTGGCCTGGTCGGCTCCGTGGATGTGGACCACCCTGTGGTCTTCCAGGGCGATGCCAACCTCTGCACGGAAACCCTCACCAATTTCGGTAACGGTGATATCGACGGCGTAACCGTGCGCCATCAAGTGCTCAGCATGGATTCGGGCCAAGTGCTGCGCGAGATGACCGCGCTAAGAGACCTTCCGGGTTATACCACCCACGAGAACGTCTGGTCCATCTCCACGCAAGACCTCCCCGTGGGCGAATACGCCTGCGTGCTGAGTGTGCAAGTGGCGGGTCAGGACAAGAACCTCGCTGCCGCCGGTTTCCTGGTGAAAGAACCGCCCGTCCGCATCGATGCTGGTTGGCAGGCAGGGAGCAAAGGCCGGATTCTGGTGTTGCTCGATGACGCGGACGGTGACGATCACTGTGGCGATCATCCACACCATCTGCGCTCGCGGCACGGAATGGTCGTCGATGCCGGCACGTCGGTGAAGGTACAGTTGGCCGATGCAAAGGGTCGCCCCCTTGCCACCGCGGAGTGGCCGCCAAAGGCATCGCACGCGGAAGACGAAGACAAGCAAGAACGGCTCTCCATCGTCAGTTTCGATCACCAAGGACTCATCGTGCGCTTGGGAGGTAAAGGTAGCGAGTGCCGTCATTGCGTCCTCGACGCCACGGTGTTCAGTCACGGCAAGATGCGGCGCTTGAGCACAGGACCCATGGACTGTGGGTGTGACAGGATGGTGAACAGCCTGTTCGGGGACTTCGCGGTGATGGAGCATAGCCAGGATGCGTCCAACGATCCCCATGGCCCGCGCAGGGCGCCCGATACCACCACCCAGCGCCGGTTCCTCGAAGCCCTGCTGCAACGGGAAGGGTGGTACTACACCATCGTCACCGATGCCCGTGACTTTGCCGACGAGTTCCACCACGGTGGTTACGTCGCCTACCTGTTGTTGAGCGAACAGGTGAAGTTGGGCGAAGACCTGCAACAGGAACTCATAGAAGCGGTCAACCGCGGCGATGGCCTCTTCGTGGCAGGCGGCCACGACCAGCGCAATGGACGTCTCCATGAAGCCTTGGGCATCCGTTCGAGCGGCAAGCATGCCTCCGCTCGGGGCTTGCGCATCGACGGAAGCGGCTGGACCGAGCCTGCCGAAATCGCGCTGGAATTGGGCGAACGGCTGGCCCGCATTACGCTGGACGGCGCCCAGGTCATTGCGCGCTATGTGAACGGCGGGCATGACAAAAAGGATCACGATGATGACCATCGTCCCGGCCATGCCCGCCACGGCCATGAAGATAAGCACGGCGCATCCGGCAAGGGGGGCCACAACGGCCATGCACCTAAGGATGACGCTGCGATCACGGAGCATTCCTACGGACGCGGCCGGGCCATATACGCCGGGTTCGATCTCCTCGCGGAGGCGGCGTTGGAGGGCGAGGCCGGATTGTTTGCGGATCTCCTCAACCGTGCGGCGCACCGGGCCCATCCTGAACAGGTGCCGCTGACAGGCGGCGTCGCCATCCCCCTCATGCTTACGCTGGAGAATCAAGGCATGCCGGTAACGGGCCGCGTCTTGATCACATTGCCCGTGGGTACGGAGATGGTGAGCGCCGCAGGCGCCGTGCAGAAACCCGACGGCACGGTGGAATGGCGCTATTCCCTCGCGACGGATGCCACTGCACAACTGCACCTGCTCGCCATCTTCCCCGCCACGGCCGAACGGGTGAACGCCACGATTCAGATCATGAATGGCGCTTCCTACGTGGATTACGCCACCGTAGGCCACGTCCTCGGATTGACGCCCACCCCCACATTGGCGGAGGCCATCGCTACCGCCAAGGGACTGGTGGCGGCGAGAAACGGCGCCGATTACCGCAAGACCCTGCGTGAACTGGAGCAGGCGAATAGGGAACTGAGCCGCGGCAAGATCGCCAAAGCGGTGAGCAACCTGGCGGATGCGGCCGAACCATTGAAAGGCAAATCAGTGACTGAGGCGGTGGAACTCCGTCTTACCATCGATGCATTACTGCGCGAGACGGCGCACCGCTTACCGTAAAGACACATACGAGATTCGAGATACACAAGGAAAACAAGGCCCCGGCTGCCTAACGAAGAACAGGGAACACCATGCGCCATCCGATGCTTACGATCCTCCGCCATGCCGGCCTCTTTATGCGCACCATCACCGGCACTGTGCTCGTGACTTTCACCATGTTGGTGCTGGCACCGACTGCGGCGGCGGTTCAGGCCGATCATAGGAAGGCAAGAGAGGCGGCCCTGCTCGCACCCACGGAAGAAGAAATGTTGTCGAAGACCGTCGAAGAGATCGACGCGAGACTTGAGCGCATGAAGCGTAAGCTGGAAAAAGGAGAGAAGACGCAGGCGGAGAGGGCAGAACTCAAGGTGTTGCGTGAGAAGGTCAGAGAACTGGATAAGTCGGTCCTGGCCCGCTTCGCGGAAGTCGGAAAGCACATCAAGGCCAAGAAGCTCGACCCGGTTATTTTGAAGCGCCATCAGGAAGCGGTGGCAATCTATAAGCAGGAGTTCTCCGCGCTGCTTGAAAACCTCCAGGCCGTCGACAAAGCGCGCAATGAGGTCGAATTCAAGCAAGGCATCGACAAGGCGAAAAAACATCTGGCGGGACGCAAACACAAGCGGGCTCAGCAACCCTTCGACCCCAATCATCTCCCTAACCATCACCTCCCGCCCGCCCAGGTGAAGCCCAAGAAGACGAAAAAGGACTTCACCCGTGCGGATCTCCACGACACGCCGTATCAGAAATACGCCGCCCTGGGCGACTTCAAATATGACAAGCTGCCAGGGGCGGACGATCCGGCGTATCTCGCGGAAAGTGTCGAAGTGCGGATGACCGATAGCGTGCGCGCCAAGGCCGCCGAACTGAACCACGATCCGGTCAAGATTTACCATTGGGTGCTCAACAACGTGGAATGGCTCCCCACCTGGGGCGCCATGCAGGATGCCGATCACACGTTATCGAGCCGGCGCGGCAACGCCATGGACATCGCAAGCCTCACCATTGCCTTGCTTCGCGCGTCGGGCATTCCCGCGCGCTACGTCCACGGCACTCTCGAAGTGCCGGAAGCGAAATTCCGCAACTGGGCGGGCGGGTTTGAGAGTATCGAAGCGGCGGCCGGCTTCGCGGCCTCGGGTGGCATTCCGACCACCGGCGTCAGCATGGGCGGAGAGATAACCAAGGTCCAGATGGAGCACGTCTGGGTAGAGGCCGCCATCGACTACCTGCCTTCGCGCGGGGCGGTGAACCGTGAAGCGGATAGCTGGGTGGAATTCGACCCCAGCTTCAAACAGTATGAATATCTCGCTGGGCTCGACGTAGCGCAGATTGCAGGCATCGACGGGGCAGCGCTTGCACAGCAATTCACTGCAAGCGGCACAATGAACACGCAAGAAGGCTGGGTGCAGGGGCTCGACCCAAGCATTCTTCAGAATGCGCAAGTGCAGGCGAAGACGGCGCTGGAAAATCACCTTGCCCAGATGCCGAATCCCACGGTGGGCGAGGTCATAGGTGGACGCAAGACCATCGTACGTGACTATCCGGGGCTGCCCTCGTCGCTCACGAACAAGCGGGTGGTGCGGGGTGCCCACTACAGCGCACTGCCCGCAAGGCTCCAACACAAGATAACCTTGGCCTTAGGCCAAGACCCCTACGCCGAAATCATCGGCGGCACGTCACCGGAAATCACTTATCCGCTGGCACGGGTGAACAATCGCAAGGTGACGGTTTCCTTCAAACCGGCCACGGCAGCGGACGAAGAGGCATTGCAATCGCTCCTGCCCGAAGGGGACATCACCGATGTGAGCCAACTGCCTACCAGCATTCCGGCCTACCTCATCAAAGTGGTGCCGGAACTTCGGGTGGAGGGGGAGGTGGTGCTCACAGGTGCCACCTCAATGGCTCTCGGCAGCGACTTCAAATTCCGCTACGCCACCGACGTAGTGAGCCACGGCAAGCGGTGGTATGAATCGATTATTCCTGCCGGAAGTTACTATGCAGTGCAGATTGCTGGTGGAAGCGTCGCCCCGGCTCGGCTTGATGCGGCCAAGCAGAGACTGGAAGCGGCCAAGAGTGCTCTTGAAGCGCAAGACTTGGCATTCATTGCGGGGCTCACCCGCGACGATTTGCTGGGAGAAATGTTCCACGTGGGCACGCTGGGCTACTCGGCCGAATACGAAGGGCTCACCCGCATCGCCGGATTGCAGCAAGGGGCCATCGACATCATGGCCCCGAGCATGGGAGTCTATGGCTACAAACCGAAGGTCATCTACTCCTTCGGCTTCCCTCGGGCCATTGCCGCGGGCGGCGTCGAAATGGATCTGCCGGGGCAAAAGGGCTACAACGCGACGTTGAATGGAAATCGCGAACAGCTCATCGGGTTTCGTCTGCACAATGGTCTTTTGGGCTCCGCGCTCGAACACTCGATCCCCGAGCAGATGTTCGTCACACCGGAAGCTCCGGGTGAAGGTATATCGGCGGTGA
>Ga0265293_10002569_pt1 | contig 35867 bp, 39 predicted proteins | sample Munlanlewell138R_FD_192505 | JGI IMG/M metagenome (GOLD analysis project Ga0265293, IMG submission 192505) | Leachate microbial communities from a municipal landfill in Southern Ontario, Canada - Leachate well 138R | ecosystem: Engineered > Solid waste > Landfill > Unclassified | place: Canada... | reverse complement strand
CAGGTCCTGCTGGGTCATGGTAAATGTTTCCTCTCTCATAGGTGACATTTTACCAGAATAGAATCAACATGACATTATCACAGAACAACTACATTTCTTCCGATTCAATGTTTGACTTCAAAATAGAGCGGTGGTATAATGAGGGTTGCCCTGTCCTAAGCATGACTTAGGACCATATGTCCAGAGGGGAGGTGGAGCTACGGTGCGTGATTATGAGCTAATGGTTATTTTTGTCCCAAGCCTCGATGAGGAGGGATTGGAGGCCCAGATCGAACGAACCAAGAGCCTGATTGAGGGCGTTGGTGGTGAAATCGAAAAGGTCGACAAATGGGGAAAACGCCGGTTCGCTTATGAAATTAACGATAATACCGAAGGCTTCTATGTGGTGATCGACTTTAAAGCAGAAAGCGGAACGACTTCCGAGGTCGAACGTATTCTCAAGATCACTGACGAAGTCATTCGTTATCTGCTCGTTCGCAAGGATGAAGAATGAGCAAAGGAGTGACGATAGGTGTTAAACAAGGTAATTCTTATTGGGCGACTCGTAGCTGATCCACAATTGCGTTATACTCAATCGGGTATAGCGGTTACCAACTTTACATTGGCCGTGGATCGACCCTTTACGACCCAAGGGGGCGAAAGGGAAGCAGATTTCATTGATATCGTAACCTGGCGCAAGTTGGCCGAAGTATGTGCCAACCATCTCAGTAAGGGACGCCTGGTTGCAGTCGAAGGACGTTTGCAGATCCGGTCCTACGATGACCAAAACGGTGTTCGAAGAAAGGCCGCAGAAGTTGTGGCTGACAACGTGCGCTTCTTGGATCGTGCGCAGGATAGTGGATCCGATGTATCAGCAGATGGACCGCCCGAACCGGAGTTTGATGACATTCCGTTTTAATCAGATTGGTTTGGAGGCGAGATAATGGCTAGAGAAAGAGGTCGTAGAGGCAGAAGAAAAGTATGCTCTTTCTGCGTTGATAAGATCGAGCATGTTGACTACAAAGAAGTAGGCCGTCTACGTCGCTATGTAACTGAACGAGGCAAGATTTTGCCACGTCGTATTTCCGGCAACTGCGCCAAGCATCAAAGGCAGGTCACGAATGCGATTAAACGGGCACGTTACGTGGCATTGATGCCTTATACGATTGACTAAGATTCTGGGGAGCAGCACAGCTGCTCCTTTTTTCGAATGAAAAGTTAGAGGTGAATGCATGAAAACTCGTTCCTTAACCGAAGGGGCTATGCTTGGCGCGATCACCGTCCTTGTGGCTATCCTTGGTGAGTATATAGGAATTCCGTCCATCATTGTGCCGATCCCCCTCATGCTCTTAGTGTATCGTCAGGGACTGCAACATGGGATTTTGGCCGCAGTGGCCGCCGCTTTTATCTCGAGCTTCGTAGCCGGACATGTTTTTTCTGGATTGACCATCATCATCTGGGGCTTCGTAGGTGTCGCGGTAGGTATGGCACTCAGGGAGAGATTCTCCTTTTCCAAGCTCATGCTCGTGGGAATTGTATCTAATCTAGTGGTCATTGGGCTAAACGTTCTGCTCTACTCCCTGATTATCGGGGGCAATATCCTGACTGATATGTTAGCTATGTTCAGTGAATCCATTGACCAGGCGATAAAAGTGTCGGAGAGCATGGGTGTCACCGGGGAAGCCCTGCAGCAATATGAAGCCTTAAAGAGCTTTGTTCCCACCGTACTGCGGGTTGGTTTGCCCACCATGCTTATCGTCTATGCGGTGAGCATGAGCTACATTATCCTCGCGATCGGTCGCACCATTTTGAAACGCCTTGGTGATACGACAACTCCTTGGGTTATTCCTTTTTCCCAGTGGAGGCTCCCGGGCTACTTTGGTCTGTTGTTTGCCTTTGGGCTTGTTGTCACCACCCTGGCGCAGACGATGGTCTTGCCTTCGTGGCTTCAGTTTATTGGACTGAACTCCTTCCTGCTGTCCTTTTACTCCTATTTAGTTGCAGGCGTAAGTCTGGCATGGTATTATTTCCAGAAGAAGAATATACCGACATTTGTGCGGGTACTGTTTGTCTTTATGCTCTTTACCATGCAGCTCTTGCTTATGGTCATGATTATGCTAACCTTAGCCGACGGAATTTTCGACTTCCGCAGGGTAAGGACGCCCGTAGAAGAACCTATTGAAGTGGAACATAGTGAGATTGATGTTGAAGAAGAGAATTAGAAGGGTGGGTGTCTCGTGAAAGTTATTCTTCAGGCAGATGTAAAGAAGATTGGCAAAAAAGGTGACGTCGTTGAGGTCGCGGAGGGATACGGCCGCAATTATCTTCTACCAAGGGGTTTGGCGGTAGAAGCCAATGCGGGGAATCTGCGTCAGGTGGCCGAGGTGAAAAAGGCCGAGTCTACCAGGGTCGATCGCGAACTGAAGGAAGCGGAAAAGGTTGGAGTCACTCTCAAGGACCAAAAGATCAACATTGCCGCGAAAGTTGGCGACGGAGGAAAGCTCTTTGGCTCCATTACCACCCAGGAAATTTCGGAGCAGTTACGGCGCCAATTCTCGGTAGAAATTGACAAGAGGAAAATTGACGTCAAGGAGCCAATAAAGACGCTGGGATCGCATCCTGTTATTGTGAAAGTACATCCCAAGGTCCATGTGCCCGTCACGGTGGAGGTCATCCCTGAGTAGGGCTGACAGGTTGGGAAATACTTGCTTGGAGGGTTAATCCCCATTGGATACAAAACAGTTGACAAAAACACAGAGTTCGACAGATTTTAAACCTTCATTAGAAAAACATGTTTCAGCACTTTTATCGATTCTAGCCGAAGTACACGGACACGATCAGCTTGTTCTGAAGGCAGGAAAGTTGGACTCTCTTGAACTGATGCAATCAGAGAAGATTGAAGACAGGATCTTAGCCCTAGAGCGTCTGATTCACGAAGACCCTACGATCGTTGATCAGAGGTCTCCAGAAGAAGTGGATGAAGTCCTTCATGAACTGGAGGACTACTTAGCGGACCTCTTGGCCCGGCGTACTGTGGAAGATCAGATCGAAGCCAAAGTTGGGGCCAAAATGCAAGAACGCCACCTAGAGTATATCAGGGACATACGTAGCCAGGTATTGAAAGAGGAAGCGGGTCCAGACAATGCCCAGACATTGAAGAAATACGCTGAGCTGGAGATTCTAGAGCAGCGCACTTTGTCGCGCTCCACGGTCGATTTAATGCGTCCCCAGAGTCTCGACGAGGTCGTCGGCCAGCAAGATGCCATAAAATCGCTGCTCACAAAGCTAAGTTCACCTTATCCCCAGCACATTTTGGTCTACGGACCTCCAGGCGTGGGGAAAACCACAGTTGCCCGCTTAGCTCTGCAGATGGCGAAGTCCAAGGCCTATACTCCCTTTACGGAGGATGCCCCCTTTGTTGAGGTGGATGGAACAACACTGCGCTGGGATCCCCGGGAAGTCACCAATCCTTTGATCGGTTCCGTTCACGATCCTATCTACCAGGGAGCCAGGCGCGATCTGGCCGATGGGTCGGTACCCGAACCCAAACTGGGTCTTGTGACGGAAGCCCATGGTGGAGTACTTTTTATCGATGAAATCGGAGAGTTGGATCCCGTTTTACAAAACAAGCTTCTCAAGGTTCTCGAAGACAAGCGGGTTGTTTTTGAGTCGTCCTATTACGATCCACATGATCCACAGATCCCAAAGTACATTCACCAGCTCTTCACGAAGGGTGCGCCCGCGGACTTTGTACTCATCGGTGCCACAACGAGGGATCCTTCGGAGATCAGTCCGGCGTTTCGCTCGCGCTGCGCCGAAGTCTTCTTTGATCCCCTCACACCCTCTGACATTGTGCAGATCGTTGAAGCTGCCAGCCGCCGTTTAGAAACCAAGCTGGAACCTGGTGTTGCGGAGCTTGTTGCAGAGTACACCATTGAAGGAAGAAAAGCAACACGCCTCCTGGCAGACGCTTATAGTGCGGCCTTGTACAGGGATGACAGTGAACCTGACGACGTGGTTGTCACGAAGGCTGACATGGCTGATGTGATTCAATCGGCCCGCTTGAGTTCCTATTCAGGTGCCAAAGCTTCCGAAACTCGTGAGATAGGACGGATCTTAGGTTTAGGAGTCAGCGGCTACTTGGGCTCTGTGTTGGAGATTGAGACCGTGGCCTTTAAGAGTAAAGAGCCAGGCAAGGGGCGCGTCCGCTTTAATGATGCGGCTGGAAGCATGGCAAAAGACAGCGTATTTAACGCCGCGTCCGTCTTTCGCGCTCTGACAGGGCAAGAACTTGATGACTATGATGTTCACGTCAACGTCGTAGGTGGAGGAAACATCGACGGTCCATCGGCGGGTGTCGCCATTTTGGCCTCCATTATCAGTGCTGTGCAGGGATTACCTATTCCCCAAGACATTGCTGTAACCGGAGAGATCTCGCTGAGGGGCAAGGTGAAGGCGGTGGGCGGTTTACATGCCAAGATCTATGGGGCCAAGCAAGGTGGAGTCAAGACAGTGTATGTTCCTAAAGACAATATGGACAACCTACCCCAATTCACAGACGATGTGCGGATTGTCCCCATTGACCATGTGGAAGAGTTCTTAGCTCAGATTTTCTCCAGGGAGGTTCCCTCCAAGCCTTGGTCAGTGGCAAACTAGCCTGATTTTGATCGGCGGCCTATAAGGTCGCCGTTTTTTTGTTGCAGAAGTTGAAGGTCAAGAGTGGTAATGGTAGACTAAGAACAGACTATACGCCAGGGGGGAACAAACATGAACATTCAAGACTTTAGCGTTCTCAAACGCTTGGTTGATTCCAAAGATTTCAAGACCCTAAAGGAAACGTTGCCCCTTCTGCAGGACGCTGACATTGCCGATTTTCTAGATAGTCTCAGCCGTGAGCAGGTCATCCTTGTGTTTCGGTCCCTTCCTAAGGATCGCGCTGCAGAGATCTTTGCCTACTTACCCAGCGACAAGCAGGAGCATATTGTGGGAGCTATTACCGATCAAGAGGTTGGTTCCATCATCGACCAACTCTTTGTGGACGATGCTGCAGACTTCCTCGAAGAGTTGCCGGCCAACGTCGTCAAGAGGGTTCTACAGCATGCTTCGCCAGGGACCCGTGAGCTGGTCAACCAGTTTCTGCGATACACTCCAGAATCTGCAGGCAGCATCATGACGGCCGAGTTTGTGGATCTCAGAAAGGACATGCTGGTGTCGGAAGCCTTTGCCCGTATCCGCAGGACGGCTTTGGACAAAGAAACGGTCTACACCTGCTATGTTATGGATGCGAACCGCCACCTCGAAGGTGTTGTCACTGTGAAGAATCTCTTCCTGGAAGATGAAAGTGCAGTCATTGGTGACATCATGGAGAGAAACGTGATTTATGCTCACACGACTGACGATCAGGAGGCAGTAGCCCGAATGTTTTCCCGCTACGATCTCCTCTCGCTGCCTGTCGTCGATGATGAAAACAGGCTCGTGGGAATCGTTACAGTTGATGACATCGTCGAAGTCATCCAACAGGAAGCAACAGAAGACTTTCAGATCATGGCCGCTATGGCTCCCTCTGAAACGCCGTATCTCAAGACGAGCGTCTTGTCTTTGGCTAAGAACCGTATCGTATGGCTCTTAATTCTTATGGTTTCCGCTATGATTACTGGTTCCATTTTGGGCAAATATGAAGCGGCCATCGTGTCGATGCCGCTCTTGATTACCTTTGTTCCCATGTTGACAGATACAGGCGGTAATGCCGGTTCGCAGAGCTCAACCTTGGTCATTCGCGGTATGGCCCTGGGCGATATTACCCTCAAAGACGGCGGCCGGGTACTCTTAAAGGAGTTGGCAGTCAGTAGCCTGGTTGGCCTGGGCTTGGGAGCTGTAAATTTCGTACGATTGATCTTGATGTATCCTGGTGACTACCTTGTAGCCCTGAGTGTGTCCGTGGCTCTTTTCGCGACGGTCCTCTTGGCTAAGACCGTTGGAGGTCTCTTACCCCTAGTCGCCAAAGCAATGAAACAGGACCCAGCCATTATGGCTGCGCCCGTTATCACCACCATTGTGGATGCTCTTTCCTTAATCATCTATTTTACGGTCGTAGATTTTCTTATTCTCTAATCCCGGCGCCCTGTGAGGCGTTAAAGACATAAAACTCGGCCTGTAAACCTGTTTTGGCTAGGTATTCCTCACCCACGGTTTTCTCAAACAAAGAGACTTTGGAACGGGGAACCAGCGAAACGGTACATCCACCAAAGCCGGCCCCTGTCATGCGTGAACCCAGGACTCCAGGCACCTCAAGGGCTAGTTCAACCAGGAGATCGAGTTCGGGACAGCTGACCTTAAAGTCGTGCTGCAGGCTATGGTGCGAAGCGGTGAGGGCTTTTCCGAAGCTCTCCAAATCACCTGTTTTCAAAGCCTCAATACCCGTAAGTACCCTGTGATTCTCAGTTACAACATGCCGTGCCCTTTGGGCAAGTGCTTCGGGCAGGGCGTTCACTAAAGGAAGCTGATCCACCGTCACATCCCGCAGAGACGTTATGGAAGGAAGGTCCTTCTGCAACTGCGCCACGGCGTCGGTGCATTCCTGCCGTCGGGTATTATAGGCCGAGTCCACAAGTCCTCTTTGTACTCTGCTGTTAGCCACAACCACCGCATACCCTTGCTCTTCGAAGGGGGTAGGGACTAAGTCATAGTCAAGACTGCGGCAATCAAGGAACAGCGCATGGTCTTTGCGCCCCATCATGGAGGCAAACTGGTCCATAATGCCCGAAGCCACACCAACGAACTCGTTTTCTGCTCTTTGCGTTAATTTGACGAGGGCTACATCTCCGATATCCCAACCGTGAAGGGCTCTCATCAAGACAGCTGCGGCTACCTCTAAGGCTGCAGACGATGAAAGACCCGCCCCTTGAGGAACATTACCTTTGATCAGCACATCCATACCCTGGAGTTCAAAACCAGCAAGCTGGAACTGCTGACCTACGCCGCGCACGTAATTTGTCCACTTCTTTTCGGACGAAGGCTGGATCTCTTGCACTTCGAAGCTGTCCTGGGCGTTAAAGTCGAGGGAATAAAGGTTAACCTCCTGGCTTCCGTTGAGGGCTCCTACCATCATAATCCCGGCATCAATCGCCATAGGAAAGACAAACCCCTCGTTGTAGTCTGTGTGTTCTCCTAAGAGATTGACCCGTCCTGGCGCCCAGACCACGATGGGTTCCCCTGACTTGGGAAATCGCCTTCCAAACTCGTTGCGCATTTCATTCATTGCTCATCACCTCGTAGTCTAGCCGCTTGCTGTTCAGGGCTCATATCTGTGATAAAGGTACCTGCTCCAGATTCTACGCCGGCCAGGTACTTTAGTTTCTCCGCAGAGCGGTTCAATGGATAAAACTCAATGTGAAAGTGGTAGTGGGGATAGTCTCCCTTGGGAGGGGCCTGGTGAAGCACCATGATATAAGGAAGGGAAAACCCGAAAAGCTCATCGTATTTCACCACGACTTCTTTGAGCATACTGGCCAGACTTTCTTGTTCTTCAAAATCCAGCTCAGCTAGGCTCGTCAAGTGGCGCTGGGCATAAATATGAACCTCATAGGGATAGCGGGCAAAGAAGGGTACAAAGGCTATGAAGTCCTTGTTTTCGGCTATGATACGCCCCTGATCCTGCTTTTCTTCGGCTAGAATATCGCAATACAGACACTTGTCTGTGGCCATCTGATGTTCAAGAGCAGATTGAAGTTCTTTTTCTAATGTGGGAGGAATAAAGGGAAAGGCATAGATCTGTCCGTGGGGATGGCTTAAGGTAACCCCCACCGCATCGCCTTTGTTTTCGAAGATCATTACATACTGGATGTTCGGTTTTTGCCCCAGTTCGAGGTATCTGTCGGTCCACACTTCCACTAGGTTTCTGATATGTTCCGTGGACTCTTTAGCAAGGCTGCTATGATGATCTGGCGAATAGAGAACGACCTCACAGACTCCTTCTGCAGGCGCAGTCTGGTAGAGGGCACTCCCCTCAATCTCCATGGGAGGGGGTGGTTGCTTCAGAGAAGGAAACTTGTTTTCAAAGACTACGATTTCATAATCCTCAGCAGGAACCTCTGTAGGAAAGGCTCCGGGTAAAGTGGGACATAAGGGACAAAATTCTGCAGGTGGTTTATATGTACGGTCTTGCCTGTGGGTGGCCACAATAACCCATTGTTTCAACTGTGGATTCCAACGCAACTCGGACATCGTCTCACTCCTTGTTCCTTATTTTCTTAGGAAAGGTATAAAAGATGATGTAACGACCATCGTCTTTCGTCTTTACGTCTTTCTTCACCGAACACACCTCCACTTCATCTCTATTCTACAAAAAACTTGTCTATCATTTCAAGGGAATTAGCCTTGAATCGGGAAATAACATAAACAAACGACTATAGACACGGAGGGAATTAAAATGCGTAAGATAGTGCACAGTGACAATGCTCCAGCGGCAGTGGGCCCCTATAGCCAAGGGATTCGGGCAGGAAACCTGCTCTTTATTTCTGGTCAGCTTGGGCTCGATATGAAAACCGGTGAGATTGCCTACGGTGATGTTGAAGCACAGACCAGGCAGGTTTTGACCAACCTCGAAACCATTGCTAAGGCCGGAGGAAGTAGCCTCGCCAATGCCCTGAAGGTATCGGTCTACCTCACGGACATGGAGGACTTTGCGAAAATGAATGCGATTTACGCCACCTTCTTCCCGGAGAATCCGCCGGCCAGAGTATGTGTTGAAGTCAGCGCTCTGCCCAAGGGTGTCCAGGTAGAGATGGACGTAATTTGCCTGTGTAACGACTAAAGTGACGAGCTAGGGGAGGATGAAGTATGCCCAAGTTGAGGGTGGGTGTCATTTTTGGAGGTCGGTCGGGAGAACACGAAGTGTCTTTGATATCCGCCGAATCGGTGATGAAGGCTCTGGATCGGTCCAAATACGAGGTCATTCCCATCAAGATTGAGCCCGACGGTAGCTGGCATGGTGTTTCTATCTCGGTAGATCCCCATGAAAACTCGGACCTGGACGTTGTATTTCCCGTTCTCCATGGTACCTATGGCGAAGATGGAACAATGCAGGGGTTTCTTGAGTTAGCCAATCTGCCCTATGTGGGGGCGGGTTTTGCCGCGTCGGCCGTATCCATGGACAAAGCCTTCATGCGCGTGCTCTTTGCCCACGCAGGGCTGCCTCTTCTCCCCTGGGACACATTTTTACACCATGAGTGGAAGGACAATACTCAAGAGATCACGAGTCGATTAGAAGCTACGCTGGGCTATCCCATGTTTGTAAAACCTGCGAATTTGGGATCTAGTGTGGGAATCAGCAAAGTGAAGTCTCCCGCGGACTTGGCGCCAGCGCTGGAACACGCCTTTGAATACGATCGAAAGATTGTTGTGGAACAAGGTCTGATCGGTGCCCGCGAAGTGGAATGCAGTGTTTTGGGGCATAACAATCCCCAGGCATCGGTGCTGGGAGAGATTGTGCCTGCTCATGAGTTTTATGATTACAACGCCAAGTATCACAATGAGAAATCACGCTTGATTATTCCTGCACCACTTTCTGAGGAGCAAACCAAACAGGTGCAAGACTACGCTGTTCGCGCCTTTAAGGCCGTGGACTGTTCCGGAATGGGCCGCGTGGATTTCTTCGTCGATCGCGAGGGCGAGATTTACGTCAACGAGATCAACACTATTCCCGGCTTTACGCAGATTTCTATGTACCCCAAACTGTGGGAGCAATCAGGTCTTCCCTATTCGGCCCTCCTCGATCGCTTGATCGCTATTGCTGTGGAGAAACATCGGGAACGGCAAAATTTGCGTACTAGCCTTTCGTAAGGTAGGTGAAGAGCTAGCGCGATGATCATTCAGGACTTATGGAAATTCTATGGAGACGAACTCGTTTTTCAAGACGTCACCGCAACGATAGGCTCTACCGACCACATTGGCCTTGTGGGCGCTAATGGTGTGGGAAAGACCACACTTCTAAGAACCCTCGTAGGCGAATTAAGCCCTGAGCGGGGCCAAGTGATCCTCCCTGGAGGTTATAGTATAGGCTCTTTGTGGCAAACTCCGCCGGCGAGCTCCCAATCGCTTCGCGAGTATTTGCAGGAGCCTTTTGCCACGAGAATCGAGCTGGAACACGAGCTGCACAACCTTGCCGAAGAAATGGCCAACCTCTCCCTTGGTGAAGAGCTGGACCAGGCGATGAGACGTTATGCACGCCTGCAAGACCGCTTTGAACACGAAGGCGGTTATGACTATGTTGTGCAAATGAACAGTGTTACCGTAGGACTGGGCTTTTTGGAATCGGACTTAACCCGGAGCCTACACACCTTCAGTGGAGGGGAGCAAATGCGGGTGAGTTTGGCTCGCCTGCTTTTGAGTCGTCCCTCTCTATTAATATTGGACGAGCCCACCAACCATCTGGACATTGATGCGATTCGCTGGCTTGAAGACTTTCTAGCCTCGTATCCGTCCGCCTTTATTGTGGTCTCCCACGACCGCTATTTCTTAGACAAGGTGGCCACACGGATTTGGGAACTGCAGCAACACAAGCTCAACCAATACAAGGGGAACTACTCCGCCTATTTGCCGCAACGCGAACTAAGGCAGGCACAAATCGAAGAAAACCTCGAACGCCAACAGCAAGAGCGAGCTCGCATGGAGTTTTTTATCCAGAAGTTCAAGGCAGGGACACGCTCCAAACAGGCCAAGAGTATGGAGAAAAAACTCGCTCGTCTGCCCGATATTGAACGGGTTTTAGATGATCCCAGTATGGTTTTTCGCTTTGAGCCCAGGCGGCAGTCAGGGAACAACATCGTCTTTTTGGAAAATATTTGCAAAGCCTATGGTAATAACGTAGTCCTAAAGCCCATCCAGGCCCAGGTAAAGCGGGGACAGCGCATTGCCCTTTTGGGTCCGAATGGTAGCGGTAAGAGTACGCTTCTGAAGATCCTGGCAGGGGAGCTTCATGCCAAAGGAGAACTACGGTGGGGAACAGGCGTTGATCTGGGCTACTTTTCGCAGCACATTACCTTTGATCCCGAGAACACTGTCCTAGAAGAACTCTACGATGAACATCGACTCGAACTAGGTGTCTTGCGTTCTGTCTTGGCCCGTTTTTTATTTCGCGGCGAAGATGTCTTCAAGCAGACTTCGGTCTTAAGTGGTGGAGAAAGAAATCGCCTCGCTCTGGCCAAACTACTTCTACATCGCCCCAACTTTCTGTTGCTCGACGAGCCCACCAACCATCTGGACATATTTGCCAGAGAGGCTTTAGAAAATGCCCTCATGGAGTTTGGGGGCACCATTATCTTTGTTTCCCATGACCGTTACTTCATCGATAAACTGGCCACCCATGTGTGGGTTTTGGACGGTGGCTCGCTCCATGAGTTTGTGGGTGGTTTTGCTGCCTACGAAGAGATTCGTAAACAGGCCAGCGAGCGCAAGGCCGAAGAGTCTGCAGAGGATGAAGTGCCAAGGTGCCGTTCTGTCTCCAAACGATCTCCTAATGAAGAGCGCAGGCTGCAACAAGCACGGGCTGCGTTAGAGGACGAGATCGTCCACCTTGAAGAGAAAATGGAAGAACTTGAAGAGGCCCTGGCCACTCCTGAGCTCTACCAAGAGGGAGACAGTACTTTGGTCACGGTGCTTCAAGAGTATGAAGAGATCAAAGATGTATTGCGCGAAAAATATGCCGAGTGGGAACGTCTTGTGGACGAGCATTAGGGAAGGGGGAGAGAAATGTCTGGCCGCAAAAGTAAGGGTGTTTTGCTCAGGGGTGTTGAGGGTATGCCTGTGCAGGTACCCGTAGAGATCCTGGAGTGCCAGGCAGATCTAGGTCCTACGGCCACCCTCGTCTGGATTAATATTGTGGCTTTGTCCCAACTGGGCCGCCCCTTGCAGATTAATGCTTTAGCCGATCAGATGGGGCTCGAAAAGCGTGAAGTGAGCCAGGCCCTGGCTATGCTAGCTGATCGAGGTTGGATCAACGATGAGGGTCTAGAGATTCAGCTTACCGTTCCGGCACATCCAGAAAGCGCAGCAACCGTGGAAGTTGTCCCCAATGGAGAAACGGATGCCTATGAGTGGCTCGTAAGTTATATTTCTGCCCGCGTGACGGTTCCGAACCCTGACGAGAGGCGCAAGCTTTTGCATTGGATGCAGAACAAGAACCTGTCCCACGAGGTAATTGCAGTTGCAGTGGAAGAGATGTGTGCTTCCGCAGCACATCAGAGTTTTGCCTACCTTGAGGGTATCTTGCGTAATTGGCATGGCATCGGCGTTCGCACATACAATGATCTCTTAGAAAATCCTTACTTAGCCAAGGTCTTAGGACCTATTGCGAGCTCCAAAGAACAAAATCCTGCTGAACAGCGTTGGAGGGAGGTTTTCCCGGATGAATTCGATTGAACAACTGCACTATGAATTGCCCGTAGACCTAAGCGCGGAACGGCAGATCTTAGGGATTCTGATTAAGCATCCCACGCAAGTAGATCGAGTCGTTGATCGTTTGCGCCCTGCGCATTTCCTTGATCCAGCTCACCGCAGGATCTACGAGATCATTCTTGATATCTATAACAAGCAGGGCCGGATTTCCTACACCCAGGTGTACAACCGGCTACGCACCGACTCGATTACCGATGCTCCAGCTGAACTTTTGATTCCCTTGACCGAGTCGTTTGTGGCCCTTAGTGAACTGGAACCAAGTATGGAGACCCTACTCCATAAAGAAGGTGTACGTAGGATTGTTCAGGCCTGTGATGCCATTAAGGCTCTAGCTCTTGATCCGAAGAATGAGGATTTAGATGAAGTGCAGGCCAGAGCCCAGGAGATGATGTTTGCCGCTAGCCAAAGCATTGATGCTGCGGGAGACGAGGTGAAAAACCTCCTGGAGGTCCTCAATAAGTGCTACATTAATCTGCTTAAGCGGCGAGAGGGAGTCAACGATGCCTATGGTCTCTCGGTGCGCTATCCTTCCATTGATGGAATGACAACGGGCTTTAAGAGTAAAGACCTGATTATTCTGGCGGCACGTCCCTCTATGGGTAAAACCGCCCTAGTTCTCAACATGGCGGCGAATGTGGCCAAGCGTGATATTCCGGTCCTGATTTTCAGTTTAGAGATGGATGACGAGCAGATTGGTGACCGTATTGTCCTCAGTGAGCTCTTTGCTCATAAAGAAGGCGACCAACAGTCCGTTACTTCGTTTGAATACCAAACCAAACTCAGCGACGAACAGTTTGCCGTAACCCAAAAGGTCTTCAACGAGCTCTATCATTTGCCCATCTCCATTGTGGACAAGCGGGGTCTTACTGTAGCGGAGATTCGGGCCAAAGCCCGAAAGTTCAAGACCGAAAATCCCAACTTGGGATTAATCGTCATCGACTACTTGCAGCTGATCAAACCACCCAATAATGCCAACAGAAGCTGGACCTTGATTGTCGGTGAGATGGTCCGCGAGCTTAGAGATCTGGCGGGAGAACTCGACGTTCCCATCATCCTGCTGTCGCAGCTTAACCGGGGTGTGGAAAGCCGAGAAAATAAGCGGCCTATGATGTCCGACTTGCGTGACTCTGGAAACATTGAAGAGTTTGCTGACGTGATCATGTTTCTCTACCGCGACGACTACTACTATCCCGATACGGCCAAAGAAAAGGGTACAGAGGGTCTGGTGGAAATCATCTTTGCCAAGCAGCGTAAGGGAAGTACTGGTACAGTGCAGCTTCGCTTCATCAAAGAATACACCCGATTTATTGAGGAATATACAAAGTAAATGGGGGTTAAACCATGGGGGATATGGATCGTACGAAACTGATTTTCGTAGATACCTGTCGTAACCTGGTAGAACTCGGGCAGTTGTCCCAAGAAGAGTACTACGAGATTTGCGATCTTTTGGATCGTTTAGAGGAATACGATAACGAACAGTTTAAAGCAGAGTTAAGTAGGATTAGCAAGGGTCTAAGTGACCTGATCGACTAAGGGGGAAGCAGATGTCCCACATCACAAGTCCGTCCTATATTACCCGCCTTATGAAAAAGTGGGGATTTAGCACCAAGAAACGCTTTGGTCAAAACTTTCTGATTGACCAGAACATTGTGGAGCGGATTATTGCCTGCGCCCAGATTCAAGAAGGTGAATGGGCTTTAGAAATCGGCCCCGGTCTTGGCGCTCTCACCGTGCACCTTGCGGACCAGGCGGCCCATGTAGTAGCCATGGAAATTGACACCTCTCTGGTTGCCATCCTGCGGGATACCCTCCAGACTCCCAAGGCCACAATTTGGGAAGGGGATGCACTAGAGGCCGATTGGCGTAAACTCTTGGAGGAAGCCGGCTGGCAGGGGCAACCCCTCAGATTGGTGGCAAATCTCCCGTATTATCTCACCAGCCCCCTCATTATGAAGGCCCTCGAAAGCGCTCTTCCCTTTGCTTCTATGGTGGTCATGGTACAAAAAGAGGTAGCACTGCGTATGCTGGCCGAAGCAGGGAGCAAAGACTTCGGTATCCTTTCTTTGGCCGTCCAGTACTATGCGAAAGGGCGCATGGCCATGAATGTTCCGAGGACAGTGTTTCTTCCCTCCCCGGCCGTCGACTCGGCCGTGGTGGAGCTTATTCCCAGAACTCCTCCAGTCGATGCTCCCCGAGACGAACTCTTTGCCGTGATCCGTGCCGGCTTCGGGCAGCGCCGCAAGACATTGCGCAATGCTCTAAAGACGCTTATGGACGAATGGCCGGCAGGGGAACTTTCACCCGAATCCATTGATCAGGCGTTACTACGTGCCAACATTGACCCTACCATGAGAGCAGAGCGGTTATCGCTAGAAGAGTTTAGTGTGTTGACCAAGGAGCTTTTGAAGGGAGTGTAAGCAAAGTGGATTTCATCAGCCCGACTAAAGGACATCTAACCTTTGACGAAGTCTTTGGCGAAATTCTGGCCTATGCATCGGAAAATCCCGAGGACAACTATCGACTCATCGTTGGAACCGATTCGCAGCTGAGGGACGAAACCTGCTTTGTAACCGCCCTGATTGTCCATCGCCAGGGAAAGGGAGGAAGGTTCTTTTACACCAGGCGGTATGACGACTATGCCCGCTCTCTTAGACAAAGAATCTTTTATGAAGCATCGCTCAGTCTCAGTGTTGCCTCACTGTTGACGGAAAAGTTGGCGGATTCTGGGCAAGAACTCAACCTGGAGATTCATCTCGATGTGGGAAGCAATGGCGCCACCAAGAGCCTTGTGAAAGAGGTTGTGGGTATGGTGAACGGATCGGGGTTTCCCTGTAAGATTAAACCAGATTCGTACGGCGCGTCCACCGTTGCCGATCGCTATACTAAGTGAAAAGTGTAGAAAAGCCAAGCTATAGACAATAAAATTCATAAAAAAAGCATTTTCCTACTTGACACCGCGCGAGACCATTGATAAACTATTAATTTAATTGACAAACAAGCTATACCATGATACAATAAATTCGACAAAATGGTATAGAGGCGGTGACAAGATGGCTGTAGGAGTGAATAGTCTCCAGCAGATTAAGCTGGACCTAGAGTCTTGTGTAGGCAAGCGTGTCAAACTGCGAGCAAATCGCGGACGCAAGAAGATTGTTGAAGCCGAAGGTGTCATCGAGAGCACATATCCAAAGATTTTTGTAATAAAGTTGGATGAATCGCACTCCCTGGAGCGTCTGTCCTACACGTACGCAGACGTTTTAACCAAGACAGTCGAAGTCATGGTGGATGATTGCATGATTGGAGACATCTCCGCTATCAACTGATACAAGAATGGCCAAGCACCGGTTTCGGTGCTTTTTTTTGTCCTCAAAACCCAGTGGAGTGCATAAGAATGGGCGAAGGAGGCGATCAAATTGGCCCTCTTGCCAGGAAAAAAACTAGGCTCCCGCGTTTTGCGCCTCGGTCATAAAGGCCCCGATGTACAGCAATTGCATGAGTTCCTCCGCCTCCAGGGCTATGACCTAGGTGAAGAACAGGACTTTGGCTATCTCACCAAAGATGCCGTCCGCCGGTGGCAGCGCGATCATGGTCTTGTAGCCGACGGAATCGCTGGCAAGCGTTTTTTTGCCCTGGCCCTCAACGAGAATCTGCCGATTCGGCGCAGAGTTCATGTGGTGGAGCCAAAAGAAACACTCGAGCAAGTTGCCCAGCGCTATGAGCTCGGTCCCGAGGCGTTTGGAGTCTCGCATAAAAAGACGGTGTATCCCGGGCAACGTCTGATCTTTTTTGATCGAGAGATTTGGGCACTTTGCACCAATGGAGCAAAAAGCGAGCATGGCCGGGGGGCGCTTACTGGGCTCATTTGCAGTGCTCCGCCATCAGGTGGGTTGCCAGAGCCTTATGTGATCCGCCCAGCCACGGGGGAAAACGGCGATGTGGTAAAAGTCCATCATCATTTGCGTACGCCCAGGCGGCGCAGGAAGACAGCACGTGACTTACTGGAGTTTATCGAGGGCACAAAAGCTTGTGGGCTCTACGTACCATGGCGTGCGGTAGCACCTGTTGATGGAAGACGTTATGTGAAGCTCATAAAGAGGCTCAGACGGCTCCTTAAGCCTCCGGCCATGTTATGGGTAGAGCTTGGACCTAGCGTGCCTTCCTGGAGGTTCTGGGGAGGCGTGGACTATGCGGCTGTGAGTCAACTGGTCGATCGCGTTGTCCTGAATGTTCCGCCGCCAGTTAAGCCCGGTCCCTTGTTTGAACGCAGGCAGGCTGAAGAGATGGTCGAATCACTCGTGCCCACTGTTCATTCCTGGAAGATCCTGCTGAAGGTTCCTGTGTACGCACTCCTTTGGGAAATCGACGATGAGGGTAACCCGGGCGAAGGAACGAGGCTTCCGTATCAAACGGCTCTTTCAAGAGCCTTTCGCCATGGTGCCCGGATAAACCAGGACGACTGGGGTTATTCCTACTATACCTACAAACAGCGCGGCGCCGCGTACCATATCAGACTCCCCCACCACAGTCTCTTAGCTGAAATCTCTGCCGTGGCTAATCGTCACAACCTGGCGGGTTTGATCCTCGATGAGCTGGGCATGGAAGACCCCAGACTCTGGCAGGGGCTTTCCCGCTACTTTCGAACCGCTTCGTTGAATATTTCCAGGGAATAGACATGTTTTTCCGGCCTTTCTCATAGGTATTAGGGAATAGCAAACAAGTTTATGGCAAGAAGGGGGAGAGAGATGAGCCTAAGTGTGAAAGAAAGCCGCCTTGTTGCGGTAAATCGTGTGGGGGAAAATACGCTTCAAACCGTCCTCCAGGGTAAGGTTGAATTGCCCGGCACCGCAGCTCCCGTAGAAAGAATCGTTTGGGTGAAGGGTGCGCCGCGACTCGAATCCTTTACCACAGACCAGGATCGTGTCTATGTTCAGGGAGCAATCGATCTTTCCATGGTCTATGTTCCCGAGACCCTAGAAGACGAGCCAGCGGGACTAAAGCGGGTGGAATGGCCTGGTGCCCTCCCCTTTGACACACATGTAGAGGTAATTGGGGCGGAACCGGAGATGATGGCAGAGATTGAGATGAAGACTCTAGCCTGCGAATGGGATCTGAGCGGGGGCCAGTATTCTCTTGATGTGGATCTCATCGTGGCGGTGACGGCCCGGGTGCAGCAGTTGCGTGAGTATGTGGCCATTAGTGATGTGAACATAGCGCAAGGTATCAAACTCACTACCGATGGTGCAGTCCTGCATCCAATGCCCGCAGCTCTCAAGTTCGAGGTCGACAAAGAGATTACCGGTATTTTAGAATTCTCCGGTGAGGGGATAGCCCCAGTGACAACCGTCCTCGACATGGGCGCTACCGTTGAGCTGAGGGAGACCACAATCGGCGAGGGTCGTCTGGTGAGCCAAGGTGTAGCCAATCTGGAAGTGCTTTACGAAGGGCAAGACTTGACGGTGGGAGTGCGAGAATTTCGACAAGTCCTACCCTTTGAACTGGTCTTTGAAGACAGTGCCATTATGCCAGGGATGGTTCTGGAACAGCAGCTCTTTTGTGGGAGCGAAGCCTTTGTAGTCAATGATGGTCAAAGCGTTCGGGTGGAACTCCGTGTCCAAGGAGAGCTACTTCTCAGCGATCATCAGCCTGTGCAGGTTCTCACAGAAATTGCAGCCCCGGGCAACCAGGTGGAAGTACGCAAGGACCTAGTAGCGGTCGACAGTTTTGTGAACAGGAAGGAACAGCAGAGTGTGGTCAGGGGTCTTGTTGAACTGAGTCAAAATAGCGCCCTGCCACCCATCAGAGAGCTTCTCAGGAGCGTAGCCGCTGCACATGTGACAGACTATGAGGTGGAAAACGATAAGCTTGTCGTGGAAGGCGTCTTGGATGTGGAGCTCTTCTACTTGGCTCACTCCGAGGAAGACACGAAACCTCTTTTCCGCGGGATGTTCCCTGAGGTCATTCCCTTCCAGCAAACGCTGGCAGTTCCAGGGTTAGAGCTGGGGATGCAACCCCGCATCAAGGTCGATGTCGTATCGGTGAAGCCTGACCTGATTAACCGTGAAACTCTTGAAGTGGCGCTCACGCTGCGTTTTGTCGTTGATGTCGTGGAATATGTGGAGGTTGATGTGGTCGTCGAGGCCGTTCAGGTGGAACCGCCCGATGACAATCCTCCGACTTTAACGTACGTGTTTGTGCAAAGCGGAGACACCATATGGAAGTTGGCAAGGTTGTATCATACGACGGAAGAGGCCATTATTAGGGCAAATCCCAGCCTCCAGGATGATCCTCCGATCCTAACCGTCGGCGAACGTCTGTATATTCCTCGTTAGTCAAAAGCCTGGCCCTTTGTTGAAGGAGAATGCCCCTCAACAAAGGGCTTTTTTCTATTTTGGGTATAATATCCTGGACCACACAGGAAAGGGGTATGTGATGCTGGCCCTCTTGTTAGCAGCCTTATCTGGATTACTCATGGCATTTCAAGGTTCGTTAAACACCGCTTTAGGAAAAGCTGTCGGTCTTTTGGAGGGGACATTTGTTGTGCATATCGTGGGTTCGGTTCTGGCCCTGGGCTTGATTCTCATTGGTCTAGGTCAGGGTAACCTTGGCGATCTGGCTCATGCACCATGGTATACCTACCTTGGCGGAGTGCTCAGTGTTGGTATAATCTACCTCGTTGCGTCGGCTATGTCGAAGGTGGGTGTAGCTCCCGCCACGACCGCCATCATTCTTGGGCAAGTCTTCACCGCTGCTTTAGTCGATCACTTCGGGTGGTTTGGTCTTGAACCCATACCCTTTAGTCTGTGGAAGGGCGTGGGGATTCTCCTCATGGCTGGGGGAGCCTGGCTACTTTTGTCCCGCTAAATACAGAAGGAATTTTCCCTTTTCTGCGGAAATAAAGGTAGGAGGAGGGTTGTTATGGACAAGATCACGGTGAAAGCCTATGGCAAAGTGAATCTGACCTTAGATGTGCAAGGACGCAGAGCCGACGGCTATCACTTGTTAAGCAGTGTGATGCAGTCCATCTCCTTGGCTGATACCATTACACTTCAAAAAGCGCCCCAGGGTATCACCATCCAAAGTGATCACCCCCTGGTTCCCAATGATCAGGACAACATTTGCTGGCGTGCTGCACAAGCCTTTTTGTCGCAGAGCGGGATAGCTACAGGGGTGAAGATCGAGCTCATGAAGGCAATCCCTGTGGCCGCAGGACTCGGTGGTGGAAGCGCCGATGCCGCAGCGGTACTTTATGGTTTGAACCAATTGTATGGAACCGATCTCAGTCTTGGAAAGTTGCAGACAATCGGCCTGACGATAGGTGCCGATGTTCCGTTTTGCCTCCAGGGAGGTACTTGCCTTGTTGAGGGAATTGGAGAGGTAGTAACACCCGTGGAGCCTTTCCCCCAAACCAACATAGTCTTGGTCAAACCAGAGGCTTCGGTGTCGACGGCAGAAATCTACAAGAAGCTTGACTCCAGTAGCCATGGTGGGACTTCGACCAGACGGCTATTGGCATTTTTGCAGGGTGATCAAAGTGTATCCTTGGATAGCGTCTTAGAGAACGCTCTGGAGTCAGTTACAGAGACCTTAGTGCCTGCGGTGACGCTCTGGAAGAGTAGGCTTCGTGAACATGGTGCCGTGGCCAGCTTGATGAGTGGAAGTGGACCAACTGTTTTTGGCCTTTTTGAGAGTAGCCAGCAAGCCCAAGAGTTTCATGGCCGTTTTAAGGAGGAAGCCGGGGTTTTTGTGGTTACCTTGAGTGATAAAGGGGTTTGTGTGTCCGAGTCGAACGGAGGAGACCAACAGTGATGAAAGTGGATGCCGTAGTTTTAGCGGGAGCACCAAATACAGGGCAACTTCAAGAAGTTCGTTCGGAAAAGTGGGAGGCGGAAATTCCCATTCATGGCAAGCCTATGGTCAACTACGTCATTGAAGCCCTTAAGAACGCATCCCAAGTTGCCAATATAGTGGTGGTGGCACCAAGGGAGATCAAAGACGCCCTATCACCCGAGGCGAGATGGGTGGAGGCAGGAAATAGCCTAACAGAGAATATTTTCCGCGCCATGGACGTCTTGGAGAAGAAGAACAATGTGCTCTTTGTTACATCCGATGTTCCCTTTCTTCATGGAGAAGCCATCGACGATTTCATCCATCGCTGCGGTGAACTAAGTGGCGAGATTTTCTATCCTCTGGTTTCTCGTGAGGCCAATGAGCAGCTGTATCCCGAGACCGTACGTACCTACTTCACCATGAAAGAAGGGGTCTTTACGGGGGGTAACATTCTCCTGGCCAATCCCCAGGCTGTGATGAATTCGCGCTGGATCATGGACGAAGTGATCGCCAGGCGCAAGAAGCCATGGAAGATCATTCGAATGCTGGGTTTCTTCTTTATTCTCAAGTTTTTGACCAAGCAACTCACACTTCGTGAACTGGAACAACGGGCCAGTGAGATCTTAGGGCATAGCGGCATGATCATCATTTCGCCCTACCCAGAACTGAGCACCGATGTTGATAAGCCCAGCGATCTGCAACTAGCAGAGAAAACCATTTCTGCCGTTCAAGGCAAGGAGGCTTAGGATGAGGCGAGCACACCGTATTGCGGCCATCACGAAAAGGTTGGTCGAACGACCGCACCATGTTTTTGGGGTGGGAGAGTTCGCTGACCTCTTTGACGTAGCCCGATCGACCTTGTCGGAAGATTTGGCGATTATACGCGCCACGTTTGAGGCCTTGAACATGGGCAAGATTGAGACCATCTCAGGGGCAGTAGGAGGGGTACGTTACCTTCCTCTCCTGACGAAAGAGCATATTCTTGGACATGTCGAGGATATTTGCGCGCGCCTGCGAGATCCACAGCGCATTCTTCCTGGGGGCTTTGTCTATATCGATGATCTGATTTCGTCTCCCGAACTCTTGCGAACAGTGGGTTCCATCTTTGCCACCGCTTTTGGTGAACAGGCTCCCGAGTATGTGGTCACGGTAGAAACAGCGGGAATTCCCGTCGCTTCTAAGGTGGCTTATGCCCTCGATGTACCCCTTGTGATCGTACGCAGGCAGAGCCGTCCTACAGAAGGTCCGGTCTTGACCATGAACTTCTTATCAGGATCGGCACGACAACTTGAGACCATGTCTCTATCTAGAAGAGCGCTACCCAGGGGTAGTCGAGTGCTCTTAATTGACGACTTCATGAAAGCCGGAGGTACACTGCGTGGCCTGACGGACCTGATGGGCGAGTTTGAATGTAGTGTGGTGGGTAAAGGAGTTCTTATCGAAAGCGCCTGGCCCGAAGAAAAACTCATAGATGATCATCTTCCCTTAATTTACCTCGATGCAGTCGACGTAAAGGAACAGAAAGTTGTGGTTCGACCGGCTGATTGGATTCTATCCTAACACTGGGCCGTAAGCCGCACATGCACTGTACTGGGAGATTTGGGCTCCGCCGTGTGCGGAGTTTTTCTTGCGTGATGGGGGTGAATAAAATGGGAGAGAAGTACGGCCTGCTCACGGAGGAAAAGGTCTTGGAAGAGTTGATTAGGCGCCGGCTTCCCTGCCAGCAGCGCGTGCATATTGGTGACCTTGAAGTCGACATTTTGGTGGGACAACGCATTTGCGTGGAAGTGGATGGTTACTATCACGCCATGAAGGGAAAAATATCCAAGGACGCCGCTAAAGAAAAGCAGTTGGAGTCTCTAGGATATGTTGTCTTGCGGATCACAAGCTCCGAGGTGAAGAACCGACGGCGACTACGGGAGTTCGCGTCCAAGGTGCAGGAGGCCTATGAACGGGAGCGCAGTTATGAACAGGCCCAAAGGGATACAAGCTTAACGCATTCCCTTCCCCAGGAAAAACTACAACAACTGCGGGCACAACTGGAAGCAGAAAAGGCCAAACAGAAGAAAAAACAGCCGGTCAAAGCACGAGAACTCACCGAGGAAGAACTCTTTTTTAAAGCCGTTGAGGATCTTTCAAAACGAGGGAGGAAGTAAACCGCTCTTCTCGAAGTGCTTATTGACTTGAAGGAGGAAAAACGATGGAACAAGCCGCGGCCATTATTCTAGCTGCAGGCCAGGGCTCCAGGATGCAATCGAAGAAGGCAAAAGTCCTGCATGAGCTGGCTGGTCTAGAAATGGTAAACCATGCAGTGCGCAGCGTCCGACTGGCCTCGTTTGAGCAAATCATAGTTGTCATTGGTTATCAAGCCGACAAGGTTCAGGCGGTCCTGGATGGAGTCATCCTTGCTGAGCAGAAAGAGCAGTTAGGAACAGGTCATGCTGTCGATCAGTGCCGGGCGATCCTCAAGGATTTTGACGGGCCCGTCCTTGTTACCTATGGTGATACACCCCTCTTTCGCAGCACCACATTCGAGCAGCTCCTCCAGTACCATACCAAGAGCGGGGTGGCCGCCACGATTGTGACTGCGATGTTTGACAACCCCACAGGGTATGGGCGCATTGTCCGAGGCGAAAATGGCGATGTTCTTGGCGTTGTAGAGCACAAAGACGCAAACAAAGAGCAGCTACAGATCAAAGAGATTAACACCGGAACCTATTGCTTTGATAATAAGCTTCTGTTTCACTATTTGATGCAAATCACACCGCAAAACGCACAGGCCGAGTACTATTTGCCTGACGTTCTTCCTTTGATGATCCAAGGCGGGCATCGTATTGGCGGTTATGTTTTGGAGGACGCCACAGAAAGTATGGGTATCAATGACCGTGTTCAACTTGCGGAGGCCGAAGCCATTTTGCGGGATCGCATTTGTGCTCATTGGCAACGGGCCGGCGTAACGATTGTGGATCCCAAATCCACGTGGATCGAATGGGATTGCCAAATTGGTCAGGATACAGTAATTTACCCGGGGTGTTTTATCCAAAAGGGAACCATAATAGGCCAAGACTGTGTGATTGGTCCGAACTGCCGCTTGGTTGAAGCGCAGATTGCAGATGGTGTCAAACTTGAAAGCACGATTATTTCTGGCAGGGTGGTGGCCAAGGGGGAGAGTATTGCACCTTTTTCATTGATGACCAAGTAAAATGGAGGGTACAGAGCCAACATGAGACAGGCAAACAAGAGATTAAAGGTGTTTTCGGGGAATGCTAATAGAGAGTTAGCCCTGGATATTTGCCGATATTTGGGTTTAGAACTGGGAATGTCTGAAATGACACGTTTTAAAGATGGTGAAATACGGTGTAGGATTGGGGAAACCGTACGGGGCTCCGAAGTCTTCATCGTTCAACCGCTGAATTCTCCGTCTGCGGATAACATTATGGAGCTTCTGATTATGATTGACGCCATGAAGAGAGCGTCGGCTAAGGTTGTTTGCCCTGTTATCCCTTATTTCGCTTATGCGCGGCAGGACAGAAAGTCCCAGCCTCGTGATCCGATTTCTGCAAAACTGTTGGCGAACCTTCTTGCGGCCGCCGGGGCTGATCGGGTTGTTACCTTAGATCTGCACGCCGGGCAAATTCAAGGATTTTTTGATATTCCAGTTGATAACCTAAAAGGAATGCCCATTATTGCTGAGTACCTGGTGCAGAAGAGGCTTAAAGATGTTATTGTTGTCTCGCCTGACGTAGGTGGTGTGGTTCGCTCGAGAGAGCTCGCGGATCGTTTACACTGCCAGCTCGCTATTGTAGATAAACGTCGTCCAGCTCCCAATCTCGCCCAAGTGATGAACATTATCGGTGAGGTGGAAGGAAAGACGGCTGTTCTTGTGGATGATATGATCGATACAGGCGGAACCATTGTCAATGCTGCGAAAGCCCTTTTAGAAAAGGGAGCGACCGAAGTCTATGCTTGTTCCACCCACGCGGTTTTCTCCGATCCCGCCGTGGAGATCCTGGAGTCAAGTCCTTTGAAAGAAGTCATTGTCACAGACAGCATCCATCTGCCTCCAGAAAAGCGATTCTCGAAACTGACCGTGCTTTCGGTAGCCCCGCTCTTGGCCGAGGCGATCCGGAGGATCTTCGAGGAGATCCCAGTAAGCATGCTGTTTGACTAAATCTTACAACAATGGTATCATAATTGAATGTGAAAAGGAGGCGCGGAAAAATGGCAAATTACCAGCTAACCGTAGAAGAAAGGCCCCAAACCGGTAAATCGTATGCTCGTAAGTTAAGAGCGGCAGGAAAACTCCCTGCAGTTATATATGGCTCCGGAAAAGAGTCTACCATTATTGAGGTAGTTACTCGTGACGTTGAGAAGGCCTTGGCTGCGCATGGCAGTCTGATTGACCTGAACGTTGAGGGAGCAAAGAGGACTGTCTTAGTCAAAGACATCCATCGTGATCCGGTGCGTGGCACATTGCAGCATGTCGACTTCCACGAGGTTGATCTGACCAAGAAACTAGAGGTCACTGTACCCATTCGCCTAACGGGTGAAGAACAGCGTCCAAATGATGGCGGAGTTGTTCAAATGTTGCTTTGGGAAGTTACAGTACTCTGCTTACCTACAGACATTCCTGAGGCTATTTTAGTTGATGTAAGTGAACTTGAATTAGATCACATCTTCACCGTTGGACAGTTGGAGCTACCTGCGGGCGTTGAAGTCTTGGCTGATGAAGATGAAGCTGTTGTTAAAGTTGGTCTTCCAGCTGCTACTGATCTTGGTGAAGAAGAAGACGAAGCTGTTGAAGGCGAAGCAGCCGAAGAGGCAACAGAGGCAAGCGAACCTGCCGAAACGGAAGAATAATATCGATCTCGACGTTTTGAAATCGACTCGTAAAGAGCCGAATCGCACAGTGCATGCTATGTCACTGTGCGTTTCTTCTGATCCCAGATAGAAGGAGGCGTGTCATGTGGAGTTACGAGTTATAGTAGGGCTTGGCAACCCGGGACTGCGCTACGCCCATACCCGGCATAATTTAGGTTTTTGGGTTATCGACCGCCTCAGTACAAGGTTGAACATCCCGCTTTCGCGGCATAAATTTGGGGCCAAGTGCGGTGAAGGTCATGCCCATGGCCAAAGGATTATGCTCGTTCAACCGCAGACCTTTATGAATCGCAGCGGGCAGACTGTCCGCGATATCGTAGATTTTTATCAACTGGAACTCGAGAACCTCCTGGTTGTATATGATGACATGGACCTTGCTGCAGGCACTCTGAGAATAAAAGGTTCGGGCAGTGCAGGTGGGCATCGGGGAATGGCAGACATTATTCGTCATCTTACCAGTGATATCTTTCCCCGTTTGCGCGTAGGTGTTGGTCAGCGACCACCCTTTCTCGACGCGGCCGATTATGTATTGCAGGTAATTGATCCAGCAGAGACTAGAATACTAGAAGATGCAGCAACTCGCGCGGCCGAAGCAGTGGAGATGTGGCTGCAAGAAGATTTGCTGGCAGTGATGAACCTCTACAACAGAAAACAGACAAAGACAAGCGATACCTGACCGAGAGGGGGAATGTATATTGTCTCTACAAGGTCTAGTAGACCTCATGCGTCAGAGCAAAGAAGTGGGACACGCCGCCAAAAAAGGTCCGATGATTACCGGCCTTTCTGGGGGACAACGCTCGGTATTCTTAAGTACGGTTTATGATCCAGGCAAGGTCATGCTTGTGGTCACAGCAAGCCTTTCACAGGCTGAAAAACTCTCCGCTGACTTTGCCAGCTTGCTGCCGGAGGCCAAGACACTCATTTGGGAAGGCAACGAGTTGATGCCTCACGAAGAAGCCCCGGCTGCTCTAGACTTGCGGGCCAGTCGACTCGAAGTTCTGCACGAAGGACGTCGCCCGGGTACGATTATTCTCGCACCGGTGACAGGCTTACTCGAAGGCCTGGTTGCTCCTGGACGCTTAATAGATTCAGAATTTTCAATTAACATAGATTCCCGTTTCGATCTCACTGACATGACTGCTTCGTTAGTAGCTTTAGGATACGAACGGGTACCCCTGGTGGAGAAGTTTGGCCAGTTTAGTATTCGCGGTGGAATCCTCGATATAGCGCCTTCCCACGGCAGCAATCCCGTGCGGATTGAGCTCTTTGGAGATGAAGTGGATTCGCTGCGCCTTTTTGACTATGCCAGCCAGAAGTCGCTCGAGAACATTCCAGAAGTGCGGATCAGGGCCGCCCGGGAGACGCTTTATGATCCAGACGATCTAGAAGCGATCAAAGAGGCCATTTGGAAGGAAGTGCAGATCCAAAGCGAACGGCTGTACAAACTTAACCTGGCCAAAGAAGCGGACGATCTCTTGGCCCAAGGAGCACGCCACTTGGAGGCCTTCGACCAGCAAGGATACTTTCTTGGCATTGATCAGTACAAAGGATTCTTTGGCGAAATTGTCACCCTGCTCGAATATTTACCGAAGGATCTCCTCGTTGTCCTTGATGAACCAGTGCGTCTCAAAGAAGCAGCAGTAGGACATTCCATGGAACTCGGCGAGAACTTCGGACAGCTCCTCAAACGCGGCCGGATTCTCAGTAGTCTCGGTAACCTCTTTTGGGATTGGGCTACGCTTTTCTCGAAGCTTCAGACGTACCAGCCCATGTATTTGACGGTGTTGGGCAAGCGCGTGGCCGGAATGGAAACACTCAGCAGCACCTCGGTGAACCTGCGCATGCCAGAACACTTTGGGGGTAGTATTGAGCGTATGCTGCGCCGGGTTAAACAGCTACGCAAAGAGCATTACCGTACCTTACTCCTTGTTTCTTCGAAAGAGCGGGGAGAGCGTCTCTTAGAGCTTCTTCGTGATGACGAGATCCCTGCGGTGTATGTGGATCGCTTGCAGAAGGAGCTGCAAATAGGGACCTGTGTGATTACGACGGGAAATCTGGAGACCGGTTTTGAGTTTCCCAGCTTTAAACTCGCTGTCTTCACCGAACTCGAACTCTATGGACGACAAAAGACAAAGCCCAGGCCCACCAAGGTCGAGGAGGGTTTGCGCCTTACGCCCCAGGAGATGCGAGTGGGCGACTATGTCGTTCATATTAACCATGGTATTGGCCAGTACTTGGGGATCGAAGTCCTGCAAGTGGACAATCGCTCCAAGGACTACTTGTATATTCGTTATGCGGGTGAGGATCGGCTCTATGTACCCACCGATCAGATTCACCTGCTCCAACGCTATATTGGGCTGGAAGAAGGCGCTCCGCGCCTCTCTAAACTGGGCGGCAATGAATGGGCCCGGGTAAAGAAACGCGCCAAAGAGTCGGTGCAAGAAATGGCGGAAGGGTTGATTAAGCTCTACGCAGAGCGTGAGGCCATCGAGGGATTCGCCTTTCCAGAAGATACTCCATGGCAGCGCGATCTCGAAAACTCCTTCCCCTATCAGGAAACACCGGACCAGATTCAGGCTATTGCTGCAGTGAAAAAAGATATGGAAAAGCCCCGGCCCATGGATCGCCTCCTCTGTGGAGACGTGGGCTATGGGAAGACGGAAGTGGCGATTCGAGCTGCCTTTAAGGCGGTGGCCGCAAGTAAGCAGGTGGCCGTCTTGGTTCCCACTACCATTCTCGCCCAGCAGCATCATCGAACGTTTGTAGAACGCTTTGAGGGCTTTCCGATCAATATTGCCGTGGCCAGCCGCTTTCAGTCACAGGCGGAGGTCGCAAGAACCCTCCAGGGAGTAAAAAAGGGGACCGTCGACGTCATCATCGGTACGCACCGTTTGCTCTCCAAGGATGTGACATTTAAGGATCTCGGTCTGGTTATCGTCGATGAGGAACAGCGTTTTGGCGTTGCCCAGAAGGAAAGGCTGAAAGAGATCAGCAAGAACGTGGACGTACTCACTTTGTCGGCCACTCCGATTCCTCGTACCCTGCATATGGCCATGGTCGGGGTTCGTGACATGAGTGTCATTGAGACGCCTCCTGAAGATCGGTATCCTATTAGGACCTATGTGGTGGAATACGATGAGCAGTTGATTCGTCAAGCCATCTTGCGTGAGTTGGCCAGGCAGGGACAGGTGTACTTCGTGCACAATCGTGTGCAGTCCATCGACTACGTCTACAGTGAACTTTCCAAGCTTGTGCCCGAGGCCAGAATTGCCATCGCCCATGGCCAGATGGATGAGACCGTCCTGGAGCGGGTCATGCTGGACTTTTACAATGGAGAGTTTGACATTTTACTCTGCACGACCATTATCGAAACGGGTATGGATATCGGCAATGTGAACACATTGATCATTGATAATGCAGACCATTTGGGTCTGGCTCAGTTGTATCAGCTCAGGGGGCGCGTGGGTCGTACTAATCGGGTGGCCTATGCCTATTTCACCCATCGCAAAGACAAAATTCTGACGGAAGAAGCAGAGAAGCGTCTTGGGGCCATTAAGGAGTTCACGGAGCTTGGTTCGGGTATCCGCATTGCCATGCGAGATCTGGAAATTAGGGGTGCGGGAAATCTCTTAGGACCTGAGCAACACGGATTTATCGCCTCGGTGGGTTTTGAGCTCTACTGTAAGCTCTTAGAAGAAGCCATCAGCGAGCTCAAGGCAGATGGCGAAGTGAAGGTCGCACCGCCCGATCCGGTCTTGGACTTGCAGGTGGATGCCTATATCGATGACAGTTATGTAGAAGATCCCGCCCAAAAAGTGGCACTCTACCAGAAGATCATTGCCCTGGACGATTTGGAGAGCTGTGACGATCTCGAAGAGGAGATCCAGGATCGCTACGGAGATTTGCCCGATGCAGTTCGCAATCTCGTCCAAATTGCCAGGATCAAAGTCCTGGCCCGCCTCTTGGGCCTGGGGAGTATTGCTGCGCGCGGTGCAAAGTTCCAGTTGAAGTTCTTGGAAGGTCTCGCCATCGACGCCAATACCTATGCCCAACTGCATTCCAAGTACCGGGGCAGGATCTCCTATCGCCATGGGCGGGTAGGCCAGTTATTGGTTGAAAAGGATAAACAGGATGACAAGGCGTTAGCTTTTCTAGCTGAGGTATTGTCTGCTTGCGTCAGTGAATAAAAGAAGTAACCGGCGCTAATACTAACCCCAAGCTAACTCTAGAGAAGGGGTGTGACAATGAAAGCAACTGGAATAGTTCGACGCATAGACGATCTGGGACGTGTAGTCATCCCCAAAGAAATTCGCCGCACGTTGCGTATCCGCGAAGGAGACCCCCTGGAGATTTTCGTTGATCGAGATGGGGAAGTCATATTAAAGAAGTATTCGCCCATTGGTGAGTTGGGGGATTTCGCCCAGGAGTATTCTGATTCTTTGTATGAGACCACAGGTCATGTTGCCATAATTACAGATCGGGACGCGGTGGTGGCCATTTCCGGAGCGCCTAAGAAGCAATGGATAGATAGACCTGTTGTGGCAGTAGTAGAAGAAGCGATGGAATCTCGGCGCAGCATCGTGCTACGCAAGGGAGAACGACCCGAAGAGGAAGAGTGGGACTTTGCCATGCAGGTAATTGCCCCGATTATCTCAGAAGGTGATCCCATCGGATCTGTCATTTTGGGTACCAGTGAATCAAAGCGCCAGTTAGGTGAACTGGAAACCAAGCTGTGCGAAACTGCCGCCGGTTTCTTAGCCAAACAAATGGAACAATAACAATAAGCGAAAAACTTGAGGACTCCTCATAACCTGCACCTTCCCTGCGTAAGCATGATTAGGCAGAGAAAGAAGGCGTGAGATATGACAAAGGAGTCTTTTTTGCGTGGTGCAGTCATACTGACGTTGGCCAGCGTGGCCAGCAGGGTGATCGGTCTTTTATACATGATGATTTTGCCCCGACTTATTTATGACGATGGAATGGGATTGTACCAGCTGGTCAAGCCTATCCATTACTTTGCTGCGGTGGTGGCCATCGCAGGTATGCCGGTAGCTATTGCTAAGCTGACGTCAGAACGGGCTGCTCTGGGCTCTAGGCAGGATGTGAAGAGGGTGTTTCGGGTGGGGGCCGCGATCATGCTTTGCACCGGGGCCCTTGTGGCACTGGCCCTCATGTTGGGCGCGGACTGGTTCGCGATCAATTTCGCCAAGGATGCAGGGGTAGCCAGAACTCTGTTTCTTTTGGGGCCTGCCAGTTTCTTCCTGGCCCTAAGCGCAGCTTTTCGAGGATTCTTCCAGGGTATGCAGTGCATGACGCCGACGGCTCTTTCGCAGGTGGCTGATCAAGTTATACGGGTCGTTGTTACGGTCCTGGCTGTAACCTGGCTACAACCAGGCGGGGTCGAGAGGGCAGTAACTGGTGTTGCCTGGGGGTTTATTGCCGGCGAGCTTACAGGCTGGCTTGTCTTAGTCGCCTATTACGGAGCCAAGGGTCAAGGGCTGCTCGCTGCGATTCCCCAAAGTAGGCAAAATCATGGGCTCGAACCATTTATGAAGATACTGCAGCGACTCGTAGCTTTAGCCTTTCCCGCTGTTGTGGCTACAATTTTGTGGCCCATTATGCAGCTTGCAGACAGTTTACTCATACCCCTACGCATGCAGATGGCTGGTTTTTCTGCTGCCGCTATCAGGGAAGGATTGGGTCATTTGGGGATGGCACTTACCTTGTCTCAGTTTCCTAACGTTGTTACCGTGGCCTTGGCCACAAGCCTGGTTCCAGCCATTTCGGAGGCCTGGGCTTTGCAGAGCAAGAGGCTGGTTCGGTATCGGGCCCAAGAAGCGCTGCGCATTGCACTTATCTTTGGAATTCCTTCTTGTGCCGCCTTATTTGTTTTGGCTGAGCCTTTAAGCCAGATGCTCTTTGGCTATAGTCAGGTGGGTGAACCACTACGTATTCTATCTTGCGGTGCCATCACCCTAGGGCTCATTCAAGCCAGTACGGGTATCCTGCAGGGCCTAGGTGATATGCTTGTTCCCGTGCGAAACCTGGCCATCGGCGTGCTCGTTAAGTTCGCTCTCAACTATGTGCTGCTGGCCAATCCCGAACTGGGTATGCTGGGGGCTGCCTGGGGAACAACGATCGGCTGGGCGGTTGTCGCCTTTTTAAACATGTGCTCGGTCTTCAGGAGAGTGGGCCGCGCCGTCAGTTTGCGTCATAGCCTTTTCTATCCTACGGTCATCACGGTGTTTGCCTCGTTTTGGATGTATCTTTGCCAGGACACCCTAGCGTACTTCGTGCCGAACAGTGCTGCGAGTCTCCTGGCCCTCCTCAGTGGTTTTGTACTGTACTTCTTCTTCCTCATGGTTACCGGAAGCATTAACGAGCGCGATCTGCATCTGCTTCCAGTCTTGGGTAAACCCTTAGCACGATCGCTTCACACTTGGGGCTTTTTGCGCAGCTGATCCTTGGCGCGATCCCAAAGTAGATTGAGTTCATCGAGATTGAGGTCGTTCATGTCGACTCCCTCTTCCTTCGCGTAGGATTCCACGAGGTGAAAACGCTCGACAAACTTGGCCGTGGCCTTTTGCAGGGCGAATTCGGGATCAACATCGACAAAGCGCGAGAGGTTCACTGTGGCAAACAAGAGATCGCCAAGCTCATCCTCGACATCCTCTTGAAGACCGCTCTGCATCGCTTGTTCTAACTCGGTCAACTCCTCGTGGATCTTTTCCACAACATCCGGCGTGTCATCCCAATCAAAGCCCACCTTCGCCGCCTTCTTCTGGATCTTCTCCGCGCGCATTAGGGCCGGAAAGACGCTGGGAACCCCATCGAGGGCGGAAACTCTCTCCGACAGATTCTGCTCCGTCTTCTTCACTGCTTCCCAGTTCTTGAGCACTTGTTCTGGAGTGTCGGCTGTGACGTCCCCAAAGACATGGGGATGGCGCCTGACGATCTTCTCTGCCAAGTTCGAAATCACATCATCGATGGAAAAAGCACCTTTTTCGCGACCGATTTCTGCATGGAGGAGAACCTGCAGGAGTACGTCACCGAGTTCATCTTTAATGGCTTCGGGATCCTCTTGATCAATGGCTTCAAAAAGCTCATAGGATTCTTCGAGCAAGAAGCGCTTGAGGCTGTCGTGGGTCTGCTTTCTATCCCAGGGACAACCCTCGGGAGAGCGCAGCTTATGTATGATTTGCACGAGATTGGACCAGTTCATGGCGAACTCCTTTCCACGTCAAAAGTAGAAAAGCCCCCTAGCGAGGGGGCATCCCCAACTCTAGGGGGACTCTTAATGATACAATCTTACTTAGGAGCTACAACTTCGCGGAGGGACTTGCCGGGTTTAAAGGCAGGAACCTTCGTCGCGGGAATTGTAATGGGTTTTCCGGTGGAAGGATTGATGCCTTGGCGCTCTTGGCGAGGTCTTACTTCAAATGTACCGAATCCAACGATGGTAACCTTTTCCTCTTTAGCCAACGAGTCGGAAATAGCTGCGAATACTGCTTCTACAGCTTCTCCGGCCGCCTTCTTGGTCATACCTGCCTTGTCAGCAACACTAGCAATCAACTCTGCTTTGTTCACAAATAAACCTCCTTTAAGGTGGAAATATACCCAGTAATTCTAGGATTATTCGAGTTCTCCTGCTAACTGTGGTAATATTTTCCCCTAAAAACTTTGATAATACCCGCATTTCGAGCGATTTTGCGCTACTTTTTTGGTGACACTAACAAAAACGAAGGAGATTGTATATGAAGTTTAAGAAAAATCACGCCATTGTGCTTGGGCTGGTACTTGTGGTTATTGCCAGTGTCACCGCGTTGATTAGTTGGTCCGGTGATGATCGCAATATCGTCCGGGAGCTCCAGGAGGAGCCCACTTTGACTGTCTATGTGAATGAAACGGGGCAGATTCAGGAGATGCTTCTGGAGGAATACATTCAAGGGGTCGTCGCCGGTGAGATGTTCCCAGATTGGCCTGTAGAGGCTTATGCAGCACAGGCTATCTTTGCCCGGAGCTTTACCATGGACTTCCTCGCCTCGGGTGGAGTCAAGGACAAGTATGGGGCAGACGTTTCCACCTCAATCCAAGAAACCCAAGCCTTTAATCCTGACGCTGTTACAGAAGACATCAAAAAGGGTGTAGAAATGACCAGAGGTGAGGTCATGACCTACGATAATCGCTTTGTTCGGGGCTGGTTCCATGCCTATTCTGGAGGGATCACTGCGAGGGCTAAGGAAGGTTTGGATTACCAGGAAGACGAGCCGCCCTTCACCGATAGTGTGAAGCTTGGGGAGAACGAGTATGTTCCAGAGGATGTCAAGGAATGGAGGGCCGAGTACAGTGCAGCGGAGCTTCGGAACCTGCTAGCAACGACCGGTCTTAATGTCGGGGACATACAAGGGGTTGAAATCACAGAGAAGGGTCCCTCGGGGCGGGTGACCTTGTTTACGGTGCGAGGAACCCAGGGCGAAGATACGGTCTCTGGACCCGCCTTTCGCCTCGCAGTGGATTCAACAAAGATGAAGTCAACTTTGGTGCAGGACTTGAGCATGGAAAATGGGGTTTTGACTATAACTGGCACAGGCTATGGCCATGGGGTGGGTCTGAGTCAATGGGACGCCTTCAAGCTTGCAAAAGACGGAAAGAGTCCTGAGGAAATTGTCCAAACCTTCTTTAAGGATGTCCAAATACGTACCATCTACGAATGATTCTAACCTGACTACCCCTTGCATAGAATGGAGTAATCGACTCTAAGCAAGGGGGAAGTAATAATGGATGACAAGAGGTTGAGTAACGTTCGCCACCAATTAGTGCTAGCCGAAAGGGAACGCTTAACCCTTGATGGTGTGATCCATGTGGAGAGCTTTGATGATCGGGAGATTGTCCTGGAAACTGAGCTTGGAGGTCTTGTGGTGCAAGGAGAGGAGCTCCATATCAAAGAGCTCAATTTGGAGAAGGGCAATCTTCTTGTCAGCGGTTATATTACATCGGTGGAGTATCTAGGGGATTCACTGGCCAAGCGTAGCAAGGGCCTGCTAGCTAGATTGTTTAAGTAGGCGGCCCCTGGGAGGTGTCAAAATGGAATCCCTAGGCACTCAACTGTACTCTTTTGGCATTGTCCTCATGGCCGGTATTACCTTGGGGATCTTCTTTGACTTGTTCCGTGTGATACGGGGAATCTTGCGTCCGGGGTTGATTAGTACGCCCATTTTGGATCTACTCTTTTGGGCCTTGATCACCCCGATTCTTGTTCTCTACCTGATCTTAGCAAATTGGGGAGAGCTACGTGGCTATGTCCTAATTGGTCTTGCCTTGGGGCTCTTTTTCTATCGCCTCCTTCTTTCTGGTCTGATTGTCTCCCTCTTACTCTGGCTGGTGCAAGTAGTGGGAGGGTTTTTGAACCTGCTACTTTCCTTCCTACTCTGGCTCGCCTCATTTCCCATCCTCCTCATTCAAGAAGCTCGCTTCAGCTTCTCGCATGGCAAAAGAACCTGGCGCTTGCGACCTAGGTTGCGCTGGAGAAAATGATGGCAAGTTTCGAATCAGGCAGGAAAAATCCGGATAAGGGGGAATGAAAGATCCAGGAGGGATGTTCAAAGATGGCTAAGAAGAGCGTGCGCATCAAGCCCTGGCGGATCGTGCTTTTGGTGATCCTGGTCTGGATCGGGTTTAGCTTTGCCAAGGGTGGACTGGCAAATTACAAATTGCGACAGGAGATCGAAGCTCTTGAGAAGCGCTTAGTCGTTTTGGAAATGCGTAAAGAGGATCTTGAGCGTGAGATTGAAGAGTGGAAGTCTCCGGAGAATGTAGAACGAATTGCAAGGGAACAGCTCGGCCTGGTGAAACCTGGTGAAGTGGTGTACCGAGTCTCAGAAACCTTCTCTGGCGATGTGGAGCATGATGTAGAGAAAAGGTAGGAATATTGACACAAAAGTCCTGATAATATATAATGTTAAGTAGTCGCGTGCCCTGCACGGCAAAATCCAAGAGGAGGAATTTTTTAACGTATGTCAATTGATGTCGGCAACATTGTCGAAGGGAAGGTTACCGGAATTACTAATTTCGGAGCTTTCGTGGAACTCTCCAATGGAAAAACCGGTCTGGTCCACATTTCTGAAGTAGCAGATGCTTATGTGAAGGATATTAAGGACTTTCTTAACGAAGATGATATTGTCAAAGTGAAGGTCATTAATATGAGTGAGGGCAAGATTGGCCTGTCCATTAAACAGGTAAATCCCACCAAACCATCGCGTGATCGTCGTGGTCCTCGCGGCAGGAAAGCAGCAAGCCCTGTAGATTTCGAGGAGCGTTTGTCGCGTTTTATGAAAGATAGCGATGAACGTCAAACCGCTCTGAAGAAAAGTCAAGACTCGAAACGGGGAGGCAGGGGCGCAAGATAACGAGAAGACACAAATGCCTTTCTCCGAAATTTAAGAGATAAAGCACTCCCGCGGGAGTGTTTTTACTTTAAGGAAGTGATCGTCTGCGGTACGAAAAACCGGATAAGCATACTCTAGAAGTGATTAAGAAGCAGCTAGGAAGGGAACCCCGGGGTGTTGTGGGAGTCCACACAAGGTGCGGCTATGGTTACCCCCAGGTCATTGTAACCCGTCCCGTTTCGGCCACCCATTCGAATATCGAAATTTTCCCCACCCTGTACTGGCTCACCTGTCCCTATTTGGTTAAGGAGCTGGCCTTGCTAGAGGCAGAGGGTTTGATTG